>Ga0208825_1000739_pt1 | contig 28696 bp, 25 predicted proteins | sample AD_UKC113_MetaG_FD_184450 | JGI IMG/M metagenome (GOLD analysis project Ga0208825, IMG submission 184450) | Active sludge microbial communities of municipal wastewater-treating anaerobic digesters from Hong Kong - AD_UKC113_MetaG (SPAdes)... | ecosystem: Engineered > Bioreactor > Anaerobic >...
CGATCCGACAAGAGGGGTAGAGAACCTGCCGGCAAAGCGGGACTTGCCACGCTTCATGTTTGAGGAAGAAGTGGAAGCACTCATCGACTCAATAGGTGGCACGACTTTTCAGGATCTGAGGGATCGTGCGCTCCTGGAGGTACTCTATAGCACCGGCTGTCGAGTTTCGGAAGTTTCCGAAATGGCTATTCCAAAAATTGATTTTAAGAAAGGCATAGTGCGAATCGTTGGCAAGGGTTCCAAAGAGCGAGTAGTTTTCTTGGGGGACATGGCTCTTGCATCGCTGCAAGTGTACCTGCCAATGCGAGCCATGAGGCTCACTAAAGTTGGGGTAGAAGACAGCGGTTTTTTGTTCATCAACGCCAAGGGGCACAGACTTTCGGTGCGTGGCATAGAGAAAATCGTGGACAAGAGACGCATATCGGCGAATATGAGCAAACCTGTGTCTCCACATGCATTCCGCCACAGTTTTGCCACACAACTTGTGGCCTCTGGAGCGGATATTCGCGTTGTACAGGAAATGTTGGGACATTCCAGTATCTCCACTACTCAGGTGTATACACATGTCGATATGGAACGACTGCGCAAAGTATACGAACTGGCACACCCGCATGGCTCGAGAGAAAAATGACACTTAGGGAAATTCAGAAGGAAAGAGTATATGAAACTTTATGGAATTGAACATGGAATCGAACGTACAAGGAGAATTCTAAATTGAAAATACGGTCTACGACAGTTTTAGTCGTCCGCAAAGACGGACATGTGGCTATGGCCGGGGACGGCCAGGTAACGATGGGCGAAACAGTAATGAAAAGCAATGCCCGCAAAGTGAGAAAGATCAGCGATGGTAAAGTGCTCTGCGGCTTTGCAGGAGCCACTGCCGACGCTTTTACGCTTTTTGAGCACTTTGAAACCAAACTCAAAGAGTACGACAACGATCTGACGCGCGCGGCGGTCGAGCTCGCCAAAGATTGGCGCACCGATCGTGTGCTTCGCAAACTGGAAGCCATGTTGCTCGTGGCAGACGCGAAAAAATCTCTGATTCTTTCCGGCAGCGGGGATGTGGTCGACCCGGCCGAGGACGCGGTGGCTATTGGTTCTGGCGGCCCCTACGCTTACGCCGCCGCGCTTGCCTATCTGGAATCCGCGCGCATTGCAGAAGAAAAAATGGCTTCTGCTTCTAGCGCAGACTCACCTGTGCAAGGCACTGACGTCGCAAAGATTGGCGCTAAAGTTGAATTCCTTACTGCAGCAGATATTGCACGTAAGAGCCTCGAGATCGCGTCAGGGATCTGCATCTACACGAACAACAGTATCGTGGTGGAGGAAATCTAATGGCGCTTGAGCTAAAAGATTTGACGCCCAAAACAATAGTCCAGGAGCTCGATACATACATCATCGGGCAGGCAGAAGCAAAAAAAGCTCTGGCCATTGCCCTTCGGAATCGCATGAGAAGACAGCGTCTGCCCGAAGATGTGCGGGCTGAAATTGCACCCAAGAACATTATCATGATCGGTCCCACAGGGGTGGGCAAGACAGAAATGGCAAAGCGGCTTGCTAAACTCTGTGGTGCGCCTTTTGTGAAAGTTGAGGCGACCAAGTATACAGAGGTCGGCTACGTAGGGCGCGACGTCGAGTCCATGATTCGCGATCTCATGGCTTCGGCTGTGGCCATGGTACGTTCGGAGATGCAGGTCGAGGTCGATGCAGAGGCCAAGCGCCGCGCGGAAGAGCGGCTCTTGGATCTTTTATTACCCGGGCTGCGGAAGGCGGATGAGCCTATCGGTCCTACCCAAGCTACTATTATAGAACCAGCGCGCTCTTCTTCAGCAGAAACCAGAGAGAAATTTCGAAAAATGCTTCATGAAGGCGCGCTTGATATTCGTGAAGTAGAGATAACGGTGAATACACAAGGACCGGCGATCGGCATGTTTGCTGGTACCCAAATGGAAGATATGGGCGACGCTTTGAGCGGTATTGCAGGCATGTTTGGTGGCAGCAAAAAGAAAAAGACGGTCACTGTGGCAGAGGCCCTTCCAATTCTAGAAGATGAAGAGCTGGAGAAGCTGATAGACCCGGAAAAAGCGGCCCAGGAAGCCAAGCGGCGCGTTCAGGAAATTGGCATCATTTTCATCGATGAGATAGACAAGATCGCCAACAGGGAAGGCGGTGGTTCTTCTGGAATTGATGTCTCGCGCGAAGGGGTTCAGCGTGACCTTCTGCCGATAGTTGAGGGGACGACAGTCAATACCAAATGGGGACCAGTCGATACCACCCATATCCTGTTCATTGCCGCCGGAGCCTTTACGGTATCCAAGCCGCAAGACCTCATACCTGAACTGCAAGGCAGATTCCCAATTCGTGTTGAACTTTCCGCCTTAAGCGCCGCCGATTTTGAGAGAATTTTGACAGAGCCAAAGAATGCGCTCGTTACTCAATATACGCAGCTGCTTGCGACGGAAGGGGTAGATTTGGAATTCACCAAAGAGGCTATTGCTCGCATTGCGCAAATAGCTGCCGCCGCCAACACTCAAACCGAAAACATTGGTGCACGTAGGCTGCAGACCGTTTTGGAGCGGCTCTTGGAAGAAATATCGTTTAACGCCGATGCCATGGCCGGCCAAAAGGTAGTCATAGATGTGGGCTACGTAAATCAGCGGTTCAGCAATTTTACTGAACATCAGGACTTGAGCAAATACATTCTTTGACGGGAGAGACAACATGCGGGCACTCGAGTATCGCAAGGACAGAATCGAAGACTTAACTGCAGGAGACGAAGAAGAACTCTGGCGGAAGTATCAAAAATCTCGCGATACTCGAATTCGGGACAAGCTCGTGGAACAATACTCGCCGCTTGTAAAATACGTGGCAGGCAAAGTTTCCGCAAACCTGCCGGCTTCGGTGGAATATGACGACCTCGTCGGCTATGGCATCTTTGGACTCTTCGATGCCATAGAAAAGTACGATCCAGACAAAAATGTCAAGTTTAAAACCTATGCCGTCACCAGGATACGGGGGGCCATTTACGATCATTTGCGGGAAATGGATTGGGTGCCACGGTCTATCCGGCAGAAAGCCAAGGACGTGGAAGAGGCTGTCATAGTCTTGGAAAGCAAACTTGGTCGCCCTGCGACGGACGCGGAAATAGCAGCGGTACTCGGGCTATCTGAGCAGGATTTCTCACACCTCATGAGCAAGATATCGAGCACGGCCATACTTTCGCTCAACGATGTCTGGAACGCTGGCAACGACAACGAAAAGACGAGTATAGGAGAAACTATAGAGTCTCCCCACGGCCTTAATCCAGACTCCTCAGTGGAACGGGAAGAAATCCGCAGGGTGATAGTTCAAGCCATCAATGAGTTGCCGGAAAAAGAAAAAAAAGTGCTTGTCCTTTACTATTATGAGGATCTTACTTTGCGCGAAATAGGCCAGATCCTGGAGGTGACCGAGTCCAGAATAAGTCAGCTTCACACAAAGGCCATAATCCGCCTCAAAGCCAAGCTCACAAGTTACCGCAAGGGCATTTTTTGAGTTTGATCTGCTATTCCCGCACCAACTTGAATTATTGCCTATGGCACGTCTGGCATATGCCACGCTTTATGGCAGGCTCGCCTGATCGGTGGTGCTCTCCACCTTTGGCAGCTCCGGTTTTTCCGCCACCTCGATACCATATTGCTCGATCTTCTGATAGAGCGTTTTCCTGCCTATTTTTAGAACCTCTGCCGTTTTTGTTTTATTCCCGCCGAGCGCCGCAAGCGTTTCTGTAATGATGATCTTTTCTGCTTCTTCTAAAGAACAGAAAGCCGGAATATGGATCTCTTTTTTCTCTTGAGCCGAACGAGGTCCAGGAGGAAGATCGTCCAACGTTATCAACTTTCCAGATGCCATCACTACGGCGCTTTCAATGCAATTTCTAAGCTCGCGGACGTTGCCTGGCCAGTCGTAAGCGTAAAGCGCCTGCTTGGCACGTTGGTCAAAACCCTCTATGGGTTTACCATTTTCCTGAGCGAATTCGTGCAAAAACGTTGCGGCGAGTAATGGGATATCCTCACGGCGTTCCCGGAGTGCAGGCACGTGGATATTGACGACGTTGAGTCGATAATAGAGGTCTTCCCTAAACCGGCCGGCCGCGATCTCCGCTTTTAGGTCGCGATTCGTAGCCGCAATCAGCCTCACATCGACCTCAATCGTCGTTTCACCACCAACCCGTTCAAATTTCTTCTCTTGCAAAACCCTCAAGATCTTGATCTGGACATTCTGATTAATCTCTCCAATCTCGTCCAGGAAGAGGCTCCCGGTGTCGGCGAGCTCAAAGCGGCCGCGCTGTCGTGTTTGTGCACCCGTAAATGCGCCTTTTTCGTGGCCAAACAGCTCGCTTTCCAAAAGACTTTCCGCCAGCGCAGCACAATGAACTTTTATAAACGGTTTGTCACGTCGTGGCGACAGGTTGTGGATAGCATCAGCTACCAGCTCCTTGCCCGCTCCTGATTCCCCCGTTATAAGGACACTCGCCTTGGTGGGTGCCACCTTGCGTATCATGTCGAATACCTTGCGCATGGCGGGGCTCTTGCCGATGATCGAGCTAATTCTTTGCTGTGCTTCTACTTCTTCACGCAGTTCCTCGTTCTTTATGGAAAGCTGCCGCATTTCCAAAGCATTCTTAGTCAGTTTTAAGAGATGCTCCAGATTGAGCGGCTTGGTGATGAACTCCAATGCTCCCTGTTGCATTGCCTTGACTGCGTCGGCGATATCCCCATGAGCGGTAATGATGATTACCGGTACATTTGGCCAATTCTGCTTTACATAGTGCAAAAGTTCCATGCCGGAAATATGGGGCATCTTTAGGTCGGTTATGACAAGGTCGACATAATTCTCTTCGAGCATCTTCATGGCAGTCTGGCCATCCCCGGCGGTCAAGGCTTTGTAACCCTCCATTTGAAAGGCTTCGGCAAGGCCATCTCGGATGTTCTTTTCGTCGTCGACAATCAGAAGGGTAAACTGCATGTATTTCTCCTATTGTTCCTTGTGTGAGCCGGCAAGAGGTGCGGTTGCTTCCAGTGTTGGAAGCGATTTTTTCTCCTGTTGTGGAATTGGCAAATGAATCGTAAAGGTGGATCCTTTCCCTTCCTTCGACTCGACGGTGATATCTCCGGAATGTTCTTTTATGATCTTGAATGTTATGGTGAGTCCCAGCCCTGTACCATTCTTCTTAGTAGTAAAATATGGTTCAAAGATCTTAGACAGTTGGCTTTCCGGAATACCAACGCCAGTATCGGACACCGAGATCTGCACTTCTTCGTTGACGACACGAACCCCAAAAGTCAACGTACCACCATTGGGCATGGCGGCTATCGCGTTTTGCGCAAGATTGAGAATGGCTTGTTTAATTTGCCTCTTGTCCATTAATAAGTCAGGAATATCCTTGGCAATGTCAAGGTTCACGGTCACACTGTTTTTTCCCGCCTCGTATTTGACTAGCTCCACTACTTCCCTAACGATAGTTCCAGGGTTGTCCTTCATGAGGGTGATGTCGACCGGGCGCACTGCAAAAAGGAAATCTACAACGATCTGCTTAAGGCGCTCCATCTCTTCCGTGACAATATTGAGGTGTTTTTGAATTCCGGGGACATCCGGAGGGTCTTTGGCTGTCAACAGTCTTTCGATAAGCTGGATATGGATCGAGATTGAGCCAAGTGGGTTGTTTATTTCGTGGGCCACGCCTGCTGCCAGGGTTGTGAGCGCTGCAAGGCTTTCCGCGCGGCGTAGTTGCGATTCTTTTTTGCGTTTTTCGGTTATGTCCTCAATATGGATAATAGTGCCGGAAATTTTGTCGCTTCTGTCGCCGGATAAAAGGGCGGAAAGGCTAATTGAGATAATCCTTGTGCTGCCACTGCCTTCCAGCGCAAATTCCTTACCGAGGATTGTTTCCTCCGAAGTCAAAGCCCAACAGAAAAAGTCTTTGAGTTCCTCGTCGGCGATTGCCATCCAAAAAGGATCGGTGTCATTTACGGTTGGAGAAATTTTCAGAATTCGCTCTGCAGAACGATTCACAAAGATAGCGACATTGTCCAAATTACAAACGACAATTCCGTCAAACATGGACTGCAGTGCAGCCTCCAGGAGCGTATTGTCTCGGACTAAGGTGTTGGCGATATCGCGGAGCTGCTCGTTGGTAAGCTTATCTGCGCGCGAAATCGCCTTTTCATAGAAAGAGCCTTTCATGTAACTTCCCCAAAAACATGTATACAAGAATCCACGAGAACCTTAAGCAAAAGTTCCGGATTGCGGTTATAGGTGGTAGCTTCTTTAGACGCATCCCGCACAAGGTAAGACCATCTGTCCACAAGTGCAAGCAATAAAGGGTTTTCGCCAGAATCAGCGAGTAACCCGGCAAAGCAAGAAAGCATGGCTTGCAACAGCTGGACAAAGGACCCTGAAAAGGCCTTGTCTTTGCTGCCAAAGCTGCCAGTTTGGACGGTTATTTGGTCTATACATTCTTGGATACTGATTTTGGCGTCAAGCGCCGCCTCCACCAGGGCAAGCGAAGTGCCGGGCGCTGGATTCTTTGAGCCCTTTTCTGTGAGTTTGGTACTGTTCGTGGCAGCGTCACAATTGGCCAAGATGAGACCAGTTAGAAGTTCGGCGTGCTTCCTCGCAGCAGAACTCGAATAGGGACGTTTTGCATCAAAAAACTCCTGCAAGGTTTTTGGGGCAGCTTGAGGATCATTTTTAAAGACACGTCTCACAATGAGCTTGGTCGTGGCTTCATCTCGAGGTTTAAAGTGTAAAACCCGTGAGCGGGAAACGATGGTAGACATCATGGACGCACGCCGCGTGGTCAGCAAAATGAATCTTGTAGACTCGGGAGGTTCCTCCAGAATCTTGAGCATCGCATTGCGTGCCGAGTCCTGCATCCTTTCGGCATTCTCCAGTATTACCGTTTTGCGTCTTCCTAAAGGTTTGAGTTGAGCCCAAGTTTCCATGTTACGGATCATAAAAACTGGAGGGAGTTCCGGCGCTAAACCTTCAAGGGACAGGCTGTCCTCGCAAAGTGCATCGATCAGCTTTGTTCTGGCGGGGTCTATGGTGGAAGCTTCTTCAAGTGTAGCGAGTTCTTCTTCGATCGATTGGACCAAAGGCGCTGCTTTTGATAGCTTCGATTCTTCGCCTTCCCATAAGACTGGTGAAAACCGGGCAAGCAGTTTTCGGATCGATCTGACGAAAAAGAAGAGGGAAGACGAACTTGGGTCCCGCAAGACCAGGTCCTTGGCAACGAGAATCTCTTCTGGGTGGTTGCGTTTGCCAAGAATCAGAAGATCGGGATGTACCAAAGAACGATGACGGATGCAATCCGAACAATCGCAGTCCCACGCTGCGGACCGTGTACATGACATGACCCTGGCTGTCTCCAGGGCTGCAGTCATTTTGCCAGACATGGGCGGGCCAGCAAAAAGGTAGACAGGCGGGACTTCGTCTTGCTCAAGTGAACGAGTAAGACTCGATTTGATTTCGTCCTGTCCCAATAAGTTTTCAAACATCTATTTCTTCCCTGGTACTGCGGTAAGCGGTTTTGAAGAAGGCGCTACAGGATGCGGAACAGGCGGCTGGGCAGTTTTCGGAACAGGCTGCTGAACGGTTTGAGAAGGCGCAACTACAGATTTTGAGCCTGTAAGCGCCGGCTTGATGGTGTTGTTTATCGTTGGCCCCAAAAGTGGCAACAGGGTCTTCGCATACATAGAACTGGAGAGAATCTTCTGCACATTAAGGAAAGGTTGAATTTCCAGGACAATGAGAATAAGTGCAACAATAGCCAGGCCTTCCACGATGCCCAAAACAAGCCCCAGTAGTCTGTCGAATATCTCCAGATGAGCGGCTTCCAGCCCTTCACTTATAAGCTTTTCTATGAGTTTGACGACGAGGAAGCCGACAAGGAAGCACACAATAAAGGCGAGCACATAAAGCACCGTGGGAGAGATCTTAACGTTGCCAATGTTTTTTGCAACATACTTGGAAGCATACGCAGACAGGGCTTTGGAAAAGAGCAGAGCGCTTCCGAGCCCCCCTATCCACGAGGCCACTGCAAGGATTTCTTCCACAAAACCCTTGGCAAAACACCGAACCGCAAGAAGAATGATAAAGCCGGTAAAAATCCAGTCCAGAATACTCATTCAAGAGGCCTCTCTTTGTACTTGTCCCTTTTGGCCATGCTCATTTTCCTGCGGAAGCGGAGCTTTTATGTATTTGTTGCAAGAGTAATTCAGCAATATAAGAAGCGGAACTGACAGCACGGCCGTCGTTCGTGTGGACCTGTGAAAGTTCGAGTGCGGCGCGCTGCGCCTTGGCCAAGAACGCTGGGTCTTGCAGGTATTCAAGGATCGCATCGAGCAGTTTTTGGGGGGTCGCATCCTGGGCAACAAGGCAGCGCGCCGCGCCTGCCTTCTCGGCCAGCATTGCATTCTCTACCTGGTCACCCCGCGTACCGCTTCCCGCGAGCGGCACAAGAACCATCGGCTTTCCCAAAGCTGCACACTCCCAAATGGTGCCGGCTCCGGCCCTGCCCGCCACCAGTGTGGCGCTTGCAAGTATGTCCTTCATTTCCTCGCCGATGTAGGGTAGGGGCAGATAGCTACCCGGTTTGGCTTTGTGCTTTTGCTCATCGAAGAGTTCTTTGCCCGTCTGGTGCACAGCATAGGCTTTTCCATCCAGGTTCGGAAGAATCGCTTCCACAAAATCGTTCACCTGTTGCGAGCCCTGGCTTCCACCTACAAAGAATACGATAGGCAGACCTTCCGGTGCTTTTACAAAGCTTCTTCCTGCCTCTGCCGAACCCGACAAAAGGCTAGGGCGCACCGGGTTACCTGTAATTAGGACCTTGGTCTGCTCATCTTTTGCAAACATTTCCTTAGTTTGCGGCCAGCTTACGAGAATCGCCTTGGCCGCTTTGGCATTCAATTTAGTGGCTAAACCGGGGCTTGTGTCCGATTCGTGTGTAAAATATGGAATCCCGAGCCTGGACGCCGCCCTACAGACAGGCACACTCACGTAGCCGCCCTTGGAGAACACGACAGTTGGTTTTAGCTTTTGCAGCAAGCGCTTTGCTGCAAAATACCCTGCAACCACATTGAACGCGTCTGTCAGGTTCTTGAGGTTCAAAGATCGCCTCAACTTGCCCGAAGGTATCGCCCAAAACTCGACCCCTTGAGCCTCGACGATGCTGCGGTCCAGCCCCTTCTTGGAACCGATCCAGGCGATTCTGCCTTCAAAACCCGTGGACTTTAGCGCTTCTATGACGGCGAGGCCTGGGTAGATATGTCCACCGGTACCGCCACCAGTAAAGACGACCGTTTCCTTTTTTTCACTCATCTTCGCTCATTCTTGCGCGATCTCTAGGTCAGCCAAAGCAGTGACAGCAGCCAGCACAGTGTCGTCGGTCTTTTCTCCCTGCATAATCGACAGTACCTTGCCAGCCAAAACCTTACCCAGCTGAACGCCTTCTTGGTCGAATGAATTGATATTCCAAAGGAAACCCTGGAACATAACCTTGTTCTCGTAATGGGAAAAGAGCGCGCCAAGTTGATAAGGCCCAAGCCTTTCGCCCAGAAGGAGTGTGGACGGCCTGCCTCCTGCAAACCGCTTGTTCGGATTGGGATCCTCTTTGCCCCGGGCGAATGCTACCATTTGAGCAAACAAATTGGCCAGCAATTTCTGCCGCGAGGTCGTGCCCATAGACATAGTATCTTCGGAATTCTGATTTTTCAAAAAACCAATGAATTGCAAGGGGACTATGTCCGTCCCCTGGTGGAGGAGCTGATAGAACGAGTGTTGCCCGTTGGTTCCAGGCTCGCCAAAGACTACTGGGCCAGTCTTATAACTCAATGGTTTTCCAAACCGGTCGACCGATTTGCCATTGGATTCCATGTCGAGTTGTTGCAGGTGCGCGGGGAAGCGAGAAAGTGGCTCTGCATAAGGCAATATCGCTGTAGTTTGATAGCCCAGCACATTCCGCTCGTACACCCCGATGAGCGCGTCCAGGAGTGCGGCGTTCTTTGTGATATCGGGTTCCAGGCCGGCAAGGTCCGCCGCATGAGCCCCGGCCAAGAATTCTTCAAACGTTTCCGGCCCGAAAGCCAAGGAAAGAATAACGCCTCCAACCGCACTGGATGTCGAGTACCTGCCTCCAATAAAGTCGTCGATAAAAAAGCTCGCCAGGTAATTGGGATTCTGGGCAAGCGGGCTCGTTTTGCTGGTCACTGCCACGATATGTTTGGAAGAATCGAGCCCTGCAGCTTCCAGTCTATTGCGTACAAGCGTTTCGTTGGCGAGGGTTTCTTGGGTAGTCCCGCTTTTTGATACAAGGACGAAAATCGTCGTTTCCGGGTCGATAGCTCGCAGAGTGTTGTCTGCATCGTCCGGATCGACATTGGAAATAAAATATGCCTTCATTCGCTTGCGATTTTCGGCCTTGGCCCAGCGCTCCAATGCGATATAGGCCGCCCTTGGCCCTAAATCTGAGCCACCGATGCCAATCTGGACTACTGTTGTAAATCGCTCACCTGTGGAGCCGACTATCTTGCCGTCATGAACGTTCTGCGCAAAAGTCGCCGCTCTTTGTCGCTCTTCTTCGTAAAAACTCCTTAGGTTTTCACCATTGAAGAACACCGGGCCACAGAGCTCTCCTCTTGCAAGGTGATGCAAAACCATGCGTTTTTCGCCGGTGTTCATAATCTCGCCCGAGGCGAGCGCCTTGTATTTTTCGATTAACTGCTGTTCTGACGCAAGTTCTTGCATGGCCATGAGAATCGATTCATCCACGGGCGCCATAGCATAGTTAAAAAGAAAGCCATCTGGCCCATGGATCGAGTAGCTTTCGATACGTTTTTTTTCCAACACGCTGCCTATGTCTACCTTAGGTAGATCTTGGAGCTTCTTGAAGCTCATTAACGTGTCCAGGGGATTATACTGAATCATTTCTAACCTCTCCCGAGTCTCTTTACGCTTTGAGTCGCACGACGCGCGAGTCCTGCATTGCGCAATTCCAGCATTGTTTCCTTATGCTACATGATATGTTGAAAAATGCTACACTTCAAGTCAAATGAAGGCGAAGCCTGTCTTTCCAGGGGAATTTTTTGTTGGACACGACAAGTCCGCGTCCTATTGCGACGTCAAGCAGAACTCTTGCGTCCTCCCTGTTCCATGATGACAAAAGTCCTGCACCGGCGCACGTTGGTGTGTTACCGACGAAAGAACGCGAGTCATCCAGGCACAGCAGTCTGAGACTTTCCGCATAGGAGAACCTGTTTTTGTTCTTGGAGAAAAACTCAGACAGCTCGGGATATCCTTCCGGATATCGTGCACGCTCTCCAAAGCAGACGTCACAGCCGGAGCATGGCGAGTCCAAATCTTGTCCCATCAGTTTTAGAAGATAGCTTCTTCGGCAGGATGATGAGCGTGCATATTCCAGGAACGCAAGTCTTCGCTGTTCTCGGGTCTCAGGTGGGTCACTGCAAGCTTCGATGTTGACAGAAGTGCATTTGTCCAGTTTGCGTACCGTACTGTCTTGATAATCCTGTTCTTTGTCCCTATGGATAAGAATCGCCTCGGCTATAGAACCGTCGCGTCCTGCTCTTCCAGATTCCTGAATATATGCTTCCACTGATGGTGGCTCTCTAAAATGAATAACAGTGCGTATGTTTCTTTTGTCGACGCCCATGCCATAAGCGCAGGTGGAAACCAAGACGCCATCCCCGCTGGCCATAAACCAGGTTTCTATTGTCTCTTTTTCTGCACGACTTAACCCTGCATGGTAAAAACGAACGTCAAGATTCGTTCTTTCGTGTATGGTTTCGCATAAAAGCCTGACTTCATCCCGGGATTGGTCAAAGACGATAAGGGGTTTGGGTTTCGTGTTGACGAGTCTAAGTAGTGTGTGGATGGGCTCCATGGTTGGTTCAACGCGATAGATAATGTTGGGTTTGTCTATATCGGTAGTCACGATACGGTATGGACTTTCGCCAAAAAGGTGTTTTGCGATGGCTTTCTCTACCGCAGGGCTTGCGGTCGCGGTGTAGGCGCTTATGACGCGTGGCTCGAGGGTTTCTATTGCGTTCTTCAGCTTGAGGTAAGACGGTCGGAAGGTCTCTCCCCATTCGCTCACGCAATGAGCTTCGTCTATTGCAAGGTGAAAGACTTTGTGGCGTAGCAGCAGCTTCTGCACTCGCGGTTGTTCCAGAGTCTCGGGATTTGTGACGACGATTTGAGCCGACTTTGTGTCGAGCATTCTTTGGGCTTGGGTCCATTCTTCTTCGGTCATCGCCCCCCGCAAGAGCACATTTGGTATTTCTCGGCGATCCAGACTACGTTGCTGATCGGACATGAGTGCCAGGAGCGGATATACCACGACGGTTACGCCAATCGTCACCAGGGCAGGAAGTTGAAAGCAGATGCTCTTGCCGAATCCCGTTGGAAAGAGAACCATTTGCCGAATCGGATCGGGGCTGTCTTCGGCATCTAGAACATTGGCAATCGCCATGCGCTGTAAAGGATAGAGAAAGTCGATTCTAAAGCGTGTTTTTGCGAGCCGGGCGATCGGATCGTCGGTTTCGTCATCTTCGAGACTTGTGTCCACATCTGCTTAACGCGCGAAGTATTCTCTCTGGATTCAAAAATCGAGTTGAGTTTCTGTGATGCCAATTCTAGGACACAGCTCCTCAAGAGGGCAGCCTTCTAAGGTACAGCCCGGCTTCCTGGCGGTGCACACAAATTTCCCATGGCGATTCAACGCGTGAGAGAAGGCGGTGAGCTTATCTTGTGGGAAATTTGCACGTATCAGGTTTTCGATTAAGGCTGGATCCTTTTTTGCGCTTATTCCAAGCCTATAACTCACGCGTAAAACGTGTGTATCCACAATAACGCCAGGCACACCGTAGCACGCTGACGCTACAAGATTCGCCGTTTTTCTGCCAACCCCTGGTAGTTTTATGAGGTCCTCAATCGTCGATGGGGGTTCGCCTGCGTTTTCTAAGCAGATTCTTTGAGCTGTTGCTATCAGATTTCTTGCTTTTGTATGAAAAAATCCAACAGAATGTATTATTTTTTCTACATCTTCACGTTTGGCAAGAGCGAGGGCTTCTGCATTGGGGTACGCTTTGAACAATTTGGGCGTCACGGCATTCACTTGTTCGTCTGTACATTGTGCGCTCAGGATAACCGAGCAGAGAAGTTCAAAGCAACTGCTGTAATGGAGCAAGGGTCGAGCATCTGGCCAAAGAGGAATGAGTATGTCGGAGATTCTATCCAGAAATTGTCCAAGACTGTCGCGTGATGGGTCGGTCGTATCTTGTGTCGCGTTATAGCCCATTTTCTGCCTTGCCATTCTCTGCCCCCCTGCGAAAGCTAAGTTCCAAGTCTTTGAGATGTTGATAATAGTCCATGTCGAAGCCACTTCTGTATAGATAGACGGTATTATTCTGGAATAATGGTTCGTCTACTGAGGTGATGGTTTTTGCCCGCTCAAAGTCTGGCGTCCCGGGAATTGGAGAGTAGAAGGCAAGCATGGGCTGCGCTCCAATCTTGTAGACCTCCTTCATGCTCGCTTCAACACCAAAGGGCGCCTGGCCGGGAACATTGAGAAGCAGGTACGCCTTTACGCATTGTCTGGAGAAACCAGCCTTTCTAAGGTAATCGATTGCTCTTTCAAATTCAGTTGTTGTAGATTTTGGACTTTCAGTTTCCAGAAAAACCGGATCCGTCGATTCCACCGACAGGCGAATATCCACAAAACCTGCAGCTTTCATCAGTTTTGCGGTCTCTTGAGTCAAAAATCGAACATGGAGCCCATTCGGTGTGTACAGTCGGACGCCAAGATTCTTGGAAATCAGTGCACGCAGAAAGGGATCCAAGTGGTTCTCAGAATTTGCGAGCAGCGCATCGTCGTAGAAGGCAAAGTTCTTGGTCCCATACGTCTTGGCCATCGCCTCAATAAGATCGGCGAACTGCATGGGTTCGTACTGATAAAAAGGGCTAAGATTGTGACTTGCACAGTAGCTGCAGGCATAGACACAGCCCGAAGACGTCAGTAATGGCAGATATCTGTATTCTCCCAAAAGATCATAGGAAGGCAGCCGATAGCTTCTCTTAAACTCGACGCCTAAGAGAATCTCCAGAGAATCGAGCACTGAATTCAGATCCTGGAATGGAACGATAGCATCTACGGGGATATTCTCTTGCGCATGTTGCGGCAAAAGCGCTGCATAAATACCCCCTAAAAAGACAGGCACGTGCGGGAATGCCTCTTTCAGGAGTCCTAGCGTGTGCAAAACTCCTCCGTACCAATAGGTCATAGCCGAAGAAAGAAAAATGTAGTCCGGAGTTCTCACGCTCTCCAGCTCGTCCAGAAAGACTGAGTCGGAAAGTCCGTAACGCTTATAGTTTCGAGGAATATCGGCAAGTTTCTCTGGTTTGGAGATAATCCGCCTTGGAAAGTTGCCAGTTCCATCCTGTTTGACTGGCACAGGCCTTTCTTTAGGATCCTCCCGATTAAGGGCATTGATAAAATCGACGTCGAACCATTCCCGCACATAGCTTGCAAGCCATAAAAGCCCAAGCGGTTTGGCAAAATGATCATAGGCTGCAAAATCTTCTATGTGTGGGTTGACAAACAGAATTCGTTTCCGCAGCATCCGCAGCCAGTTTTAGCCTTTCTTTGTATGATTGGCAAGACTGTCTGCGAGGCGTGGGCTCAACTTGACTGACTTTTGAAGTTTGCTATACCATTTTTAGATTCACCGCTCGCGAAGCTTCACAAAATTTATGAGAAAGGATCAAAAAAATGAAAAAGGTTCCGCACCAGCTTATCGAGTTTATCGAAAACCATGAGTGTTTCTACATTATTGGTCATCGAGAGCCCGATGGCGATTGTATTGGCTCGCAACTTGCCCTTGCCTCGTTTCTGAAATCGGAAGGCAAACGTGTACACCTGCTTTCTTCTGGGCCATTCACCCGTTTTGAGCTTCTGCAATACGAACACAAGTTTAAGAATGTGGCTCCGCCTGAGCCTGATTACGAGCGAGCTGCAGCAATTATCGTTGACTGTTCCTCTATGTCGCGCATTGGTTCAGTTTCGGAAACAATGCCGCAAGTGCCGATAGCTTTTATCGATCACCACGCCTCTACTGAAAAGCCCGGTATCGCAGACTATCTGGACGAGTCTGCTTCGGCGGTAACCGCAATGGTCTATGAAGTCATGAAGGCGATGGGGCATAAGCCAACCCGTGAGGAAGCCGCCTGGCTGTTTTTTGGGCTTTGCACGGACACAGGGTTCTTCAGACACCTGGACGAGAAGGGCGCGGATACTTTTGACATCGCGGCAGATCTGGTACGCCTTGGCGCTTCGCCCAAGCAGGCCTATGACCAGATAAATGGTGGTAAGTCGCTTTTTTCGCGCAAGTTGCTAGGTGAGATCCTTATGCGCGTCGAACCACACTATGATGGTCGGCTCTTGGTGTCATACACCACCCTTGACGATCAGCAAAAGTACGGGATGGCCAGCAGAGATTCTGACCTGCTTTATCAGCTTATTATGGCGGTGGCCGGTTGTCAGGCCTGTTTTCTTGTCAAACAAGAGGCAGAGAATCAGTGCACAGTTGGATTTAGATCAAAGGAGCCAATCGATGTTGCCAGTATAGCCGCAAAGTTTGGAGGAGGCGGGCATAAACTGGCAGCAGGGCTTTCGATTCAAGGCACAGTGGATTCTGTTATGGATACGCTTATCAACGCCTTTGCCGAAGTTTTTGTAGACTGATGCAGTCGGCGATATGTGCTTAAGCCATGCAACGACAATGGGGCCATGCAGCGAAAATGCAGCAAACTAGTCTGCCTTCTTTCAGCATCTATTCTGCCTTTTAAACAGAGGGAGTGCAAGGGATAGTTTCAATTAGCAGTCGTGTCCCTTTCTATTCCGAAGTGGCCTATATCCTGTGTAACCTGTGATACTTGTAGACTTCAGTTTTGTCGCAGGCATTTGGACCAACAAAAAGGGCACCGAATGCCTATAGACGAATGTCTACTGGCATTCTGAATTCAATCTCTTGCTTTGGCATCTTTCTTGCTAGTTTCTCCATGCACAAGGAGAACGAAGCAGATGAGCCAAGATCCAGATGTCAGCTTTGAGACAATTTCTTCTAGCACTGACCTTCAACCTTTTATTGGCGACCTGTCCGCCCAGGAGTATGCGGTTTTTCACCAATTCTCCTTTAGAGTCTTTGCAAATCCGCAACACTTCGGTTTTGAGTCTGCAGACGAGGCTGCTGAAGCTTTCCTTCACTACAAAAGCAGAATTGGGACGATAGTACGAAAAAGTATACATATGGAAGATAAGGCCGATGCATACCTCGACGTTTGTATACGGTTTGTCGCAAAATCCATCAAGCGAAACAAGAGGAAAAGGGAACGGTATGACTGCGTGTTTGAAAGTTCACAGGAAATTTTAGGATATGGGGTGGGTGCAATTCTGGAACAGCCTGGCTATGAGACTGATACTGAAGCTCTCGATTTTGAAGGGGACTATGCAAATCCACAAACCGATGATAAATGCCGCCAGTTTATATGTGATATCCCTTCTGAGGTTTTTTTCCGGTCTATGTCTGCATCTGCAAAGCGGCTACTTTATCTTGTTGTCAAATGTGCGTGGGAAGCAGACGACACAGTAATCGCAAAGGCTGCCTTTTCTGTAGGCGTACCCACAATTTGGCTACACGGTATCGTGGAGAAAGCCAGGCTCAGTACCGAAGCTGCACGCATTTTCAAGACCAAGCTTGATGAGAAAATCAACCTTGTTTGGGTGGACATGCTGCTTCTCGAAGCAAGACTTAAGGCTTCTGATCTCAGGCCTGACGAGCGTGCCGGGCTTCTTGATCGATTACAGCGGAAAAGGCATCGCTACGAAGTTTTGCTCAAGCAAAAATCTCGTTGCAAGCTCTCGGTCCCCAATCGAGTCGTTGCCGAGCTTCTTCATGTGCCCAAAGGTTCAGTGGATTCTGGTCTTTATTACCTTAGAAAGCGGGCAACAGGCCAAGATCCCAAAATCTCCAGATCCCGCTATCCAGTGTATGCTCCAGAAGACATAAAGAAGCGGATTACTGCGCCTGAATAACCTGAATGGCTTGAATAAACTCAAGTCAAGCTGCTATTGTTCGCAATCATGGACTTGGCAGTAGCGACATTCAATGAACACAAGCTGCAGGAACTGCGCGGGATACTTCCTGACCATCACCTGCTTTCGCCTCGGGAAGTCGGGCTTTCAGATCTTGTCATAGAGGAGACAGGGCTCAGTTACCACGAAAACGCGCTTCTCAAAGCAAAAGCAGTTTTCGATCTCGTGCATCTGCCGACATTGGCAGACGATTCAGGGCTTTCTGTTGCAGCTTTGGACGGCGCCCCTGGCATATATTCGGCGCGCTACGGTGCCCTCGAAGGGCAGAAACTTCCTTCTGAGGCACGAAACCAGCTCCTCCTTTCTGTAATGGAAGGAGTGGCCAACAGAAGTTGCGCTTTCATTTGTTGCCTAGTCTTGATGTATGGGCAAGACCAGTTCGTGAGCGTTCAGGAAACATGCCCAGGAGTTTTATTGGACAAACCTCGAGGGCAAGGCGGATTCGGCTACGATCCAGTAGTCTATTTGCCGGCGCTCGGTCTGTCGGTTGCAGAGCTATCACCTGAGCAAAAAAACGAAGTCTCGCATCGTGGAAAGGCTGGCCAGAAGATGAACCTCATTCTGAACGCTCTATCTGACATCCTTGGTTGACAGGTTATAAGGCTGCTTTCCGACCTTGCTAAGCTAAGAATCTCGCCTTGTACCAAGAAACTCAAGAAACCCAAAAAAACCATGGCAAAAAAAGCCGCCCTCTGCAAGGCGGCCTTCCGAACCAAAATCCATGTATTAGGATTTGATACCATACTTGCGATTAAATCGCTCAATACGTCCTGCAGTGTCTACAAGCTTTTGTTTGCCGGTAAAGAAGGGGTGACAGGCGGAGCAAATTTCAACCTGTATGTTCTTTACCGTCGAACGGGTCTCGATGACATTGCCACAGGCGCAGGTTATGGTAGTGAGCTCGTACTTTGGATGAATACCTTTCTTCATAAAACCCTCCGCTCGCACAGCCCTATAAGGGAGCCGCGATTACTTACAAAGTCTGAAAACCAGCCATTAAAGACGGTATAAAGATCGAATTAGTAAAATACAGCAGAATTCAAAAAAAGTCTATGAGTCCAAACCGGCATACGCAGGATTGCTCATTGACTTAAGGAAAGCCTCATTATTCTTGGTTTTCATCATTCTGTCTATGAGAAGCTCGATAATATCCGAGTCGTCCATGGGATTGATCACTTTGCGCAAAACCCAGATTTTCTGCAGCTCTTCCTCGCTCAAGAGAAGCTCCTCTTTTCTGGTGCCTGACTTCTTGATATTGATTGCCGGAAAGAGTCGTTTGTCCGACAGCCTGCGATCGAGGTTGATTTCCATGTTGCCGGTACCTTTAAACTCTTCAAAGATGACCTCGTCCATGCGGCTTCCCGTGTCGATAAGAGCGGTGGCTATGATCGTGAGCGACCCGCCGTTTTCGATATTGCGCGCTGCGCCAAAGAAGCGCTTGGGCTTATGCAGCGCGTTGGAATCGACACCGCCAGACAGGATCTTGCCGGAGGTCGGCACGGTCTGGTTGTATGCCCTGGCAAGTCTTGTGATCGAATCCAGCAGTATGACGACGTCCCTTCCGTGCTCGACCAGTCTTTTGGCCTTCTCCAAGACCATTTCCGCAACCTGGACATGTCGTGTTGCCTGCTCGTCGAAAGTAGAAGAAATGACTTCTGCCTGCACCGACCGCTCCATGTCGGTTACCTCTTCTGGCCGCTCATCTATAAGCAGAACAATGAGATAGACCTCAGGATGATTTCTTGTGATCGCATTTGCGATCTTCTGAAGCAAAATGGTCTTGCCGGTTTTTGGTGGCGAGACTATGAGCCCGCGCTGCCCTTTGCCGATCGGACAGAACAGGTTGATAATCCTTGTGGAGATCTCTTCGGTTGCCGTCTCCAGGTTGAGCCTTTCGTTAGGGTAGAGCGGGGTGAGGTTTTCGAAAGGTATGCGGTTCTGAGCTACAGCAGGTTCATCGAAATTGACTTGTTCGATGCGGAGCATTGCAAAGAAGCGTTCTGCTTCTTTAGGACTCCTGATTTGCCCGTAGACGGTATCGCCCGTTTTCAGATTGAAAAGCCGTATCTGCGAGGGGGAAATATAGATATCATCCGTGCCTGGCAAATATGAATTCTGCGGAGAACGCAAGAATCCATACCCATCGGGCAGAATCTCGAGCGCACCATAGGCGTAGATAATTCCGCCTTTTCCTGTATGGGATTTAAGTATATAGAATATGAGTTCTTGCTTTTTTAGTGCTATAAGCTCGTCGTGGTTAATACCATACTGGGCGCCAAGCTCTCGGAGCTCTTTGATTCCCATTTTTGTGAGGTCATTGATGAGTAACCGTGCACGCGTCTCCGTGTGCTCCTGGCGAGCGCCCTCATGATTCTTGCCTTGCGCCATTCTCTCTTGGTTTTCCCGCTTACGCGCGAGTCCATTCATTACCTCTTTTTCCGTGGCACTCAGCGGCAATCCAACGATGGAGCCTTCGAGCGTTGTCCGGACTAGGCCATTCCCAATTTCAGAATCGGCGGCTGCTCTCGATTCGGGTTTCTGAAGTTTTGAATATCCACTGGCTTCCTGATCCGGAAGCGTATGCTCTTCGAGCTCTTCTACTGCAGGAACTTCCAGAGTACCATTGCTTGCTGAGTCATCGGCGCCTGCAAAAGGCAAAGAAGTGGCATCAGAATACCCTTCAGTTCCAAGCCTGGTGGCTACAGAGATGTCCTCGGGCTCCCTGTCTCCTGATTCTCCAAAAGAGTCCCCAAGCGACTCACCTGTTTCCCGGTCCGTTTTTGAGATCGGTTTCTTGCGTAACTTTATTTTTTTCACGCTCTTCTGACTTGAGGCCGTTCTCTGAACAGACTTGGGAGTGTTATCATTCATCGTATTGTTCATAAGTGTACGTCGTACATGACCCGTGTGCCTTTGCTCGGTCTCAAAACCGTGTTTTTCGGCTGCATCTTCAGTATCTTGAGTCTGGATGTCTTTTTTTTCATTGGCAATTTCTTCTGACAAAATTTGTGGGGGTTCAATCCCTGAGGTATCGGGAGAGTCTGGCTGGCCTACGTTCATAAAAACCTTCTGACTGATTTAACCAAAGGCTGAAATACCCTGGTTTACCGGATCAATGTTTTGAATCAACGGTATAAACAATTTCCTGTATTAGATTTAGATCTTATTGAAAAGGGACGAAAATCGAATTACTTAGCAACAATATAGTATTGTGGTCCTTATCTGTCAACATGTTTCAGAAAAAGCAAAGCTCTTGCCTGCCAAGAGGCCATAAAGCAGTAACTCTAAATCCTGTAAAGAGATAAATGAAAAAACAAAAAGAGGAAAAGAGCTTGCCCTTTTCCTCTTTTTGACGAACGGCACAACAACGCTTAGTCGTCAATTGATTTCTTGAAGGTTTTGGAAATCAACGCGGGATCCATTTCCCAAGCTGCCTTTTTCAACTCACGCCCTGGCCGGAATCCTGCTACACCGTGGTCTTGCACGGAAACGATTTCTCCCGTCTTGGGGTTACGAGCCTTGGTTCTACCTTTACGAAGCTTGACCTCAAACGTACCAAAGCCACGGAGCTCTACGGTTTTTCCGCTTAAAATAGCACCCTTGATTTCCGAGAAAAGCCCATCAATTAACTCATGAATTTCTTTTCTCGTCGTCTTGCTGGAAGGCGGAAGGTTTGCGTATAAAGCGTCTATAAGTTCGGCCTTTGTCAACTTTTCAGCCATTTTGCTTACGCTCCTAAAAATCCAAATACATCAGTTGCTGCAAAGCAGCGTTTATCAACAAAACTTCAGCCTAGCCCTCGAGCCTATTTACGAGCTTCTGCATCCTAGATTTCTTGCGGGCGGCAGTGTTTTTCTTGACTATGCCTTTGCGTGCAGCTGTATCGATCCGTTTAATCATGTCCTGAAGAGCGGCTTTTGCTTCTGCAACATTGTTGGCTTGTGCCGCAACAACTACTTTTTTGGACGCTGTTCTAATCGCGCTCTTTGCACTCTTGTTTCTGAGACGGCGCTTTTCATTTTGGCGCATTCGCTTCTCAGCAGAAAGATTCTTTGTGCTCAAAGGGAGTCCTCCCGGAAGATTTTCAATTCAAAGTGAATTGATCAAATTAAATAACTCATGAAAGCTACCAGAGACTCTTTTTAATGTCAAGACTGCAATTGACTCGAAGGCGGCCATTCTGATTAAATGGTATAAAGAATTAGAAGTAGGCGCCCTATGAGTTCAATATTGACAGTTCTTGTGATTGCAGTGGTTTTATTGTGTTTTGTATGGTTCGAATTCATTCTTAGGATACTCTACGCGTTTGGGTCCAGAAAAAGGGCCTATGAGCTAAGCCTAAGGTATGAGACTCGGGCCATTCATCTCATTTTTTCATTACTCGCCACTTATAGAGGCTTTAGGATTACCTATGAGAATCGCCTTAAAGAGCCTTTACCAAGGCGGTTTTTGGTTGTCTCTAATCACCAGAGCCTCTTTGATATTCCTCTCCTTATGGAGATGATGCCAAAGGAAACCAAAGCTCGTTTTGTAGCAAAAAAGAGTCTTGGTAGAGGCATTCCGCTTATTTCGTTCTTTTTGAATAGGTTGGGGCACGCGCTGGTACAGCAGGATGGAGATCCAGTACACGCGATGCAGGCCATCGAAAAGATGATGTTGCGCAGCAAAAAGGAAGGTACCTTACCGGTAATCTTTCCGGAAGGGCATAGGTCCACGACAGGAGCCTTGAGGCCGTTCCATTCTGCAGGCTTCAGGAAAATGCTCGAAGTCGATCCCCTGCCCATCCTGGTGGTTTGTATAGACGGTGGATGGAAATATGCAAAATTGGGGGACTTTTTCAAGGGTTTTGGGAAAGAACCATATACAATACGTTTTGTGGCTTTGCTTCCCGCACCTGAGACAAAGCAGCAGGCAAAACAATCGCTTGCTACCTGCAGGCAGCTCATAGAAGACGCACTAAACGACATTAGGGCAGAAACAAGCAGTGCCAAAAAGAAAGGCTCCTAAAAAGGAGCCTTTCTTGTACGATGCCTGGATCTTGCACCACGAGTGCACTGCAAAAACCACAATCTCAGTTAAAATCGCTCGGCCTGCGTTCTGTCCTCTTGCACTTTTCGCATTCGGCAACATTGCGCACTTTGCCATTCTCAAAGATGGTCTTCATCTTTACTTCACCGCCGCAGGGGCAGTAGAAATGCTGAGTACTCGTTGTGGTTCGGCTATTCTTAGAAATCTGTGCCATTGCTATTCTCCTTAAACAGGTCGTGTAAAGATATACAAGCTCACAACCGAATGTCAACATTCCATCTTGAATCTCTTAAAAAAAGACCGCTGGATTAGGAGGAATCTCCAGCGGTCAAACAAAAAGGAGGCGCATGAAGAGCAATAGTTCTGTCGTCCTACAAACTTATAAATACTAGAAGTCGACAAAGGTTACGGCCTTTACTCAAAAAAACCTATTTGCTCCAGTTTTTCTTAACAATTCCAAAAAAGGGATCGACCAGTGGCAAAGGGCCCTTTTTAATGTGTTTCTTGAAAGTCTTTGCAGCCTCGCCGACGCCGACCTCCTTGTTCTCGGAACGCTTAAGGTCGTCCCAATACTGAACAAGATAGAGATATAAGTCAGCTGCCGTCCGGTGCGGAAATAGTTGTAGCAGTTTTTCCTCTTTGATGGCTAAGACGATAGGTTGAAAAACATTTTCGTGCCAGGACAGAAGGGCTTGTGAAAAAGGAATCTCAGCCATGTCGGACTGGTTAAGGTAGTACTTGTGAACATTGATGTGGTCTCGAATTATGTCGTAACGTCCAACATCGGTAAAATCCAGATCGTCGATGCCCACGACGGCGAGGTAGTCGGTTTCTTTGTAGAATTCTTCTTTTTCATATTGAATAACTCTTGCTCTGATTTCTTCTATTGTCATGTCCGGCTCAAGCTGAATCTTGGATTGTAGAGAGACCACCTCCGCGTCGATATCCAGTTGACCTTTGGACCGGGCAACCGAAACGCGATGGTTGCCATCCCGTACAAAGTACACGCCACCCATCTCGTAGAGTTTGACCGGCGGCAGAATAATGTCCTCGTAGTGCGTCTTATCCACACTGACCCAGCGCTGGCGGAGATGTTCCTTGTTAGGCAAGAAGTGCCGGTTAAAATCTCTATAACGCCCTTCGCTGCCCACAATTCGGTCGATTGGCACCGTTGTTACACCCTTATAGACCTCCGCATCCGGCTTTATGAGCTCTTTTGCCTGGTCAAAAGGCAGAAGTTCCGACTCGGACGGCTTGAAAATGGACGCGATTCTCGACAGGAAAGCCTTAGTCTTGGCCTGAGAGAAGTCGTGTTGGGCAAATTCGTCTATAAAGTCTGTCAATCGTTTGCCTCCACTTCGAGAGTAATGACCTGGTGACCAAACACATTGATCACCTGTGTATTATCAACGCTTACCTTTCGCTGTGCCTGAGCGTCGTACAAGTGTACGTGGCCATGAACAAAATAACTCGGCTTGCACAGTTTTATGAGCCAACGATAGGCAGAAAACCCCTCATGTGGTAGGTCTTTTTCGTCTTGGATGCCCTTCGGCGGGGCGTGAGCAAGGACAATGTCGACAGCTCTGCCCCAGAAGAGCCTGCGCAGCAAAAGCCGCGGCGCCATGCGCAAAACCTTCCATGTCATCCAAGCATCTGAGTATTGGTTGTTACCATTGTTGTATCGTTTTGCCCCAGGCAGACCAAGAATAGTCAAACCGGCTTCTTTTCGTATACCGAAAGACAGATTCCCCGGCAAACTTGCATTCTCACCCAGTATTTCGTTTATTGAAATTGATCTGAACAAATGACCCTGCTTGTTTATACCGTTCTGTGCATCGTGGTTGCCTGCCACCGACACAATGGGTCTATTCAACATACCAGTAATGAAGCCAAGGTACTCCGCTGGAAGGTCCCCTGCCGAAAGGATGAGGTCAACGTCACCAAAGCGCTCACGAATCGAAGAGGAATAAACGAGCAAGTCCACTTCGTCTGCGACACAAAGTATTTTGATCGTTTTTTTCATAATCTCATTCCACTAGCCTGCCAACCATTTTGTAGAGCGTATCCTTATCCAGAACCACCCAAATGGGTCTGCCGTGGGGACAACGGGGGAAAGGTAAGCGCAATGCCCTCGCAATAAGGTCAATTGCCGAGGCTTGATCCAGGATATCCCCATCTTTTATTGCAGCTTTGCATGCGAGGCTCGCGAACAGGTCTGTCGCTTTCGGCTTTGCGCTTGCTGCGCCCTGAAAGGCTACTCCAGCACCTGCTCCGCAAGAACAAAGGCTGTCCGAAAGTGTCCCGGCCGAACCAAACACTTCTTCCGACTCAGATAATTCTGAAAAAAAGAGCGATTGCAAGGACGCTACTGCCCTCGCTTCTCCCAAAAGCGCAGGGACTTCATTGATAACACAAGAGCCCTGCGTAAGACCAAATCGAAAGCCCATACGCTCAAGACCGGTGCGGTTTTCTAGAAATAAACGATTCGATTCTTCCGACGGAAAGTCGAACACGTACGGCACGAGCAGGGCCTGCGATGGGTGTGAGGCGGCCTTGAGTTCATCGTAAAGAAGCCTTTCGTGGGCAGCGTGCTGATCCAGGATATAGAGGGTGTTGTTGCGCTCAAAAAGGAGAAATGGGCCAAAAGCCCTGCCAATATAACGGAACGAACTGTCCACACCATTTGTGCCCTCTGCAAGGTATGAATCGGCACGCTGAGAATAGATGTTGTTTGCGCCGTCTGCAACGTTGTCAGTTGCGGTGTCACGTGCGGCCTTGGTTAGAGCGTCAACATAAGCAGGAGTATCATGATCTGGTTTCCAGTAATCCGGACTGCGCTCGAAAGAGCCTTCGGAGAAGGCTTTTCCCTTGAATGTCGCATCACTAGTAGACCAATCGTAGGCAGACATACTCAAGACGCCAGCCATGTTTGTCGGCCCTGCTCCAAAAGTTTTCAGCAAGTGTGGTTGGACAGACGCATAAAGCGCGGACTTGAATGCTTCGATGTTTTTTATCCTCACCTCGCGTTTTGCAGGATGAATGTTGAAATCTGCAAGAGCAGGAGGAATACTCGCAAAAAGAAAGGCACAAGGCTTCATGCCGCCAGGCAAATAGCCTGAAAACGCATACTCCAGGATACTCGAAAAACCCCATTCCGGAACTTTTCTTTTGTTCACAAAGATCTGCAGGTAACGCCTATCCTTTCTATGGAAAGAAGGATCGGTAAAAAGCAGGGTAAAGGAACCATCACAAAATTCGCTGTCAAAACGAAATAAAAGGCTAGAAGGGATCTCAGGGTAGAGAAGACAGAGTCTTTGTTCCTGTGAACTTGCAGGATAGTGTTCTTCGGTTTCGCCAGAGGACCATGAAAAGCTTATCTCGGGGAAGGCGATCGCCCGTTCTACAAAAACAGAGTGACAGAGTAAGGCCTCCGACATAGGGCGTTTCAGGAATTGTCGCCGGGCAGGGTATTGCGCGAACAAAGACCGCACGCGCACCGTCGTACCAACACTTGCAGCGATCGGCTTTACAGGTGGTTTTCCTCTGTTGCTCCGGCTTGAACCAGAAGAATCCGAAGAAAGAAGGCCTGCATTTTGATCCGCCCCCGATTTTCCAGCGGGCTTTGCAAGCTGCCAGCCGACAGGCGAATCCGCGACTCTCGTAATAATTTCAAGGTCTGCCACTGCAGCGATGGATGCGAGGGCTTCGCCCCGAAAACCGAGTGTTTGCACAGAAAGAAGATCATTAGCCGTTTCAATCTTGCTTGTGGCATGCTCTGCAATAGAAAGCTCAAGATCTTCTCTGGACATTCCTATCCCATTATCTACAACCTGAATAAGGTCAATACCACCTTTTTCGATTCGTACTTGAATGTCGGTAGCCTTTGCGTCTATCGCATTGTCCAGAAGCTCGCGTAAAGCTGAGGCAGGTCTGTCGATTACTTCTCCAGCTGCAATGAGGCGCGAAGTCTCGGAGGGAAGCAAGTGTATATGTCCCATGCCAAGCTCCCTTAATATGTGCCTGATTGGTTTATCTCAACAGGGCGCGCTCCAACAATATGGACCGTCGCAGCTAAACCTGCAAAGGTATCGATCTTGTTTTTGATAGGATCCCAACCATTAGTCCAGTTAAGGCTCACAACCACATCGCCCACGTTATACTGTGCATCAAAACCTAGGCGTGTACCTTCGACATTGGTGATATCCCATGCCCAGGTCTTTGCCCGACCTATAAAAAACCTCTCATAGCTCAACTGCAGAGATAAACCCTCCAAAAAGCCTTCCAAAAGAGCAACATCGCACCTGAAGTGAGGGTATTGTCCGCTGTTATCTGTTGCGGCTCCTGGAACGGCGGCGAATCGACCATCCAAAATGAAGTCCACATTCACACGATTTTGAGCAAAGGCAAAGCCAAAGTGGGAAGCCCATGCAGAAAAAAACCGTCCCGGTTCTGAGGTGGCCATATAGTTGAAGCGGCTTGCCCGGTAGAAGTCGTAGTTGGCATCGAAATATGATGGGAGAAAGCCTTCTTGCAAAAACCGAACCTCGCCCCCAAACTCGATAAATCCGACTATTGTGCTTTGAAGTCCAAAACTCAAACCTTGCGACTTATTGGCCTCCTGTGCCCAATCTCCGGAGACCTTGACTGCAAAAGGATAAGTGTTCATTACAGGCACGCAAATATCTGCGCCGTAAAAAAATATAGGCTTCTCTGGGGCAAGATTGCTTGCGGCCTGCTCTCCAATCCAGCTAAGAGGAGCTCTATCCACCGCAATGGTCGCTCCGAGTTCCGCATCTTTCAAGGTCGAGGAATGCAAGAAAGCCATCGGACGGACGTATGCTCTTGCAGCAAGAATATCCAGGTGTGCAAGGTTGCCCGTCATGGCTTCCAACCCTAAATACGGAAAATGCAGTCCGGCTCCATCGATGCCAAGCCTGAGACCAGAGATCGAACGCTTGGGAAGAAAATCTGTGTTGCTGTAACCTGAAACGATAAAACCTTGACCAAAGGTGAGCGATTCTATAGGAGAAACGGAAACATACAAAGGATCCACACCCGGTTTTCCGTATTCAAGACACGCGATCTTGGGAACATACACATCAAGAAGCGTAGAGCCTTCAGAAGGAACCCAATCCGAAGCATAGATGGAATAAGGCTCCGCTGCACTTTGATCAATGATGAAACGAACCGAAAAATCGAGGCTCACTCTCAATAATCCGGAACTGTAGCCAGGCTGTATCCCAAATCTAGTCCAGGAAGCCAGGTTTGAGCTATCGGATTTTTCCGAAAGAAGGTCGGAACCAACGACAAAATCCAAGGCGAAGCCCTGTGAAAATGCCTGAGAATCTCGCACTTGTGTATCTTGAGCCTGCTGAGCCGCAAGAGAAGAAAACGGACCGGCAAGAAATGGTATACACAACCAGAACACGGCGCTCGCGGAAAGCAGGGTTACAGAGAATCGCTTCATCGTTCTTAAATAATACAATATACGCCAAGAAGAAGAAACAGTAGGATTGTCCTTGAACGAGAAAGAGTATAGAGTGCGCCTAAAAGCGTCGACGCGTGGGTATTTTGAGCTGGGCGCCTTAGTGCACGTCAACGCACCTTACTAATGCACTTTACCAAGGCACTTTACCAAAGTGCCTTACCAAAAGGGGGCAACATGCTTTTTTTTGACAGGATTGATGCCATAGTTCGAGAAAAAGGCAGTAGCCTGTGCGTTGGGCTGGATCCATACTTCAGTTTGGAGACCAGAAGGCAAAAGGGGGATGACACCTGTATTCGGGCTGCTCTCGATGCAAACAGACGCATCATTGAAGCGACCGCGGCATATGCGGCTTGTTACAAGCCGAACATGGCTTTCTACGAGGCATTCGGTTCGGCAGGCATAGATCTATTGAAAAAAACCCTGGAAGCGATTCCGCGGGAAATACCTGTCCTGATAGACGCCAAACGGGGCGACATCGATTCTACGGCGCAGGCATATGCGGATGCAGTGTTTGGAGAATTGGGCGCCGACGCAGTTACTTTGAGCCCATATATGGGTATAGACAGCGTGAAACCTTTTTTGGCATGGCCAGAGAAAGGCGTCTTTGTGCTTTGCAAGACGAGTAATCCGAGTTCAAAGCAGTTTCAGGAGCTTGATGCGGGCGGGGAGGCTTTGTACGTGCGTGTCGCAAAAGAGTGCAGCTCCTGGTCAAACTCGGTAGGGCTGGTCGTAGCGGGGAATGACTATGATGCACTGGCCAAAGTGCGCGCCGCCTCGCCGCGGTCGTGGTTTTTGGCGCCAGGGGTGGGCGCGCAGGGCGGGGCCGCGGACCTCGCGGTGCAGGCCGGGGCCCGCGATGACGGGCTCGGGCTTCTCGTGGTCGCGGCGCGCTCCATCGCGAATGCAGCCGACCCCGGCGAGGCGGCGCGGGCGCTTCGCGATACCATTGTGCAGGCGCAAACAGCATT
>Ga0208825_1000741_pt1 | contig 28647 bp, 26 predicted proteins | sample AD_UKC113_MetaG_FD_184450 | JGI IMG/M metagenome (GOLD analysis project Ga0208825, IMG submission 184450) | Active sludge microbial communities of municipal wastewater-treating anaerobic digesters from Hong Kong - AD_UKC113_MetaG (SPAdes)... | ecosystem: Engineered > Bioreactor > Anaerobic >...
CGAGGAGCATGCCGATCGAAATGAAAAAAAAGCTGGTGAAGGCATCCCTGAGGGGCACAATATTTCCAAATGCCTGGTGGCTGTAAGGGGATTCGGATATGATCAGCCCCGCCAAAAATGCGCCAAGTCCCAGGGAGAGCCCCGCATAAGATGTGATCCAGGCGATGGAGAGGCATATGGAGACGATGGTGAGAAGGAATATCTCCCTGTCCTGGGTCCTGGCGACGTAGTACAGAGCCCGCGGGACCACCCATTTGGAGCTGATGATGATCAGGGCGATGAGGGAAACGGCCTTGATGGCTATGATGAGAGGCGAATCGCTTTCGGTCAGGCTGGATCCTGGCAGCAGCGGAATTACCAGCATCATGGGCACCACAGCCAGGTCCTGGAATATGAGAATTCCCAGAGTGGTCTTGCCATAGAGGCTGCTGAACTCCTCCTGCTTTTGGATTATGCGCAGGACTATGGCAGTGCTGCTCAAAGAGACCAGAAAGCCGATGAGAACCGCCTCTCCGGGCGGCATCTCCCGATAGAGAGCTATCAGGGATACGGCAAGAGCTGTGAGCAGGACCTGCAATGATCCGCCCACGAGAACGTACTTTTTGATCCTGAGGATGTCCTTTAATGAGATCTCGATTCCCACAGTGAAGAGCAGCAGGATCACGCCCAGTTCAGCAATGAGGTCCACCTGCTCTGATGCATGGATCAGCCTGAGGCCCTGCGGGCCGGCCAGGACGCCGGTGATGAGAAATCCAATAATGGTAGGCGCACGCAGCCTGTGAAAGAGGAAGAGGACAGAAGCTGAGAGGACGGCTACGATCACAATGGGCTTTAGCATCTCCATTTCCATTGTGACGCATTCTGATTCAAACTGATTTAAGTATTCTGATCAGCATATCCCTCCGGCGCTCCAGGTGCGCCAAAAGCCGCTCGAACTCATCGCCTTCAGCTTCGCCAGCCGAACCGGCTAAGGCTACAGTCGACCCCTCCCATCCTCCTCCTTCCAGGCCAGCTTCATCAAATTGCAGCTCCAGCTCGGCCAGGCCGCCTGGACCTGAAAGGATGGGAATTGTCTTCAGATCCGTCATATACCACCAGAGAACCGTCCATCCCAGTTTTCTGGCAGTCTTCAGCAGCCGCTCCGCCTTCACAGTATCCCGAGAATCCACATAGGGAGGATCGATGAATAGCAGGCCTGCAGCAGATGACTTCAGCCTGGAGAGAACACCGGAAAATCCCTCACCCATGTGAATGACGACCTTTCCAGCCAGTCCCCCGGACTTTGGGCCTCTTAAAAAGCAATCCCATGAAGCTACAACATCCCTGTCACAATCCCAGAGGTCTGCCCAAAGCCTTGCATTCATCCTCTTTGCGAGTTCAATTGCGAGACGCCCGGAGCCGGGATAGACGAGACCCTCCTTACTGGAATTCAAATCAGCAAGGATATCGAAATAAGAAAGCTCTCGGAGGCTGCTCTCCTCTAAAAGATGCGGCAGAACTCTGCCTATGCCTCCCTGCCATTCGCCGGGCGCTCTCAGTATGTAGTCGGGGCGTCCGGCGTGGCTCTCTGCGTAGTTCAGGCCGCCGCAGGCTGCATCGGCTCCGGTGCCCAGCTCAATTAGAAAGCCGGCCGCCTCGCAGACTATGAAGTGCTTCCAGACATCGCCGGCATTGCCTGCATGCCTTCTGTGATCGTATGAGACCATCAGGCTGTCAGTCTTTCACTCCAGGTACATCTTTTTTGCGATGTTGAAGGCCTGGGCCGGGCTGGCGACGGCGATCCTCTGTGAGTCGTCGAAGGAGGCCTTGGAGGCGGCTGCTGCGGTCGCAGCCGTACGCAACAGCTTCTTGTCCACCTCGTTGGTCAGCCAGCGGGCTCCGCCGATCCCGACCAGCACAGCGCCGGCGATGGAGGAGATGGAAACGGATATCTCACCAGTTCCCATGCCGGATGATGCCCCCCATACCACAAAATTGCTGAAGGCTCCGTAGAGGCCCCAGGAGATGAAGGCTGCCACGGCCCCCAGTATCAGGTTTCCGGCGATACCCGGGCGGATGATTACGACGTCGCCAGCTGTCTCCTCGCTGGGCCGGACAAATCCGTTGTCGCTGACCAGTGCATTCACAATGCCTCCGACTGCACCGCCGAGCATGATGATTCCGATTGGTATGAATATCGACGTTTGCTAATCCCCCTTCTTTCTAATCTTTCTTGATCTCCTAAGTTTATTCTGTGATAATTTTTTTAATTAAGATTCCATTCCCAAGTATTTGAATTTTGCCTTTCGATTGCTGTGTCGAGCAAAGGAGATAAATAGTTTGAATAGAATTATAATATAGTGAAACGGCGGCGGCGCACCCCGCAGCAGAGCTGCGGGGCATGAAAAACGCCGCCGCCAGGTTAGTTGAAATCCATGGCTCTTCGCTATTTTCTGTGGGTAACCTCATGATATCTATTTTGGTATCATGATGCAACTTCACTTATTACTCCGACTTGAGAGGCGGTTGGCATTGATATTATGATGATTGGCGGTCTCCCGGCAATTTAACTATAACTTGGATTGTGTCTCGGGATTCCAGCTTACCCACACAAAACAGCGAGGAGCCGCTTTTTTTAAAAGTTCGTTTTCGGCGTGGGCCTGGCCAAGCAACCTCTCCAGCTCGGAAATCCTTGCCTCATACTTGCATCGGTTCCCATTGCCGGCAAATGCCCTTTCAGGATTCTCGGCAAGTTCAGATCGCCATCGACAGGGGAGACTCGGATGAATGCCGTGTTCGCGGGCAATCTGGGCTAACGGCTTGCCCGATTCTAGCTCGGACACTACTGATATCTTGAATTCTCGGTCGTAGCGTCGCCTCATTTTTGCCATATGCTTCCCTCCATGAGTCGGCATTGCTTAACTCGTTGTCCACTCGGAGGGGTTCACTCCACTTCCGCAGAATGTAGAGTTACGTGAACTTTATACGCAATGAGGATGCTCGCTTTAAATAGGGGGTCAAATTTGGACCGGCGAAAACAGTCGAGAAAAGGAGACCTCTATAACGATATATTTGCTGAGAGTTTTATTAGGTTTATAGTTTTTGATAAAAAAATAGAGTTATTTCAACTCTACTTTGATCATTTGGGTTCCTGGCTTAGGCTCCTTCTTGGGTATCTTGAGGGTAAGGACACCGTTCTTCATTGTCCCTTCTACTTGGGCTGGATCCACCTCTTCAGGAAAATTCACAGTCCTCTGGCAGGATGAATAGGACCTCTCCCTGTGAAGGTAGTTCTGCGCCTTCTCCTCCTCCTCCGACTTCTTCTCTGCTTTGATCACGAGGATGTCCTTGTTCAACTGGATGTCAACATCATCTTTGTCGAACCCGGGCAGTTCGGTATTGATAATATATCTGCTGCCTTCATCTATCACGTCGACAAGGGGCGCTCTTATCTCCATGGAGCCGAATGTCCTGGGAAAACGCATCCTCATAGGCAGGAATGGTGCCATCAGATCGTTGAATGACCTTCTGAATTCGTCGAATATAGTGTCAAATTCCCGAGCAAGTTCGGGCTCCTTGATGGATCTCTTGGCAATTGCATCTCCTGCACTGGCGGGAGATTCGACAACGTCTTTCATTTCAGATTCTGCCATCTCATTCACCTCTGCATAGCTTTTTCCAGCCTATTAAAAACAGCCTATTAATAGCTATCACTTACTATAAATAGATTTCTCCGTCGACTTCTTCTTGTGTAGTCCCGAATGTCTTGACTTTATATACTCCGGACCGGAAGTTATATTCAGTTTCCACCATTTAATTCAGTCTCCATGTATTTCAAGAACATTCCCAGCTTACACCATTCAGGCAGCCTTGCCCAAAATGCCATATCTGGCGTCTGCAGATACCATTTCGTATCGAGTGATTCATGGAACCTGACCGTGTTGTACCAATTCATGAATTCGTCAAAATTATCAAACCTAATTCTGTTTTTCTCGTAAGTATCATTCCATTTTTCAAATTTGCCATTGGCTTGCGGGCGTTTGACTGGAGCTAATATGTGCTTAATTTTATTTCTTTTGAGGAAGTTCTCAAATCCGCAATCGGCGTTACCATTTTTGTCTCTCTTGTTGGCATAGAACTGAGTCCCGTGATCTGTCATTACCTGGCTGATGGACGTCAGCCACTCGAAATTATCGAGAGCCTCCTGGAGGAGACGGATGCTGTTATCCGAGGTCTCTTCATCGAATTCACCGCCTGCAAGGATGCGCCGTGAGCTGTCGTCGAGGACGGCGCAAACCTTCTTCCCATTGATGTCACTGTCATGCCAATTCAGATGCACCAGGGTCAAGCTGTGATCTCGTTCCCATCTGACCCAGGGCTTTCTGCGCTTCGCCTTGTTGCGGTTCACATTGGCTCGACCATGAGCCAATAGAACTCTATGGATGGCATTATGAGGTATATGCTTTCCGTACTTGAATTCGATGATCTTTTCCAGACGCCTTGCGCCAAGATTTTGCTCTTTGTTGACTTCAAGTATCAGCTGCACGGAATCGCGGTCCAACTCCTTTTTCTTTCTTCCGAATTTTCTAATGTTTAGGGGCATCTTGGTTCGCAACCAGTGCATCCATACTCGCTTCACCGTTGATTCGCTGAGTTTCATGTCTACAGCGATTCTTTTGGTGCTCTCGCCTCTCTTTTTGGCCCGAATGATGTATTGGATCTTCCTCTCTGTTAGCTTTACGACCTTATTTCTCTTCCCCATGCCCCATTGAAGGGTATATAAAGTCAAAGGTTTCGGGACTATACACCTCTGAATCGAACAGGAAATCTTTATTAGCATCCTGCAATGGAAAGAAAGCGAGGTGATGCATTGAGCATCAAATTCACCGATCTGAAAGCCAGCGATCTGGCCAGGCTGCCGGGCCTGACTTATGAGCACTCCCTTATGGGTGCTGAGAGGATCTACCTGCACCTTTACAACAAAAAGAACATGCACTGGTACCTGGCAGAGTACGGGCCCATAAGCCGGAAGTTCTTCGGCTTCTTCGAAAACAAATCCGACGGGCTTACATCAGGGCATTGCAGCATGGACGAGATCCTCTACTGGGCGAGGAAGGGAGGCGACTGGGAGCCAGTGGTAGATGAGAACTGGAAGCCTGTGGAGGCCAGGGAGATCCCAATCCTGGTCGAGTACATAAAATTGATGATCTACCAGCCGGATATCACCTGATGCGGTTTCCTATAATACCTTGCCCGACCTCTTTTTCATCAGCTCGTCGATCTGCCGGTCTATCTCCGATATGAGGGTGAACTTGGAGTCCAGAGAGCCGTCATATGAGCTCTCTGGTGCGTGATTGCCGTCTCTGATCAGCACTCGGATCCGGTAGTCTCCGTCAGCCAGACCACTGGTGGACCACTTCCAGGAGGCTGACTCCGACCAGCGGTTCATGTCCCTGCCGTTGAGCTGGAATTTATAGAATATCTTGTCTGCATCCTCATCCTTTGCCTCAGCCGTCCAGACGATCGTCTCCCCCTGAACCTGGGGGCTGCTCTTGTCAGGCCGCAGGCTGAAGAGGGCAGGTGCCCTGTTAGAAGAGTTGGCGGCAGAGGCGGAAGCCGGGCGGGAGAGTGTGACAGATGCCGCTTTGGAGCTGTCGGATGAGTCCGGGCCGGCATGTTTTCCGTCTCTGGCTAAAGCCGTGATAGTGTATTCAGCCGCCGGCTGGCCGGCGGTATCCCATGACCAGCTGGCAGATTCAGACCAATCCTGAGCCACCCGGCCATTGACCAGGAATTTGTAGAGGATCTTGTCTTCCTCCGGGTCTGCAGCCTTGCAGATCCAGGTTATGACGTCCCCCGCAGCATAAGGCCCGGATGGCTGGGCCTGCAGCTCTGTGATGGCGGGAGGCTTGTTGGATGCGGTCAATGTGAATCTGCTCTCCAGAGAGCCGTCCAAGGACTTCTCTGAACTGTGCTTGCCATCCCTTACCAGCACTGAGATGACATACTCTCCACTCTTTTCGGATGTGGTATCCCATGTCCAGAACTCTGATCCGGACCAGTCGGTTACACCGACTCCGTTCTTAGCGAATTTATAGAATATGCCGTCACCATCCGGATCGGATGCCAGAGCTGTCCAGGTTATCTTGCTTCCGATGCTCTGTGGGCTGGGCCTGTCGGCCTTCAGTTCCAGAACGGAAGGCGGCTGGTTGGCTGCCTTCACATAGAATGTGGCGTTCATCTTGCTGTCAAATGAGTCCTCAGCCGCATGCTTTTCATCCCTAGCTAAAACTGTTATCAGGTAATCTCCCGCAGGCAGGCCGGCGGTCGACCAGCTCCAGGTTGCGGACTTGGACCATTTCCTGGCAACAGCGCCGTTGACCAGGAACTGATATACCGTTTTGTCTCCCGCCTCGTCCTCAGCCTCAACCCGCCAGAAGACAGGCACGCCCTGCTCCTGAGGGCTGGCCTTGTCGGGAGCCAGAGATTTGATTATGGGCGGCTGGTTGCCCTCTGTGCTGACGCTGCTCGGATTGATTGTAACCTGGTCGATATTCGCCGAGCTGTTCACGGCGGACTGATCCTTTGGCCTCTCCTCAGCCTTCTGCGGCGGAGCAGCCGTGCCAGCAGAAACACTAGATGCCGGTGCATTCTCTGTTGCCGTCGCAGTCTTTTCCGGTTTGGAGGCTGCGACGGCAGCAGCCGTGGAGGCTGCCTTCTTCTCTGCAGTCTGAGTGCTGCCGGTCGCACCTGTGCTGACTGCTGAAGAGGAAGAGCCTCCTGCAGCAGAGCTGCCTTTCGCAGACGCGGAGCTGCCGCCGGAGAGGCGGCTGCCTGCAGTTGCAGCAGAGCCCCCTCCGCCAGCCGCCATGGCTGCGGATTCGCCTGCCGCATCTGACATCTCGCTCTTCTCTTCAGGAGGAGCCGGGCTTTCGTCGATCCCGCTGTCTTGCGGCGATGCGGCCTGCAGGGATACGCCCTCGGATCCCAGATCCGCCCCGCTCCTCTCGCTCATCTCGGGAATGTGGACCAGGCCGGAGAGGAGGGCGATGGCTGCGGCTAGAAATGCAATTACCACGCAATAAGCCGCCCGCCGGCCGGAGGGCCGGGCACCCGCCGGTCGCATTCCCCTTCTGGACAGGAAGCGGAACCTGCGCTTGCGGGGCTGGGCCGACCATCTGCCGTAGGCCACTGCTGCCAGGAGCAGGGAGAGCAGGGAGAGAGTTGTGGCCAGCGACGACGGCTGCAGCCCTCTGGGCGTGGCAGTGAGAAGGACGCTGAGAATGCCGGCGAGTAGGGCTGAGGCGAGAATGATGAGGACGGCCCGCCTCTTCATGTCCAGGCCGTGGGCGGGATATGCCGAAAGGACGACAAGATGGCCGGAGACCAGCGCCACAAGCACCGCCGCAGGGATGGATGCCCTCTGCTGCCATCCGGCTGGGGTGAGGTTAGCCAGGGCAAGGGCTATAACGCATAACAGTGCCGATGCCGTCAGGTGCCAGGGCGGGGGCCAGGCCAGCCTCATATCTCATCCTCCGTTCGCAATTCTCACCCACTGATAAAATCTTTTTCCTGGCTCGCTGGATCTTCATCAGATCTCCAGTTCAATTCCTACCGGGCAGTGATCGGCTCCGGCAACGTCCTTGAGTATGAAAGCCGACCTGACCCGCTCCGAGAGGTCTCTGCTCACAAAGAAGTAGTCGATCCTCCATCCCACATTGCGCTCGCGGGCCTTCGTCTTAAGGTCCCACCAGGAGTAATTTCCCCCCTCCTTATGAAAGATGCGAAATGTGTCCGCAAAGCCGCTCTCTACCAGCCGGTCCATCCAGGCCCTCTCCTCAGGCAGAAATCCGGATATCTTCTCATTGGCCTTTGGCCGAGCCAGGTCTATCTCCTTGTGGGCGGTGTTAACATCCCCGCAAATCACAATGCTCCTCCCCTGGGACTGCAGCCGGATGATATGCTCTAAAAAGAGGTCATAGAACTCGAGCTTGTAGGCCAGCTTCTCCTTTGAGGCCTTGCCGTTTGGAAAATAGACGTTGAATAGCAGGAAATCTCCGTAATCGGCCACTATGGCCCTCTTTTCATCATCAAAGCCCTCGATTTCAAGGCTGTATTTCACGCTTAGCGGCCTTGGCCCCTCCGGCCGCACCCGGCTGAATAGGGCCACCCCATCCCGCCCACTTCTCTGTCCGGAGCCGAAGTATGTGAGGTAGCCTTCGATATTCTGCAGCTCGGCTGGAACCCGGCCAGGAGCCACCTTTGTCTCCTGCAAAGCCAGAATATCAGGGCGGTCCCTCTTCAGCCACTCCAAAAAGCCCTTCCTGTAAACGGCCCTCAGGCCGTTGACATTCCAGGAGAGAAGTCTGATTGCGGCCAGTTGAATCGCCTCCAGATACATTTATGGGGGAGCGGCCATTAATGCCTTGTGCTATCCTGCCCCGGCATGCGCCTGCAGGGCGCCGTCGTCTCCTTTTCGCATCTCAATCCAGATGTTGACCAGGGAGATGCTGAGAAGGTTCATTGTAGTTGCCGAGTACCAGAGGTAGGACTCGGCCTGGCTTAAGCGTACGATCCAGCCTGACCAGAGGGCAAGGCAGATGATGGAGAATGATAGGAACGTGTCCACAGCCAGAAAGAGGCGTGGCTTATTAAAGAGCCTTCCCGCCTGAGCTATTGTGCAGTACTCTATGGGAGAGGGCTTGCCTGCGATCTGAAAGTAGATCCTGCCTAGGTTCATGAGAAGATCGGCGAAGGCCCAGACTGCCACCAGCCTGCCCAGCACCAAAAATGGCAGCGAGCCGCCAGTCTCCTCTGCTGCGATCAGGGCCATCCGCCCGAAGAGTAGCTTGAATATGCAGAAGGGAATGCCGATGGTCACTGCCTGAAAGGCCGGGGTAGTAAAGAAGTCATCTGCGGACATGCAAATGAGATGACTCTCTACTGCCCGAAAAGGCTTTGCCCCTCATAGGGATCGGTTACTTCGAAGTCTTCAATGGACAGCGCCGGTGGCATTGGGGACTGCACTGGTGGTTGGGGCCCCGAAAGAGCTGCCCTCTGCATATTGCTCTTCAGAGGCGTTCCGTACCGGCGCCAGTCCCTCCTCCGGGACAGGACTGTCGCAGGGAGACGGCATCCGGCAGGGCAATGCTGGCATGATCTGCGCCTCGCGCTCCGCAGAGCGGTTCAATTCGACATTCAGGCTGTCGAGCAGCGACATGGTGCTGTCCCAGGAGAAGTTTGAGCCCACCAGAACATATATGCCTGTGGCCCCAGCTCCGAAGTACATGGGATAAGCGGCAGTGTAGAGCAGCCCGCCATCCGCCTGCGCGGAGAGGCTGCCCATCCCCAGAACGGCCCTGTGGCCGTCGATGAACATCTGATAGTGATCCGGTTGATCTATTTCAGCCTCGGCTAGTAGTTGATCCACAATTGCGAGAGCGTCTTTGAATCCTATGCATTCAGCCTCTTCTATGTAGATCACAGCCTTATGCCTGGAGTCGTTTATGATTGCCTGGCAGGATCCGTCCTCCTCACCCGCATCAATAGAATAAGGGTCGGACGAGTTCAGGTAGAAAGATATATCATATTTTCCTATTGTCAGCATCTCCCCTCCTGCACATGACGGCATTATCAGGGCCATAAACTGGCACAAAGCCAGGAGTGAAATCAGGCCTGCTTTCATATCATCTCCTTCCTTGCGAATCCCTCAAATATTACAACATTAACTCGCGCACAAGTATAGAAAATTAATGCATAACCTGGATTTTGAAACCGGCTGGAGGAGCATACGAAACCTGTCGCAATCTGTGGTATGATGCAGAAGCGGACGACATTCTCAAAAAAAAGGCAAACGCAGCGAAAGTAATCGCAAATATTAATATATAAGAGGCTCAAACGATCAAAGCGATATACAGCATCAGGGCAAAAAGAGGCGCCTACAGTGCCCAGCACCAGATATACCAGGATTGAGATAACCCCGGAAGCCTACCGCTCTTTGGAAGCCGAGGCCATACTGCAGGGAAAGACGCTAAAGAAGCTGGCTTCTGAGTTGATTCTCAAGGGCGTATCCCAGAAGGCGCTGGACTTTGTCTCCGGTGCTGGGAAGGCCTCGGCTGCGGGCGCGTCTAATCTGGCTTTTGATGAGCAGACGGCCACAGCCATCAAAAAGATAGGGGCTACGGGAATTCATTTCGGCGACACAACACTTGAGGCGTTAAGGGACGTCATATCGTCGCAGGGATATCAGGGAGCGATGCTGTATGTGGCTGCGCATACCGCCTCCATGGAGAGGGATGAGCTGCACCGGGTGCTGGCCATATTCAGGAGCCACAATCTTCCCCCAAACACCGCTGCCTATCTCGTGGAGAATTTGAACGAGATAGAGTCGGGCGAATGGATGTGAATGCGCCGGAAATGAATTCACTCGATATAAATCGCAGGCCTTCCCGGCTCCGCCTGGCTGCTCTTGCCCTTGGGGTCCTCCCCTGCCTCGTCAGCCGAGCGGACTGTCACAGGCACGCCGAAGACGCCTGACAGGTAAGCCTTCTCCCTGGAGAGAGTCTCGAACTCATCCAGGCCGAGAGCCTCGGCGCTCAATGAGTGCGCCGCCCGCGCGAGCTTCTGGGCGTACCTGGGAGCATCCTTTTTGTGCCGGGCGATGGCCGGAGCGGCCATGGCCTGCTTCATGAGAGCCCCCATATCCAGCTTGCCATCCCTGGCCCCATCAACAGCCAGGCGCAGCATCTCCTTCTTCCAGGCGGGAGCAGTGTAGAGGGTGATACTCTTGGGGGTGGCCTTTGTGATGCCCACGATCTCCTGCACGTCCTTTTGAGTGCGTTCCAAGAGATCCTCCGCCTTCTCCGCCTTCTCGTCTATGAGAGAGGCATCAGCCGCCGGCCAGGCGGCGAGCGACGCATAGCCCTCGCCCAGACCCGCCGCCCAGATCTCCTCGCAGACGTGGGGGGTGAAGGGAGTCATCATGCGTACCCATGCAGAGAGAACGGCACGCAGCTGGCTCTTGCCTCCCCTCCGCCGGTACCATCGCAGGTCGTTGAAGAGGAGGTAGAAGGCGCTCTGCAGAGCGCGCCGGGTCTGAATCTGCTGCATGGCCTCCGTGGCCTCGGCGATCCGCCTCTGCAGCCGTGAGAGCATCCACCGGTCGACCAGAGTCTTTTCCGCCTTCTCGTCTATGCTGGCATCGGCTAAAACCTCCCTGGCGAAGTTGTAGAACCTCTCCAGGTGGACCCGGGTGGCCTCGACTCCATCGTTTCTCCAGTCCACATCCGCCGTCCCTTCCGCATTTCCAAGTATATAGAGCCTGGTCACATCCGCCCCGTTCTCGGCCACAGCCTGATGCAGTGTGAGGAGCGGCCCCTTGGACTTGGACATCTTCTGCCCCTCGAGGGAGACGAAGCCGTTCACTGCAATGGCTCTCGGCCACAGCCTCTCAGGGAAGACGGCCACATGGTGATAGAGGAAGAAGAGCAGGTGATTGGCAACGAGATCCTTTCCGGATGTGCGGATGTCCACCGGATACCAGTAGGCGAAGTCATCGTGAATTTGCTGCACAGTCTGCTGAGGAATGCCGGTTAACGATGCAACCGCGGCCGCGCTGCCGTTGTTCAGGAATATGTAATCGAAGAACTCAGGCGGCAGGTTGTCTATCTTCATTCCCGCATTGACGTACTTGGCCAGGATGTAGTAGGCCATGTAGATGGTCGAGTCGCCGAGGGACTCTATGAGCCACTCCTTATCCCAGGGAAGGCGCGTTCCCAGGCCCTTCCTCCTGGCACAGGCCTTGTCCTTCAGCCATTCCACCTTGTTTATGAACTCGGCCCGGAACTCCTCGGGTATGATATCCATGCCGGCGAGGCAGCGCAGCACACTGGCCTTCCACTCGGGATTGGAGTACTCAAGGAACCACTGGTCCCGCACCATCATGATCACACAGCGGGTGCCACATCTGCATATGACCGGCGTCTCTGAAAACTCGTAGAAGATCTCTGCAATGCCCTGCTTTATGAGGTCTGCGAGCAGCACGTCCTTGATCCTGGAGACGGCAATGCCTGCATACTTTCCCGTGTTGGCCTTGAGGACTCCGTTGTGAAACTCGCGCCGGTAGACCATCTTGGTGGCCTCCTCTGCCCGGGGGTCGTTCTGGTCTGCGACATTCAGCTCGTTTACGGCTTCCACAGCAGGCAGATCACCGTAGCCTGGCGACTCGATCAGTGATATGAACTTGATATTGCGCAGGTCCTCGGTGATGCCGTACTCGGATAGGTCCTTTCCGTAAAGGTCTTTGAGAGCCAGATAGTCGTAGGGCGCATGGGCCGGGACGGACATTACTATTCCCGAGCCATTGTCCGGGTCGACAAATCCGGCAGGCAGTATGAGAACCTCGGTACCCGTGAGGGGATTTGTGACCCTCTTTCCTATCAGCTCCTTTCCCGAAACCTCCGGCCCGGGCGAGACAGCCCTGTCTGTGAACGTCAGCTTCTCGTAGGCCTCTCTCGATACAATCCATCTCTCGTCGTTGACCCGCGCCTCGACGTAGGTGGCAGACGGATTGAGCCAGAGATTGGTCACTCCGAATACTGTCTCGGGACGGAGGGTGGCACATGGCAGGATTCTGTCCCCCATCCTGAACTTGATCAGGGCGAAGTCTACTATGGTCGCATCCTCTCCCCTGAGGATGTCGTGGTCCTCAACTGGATTTCTGTCATGCGGACACCAGCGCACTGGGTGGCTTCCTTTGACCACATAGTTCAGCCTGCGCAGTATCCCGTACTGCCACTCTATGAACTTGCTGTAGGCCGGATCCGTGGTGGTAAACTCCCGCCTCCAGTCGATGGAATAGCCGATGGACTGCATCGCAGCCTTGGCCTGCCTCCTGAAGTAGAGCACGATCTTCTCAGGTGTGTTCAGCCCTGTCAGCTCATCCTCTGGTATGCCGTGCAGCCTGGTGTAAACCTCCCATATGAGGGGGTCTCTCTTGGCTATCAGCTCGGAGAGGCCCACTATTGGCGTTCCCGTAGCATGAAAGGCCATGGGGAAGAGCACATTCTTTCCCTGCATGCGCTGAAAGCGGGCCACAGAATCGCCGATGGTGAATGTGCGGGTGTGCCCGGCATGCAGGTTTCCATTGAGATAAGGATATGGTATGGTTAGAAAGAACTTCTCTCTGGAGTCGGGCTCAGGCTGGAATACCGCATTCTCCTCCCAGATCCTCTGCCACCTGGCCTCAATCTCCCTGGCTGAATAATTCTCTTGCATCTTAATTCCTTTAATTCCAGTTTTCTAAATGCCCGTCTTCTCCAGCCTGGCTGCAGCCTCTTCGATCCTGGCAGTGGGCTGGGTGATGGAGAACCTGATGTATCCCTCTCCGTACTTGCCGAATCCAACTCCCGGCGTGGCCACGATGCCCGTCTTCTCCAGAAGCCTGCTGGCAGCCTCGATGGAGCTGCCTCCCACCCAGGCCCAGAGGTAGAGCGTTGCCTTTGGCTTTTCCAGATCTAGGCCCAGATCGTTGAGGGCATTGTACAGGATCTCAATTCTCCTTCTGTAGACATTCCTGATGCCGTCCACAACCTCCTTTGGGCTGTTCAGGGCGGCTATACCGGCATCCTGTACGGCTCCGAATGTTCCCGAGTCGATATTGCTCTTGATCTTGCCGATTCCGGCCAAAACTTCGGCATTGCCGACAACTGAGCCGATCCTCCAGCCGGTCATGTTGTAGGTTTTGGAGAGGGAATGAAACTCGACAGCCACATCCTTAGCCCCTTCAATCTCCAGGATGGACAGCGACCGCTGTCCGTCATAGTATGTCTCTGAGTATGGATTGTCGTGCATGAGGATGATGTTGTAGTCGCGGGCGAAGTCTATGGCCCTCTTGAAGAACGCCCTGTCAGCCGAGGCTCCGATGGGATTGTTTGGGTAGTTGAGAAACATGATCTTTGCCCTCCGGGCGTCATCCGGGGGGATGGCATCGATGTCCGGCAGAAAGCTGTTCTCCCGCAACAGCGGCATGACTAGGGGCTCGCCACCGGCAAAGATGGTGGCTGTGCGGTAGACCGGATAGGCCGGGTCCGGAACCAAAGCTGCATCTCCAGGATTGATGAATGCCAGGGGCGCATGGGCGATTCCCTCCTTGGAGCCGATTAGAGTGAGCACCTCATCTCCCGGGTCCAGGTCCACCTGAAATGTCCGCCTGTACCATTCGGCTACAGCGGCGCGAAAGGCTGGCTTTCCCTCATATGAAGGATACTGGTGGTTGGCCGGATCCTTTGCCGCACGGCTCAGAGCCTCTACAATGTGCTCAGGCGTAGGCAGGTCCGGATCGCCCACACTCAGGTCGATTACATCAACGCCTCTGCTTCTGGCTTCCGTTTTGGCTTTATCGATAGCGGCAAAAAGGTAAGGCGGAAGATGCTTTATGCGATCGGCATACATTAGTTTCTCTCCATGGAAGATGCATTTATATGATGACTCTGGTTACTACTGTCACGTAGTATTTAAGATTAGAGGAGATTCGAGCTGGATGCTGGAGATAAAAGACCTCAGCTCCTGGCTGCCCCAGGAGGCGGTGAAGCTGTATGAGGACAGCGGCTACCGGGAGCTGTACCCCCCTCAGGCCGAGGCTGTTGAGAGGGGCCTTCTGGAGGGAAAGAGCATGCTCCTGGCAATGCCGACCGCATCCGGCAAGACCCTCCTCGCCGAGCTGGCCATGCTGCGTGCGGCATTGCATGGCAGGCGCTGCCTCTACATAGTTCCCCTGCGCGCCCTGGCAGCTGAGAAGTACGATTCATTCAAGAAGTTCAGGGATCTGGGGCTGGCCATCGGCATCAGCACGGGAGACTTCGATAAAAGGGACGAGCGGCTGGGCAAAAATGATATCATCATAGCCACATCTGAGAAGGCGGACTCGCTCATGAGAAACGGTGCCACGTGGGTGCGGGAGCTGGGAGTCCTGGTGGTGGACGAGATTCACCTTTTAAACGACCCGGGCCGCGGACCCACGCTGGAGATGACCATCACCAAATTGCGCCACATAAATCCATCACTGCAGGTAATCGGCCTATCCGCCACAGTAGCCAATGCCGCAGAGCTTGCCGGCTGGCTGCATGCCGAGCTGGTCTTGAGCGAGTGGCGGCCCGTCCGGCTGCGGGAGGGCGTCATCTGCGACGGCAAGCTGGTATTCTTAGACGGCGAGGCCCCTCTTTCGGCCTCTGGCGATAATGAATCTGCAAGCACTTCTGCAGGATCATCACCCGCTAAAGCCCGGGCTGCCAGAACGGGAAAGGAACCGGCATCCAAATCCGGGCAGGGCAGAGACGAGTCTATGATCTTAGTCAGGGACACGCTCTCTCAATCCGCCCAGATCCTCATATTTGAAAACTCACGGAAGAATGCCGAGGCAGCCGCATCCAGACTCTGCGGCCTGCTGCCCTCCGATCCGGCTGCGCTCGAGCTCTCCCAGAGCATCCTGGCCACCGGAGAGAGCGAGACTGCTCAGCGCCTGGCCTCATGCATCTCTCGCGGCGTTGCCTTTCACCACGCCGGCCTGCTGCCAGAGCAGAGGCGGCTGGTGGAGCAGGGCTTCCGGGATGCGATAATCAAAGTCATCGCCAGCACTCCCACACTGGCTGCAGGCCTGAACCTTCCAGCCAGAAGGGTGCTGATAAAGAGCTACAAGAGATACGAATACGGCCGGGGGATGTCTCCCATACCTGTGATCGAGTACCGGCAGATGGCAGGCCGCGCCGGCAGGCCCGGGCTTGACCCCTACGGCGAGTCCTTCCTGCTGGCCAAAAACGGCACCGAGATGGAGGAGCTATTCAATCACTACATCAGGGGCAGTCCCGAGGAGATCTGGTCCAAGCTGGCAAGCGAGAGCGCTCTGCGGGTTCATCTGCTCTCCACCATCTCAGCCGGCTTCGCCCGCACAGAGGCAGAGCTGAAGGAATTTATATCTACCACATTTTATGCGCAGCAGCAAGATCCGTGGAGCCTGGATATCACGATAGAGAAGGTTCTCGACTTTCTCGAAGGCAGCGGCATGATCCAGAGGAGCGATGTTGGCGACCTGGTGGCTACCAGGCTCGGCTCTCTTGTGAGCAGGCTTTACATCGATCCCCTCAGCGCAGTGATCATCCTGGAAAATCTGGAGAGAAAGAAGAGTGGAGCTCTGGAGCTGGCCCCGGCAGCCAAAAAGACGCCCTCGGAGCTCGGCCTCATACATCTCATAACCATGACACCGGATATGGACCTGCTCTATGTTCAATCGGCTGACGGCTGGGTAGAGGAGTTCATAGACCAGCACCAGCCTGAGCTCTATGATGAGGAGAATTACGATTACCTCCTGCGCGAGGCCAAGACTGCGGCCATGCTCATGGACTGGATTTGTGAGGTCAACGAAGAGAAGATCAGCAGCAAGTATCATATCGGACCGGGAGACATACGCCGCTGTGCAGAGACTGCGGAGTGGCTCATGCACTCACTCGCTGAGCTATCCAAGCACCAGCAGCTGGGAATCACATTCAAGGCGGAGCAGCTGGCGGAGCGCATTCATTACGGAGCCGGGCCGGATCTGCTTGCCCTGCTCAGCCTGAAGGGCATCGGACGGGTGAGGGCCAGAAAGCTGCATACTGCTGGAATAACCAGCATGGAGGGGCTGAGGGCAGCGGCTCCTGCACAGATTGCCGCCCTGCTCGGCCCCCGGATAGCCGAAAAGGTCATCAGCCAGATCAAGAGAATGGAGGAGATACATGGGCCTGCAGGCGAGGGCGGAGCATAAACAGGAGACATTGCCTTGATGTGGCTCAAGAACATATTTGGAAGCGGCAGGGAAGAGGAACCGTCAAGCGTCAATCTGCAGGATATCGGGGCATGGCTCGACAAGAGAGAGGAGCTGGAGGGCTTCGCAGACAGGATGGCAGAGATATACGCGGCAGTCGAGCCGCTGCAGCGAGCCCTCTCCCAGGATATCTCAGACCTGGCATCAGCAGACCCGGATTCCCAGACCCCCCCCAAACTGCTCAGGGCTGGCCTTGCAGCCAGGGGCGAGCTGGTAAAGCAGCTGCAGTCTTTTGAGGAGAAGCTCTACCCTCCTGCGAGGAGGGATCCCGATTCTATTTACCAGCATCACTGGTCGGTCCTCAAGGGGCTTGAGAGGACTGTCACAACATTCGGCAGGGCGCAGAGATATGTTGCCGCCCTCTTTCCCAAAAACATCGAGAGATTAAACTCCGATCTGGGAAAGGTCAGCCGCCTGCTTGTGGATATGGAGGAGCAGATCGGCAAGAACCGAAAGCTACAGGAGGAGAGCTGGTTCTGCCGGGATCTGACCGGCTCGTTACAAAAAGGCCGGGCTGCTGCCCTGGATCTTAAAAAGAGGATGGGCGAAATGAAGGAGGAGCTCCGGCGCACAGAATCAAACCTCTGCCGCCTTGAGGAGGATCTGCGAAGGCTGGATGAGAGCGAGAAGGGCCGGGCTATTGAGCAGATGAAAGCCAGCCTGGCTGAGGCGGAGCAGCAGAAGAGACAAGCTGATGAGGAGCTGGCCTGCCTGATATCGCCCCTGAGCAAAGCCCTGGCCAGAATCGCCAAGCAAGGATCGAGCGACAGGCTAGCTCTGCAGCATAAGGATGTCTTCTCCCGCCTGCAGGCCGCTCCCTCCCAGATGAAGGAAGGCGAGATCGCAGGATCGCTGCAGGAGCTGAGAGCTCATCTGGCTGCACTTGGCCTCAAGGACAAAAAGAAGGAGAAGACCCTCGATCACATCGACATGCTCATAAGGGAGAGGTCGCTGGAGAAGGCGGCAGGGCGGCGGGCTGCTTTGGAGGAGGAGATATCGGGCATCAAGAGCCGTCTTGCCGAAAGCACAGAGGAGGGAAAGCTCATAAAAGAGGAGATCGCCCTGGCTAGAAAGAAGCTGAAAAGCCTGCAGGCAGACCTCGCCCAGGCTGAGAGGGATCTGGCTGCCATCGAGGAGAGGGCGCGGGCGGATGAGGCGGAGCTCAATGACAGGCTGGCAAGGATTGCAGGAAAGCCAGTCAAAGTGGAGCTTTGATGGCTGAATTGAAGTCCGAATCCCTGATGGTGAACTTCGGCGGCATTGTGCCTCTCTCCACAGTTGACTGGCCGGGCAGAGCTGCTATGGTGGTCTTCCTGCGGGGCTGCCCTCTCCGCTGTCCTCACTGCCAAAACAGGAAGCTTCAGAGTGGGGAGAATATGATGCCCTTTCATTCCATCGCCTCCAGAATCGTATCTGAGGTCAAGGGCCTCTCAGCTGCGACGCAGGCCCCTATTGCAGCTCATTTTCGCCTCTCCAGGCAAATCAAGATTGAAGAAGCCTCGCAGAGAGCCTGTTCACAGCCTTTTGTCGATGCCCTGGTCCTCTCCGGAGGCGAGCCCCTGCTTCAGCCCCGCGCTGCTGCAGGACTGCTGCGCCTGGCCAAAAGCCTGGAACTCTCAACCGGGCTTGAGACAGCTGGCTGCTACCCAGACCGCCTGCAGCAGTTGCTGGAGAGAGAGCTCGTGGACAGGGTCTTCCTCGACTTCAAAGCTCCCTTTAGGGATGAGGACTACCGCGAGGCGACAGGCAGCGGCAGCATGGCTGCCTCAGCCCTGCAGAGCCTGAAGGTATGCCTATCCAGGTCTGTAGCTCTTGACCTTCGCTGCACAGTCTTTCCGGAAATGCCCTCCGCCGCTCAAATCATGGATATGGCCGGCTGCCTTGTCCGGCTGAGAGGCATCTATCCGCAGGGCCGCCTGGAGAGCCTGGTTTTGCAGCAGGGCCTAGCCAGAGAGGATGAGCCGGCATTTGAGCCGGTATCAGTTGATCGTTTGCAGCAGCTCGCCGGCCTGTTGGGCGTCGATACAGATTTGAAGATCGTCATTCGTGCCAGCCCCAATATAATCTGGAAAAACCAGGAAGGTGAATGAACTTGAAGATCATCGGCTTTGTGGGCCTCCCCGGATCTGGCAAGGGCGAGGCATGCCGCATTGCGGCCATGTACGGCCTGCCTGTGCTTGTCATGGGCGATGTCATCCGCAGGGAGGCGGCCAGGCTGGGCGTGGAGCCCACGGATCAGAATCTGGGCCGCATCGGCAGCGACCTCAGGGCTGCGGAGGGGCCGGATGCCGTGGCCAGAAGGATTCTCGATGTGGCGCAGGCCACGGGAGGGGATGTGGTCGTGGTGGACGGCCTGCGGTCGCTTGAGGAGGCTGATTTTTTCAGAAGTCATGCAGATCAGTTCTACCTAGTGGAGGTCTGCGCTCCGGCAGAGGCCAGGCTGAGGCGGCTGGAGGCTCGGGGCCGGCCAGACGATCCGGGAGCTGGAGAAGGCGGAGAAGAGGTCACCGCCTCCTGCGAGGGGCAGAGGAGCCCGGCTGCAGCCAGGCTGGAGCAGAGGGAATGCCGGGAGATGGGCTGGGGGATGTGCGAGGCAATAAAGTCCGCAGACTTCAATCTGAGAAATGACGGCAGCCTGGACGAGTTTCATGAAAATGTAAAAAAGCTGCTGAACCTTCTCATCTCCAGTACCCACGCTTCAGGCCATCAGATTGATTCTGGTCGATGATTCGTTCCACTTAGCTCATATTCGACCCTTAGGTGCTGTAGACCTGGCCGGCTGGAGGATATGTGTAGGTTATCTCGCTATCCCAATATGGCTGGGGATGGGGGGCTGGATCGTATTCTGGATAGGGGTTCACCCAGTTGCCGGACGGGCCGTAGGCGTAGACGTAGACGTAGACATAATTGCTCCAGCCGCCGCAGTAAAACTGCATGATATGCCAGCCTGGTGTATCCGCGAAGAACCACCGCTTGTACCAGCCTGGTGAGTAGACATAGCCGGCATAATTGGTGTCAAGCATGCCGCTTGGATACCACTCGTAGAACCATATGCTCCCCCGGCCTGCCGTATTCATCCACAAGGGAAGGCTGGCATAGAGATTGCAGCCTGCAACAGTCTGCGGGGCATATGATACGTAAAGCCTGTTGGGGGCATAAATTCCCGCCGGCGTTATCACCTTGCTGTAGTCAACGTACATGGCGCTGCCGCTCGATGTATAACCAGCCGCCATGCCCTGCGTGCCGGAAGTGCTTCCAAAAGCTCCTGTTTTCGCTCCGCCAGTAGCCTGGGACCCGCCCATGACAGCTGCGTCCTGGGCATAGGCAGCTTCCTGGCTGGAAACGATCAGCTGCTGGGTCCTCTCCTGTGCAGATGGGGTTTCAGTGGATGCGCTGGCGGAAGGAATCTGCAAATTCAATGCATCCGCGCTGCTGGGGGTAACTGGCGTGGGAGCCCCGCCAGATGTTGCTGCCGTCATGCTGATGCCGGATTGACCCTGTTGATCTGGCTGATTTACCGGGTTCATCTGTCCTGATGCCGCAGAAAAGAGAAGAGTCATCAAAGACAGAATTAGGATAATCCATTTCAATGAGAACACCTCACTACTTTAATGATTTCCTGATGTAAAACACTTTCTCCCCGCGCACGCAACCCTTTTATTTTCATAATGCCGCCATTCTATTGTGATCAAGGGCAAGGAAGGCTATCTCAAGAAGTTGACTGCGGGAATGTACATCCCTTCTCAGGAGGTGGGGACGGATCTGGACGGGAGCAGCCCACCCTCCCTCTTCATAGGTAGTTGGAACTATCCCAGGGTCTTTGCCGGCCCGATGATTGCGCCCCTGCATGGAGACACGGCCATCCTGGACCGGCCCGAGTCATGGATTGGCCAGAGGAAGAGTCAGGAGGAGATAATCAGCTACCGCCTCAACCTGGTGCGGGGAAAGAAGGCTGTGAGGGTCACAGACCTCGACAGCCGGTTTGCAGATAAGCTGAGGGACATCTCCCTCTCAGCCTCATCCATTGAGAGCGAGGTGCGGTTCAGCCGGCCACCGCGTGGCATGTCCTTTAGCGATGAGCACACCCCCTTCGGCCCCAGCGGGCCCATCGACCGGCTGGAGATAGATGCATCATCCTGGGACCCGCACCTCGAAAAGGTCTATAACGACGGCGACCTCCTGGCGGCGGACGCCCTTGTCGATCTGCATGAGAAGGGGCTTCCCTTCTCCAGCATCCAGAAGGCGTTTTCTGTGGGTGCCATGGGCAGGAGCAAGAGAAGGCGAATGGTCCCCACCCGCTGGTCGATCACCGCATGCGACAGCACTCTCGCCAGCCGGATGCTGCAGAAGGTCAGGCATTACGATTCTATAGACTGCCCCCAGGTGAGGGAGGCTTGCAGCCTGAACAACTATTATGCTGTAATTCTCCTGCCCGGAGCCTGGCAGTACGAGTGGATGGAGGCCTTTCTGCACATCCTGGGAGACGAGGAGCTGATATTCTCAGACTACGAGGCCAGCGGCGGCAAGAAAGGCTACTCCCGTGTGGGCGGATGCTATTACTCATGCAAGATGGCGGTGCTGGAGGGCCTGGCCATGGAGAGAAAACAGGCGGGGGCGATCGTGCTGCGGGAGGCCTACTCCGGGTATGTGCCCCTGGGCGTCTTCAATGTGCGGGAGAACGTCCGCAATGCCATGCAGGCCAGGCCCAGGACCTTCGATGATATGCTGAGCGCTCTGAAATATGTCGGCAGCCGTCTGGAGCTTCCCCTGAAGAGGTTCATCGTAGAGAGCGACCTGCTAAAAGAGCAGCTCAAGAGCCGGCAGACGACATTGAGCAGTTTTTCTTAATATTTTATCAGCCGTAGCTATTTGATGCAGATGAAGAAATGATCCCTTGCTTCATAAGCCTATTAATTGATAACAGAAAGCTCCCGGAGGAAGATGGCAGCAGTTGCTGTATCTCCCAGGCCGACGGTGAATTTCGGCTCTCTTACAAGAAGGGAGGGCATGAGAGAGACCATCAGGTCCCCGGAGATGAGATACACCCCCCGCCCAGACTTTGTGGAGCCGTCCATCTGGCAGAGCATCTGCAGGGCCTGCCGGCCTGCGGAGCTGACCCTTGCGAATGGGTCCGCTATCTCCCCCGCTGGCGAGCCTGTAGCGGCCAGAGACGCGGCGGCATCGGTGCCGCTTTGCAGGGCAGACAGCTCCGCCAGGGGAGAGATCCGTCCCACCTTCATCACGCTCAGGATGAAGTCCCTCGTATGAACAGCCACCCTGAAAATGCCCAGCCGCCTGCGCAGCCCTTCGGCAGATCTCAGAAAGTGCGGCCATTCTGCCGGAAGCGCCGGGTCTTCTTGCTGAGCGACGGCTATCTCATCTTCATTCAGCCCCACGCTGTCCACCGGAATTCGGGATAAACGCATGAGAAGCGAATTCATTGTGGAGGCGCTGGAAATGCTGCCCATCTCGGCATGGATAAACAGTCCAGGATTTCTTTGTCTCCATGATGTGATCTGTGCAGCACTGCGGGCGAATGCATCCGCCCTCTGGCTCTCCGGACAGAGATGATAGCCGCTGACAAGGGCACCGGCAATTCTCTTGATGTTGTCCGTGCAGTAGGAGTCAAAATCCGGGCTGGTGAGAAGCCGGGAGTTGACAGGATCATATGTAGCTATGAAGCGGTTGGCTTGAGGCACAAGGAATTCTGCCTTTCCCGCGGCCACTGCTTCGCCCTCCTGGAACTGAAAGACAAAGTGGACCATCTCCTCCACCCGGTCAGCCCTCTTTGCCCAAGCTGCCCGGCAGGGATCGAGAAGAGAGCCATTCCAGGGCAGGCGAACTTGGGGATGAAGCAATCCGGCCAGGCTGGTGCTGAGGGCTGGGGCGTTCAGCACGGGCTCGGCTCCCAGTGCGGCCAGCACACTGGCCATGATGGCAGCATTTCCGCCCAGGCGGAAGCGCCATGAAAAGGCCTCATCACTTCCGATCTGCAAGGCAGCCCCTCTGTCTTCGATCAGGACCTCTGCGCCCGATCCCTGCTTCATGCAGTATAGCAGCGAGGATAGCAGGTCCTCACGGCTTTTTATCGACGGCTTCAGCTCGATTTTGAAATCCCGGCCTGCCGGTATCATTCTGGAGAGCATCTCTCCTGAGATGGTGCAGACGGCGTCGATATTGGCGGGGTAGGCGCAGATGATCTTCATTCTCCATGCAGCCATCGGCACTCATTCTATTTCTATTCTGGCCTTTTCCGGGCAGTGGGCCTCCAATTGGTTTCTATTAAATTACTGTGATAATATTCTCAATGGTGGCATATATGAGGCGGTAGTATGCAAGGTAAAACACGATCTGTCGGGGTTTTGTGGGCTTGGAACGCTGCGCGCCGCCTGGTTTTCGCGCAGCGCAGGTGGGGGGCACCGGAGCCGGAGGGCGGGCTGCCCGTGCCCCTCTTTGCAGCCAATTAGGTGGCGTCGGCCGACAAAGAGATGCGAAAAGCGCATAAAGGGCTCACAGAGGAATAAAGTCACTAATTACCAGCACAAAACGGCGAAAAGCCTCGTTTTTTTATCAGCACGCAAGAACATGTCGCCAATAGCAAACTACTTAATATATAGACCACCATACATTAGCAGCAAAGCAGGTGCAAGAAAGACATGACTGAAGGACAACCCGTCAGGCTGAAGGTCTCTGAAGCCAATCAGGGCGATGTGGGAAAGGGCATCGTCCGGGTCGGCGAGGAGTTTTTGGAAAGAATTGGCGCCCGTCCACTGGATGTGGTGGAGCTGGTGGGCTCCCGGCCAACGGCAGCCCTGGCCGTCAGTGCCTACTCCCAGGATCAGGGCATCGACATGATCAGGATGGACGGCCTGATCAGATCCAACGCAGGAACGAGCATAGGTCAGTTCGTGGACGTCCGGCTCGCCTCATGGAGCGAGGCCAAGCACGTGACGCTGGCCCCAGTCACCCAGGGCATGCAGATCTTCGCCCCCGGCGACGTGCTCACCAAGGTCTTCAACGGCCGGCCGGTTATCCGGGGCGACCTCATATCCACCACAAGCGTTCGAAAGCCTCCCACCGACTCCATGGGCCGGGAGACCATGTTCGAGGAGATCTTCCGGGGCTTTCTCGGCGCTCAGGCCTTTGGCCTCGGCGAGATCAAGCTGCGCGTCGTCTCCACCAGTCCGGGCGGAATCGTCAAGATCACGGAAGGGACGGACATCGAACTATTGCCTCAGGCGGTGGAGACGCCGGAGAGGACGGTGCCCACTGTGGTCTACGAGGACATCGGCGGGCTCAAGCCGGTGATAACCAAGGTGCGGGAGATGATCGAGCTGCCCCTCAAGCACCCTGAGCTGTTCGACCGGCTGGGCATCGACCCGCCCAGGGGCGTGCTCCTGCACGGGCCTCCTGGAACCGGCAAGACCCTGCTCGCCAAGGCGGTGGCCAATGAGAGCGACGCGTACTTCATAAGCATCAACGGCCCGGAGATCATGTCCAAGTACTACGGAGAGAGCGAGAAGGCTCTGCGGGATCTCTTCGAGGAGGCGGAGAAGAACACCCCGGCCATCATCTTCCTGGATGAGCTGGACTCCATTGCCCCCAAGCGGGGGGATGTGACAGGCGAGGTGGAGCGGCGGGTGGTAGCCCAGCTCCTCTCCCTCATGGACGGGCTGCAGGAGAGAAAGAATGTCATTGTGATCGGCTCAACTAACAGGCCGGAGGCCCTGGACATGGCCCTGCGCCGGCCGGGCAGGTTCGATCGGGAGATTGAGCTCGGTGTTCCCGATATGGAAGGCAGGAAGGAGATCTTCCAGATCCATACCAGAGGCATGCCCCTCTCCGAGGACGTGGCGCTGGACGACTACGCAGCACGGACCTACGGCTTTGTTGGAGCGGACATATCCGCCGTAAGCCGGGAGGCGGCCATGAACGCCCTGCGCCGCATCCTTCCCGAGATCAACCTGGAGGAGCCGACCATCCCCAAGGAGATACTGGACAGGCTGGTGGTGCAGAAGGACGACTTCGAGATGGCTCTGCGGGAGATCTCGCCCTCCGCCATGCGGGAGATCCTCGTCGAGGTGCCGGACGTGAGCTGGGAGGACATCGGCGGCCTGGAGGCTGTCAAGCAGCTCCTGGTGGAGGCTGTGGAGTGGCCTCTCAGGAATGCCGAGAGCTTCCTGCGCCTGGGAATCGAAGCGCCCAAGGGCATACTGCTCTACGGGCCGCCGGGCACGGGCAAGACCATGCTCGCCAAGGCGGTGGCCAATGAGAGCGAGGCCAACTTCATCAGTGTGAAGGGCTCGGCGCTGCTCTCTAAGTGGTATGGTGAGAGCGAAAAGCGAGTGGAGGAGATCTTCAGGAAGGCAAGGCAGGTCTCCCCGGCCATCATCTTCTTAGACGAGCTGGATGCGCTGGTCCCCATCCGGGGCGGTGCCCAGGGAGAGCCCCATGCCACAGAGCGCATAGTAAATCAGCTTTTAAGCGAGATGGACGGCCTTGAGGAGCTGCGGGGAGTTGTGGTGATCGGGGCCACAAACAGGCCGGATATCATCGACCCGGCGCTGCTCCGGCCTGGGCGTTTTGATGAGCTGATCATGGTCCCCGTGCCGGACAGAGAGTCCCGGAGGAAGATATTCGAGGTGCACCTGAAGAAGTCGCCCCTGTCAGATGATCTCAACATCGATGAGCTTATCTCCCTCACCGAGCAGTACACGGGAGCCGATATCGCCGCCGTGGTCAGGAAGGCAGGCCGTCTGGCCCTGCGGGAGAATATGGCTGCAGAGAGGATAAGCCAGAAGGACTTCCTGGCCGCACTGCAGGAGATAGGGCCGTCGGTCACACCCGACACCATGAAGCATTATTCGTGGCTCAGCAGGGAGCTGAGGAAGAAGGCTTCAAGGGGGATCGAGCGCGGCGATATTTATGCCTGAAATAACGAAAAGATAAAAAGTTAAAGGAATGAAAGGAGCAACCTATGCCGCAGCTACCTTGTACTCCACCCTGACGTAGGCTGTGACCCTTGCCTTTCCTGCCGGTATGTAGTCCTCATTCAGGTCGTCGCTCAGGAATCCGTCCATCATGGGGAAGGAGTCGATCCACATCATGCGGCTGCCCAATCCCCTCCACATGTGGTGCATGCCCCAGGGATATCTCCACCCGTAGGACGGTCCCATCTCGATATCAGGATAGGCTGCATCCTCAATGTATACGGCCTCGCCGAGGCGGTATCCCAGCGCTGAGGCATAGTCCTCTGCTTTGGCTTTGGCGTTCTCAAGGGCCCTCTTCCTCGCCTGCTCGTATGCCTGGGATGAATCGTTTAAGGCATATCCTATGACGGAGGCATCCGCCCCAGATGATTCGGCTGCTGCCAGGGTCTTGTTGATCCTCTCCCTGTCTGTGGTCTTTAATTTAATGACCATCTGCTCTGTGGCGATATTGGTGATCACATCACGACAGGATGTGGTGTTGTTCACAGTGTTGCAGATCACCCTGTGATAAGCAGAGTATCCCTTCGTCCGGTCCTTCATTATCTCCTCTTCCTTGACGCCGGCGGCGATCAGGGATTTTTCTGCAGCGGCCAGCACTTGAGAGTTGGCCTGCTGGGCAATGGTGACATTGTCGCTGCTATTCTGAGCACTCACGGCGATAATGGTCGTGTCGGCATCGGTCAGAACTGAGCCGACGCCGGTTACTCGAAGCGAACTGTCCTGTGCCATGGCTCCAGCCGCGCATAAGGCAATCGCCATAAGCGCCATAAAGATCGACTTCAAGCTCATTTTTTCCGCCTCCATACACCTTTGATTATGATTCCCTCAAAGGAGATCATCATGCGGCTTATATGCTTAAATTATTTAAGATTTTCGCTAATAGTCGATATATTCCAGCCATACTATCACGGCTAACCGTTGATTGCAGAATATATTCGACTGTCTGACGTTCAATTCAACATAAAGAAACTGCCTAATTTTATATGTTTGAAGGCCGCAATTTTATGATATGTCAGGCAATTTGCAGAAGGTTCCCTCTTTTCCCGAGCCCAAAAACGAAACCCTGAGAACCATCTACTCCCGCCGCTCAGTGCGGGACTTTCTCCCCGCCGAAATCCCGGACGAGGTCATACGCGAGCTGACCCGGGACGGCTCCTATGCCAAAATAAGCAGCAATGGCGTTTTGCGGTCATCATGAACTGGATCGGCTGATTTGCCAGGATGGGAACCTTATGGACGAAGGGCAAGAAGTGCAGGGCATCAGAGTCATCCTTGCCAAGTACTGGCCAAGTGAGCAGATAGTGGAGCTGTACCGCGCCGGAGGATGGTGGCTGGAGTGGATGGACGCGAGCAGGATCGGAGATCTGATGAAGGCCAGCTTTGCCTTCGCCCTGGCGATTGATATTTCTGCAGGAAGGGCCGTGGGTATGGGGCGTGTGATATCAGATGGAATGGCAGATGCATATATCCAGGATCTTGTGGTGCTGGAGGAGTGGAGATGCTCTGGAGTGGGGCACATGATACTGAAAAGGCTGCTGGACGAATGCAAGAAGAGCGGCATCAACTGGGTCGCACTCATAGCCGAGCCCGGAAAGGAGGGCTTTTACAGGTCGATGGGATTTAAGCCCATGCCCGGCCACCTGCCCATGATGCTCTCAACCCAGGAGGGCGGGGGATGCTGAGCTCCTCCTCCTATCAGCCCGTCTCTCTCATAGACAGGGAGCTCTTCGCCAAACACTACGCCGCCTACCCCCAGGTGCACAGCGACAATACCTTCACCAACATGGTCTGCTGGAACAGCTATGCCCATTACCGCTATGCTTATCTGGACGGCTGCCTGCTACTCTCCAGCACCATCGCCGGCAAAACCCGCTACCGGCCGCCAATCGGCCCCCATGATGCGGAGCTTCTCTCAGATGTCCTGCAGCTCGCCTCTCAAAGCGAAGACGATTATCCCTTCGTAATCCTCGATCCGGCCAGCCTCAATTGGATATCCGGGCTTTACCCGGAGCTGCAGTTGCATGAGGAGAGGGATTACTTCGATTACGTCTACCTGGCAAGAGACCTGGCAGAGCTGCCCGGCAAAAAGTATCTCACACTTCGCCATCAGCTCAACAAGTTCCAGAAGACCTGCCAGCCGGTCGTTGAGATGATAGGCGAGGACAATATAGGCGAGGTGGCAGACTTTCTGGAGCTGTGGTGCGACTGGAAGGACTGCGACTCCGATGCCGTGCTGGCCGGGGAGAAGGTGGCAGTGGACTATGCCCTATCACACTTCTCAGAGCTGGGCCTCTCTGGCCTGGCCATCAGGGGAAAGGGCAGGATAGGGGCAATATCGCTATTTGAAGGGCTGAATAGCGATACGGCGCTGGTCCATTTTGAAAAGGGGCTGCCTGACTGCAAGGGAATCTACCGGGCGGTCAATGCCGAAACTGCCAGGATGCTGGCAGGAGACTTCACTTACATCAATCGAGAGAGCGATATGGGCGTGGCAGGCATCCGCGAGGCCAAGATGCGCTATCATCCCCATCACATGGTAGAGGTCCACCTGCTGAAGAGAGAGGAGCTGGAGGAGGTTCTGTAGAATGTAACTTGACTAATTCACATTTGATTACTACTACTACTAATTAATTATATTTATTATAACCCTCCATTCTAAAACTACAAGGAGGGTTATCTTTGAATTCGGATTTCAAATTCTCAGAAGTTAAATTGAGAAAGTCCTTACTCAGATTAAAGGCATATGAGAAGATATATACATCTCATTTCATTACCACAACAAGGTCTATAAGCCACAGGGTATTTCAATACCTACATGGTATA
>Ga0208825_1000742_pt1 | contig 28637 bp, 27 predicted proteins | sample AD_UKC113_MetaG_FD_184450 | JGI IMG/M metagenome (GOLD analysis project Ga0208825, IMG submission 184450) | Active sludge microbial communities of municipal wastewater-treating anaerobic digesters from Hong Kong - AD_UKC113_MetaG (SPAdes)... | ecosystem: Engineered > Bioreactor > Anaerobic >...
CCACCGGCAAGGTGATCTCGTCCTGCTTGCGCCACCCCACCGCCAGCCACGGATTGGAGGGCGTGAAGCCGAAACTCTCGCCCATCCCAACTAACACGATGTCATGCCCCTTGCCGAGGGTTTCGCGCAGCTCGTATGCCGCACTCATGCCGCCCAGCCCCGCACCCAGCACCACAAACTTCGCCATCGCAATGCCCCAAGTCATGCCACTTCGGCAATGTCTTACATTAGCATTTGCTTATATTAGAGTCAAATGATATATTTCCCGTATGAAGAAAGCCGCAACAACCGCTGCAATGGACCCCGAAGCGATGCGCACGCACGCAGGCGAAGCCGCGCAGCTGCTACGCGCCTTAGCGAACGACAAGCGACTGATGCTTTTATGTCTTCTCGTGGAAGGGGAGCGCTCGGTGAGCGAGCTCAATGCCAAGGTGGACTTGAGCCAATCGGCGCTCTCCCAACACCTTGCCTTGCTGCGCGCCGACAACTTGGTAACCACCCGCCGCGAAGCGCAAATCATCTACTACGCGCTGGCCGATGGCCCTGCGCAGCGCATCATTGAAACCTTGCACGGGATTTATTGCGGCAAGGCACCGGAGCTGGGGCGTAGGGCTTAAGGCGCAGCACCCATCCACGTCGGGATGTCGCGCTGCGCGTGCAGGACGCGCCAGACATCGGTGTGCTGCTCGCGCTCGATGTAGAAAATCAGGTACGGGAAGCCCTTCAATGGCCAGAACCGCAGATCGCCGACACGTAGCAAGGCGGCATAGCGTGGCGAACCGGCAGCAGGATTGCGGCGTACATGTGCAAGCCCGGCAGCAAGGGCTGACAGAAATCGTTCGCCTGTTGGCAAGCCCGCTTGCCGTTCATACCACTTCGCCGCCGTCATCGCGTCCTGCCGTGCCGGCCGCCGCCATTGCAATGGCTTCATTGCCGCGATGACGTGCGCAGCTCTTCGCGCATTTGCCTGAAGGTGTCTTCCGTCACCTCTTCCGCTGGCCCGGAGTTGAACCCCTCCAGCAGCATCCCGCGCAGCTTGGCGATATCGCGCTGCTTGCGGATCAAGTCGCGCAGGTATTCGCTGGTGGACGCATAGGCGTGTTCGGCGACCTGTTCATCGACAAACTGCTTGAGATCGTCGGTCAGGGAAATATTCATCGTCGCCATGGCGCAGCTCCAGTAATGGCAAAGTTTGCCATTGGATTGTGCGCTGAGGGGTTGCCAGGGGCAAGCGCGCGGGTGCTACACCGCTAGGCCGAGGCGTAGCGGGCGGCACCGCCTACCCAGCGTTCGATGATGCGGTCGGCGCGCTGCGGGGCGCTTTGTAGCAGACGGTCGGCCAGCGCGTGTACCTGCGGCAGCAGGTCGGCGTCGCGCATCAGGTCGGCCATGCGGAAGCTGGCAAGGCCGGTTTGTTTGGTGCCCAAGAGTTCACCGGGGCCGCGCAGCTCTAGGTCTTTTTCGGCGATGGCGAAGCCGTCATTGGTGTGCCGCAGGGTGTCCAGCCGCTGCCGCGCGATTTGCCCCAATGGGTGTTGATAGAGCAGCACGCAGCTGGATGCCGCGCTGCCGCGCCCGACCCGCCCGCGCAGCTGGTGCAATTGCGACAGGCCCAGACGCTCGGCATTTTCAATCACCATCAGCGAGGCATTGGGCACATCCACGCCCACTTCAATCACCGTGGTGGCCACCAGTAAATCTAGCTCGCCGGTTTTGAATGCCTGCATCGTGGCCTGCTTGTCCGCAGCCTTCAACCTGCCATGCACCAGCCCGACGCGCACGCTAGGCAGCGCGTCCTGCAGCGCCTCAAACGTGGTCTGTGCCGCTTGCGCCTGCACCTCATCACTCTCATCGATCAAGGTGCACACCCAATACACCTGCCGCCCTTCGGTACAGGCGATGTGGATGCGCTCGATCAATTCGGGTCTGCGTTCGGAGGACAGCACCACCGTGGTCACCGGTGTGCGTCCGGGCGGCAGTTCGTCGATGGCGGACACATCCAAGTCGGCATAGGCACTCATCGCCAAGGTGCGCGGAATGGGCGTGGCGGTCATCACCAATTGGTGCGGAATATTGCCGCGCCCTTTCTCACGCAGCGCCAACCGCTGGTGCACACCAAAGCGGTGTTGTTCATCGATGATGGCCAGTGCCAAATCATGAAATGTCACGCTTTCTTGCATCAATGCATGGGTGCCCACGATGACCTGCGCGGCACCGGAGGCAACCTCTTCCAGTGCTTTGGCGCGGGCCTTGCCAGTGACTTTTCCGGCCAGCCAGCACACCTGCAAACCCAGTGGTTCCAGCCACTGTTTGAAATTGTTGAAGTGCTGCTCAGCCAAGAGTTCGGTGGGGGCCATGAGTGCGGCTTGCCGCCCATCGGCCACCGCCAGCAAGGCCGCCAGCGCTGCCACCACGGTTTTGCCAGAGCCCACATCACCTTGCACCAAACGCAGCATGGGTTTGGGTTGGCACACATCGGTTTTCAGCTGCGCATACACCCGCGCCTGTGCGTTGGTGAGTGCAAATGGCAGGCTCTTTTCGAGTTGTTTCACCAGCACTTCATGCCCGTGCAGTGCCAGCGTACCCTCACTTTGCAGGGCCAACCGCTGCCGCCGCAAACTCAGTTGATGTGCCAGCATTTCCTCCAGCGCCAGCCTGCGCTGCGCCGGGTGCAGGCCACGTTGCAACGCGGCGACATCAGCATCGTGCGGTGGATGGTGCAGTACCAAGATGGCCTGCCGCAGCGAAGGCAATTTCGATGCCTCCAGCCATGTTTGCGGCAGCAACTCTAACGTTTCCTCATCCGGGAGGTGCTGCAACGCTTGCACCACCAACTTACGCACACTGCCCGCGCTAATGCCTTCGATTTCTGGATACACGGGGTCTAGCGACGCACTCAGCGCGTGCTCGCCTTCGCCCAAAATGCGATAGCTGGGGTGCACGATTTCCAGACCCAACTGGCCCGCACGCGGCGTGCCAAACACCCGCACGCGGGTACCTTTAGAAAACTGCGCCACCTGCTGGGCGCGGAAATGAAAAAAGCGCAGGGTCAAACGCTGATTTTCGGCATCGGCCAAGACCACTTTAAGCACCGGGCGGCCACGAAAACTGCGCTCCACCAACTCCACCACACCCTCGGTTTGCGCTGCCACGCCTGCGCGCAATAGCGACATGGGCGTCAATACGGTGCGGTCCTCATAGCTGCGCGGCAGGTGAAACCACAAATCTTGCAGGGTCAATAACCCGCGCGCCGCCAACTTTTCGCGCAGCGCGGGGCCAACGCCGGAAAGAACGGAAAGGAGGGTATCGGCACCCGTTATGGCTTGAATTGACTCTGCCGGCATCCCGTAAGGATGCCGGCGTACACACGATTGCGCTAGCCCGTCACGGCACGAATCAATAGCGGTACTGCACTTCCAGGCCGTAATGACGCGGCGCGCTGATGGTGGCCCCTACCGTGCCAAACACCGTGGTGCCGTACTGGTTCAGGCCTGTGACATAGCGATTATTGAACACGTTGTTGGCATAGGCCGCAACGCTCCACGCCTCCTGCGGCGAACGCCACTGCAAGAACAGATCAGTGCGGTTGGTTGCGCCGCCAATCCGGAATGCCGGATAACGCCCACAATTGCCTTGCGTGGAGGACGCATCATTACAGCGTGACGCGCCGCGGTAGCCATGCCGAGCCGACAACGTCAGGCTGCCGGCATCATTCAGCTCGAAACGATAACTGCCGCCGAGTGCGTAAGAGAACTTTGGCTCACCGGTCGGCTTGCCAGACAGGTCAAAACCCTCAGGGGTGATGTAGCGGTCATAGGTGGAATCGATCCAACCTAAATTAAAGTCAAGCTGCAGTGCCTTGGTGGGGGACCAGCGCGCGCTGAATTCGACGCCGGTGGCGGTGAGGTCACTGACATTGGTGACGTAGCGCGGCACTACCGGCGTGGTATCCAGCCAGATTGCTTGCCGGTTGTTGTACTTGTAGTGATAGGCCGATGCTTCGAACTGCAAGCGTCCACCATCCAGCGAACGTTTGATGCCGGTTTCGAAATTCCAGACATCTTCATTCTTGAAATGTGCGCCGGGTGAGAACGCGTTGTAGCCGCCGGCTTTATAGCCCTTGGCTAAGGAGGCAAACGCCATGGTGCTATCAGACAGGTGGTAATCAATCACGAAGCGCGGGCTGAAATCACTCCAGCTATTGGCAGCGCGATTGAGTACGCCTTTATTGGCCATCGAGATGGGATCTTGAAAAGCCAGATCCATTCCGGCCAGCATCTGTGCGCTAAGCGGCATGCCCGCATCCTGACCAACTGCCGCCAAAATACCCGCCTGATCCAGCACCTGTAGTGCGGCATTCAGCGCATCGGCAGTGTGATAACCGTTATACCAAGTGAATGTTTTCTGATCACGGGTGTAGCGTAGCCCGAAGGTCAGATTGAGCTTGTCGGTGGCATGCCAAATCACGTCACCGAATGCTGCATACGCGGTGGAATGCAGCGTGTTGTCGTAGGACTCGGTCCACGGATTGCCAAGCAGCTGTACCGGCACCGCGTACATATCCGCCACCATCTGCAGCACGCTGAAGATCGGCACCCCCAGCGCGTACATCGCCGCCGTATCCACACTGCTGCTGTTTAGATCCACGATGCTATTCTGCTTCGCGTTCTCCTTGAACCAGCTCGCGCCGGCCACCCAATCCAAACGGTCGGTGGTGCCACTAAATTTGAGTTCTTGATACCAAGTGGTGTTGTTCTCGACGTTATTGGTGTCGATGTAGAGGTACTGCCGGTTGGTGGCGTCCTCCTCGGTGCGGTTCATCGTCTTGTAGTGACGCCAAGCGGTGGTGGATACCAGCTGACCCCATTCGAAGTCATGTTCGATCTGCAGCGTGCTGCCATCGAAGTCGCGCCGCTCATTGTTGCCGGCGACGTCGGTATAGGCCGGCATGTCAAAAGGGTTGCGATAGTGCGATGGATTGGCCGGAAATTCAGGCAGACCACTGACAGGATCAAGGGCAACGATGCCGATCGTCGGGCGTGAGCGCTGATCAAGCTTCTCGTGATCCCAGCTCAACAACAACCGGGTGCTGTCGCTGATGTCCCAGCGATAGGCCACCCGCAGCGCATCATTGCGGCCATCATCGAGTGACTTGCCGGTTGCATCGTCGCGCAGCCAACCATCGGTTTCATCATGCAATGCGTTGACGCGCAATGCCATAGCGTCATTGATCGGCACGTTGAAGGTGCCGTCAATGTGACGCGTGCCATCGTTCCCAAAGCGCACGCGCACGCGGCCTTCGTTTTCCTGCGTTGGCCGGCGGGTGATGATGGAAATCGCCCCGGCGGCGGTGTTGCGGCCGAACAAGGTACCCTGCGGCCCCTTCAACACTTCAATGCGCTCCACGTCGAGGAACGGCAGCACGGTACCGCCGCCGCGCCCGGCGTACACCCCATCCACATACACACCCACGGTGGGGTCGGTGCCGATACCGAAATCGTCGGTGCTCAGACCGCGCAACTTGAAGCGGGTCTGGGTGGCTTGGCTGTCGCTGACATCAAGGCCAGGGATGAAGCTATCCAGATCCCCCAAGGTGGCGGCCGCAGTGGTGTCTATCGTACTGGCATCCACCACTTGCAACGCAATCGGCACGTCCTGCAATTGTTGCTCGCGACTCTGTGCCGTGACCACGATCCGGTCGAGGGTGGTCGCATCTTTGTTACCCGGCGCGGCGTCCTGCGGTTTGTTCTGTGCTTGCGCAGACAATGTCGCAGACGCCAGTAGCGAGGCCAGCAAAACGCGGCGAATTCCATAGGTCAGTCGGTTGTTTTTCATCATCTCCCCTTAATTTTCAACGCCATCGACAATCTTGCGCATCGCCAATGCCCCCGTTTGATCAACGCCCACAGTCCTGCGCAGGCATTGCTGCAATCCAATCGTGAATCAGTTTCACCCCTTCCGCATGCACCACGCTGCGCCCCAACTCCGGCATCATCACGCCCGGATCATTACTGCCCATCCGATACGGCAGGATCGAGTCGTCCGGCTTGCCGGGCACGATGTCCCACGGCCGGTTGCCGGTGCCTTGGCCCGCTGCAATGGGCAGCTTGCAACGCCCTTGTCGCAGCAAATCGTGGGTGGTGGCATCCAGCCACATGCCCGAAGTGCGTGCCGCCCCTTTCTGACTGTGGCAATGTCCGCAGTTGATATCCAGATATGAACGCGCGCGATCGTCCAGACTGGCGGCAGGGTCATCCCACGCCGGGTTCTTTGGCAAATTACCGGCCGGCACGCCCGTCAAATACCCAAGCGTCTGCCAATGCGCGAGCTGGTTTTCTGCGCGCCCTGCATACGTCGCATCGTGGTTGAGGTGGCGCACCTTCGGGCCAATCGGGAAGATCGCCTTCGACTTCAAGTCGGTACCGTGGCAGCCAGCGCATTGGTTCTCGTCCGGCACGGCGTAATCCACCTGTTCCTTGCTGCCGTCGGCGGCAAGCAGGGTTAGCGGCAGCAACTCACCACTGCGCATCAACCGCGCCTCGGTCTGCTCGGTGTTCCACACGTAGGGCAGTGCGATCCAGCCAGCCTCGCGCCGCACCAGCAGCCGCGTCTCTACCAGCCGCACCTTGTTCAGCGCCAGCCCCCCATCCGGCTCGGGGCCGGTATCGGCGGTGCGCAGCACCACGTCGCCATTGTGCCCTCCGTCGGGCACAGGATAGTAGAAGGTCTTGCTGATGATGGTGCCAACCGGAAAGTCCAGCGCATCCACCGGCTGGTAGTGAGCCGCTTTGCCTTCTGGCATCCACACTGTGCGCAGCTTATGCGCGTAATCGGTGAATAACGGCGAATCCAGTGTGTATGGCTGAACCCGCGCATTGAGATGCAAGCGGTTGTCGGCAACGTAAACCACGTTCCAGTCAGACAGACGTTCCGGCATACCCTCAGCAAAAAACTGCACCGGTGCAGGCGCGCGCGTACACGCCGCCAACAGCGCTAATCCCAGCGCGGTAACTATGCGTCGCATCGGCATCAACCGCGTTTCAGATCAACCGCCGGCAGCGCCGGCAGCGTGCAGTCGAAGGGCTTGCCGTCCTTGCTCGGGTTTTTGTAGCCACCAGGACCATCGGCATTCACGACACCGGACACGCCATGCAGGCAGATTTGCGGCCCTTCCTTACGCTGTGGATTGACGTAACCGTCAAATAGCACATCCGGCATATGTCCATTCAATCCATACAACGCCAGCTTGAGTGCTTTCAGGTCAAGGCCATCCGGCGCATCGCCGCCGCCCGACAGGTGGTTGTCATGCACGTAGATGCGTTCCGGGTAGGGGTCAAACTCACCCGAAGCTTTATCGTCTTTGTAGCCGGTGGAATACACGCTGGAAATGATGATGTTGGCGGTCTTGTTTCCAGTAATGTCGTTATCGAAGATCTCGATATTGTCATTCGAGTTGATCACCACGCCGCTCCCGGCCGGCACGCTGGCCACCGGCGTGCCCTTGGCACCGAAGTTTTCATGGTTGTTTTCAACCACCTTGTTGCGAAACACCCGGACCGCATCGCCCTGCTGGGTCAGGGCCGGCATGTTGAACACCAAAATACCTCCGGTATTACCGGTTGCTACGTTGTCATAGACATCGGCATTGACCGTGTTTTCAATTTCGATACCCGCTACGTTGCGCTCGGCACGACTGTTGCGCACGATCACGTCACGCGACTGGCCAACATAGATGCCGGAGTCGGCAGCACCGATCGCCACCGAGTGCTCGATCAGCACGTTCTTGCACAGCACCGGATACAAACCGTATCCCCCATTGCTGGTCTTCGGCCCGCCCGTCCATTCCACGCGCACCCCGCGAATCGTGACGTTCTCGCTTTGGCTGATCTTGAAGCCGTCGCCCTTGCTGTCTTCAATCGCCAGATTCTCCAAGGTGAAGCCATTGGCATTCACCAATAATCCTTCCGCCCCGGTCTTCTGGCCTTTGAAGCTGAGCACACTCTTGCCCATGCCCTGCCCGCGCAAGGTCACACCATCGACGCGCAGACTGAGGCTGCGGTCGAAGTGGAAGGTACCGGCCGGCACTTCGATCACGTCACCCGACTTGGCGTCCAGCAACTTGTTGCGCAACACAGTGGCAAACCCTTGTTCGCCCATGGGCGAGGCCGGATCGGCCACTACCGATTTCTGCTGGCACGCCGCCAGCCCCAGCCCCATTGCCATCAGCAACCCCAGACGCATCCGCTTCATTCGGTCAATCCTCCCCAAGAGACGCGCCAGTGTCTCTATCTGAAACTAGCGCGCCTAGGGGATATTCGACCTAGAATCAGGGGAGAAACGGACAAACTGATACCATGCCTACATTCCCGCTTGAGCTTGCCTCTGCCGCCTCCGCCCAGGCTGACATCCGCAGCGGTATTGTTGACACTTTGCTGCGCAGGGCCGGCGAACTGGGGATCTCCTCGGCACCTTGGTTCAACGGCCTGCGGGTGCAGCCGCAGGATTTCGCAAATCCAAATCAACCGCCCTATATCACCTATCGCGAAGCCTGCCGCCTGATCCAATGCGCGCTGGAGGCGCTGCCAGGCAGTGGTCACGGGCTGGCCTTGGGCAGCCGACAATCGCTGGCCGAGTTCGGCCTATTGGGACTGGCCATGCTGACCGCACCCAACTTTGGTGAGGCACTGCGCACAGGCATTCGTTTCGCCCCAATTACCGGCGCACTGCTCGATCTGGCGGTGGTGGACGACCCCGCTGGAATCGCCGTGACGATGCGCATGCGCACCCACGAACCGGCGCTAGAAGCCTTCCTGTGCGAGGAACTGATCTCCAGCTGCCTGAATCTGTGCAGGGCAATGCTGGGTGAGGATTTTCGTTACGAGCGGGTAGAGTTAGCCTATTCACCACCAGCCTATGCCGCTCAGTACGCAACGGCGCTGAATACCGAGGTCCTGTTCAACCGGCTCGACACTCGGGTGGTGATTGCGCATCAATGGCTAAGCCTGCCGATGCCTGCAGCCAACCCCGAAAGTGCGCACCAAATTGCCCTGCTGTGTCACGCACAAATGCCATCGGAACAGCCGCCAGCGGGCATTGTGGCGGCGGTCGAACGGCGGCTGGAATTGCAGGTTGCCGGGGTGCCACGGCTGACCGACCTTGCCGCCGAACTGCACCTAACCGAGCGCACCCTGCGCCGCCAGCTCAGCGCAGCCGGCACCAGCTTCCGTGCCCTGCTTGATGGTGTGCGCGAACGCATCGCCTGCGAACTACTGGCCGAGAGCACTGCACCCATCGATCAGGTTGCCACCGCAGTTGGCTTCAGCGATGTGCGCGACTTTCGTCGCGCCTTCAAACGTTGGACCGGGCGCCTGCCCGTCGAAATGCGCCGGCAGTGCACCGGTTGCGTGTTGATCCGTCGCTAGTGGTTCAACCCAGTACCATCACTGCATCCACCTCGAACGCGGCACCCTTGGGCAGGGCCGACACCTCAATGGTGGAGCGCGCCGGATAAGGTGCTGTGAAATATTCCCCCATCACTGCGTTGACCGTGCCAAATTGCGACAAGTCGGTGAGGTACAAGCCTACCCGCACGATGTCGTCCAGAGTGCCACCGGCGGCGGCACACACGGCCTTGAGATTATCGAAGGCACAGCGGGCCTGTGCTTCGATCCCGCCGTCCACCAAGTTGCCAGTGGCAGGATCCAACGGGATTTGACCGCTGAAAAATACCGTCGTGCCGGCGCGGGTGGCCTGCGAGTACGGGCCAATGGCGGCGGGGGCGGCATCGGTGTGGATGGCGGTACGTGGCATGGTGACTCCATAGTGAGGGTGAGGCTGGATGCGTGATTCTAAGACCTGCGCCCCACCACCGATACCAGCACCCGTGCGACTAACAGCGCTGCACGTCCTGCACCACATGCAAACGTCGCACACCTCGAATCACCTCGGTCAAATGGCGGCTGTCGCTAACATCGATACCAAACCGCAATACCGCGATATTGCTGTCGCGTTCCAGGTAATCGACGCGGTCGATATTGGAATCGGCATTGGAAATGGCAGCCGCCACTTGCGCCAGCACCCCCGGGCGGTTTTCCACCTCGACCCGAATCGCCACGCCGAAGTCACCCAATACTTCACGATCCCAACCAATTGCCACCCAGCGCTCCGGGGACTTCCGGAACTCGGCCACATTGGGGCATTCCAAACGATGCACCACGATGCCCTTGCCAGCACTGTGATAGCCCATGATCTCATCCCGCGGAATCGGCATGCAGCACTGCGCAAAACTAATCACGCCACGCTCGGCACCGGTAATCAAAATGCGTTCTTGCGGTAGTGCAGATGGGCGACGCTCCCCTGGCTTGGTCGCTTGTTGCTGTTCCTGCGCCAATGCCATGGCCACCTGTGTGGGCATGCGGTTGCCCAACGCAATGTCGGCCAGTAATGCTTCCAATCGCGAATAGCGGTTGTCGGCAAGATACGCTTCCAGACGTGGCATCGGGATTCTGTCCAGCGCGGTGCCCTGCGCACCCAACGCGCGATCCAACATGTAATGTCCCAACTGCACCGCGTCTTCGTGCTCCAACTGCTTGAGTTGTTGGCGGATGGCAGTGCGTGCCTTGCTGGTTGCCACAAATTCTAGCCATTGGGTACTGGGTACTGCGGATTTTGCCGTGATAATTTGCACGGTCTGCCCGCTGACTAACTTGGTGCGCAGCGGCGCCAGTTTTTTATCCACCCGCGCGGTCACCGCATGATTGCCAACATCGGTATGCACCGCGTATGCAAAATCCAGTGCAGTGGAATTCCTGGGCAAGGACAAAATATCGCCCTTGGGGCTGAACAAATACACTTCGTCCGGGAAAAGATCGACTTTGACGTTTTCCAAAAACTCTAGCGATGAGCCGGTGCCGCGCTGACTTTCCACCAGATTGGCAATCCAGCTGGCGGCGCGGGTTTGTGCGCTGTTGCCACCGGTTTCGACCCCCATCTTGTACGCCCAATGCGCCGCCACGCCACGCTCGGCGATCAGGTTCATCTCACGCGTGCGGATCTGCACTTCGATAGGCGAGCCATACGGCCCAAACAGCATGGTGTGCAGCGACTGGTAGCCATTGGCCTTGGGAATGGCGATGAAGTCACGGAAGCGCCCATCCAGTGGTTTGTACACCGCATGCACCACCCCAAGGGCGTGATAACAGTCAGGCACGGTGGCCATCACCAGCCGAAACCCGAACACATCCATCACTTGATCAAAGCTGCGCCCCTGGCCGCGCATTTTGGTATAGACACTCCACGGCGTTTTGACCCGCCCGACGAGTTGGTGTTCGAGCTTTTCCAACGCTAATCGCTGCGCCAATTTCGCTTCGATCTGGGCCAAGGCCTCGCGCCGCAACAGCGGTTGGCTGCGAATACGCTTGTCGATCACCGCGTGTCGCCATGGGTGCAGCGCACGGAAACCCAGATCTTGCAACTCGGCCTTGATCAGGTTCATCCCCAGTCGCTGTGCGATCGGGGCAAAAATTTCCAGCGTTTCGATCGCGATGCGGCGGCGCGCTTCGGCCGATTGCGCCCCCAGTGTGCGCATGTTGTGCAGACGATCAGCCAGCTTGATCAAGATCACACGCAAATCACGCGACATCGCCAACAGCATCTTGCGGAAACTTTCTGCCGCTGCTTCCTGGCGGCTGGCAAAACTCAACTTGTCCAATTTGGTGACACCGTCCACCAACTCAGCCACGGTTTCGCCAAACTGTGTGGCGATATCGGCACGGGTCAGTGGGGTGTCTTCGATGGTGTCGTGCAAAACCGCGGCCACCAAGGTTTCCACATCCAAGCCTTGTTCGGCCAGCACCTGCGCTACCGCAACCGGATGAGTAATGTAAGGCTCACCGGATTTGCGGGTTTGCCCGGCATGCGCCGCCGCGCCGATCGCCCACGCCTGCCGCAACTGCGCGCGCTGGGCCTCGCTCAAATAAGCTGCGGCACGTTCCAATGCCTGCACATAGTCCGGCACCGCCGCTGGGGTGGGCGCGACGGCAGGGGTAGTAAGTGCGGAATCATCGGAAGTCATGCAGCGAGCCTAACCTTGCCGCTGCGTAGTCGCAAACGAATTTCATTGCCATCCGTAAAACAAAAGCGGCCCCGCAGGGCCGCCTTGATGCCACCACGGTGCAGTCACGCACCCGTGCTGCAATCAATCATCGCCTTTCATGTCGTCATCGGCAGCCACAACTTCTGCAGCAGCCCATTCCAGCGCCTCGCGCTCTTTGCGCTCACGCTCGGCCTTTTCCACAGAGTCAATGAAGCTGGTGTCGATTGCACGTGCGGCAATTTCACGCAACGCCAGCACCGTGGGTTTGTCATTGGACTCGCTGTTGTCCAGCTTCGGCTCCACGCCGCCGGCCAGTTGGCGCGCGCGCTTGGATGCCATCATCACGAGTTCGAAGCGGTTATCGACCACCTGCAGGCAGTCTTCGACGGTAATACGAGCCATGTCTGTCCTGCGGCCAGTGCCGCCAATAAGTACGAGGAACCGGAAATTCTAGCGGTAGACGTCCTTATACGCAAGCATCGTCCTTGAAAATCAATCACATAGCCGCAACCCGCCACAGAAATGCCGGATCAAAACTCGCCTTCCGGGTCCGCCAGCAGCGAGGTCAGCAAGCGTGCATGTCGCGCCACCTGCGCATCTTTGCGCAACCGGCTGGCGGTGAAGATGCTGCACATTTCAGCCACCGCCAGTTCGAACACTTCATTGACGATGACGTAATCGAACTCGCCGTAATGGCTCATTTCCTCGCGTGCAGCGGCAAGACGCTGCGCGATGACCGCCTCCGAATCCTGCCCACGCTTGCGCATGCGTTCTTCCAGTGCCGCGCGTGAGGGCGGCAGAATAAACACGCTGACCGCATCCGGAATCATCGCCCGCACCTGACGTGCGCCCTGCCAGTCGATTTCCAGCAACACATCGCGGCCCTGCGCCAAGTACGGCTCCACCGATTGCCGTGCGGTGCCTTTCCAGTCGCCGTGCACCCGGGCATGTTCAAAAAAATCCCCGGCGGCCACCATCGCCTCGAACTCGGCTGCGGTGACAAAATTGTAGTGCTCGGCGTGGCGCTCGCCCGGACGCGGCGGACGCGAGGTAAACGAGATCGACAACCGGATATTCGGGTCACGCGCCAACACCGCATTGACGATGCTGGATTTGCCCGCACCCGACGGCGCGGCAACGATGTAAAGGGTTCCGCGCATGGCTTACTCGATATTCTGGATTTGTTCGCGAATCTGGTCGATTAGCACTTTCAGTTCAACCGCCGCATTGCTGGTGCGGGCGTCCACCGATTTGCTGCCCAAGGTATTGGCTTCGCGGTTGAATTCTTGCAGCAAAAAATCTAGACGCCGCCCCACCGCGTCCTTGCCGCCCTTGAGAATGCGGCGCAATTCCGCAAGGTGACTATCCAGCCGATCCAGCTCTTCATCCACATCGAGTTTTTGCAGCCAGATCACCAGTTCCTGCTCCAGGCGGCCGGGGTCGAGTGCGGTACCCAGATCATGCAAGCGCGCTTCCAGCTTTTGCCGTTGCCCAACGCGAATCTGCGGCACCAAGCCACGCACGTCGGCGGCGATCTTTTCGATGGCATCGGCGCGTTCGGCAATAACCTGCGCCAACTTGCCGCCTTCGCGCTCGCGGGCGGCAACAAAATCGTCCAACACCCCATCCAGCAAGGCCAATACCTCCCGCTGCAAGACATCGACATCCACACCACGCGCTTGTACCACACCCGGAAATTGCAGTAATTCAGTGAATTGCACCTGCAAGCGCGGGAAGCGGGTATCTAGCCGCTGCGCCAGATCACCCAGCCGCGCCAGCAACGCCTCGTCCACTTGCAGCGCATCGCCACCGCCGGTATTGCGCAAGCGCAGCACCAGATCCAGCTTGCCACGCGACACCCTGCCTGCCACCCGCTCACGCAGCTGCGCTTCGAATGCGCGCAACTCATCAGGCAGGCGCAAGCCAAGTTCAAGGAAACGGTGATTCACCGCGCGAAGTTCGCAGGCCAAGACGCCTGCATCTGTGCTGCGCTCGCCGGCGGCGAATGCGGTCATGCTGCGGATCATGCGACATCCAAAGCCATCAAAGTGCGAATGGTAATCTAGCGCCCCGTTGATTGTCGGTTTTCAGAAATGACTCCTGCTTCCCACAGCACCCGCCCCAGTGGCCGCACCGCTGACCAATTGCGTCCGGTTGCGATCACCCGCAGCTTCACCCGCCATGCCGAAGGCTCGGTGTTGGTGAGTTTTGGCGATACCCGCGTACTGTGCACCGCCAGCGTGGAAAACCGCGTGCCCGGGTTTTTGCGCGGCAAGGGCGAGGGCTGGGTGACCGCCGAATACGGCATGCTGCCACGCGCTACGCATACCCGCAGTGACCGCGAAGCTGCACGCGGCAAGCAGGGTGGGCGCACGCTAGAAATCCAGCGCTTGATTGGCCGCAGCCTGCGCGCCTGCGTGGACCGCAACTTGCTGGGCGAGCGCACCATCACGCTGGATTGCGATGTCCTGCAAGCCGATGGCGGCACCCGCACCGCCGCCATTACCGGCGCTTATGTCGCCTTGGTGGATGCGGTCAATCTGCTGATGGCGCGTGGCGAGATCAAGCGCAACCCCATTTTTGGCGCAGTGGCGGCGGTATCGGCCGGCATCTATCGCGGGGTGCCGGTGCTGGATCTGGACTATGCCGAAGACAGCGACTGCGACACCGATATGAACGTGGTGATGAACGACGGTGGTGGCTTCATCGAATTGCAGGGCACCGCCGAGGGCCATGCCTTCCGCCGTGACGAACTCGATGCGCTGCTGGCACTGGCCGAAGCCGGCTGCCGCGAATTGTTTGCCGCACAACAGGCAGCGCTGGCGCAGTGAAATGGGTGCTGGCCAGTGGCAATACCGGCAAGCTGGCCGAGCTGCGCGCCTTGCTGGGGGACGGGTTTGATCTGCACGCGCAGTCTGAATTTGGCATCGAAGATGCCGCAGAAACCGGGCTGTCCTTCGTCGAAAACGCCATCCTAAAAGCCCGCCACGCCGCCCGTGCCTGCAGCCTGCCCGCGCTGGCCGATGACTCCGGCCTGTGTGTGGATGCTCTGCACGGTGCGCCCGGACTGTATTCGGCGCGCTATGCCGGTGCGCAGGGTGATAGCCAGGCCAATATCGACAAACTGCTGGCCGAACTTCGCCACCTTGACGACGCCCAACGCAGCGCGCGCTTTGTCTGCGTGCTGGCCTTGGTGCGGCATGCCGATGACCCGCTGCCGTTACTTGCGCAGGGTGTGTGGGAAGGCCGCATTCTGCATACGCGCACAGGCACACACGGGTTTGGGTATGACCCGGTGTTTTTCTCGCCGCAGCACGGCTGCAGCGCGGCGGAGCTGGCTGCTGATGTCAAGAATCGCGATAGCCATCGCGGGCTAGCGCTGGCACACCTGCGTGAACAGTTGCGCACATGCTGACCACGCCGCCACTGTCGCTGTACGTGCACCTGCCGTGGTGCGTGCGCAAATGCCCGTATTGCGATTTCAACTCGCATGCGGCCAAGGGCGCACTGCCGATCGACGCCTATGTGGATGCACTGATCCAAGATTTGGAGTTTGACCTGCCACTGGTGTGGGGGCGGGTGGTGCATAGCGTATTTTTTGGCGGCGGCACGCCCTCATTGTTCCCGCCCGCGGCCATCGACCGGTTTTTGCAGCAGGCCAGCGCCCGGCTGCGGTTTGCGCCCGATGCCGAAATCACACTGGAAACCAACCCCGGCACGGTGGAGCACGGCCCATTTGCCGGCTATCTTGCCGCTGGCATCAATCGCTTGAGTTTTGGTGTGCAAAGTTTTGATGACGGCTGCTTGCAGCGGCTGGGCCGCATCCACAGCAGTGGCGATGCCCTGCGCGCGGTGAAAGCCGCGCAGGATGCCGGCTTCGATAATTTCAATCTGGACTTGATGTACGCACTGCCGCAGCAAACCTTGCCGATGGCGCTGCGCGATATCGAATGCGCACTAGCACTGCAACCCACCCACCTCAGTCATTACCAGCTGACTTTGGAGCCCAACACCACGTTTGCGGCGCGGCCACCAGCCGGCATCCCCGACATGGATACGGCGTGGGACATCCAAGAAGCCTGCCAAGCGCGGCTGGCGGATGCAGGGTTTGCCCAATACGAGGTCAGCGCCTACGCCCGCGCCGGCCGGCAATGCCAGCACAACCGCAACTACTGGACATTCGGCGACTATCTGGGCATCGGTGCCGGTGCCCACGGCAAATTGACCTTGGGCGCCAGCCAGCAAGTGCTGCGCCGCTGGAAGTGCAAACACCCCACCGACTATCTGGCCAAGGCCGGCACCGCAGCGGCCATCGGTGGGGATGACTATTTGAGCGCACAGCGGCTGCCGTTCGACTTCATGCTCAACGCGCTGCGCCTGAATGAGGGCGTGCCGCTGGCCACGTTCGAGGCTCGCACGGGGCTGCCACGCGCGGCGATTGCCAGCAAATTGGCGGAGGCGCACGCACGCGGCTGGCTGGAGCCCGACCCCGACTGGCTACGCCCCACCGAGCTGGGGCGCCGCTTCACCAATGACGTGATCGGCCTGTTTTTGGACTGACGCATTCACCCCGAGGTTTCGTGACCACCGGCACGGATTGAGGCGCAGTCGCATCGCGCATACCATGCACATTCTTGCCAGCGTTCAGGGGCGCACATGGCCATTGCACCACCCACCACCCAGACTGGCGACCCAGCACTGACGCTGGCCAATGCACGTCTACCACGACGCACGCGACAAGCACTTGAGCACCTGCTGGCGGAAGCACACAAGGCGCTGGATGAACAGCTGCCCATGCTCATGCACGATGCCGAATTGGTGCTGGCACGCACCCCACCTGGCGGTGACCCCAAATTGGAAGAGGCTCGGCTGGTTTCCATTCGCAGTCTGGGTGCCGGTTCCAGAACATTTGTGCGGGCGTACATGACCCATTTGGAACATGGCCTGGCCGATCTGCTAAGCCAGCGCCGCCCGCACACCGAAACGCTGGCCGATGAACCGCCCACGGTGGAATTGCGCTTGCTGGATGACGACGAAATCAGCGACGACGCAACCTTGGACAACATGGCCAGCCGTATGGAGGCGCGCAATAGTCTGGGGCTGCAACTGCTGGGCTTACGCCTAGGTGTGTTGGCCGGCGCGCCGGCATTTGAAGGGGAACACCTCCCTCTGGGCCCCTATGCGCTATGCCACGCACTGGCCGAGGCGGCCTCGGCGCTGACCTTGTCACGCTACGCCACGCTGCAACTGTTCCAACAGTTTGAGCGCACCATGGTCGAATTCTATCCGCCGTTATTGGAGGCGCTCAACAATCGCCTGATCGAAGACGACATCCTGCCGCATCTGAGTTTCGTACCAGTGCGGGTACGCCCGGGATCGGCAGCACCGGCAACTACTTCCGAGGCACCCACAACCCCGCCTCCCGTGTTTGAAACCGTGCCAATGCGTCATCCCAGTCCTAGCGATAGCCCCGCATCACCAGCCCCCGCATTCGATTCGTCGGTATCGGCTGCAACCGCCACCGTGGATGGTTTCAGCAACCTGCAAGCACTGCTCAATCAGCGCCGCGGCTTACTCAGCAAATTGCGACCGGGTGCCCGCGATGAGCGCACCCGCGAGCCACTGCAACACGACGACGTGTTGGCCGGCCTGCGCCGCATGCGCACAGGCAAAGTCACCGCCGACTCCTTGAACGACTATCGGCAAATCCTGCTGGCACAAGCCCGCCAATTGCAGGGGCATGGCGTTGCACTGTCGCAGGCCGACAATGACACCTTCGACTTACTGGTGATGTTCGTCAATCAACTGCAAGGTAACTTGCGTAAAGCCAGCGTGGGGGAAGGCTTGGTGGATCGACTGAAGTTGCCCTTGCTGCAAATGGCGCTGCGCGACCAAAGTTTTTTTGTCGATGCCAACCATCCAGCCCGACAGTTGTTGAATTCAGTCTCGCAGGCAGGTGCCAACTGGTTGCCGGAAGAAGACCTCGACCCGCAATGGCTGGGGCTGTTGCAGCGTGCAGTGATGACCATTCAACAAGAACCCGACTGCACGGTTGATACTTTCATCGATGCCAACAAGACACTGCAATCGGGCTTGCAGGCGCTGACCCGCAAGGCCGAGATGGCCGAGCGCCGGCAGGTGGAAGCCGCCCGTGGCCGCGAAAAACTCGAAGTCGCCCGCCACCGTGCGCAAATCGAAATCGCCCGCCGCACGCAGGGCCGAAAACTGCCGCAGTTTCAGACCGAATTGTTGGAACAGGCATGGGTGGATGTGCTGTCGCTGGCACATCTGCGCAGTGGTGACCATTCCGATGCTTGGCATCAGTTACTGGAAGTCACCACGCATATCATCGACACCTGCACCGATGCCTCCAGCGCCCCTCTGCAAGCGGCCGACATCGAATGCATGCGCGCCTCGCTGGAGCAAGTGGGCTATCACGCCGAAGGTGCCGATGCCATTACCCAGCACTTGGCCAATGGCAGCACCATCACTGCCGATTCCTGCCAAGCCCTGCTTTCGAAATACGGCACCCAATCGCGTCTGGGGGAGGAGCAGATCACCCCGCATGCAAATGCCGGCACGCCACTGTCCGCGCAAGAACAAGCTGCACAGGAAGCATTGCGCAACTTAGAGCAACCTGCGTGGATGGAAGTCGAAAACGAGCACGGGCAGCGCCATCGCTTCCGCTTGGCATGGGTGAGTGCGCAAACCGGTCAAATCTTGGTGGTCAACCGACGCGGCCAGCGCATCGCCAATGACGATCTGGATTCATTGTCACGCAAGCTGGCCGCCGGCCAAATGCGCCTGCTCGTGGACGATGCCTCCCCCACCGAGGCCGCATGGAATACCACCATGGATAATCTGCAGAAGTTTGGTCACGATGCCGACCCGCAAAACCCGGAGGCCCGCCATGGGGATTGAGTCGCGCCGCCAACCCCGCCGTGCGGTGCCCGGCATCGTGGATGTCATCGACACCATCACCGAAGACGTGGTGGGCCATCTGGGCAATCTGTCTTCCGGTGGCATGCTGCTCATTGCCAACCGCAATCTGCCAGAAGACGCGCTGTTCCAACTGCGCTTCAGTCTGCCCGACGAGCCTAGTCCCGCGCACGCCATCACCACTGGGGCGCATGTGCTGTGGCAGGCACGCGGCCATGCCCCCGGCCACTATTGGGTTGGCATGCGCTTTTTGGGGCTGTCCCGCGACGCCGCGCACCGCTTGCGCCTGTGGACCACACAACCGGCCACCTAACACCTAAGCTCAGCCAACCCAACCTGCGCCGCGATGCACGTCTTCCGCGCTGCATCGCGCCGGTCAATGCGCGACAATTGGACACCCCAACTGCGGCGCTTCCCCATGTCCACTGCCTCGCTTGCAACTCTGTACCCACAGCACCTCGATACCCTGCTAGCACGCACCGCCGAAGCCTTGCAGCGCGGCGGGTTCGAGCACTTGTTGATCCCCAGTGGCATGCTGCATTACCAGGCATTTGACGACCGCGATTACCCCTATGCGGTCAACCCGCAATTCAAAGCGTGGCTGCCGCTGACCCATACCCCCGGCAGCTGGCTGCATATTCGCCCCGGCCAGCGCCCCCGATTGTTGTTCTTGCAGCCACATGATTACTGGCATGTAGTGCCCGCTGCCCCCAGCGGCTATTGGGTGGAGCACGTGGATATCAGCATCATCCGCACGCCCGACGAGGCACTGGCACACCTACCCCACGACATTGCCACCTGCGCAATTCTCGGTGAACCGCAAAGCGCGCTAGGTGACTACATCCCCAACAACCCGACTGCGGTACTTCACTACTTGGATTACCACCGCGCGTTCAAAACACCCTACGAAATCGAAATGATGCGGCAGGCCAGCCGCATCGGCGCGCGTGCACACCGCGCTGCCGAGCGCGCCTTCCGCGCCGGCGCCAGTGAGTTCGGCATCCACCTTGCGTATTGCCAAGCCGCCGGACAAGACGCCAATGATTTGCCCTACGGCAATATCGTGGCGCTCAACGAACACGGCGCGGTGCTGCATTACACCGACCGTCACCGCCTGCCACCCAAGCCTGTGCGCAGCTTTTTGATCGACGCCGGCGCCAGCTATGGCGGCTATGCCAGCGACATCACCCGTACCTACTCCGCGCAAGAGGATGAATTTGCGGCGATGATTCGCGCTGTTGATGCCGCACAATTAACCCTGTGTGACCGGGTGCGTGCCGGCACCGATTACGCGCAGATCCATCTTGAAGCACACCTGTTGCTGGCTGGCGTGCTGCACGATGCTGGCGTGCTCAATATTTCCCCGGAAGACGCCGTGGCCCGTGGTGTGTCCAGCGCCTTTTTTCCGCATGGCATCGGCCATGGGATTGGCTTGCAAGTGCACGATGTGGCGGGGTTTGCGGCCTCGGACAGCGGCGGCACCATCGCCAAGCCCAACGGTCACCCCTACCTGCGCCTGACCCGCACCCTAGCCCCGGGCATGGTGGTGACGATCGAGCCGGGTATTTACTTCATCGATATGTTGCTAGAGGAACTCAAAGCCAAAGGTTTGAGTGATGCCGTGAACTGGACGCGTGTGGAGGCATTCAAGCCGTATGGCGGCATTCGCATCGAAGACGATGTGGTGTGCACCGAAGATGCCCCCATCAACTTGACCCGCGAAGCATTTGCCGCGCAATAACCTTGCGATGCGCGGTCACTTACCGCGCCATCAGCGCTTCCACAGCCTCGGCACTGCGCTCCAGTGCCGCGGTCAATACACGCGGGCCGTCGCGGGTGATCAACACGTCATCTTCGATGCGAATGCCAATGCCGCGCCACTGTGCTGGCACCGACACATCATCCGGCGGAATGTATAACCCCGGCTCGATGGTGAACACCATCCCCGGCTCCAATACGCGCGATTGCCCGTCGATGCGGTATTCACCCACATCGTGCACATCCAGCCCCAGCCAGTGCCCGGTTTTGTGGCGATAAAAACGCTTGTATTCGCCCGTTGCCAGCACCGACGCCAAGCTACCCTGCAACAAGCCCAATGACAGTAAGCCTTCGGCCAGAACCGCCACCGCAGCGTCATGCCCGGCGGCATAGGGCCGCCCCGGCAGTGCTTGCGCCAATGCGGCCGCTTGCGCCGCGCACACCACATCATGCAACGCGCGTTGCGGCGGGCTGAAGCGTCCATTGACGGGGAATGTGCGGCTGATATCAGCAGCGTAACCGTGCACTTCGGCACCGGCATCGACCAAGACCATTTCGCCATTGCGGGTTTTGGATGCATTGCTGCGATAGTGCAACACGCAGGCATTGCCCCCACTGCCAACAATGCTGGCATAGGCCGGCTGCGCACCACGTTTGCGGAACACGTATTCCAATTCCGCCTGTAATTGATACTCGTAAACCCCCGCGTGCGCCGCACGCATCGCCGCACGATGCGCCTCCACGCTGATATCGGCGGCCTGTTGCATCAGCGCAATTTCATCGGCCGATTTGAAGAGCCGCAGCTCATCCAGCAAATGGCCCAATTCCAAAAACTCCTGCGGCGGCTGCGCGCCCTGCCGCACTTGCGCGCGCACACGGTTGATCCAGCCAATCAACTTGAGATCAAACTCGGGATCGCGCCCAAGGTGGTAATGCACACGCCGGCGGCCTTCCAGCAAGCCGGGCAGGATGTCGTCGATATCGGCAATCGGGTAGGCATCATCCAACCCGAGTGCATCTACCGCGCCTTCTGGTCCCAGCCGTGGCCCATCCCAACCTTCACGCTCCAGATCGCGCTCGCGGCAAAATAAAATTGCCTCGCCATGCTTACGCCCCGGCACCAGCACCAAGACCGCCTCGGGTTCATCGCAGCCAGTCAGGTACCAAAAATCGGAATCTTGCCGATAGGGGTAATGGGTGTCGCGGCTACGCACACGCTCGGGCGCAGCGGGCAAAATCAAGATCGCCCCATCCCCTGCCGCCTGCATCAATTGCTTGCGCCGCCGCGCAAACGATTTGCGATCGCTCATCGCTCACCCCAAAGGTCAATGCAGGCGCTGCCTGTGCTCGCCACCCAATACGCAATCGGCGTGCAACAACAGCACGGCCATGCGCAGGTATTCTTCGATTTCGGCAAGCGCTTCCTCGTCATCTTCCTGTGCACCATCATCCAGCTGCGCACCGCCCAAGTTGGCCAGATCGGCCAATGCTTCCTGTGCATCTTCGGATAATGTGGTGTTACCCAGCGCCAAGCCAAAACCACCCAGAAATGCACGGCACCACGCAAACAGCTCCGTTGCACGCACACTGACCAACTCATCTTCGGGCAGCAACAATTGAAAGCCAAAATCTGGGTCTGCCAGCTGCTGGCTACTGACCGTGCGCAAACGATCCAGCGCGTCACCTGCTGTCGGTGCTGGCAATGCTGGGTCCACCATCACCCGCGCGGGCCAATCCGCCACATTGGCACCGCCCGCTGCCAACCAGCCACACAGGCCACCGTGTAATTCTGCCGGACTACTGGCCAACGCCAGCCGTTCGGCGGCAAATACCACCTCACTCCAGTCGGGCAACACCTGCTCGCTCACACTCACCACCTTGACTAGGGGACACGCGAGTGTAGCAATCGCCGCCCGCTTGTTGTCCTGCCCTCTCCGTGCCTACACTCCCCGCATGGGGAAAACGGTCAAACTTGGAACATGCAAACTGCTCAGCAGCGCGCTGTTGCTGTTGTTGCCATTGCCCGTGTTTGCGGTCTCCGGGGATCTCCCGGCCAGTCATTACTTGCTGTTGGTGCTCGCGGTGTTGGTCTTGGTCTTGGCCGGAGCCACCATTGCCGGCCACCGCCGCCGCGAACGCTTGCAGCGCGACCACCTCATTGCCTTACGTGAGCGTGAGCAACACCTGCGTTTATCGCTATGGGCCTCCAACGAGTTGTACTGGCAGTACGATTTGCGCACCCGCGAACTGGAAACCACGCGCGTACTCCCAGACCAAGCCAATGACTTGGTGGTATTCAGCGCACTTGATAGCGACCCGCAAATCCATGCGGACGATATCGACATCGTGAAGCAACGTCTGCGCGACTATTTGCAACAGCAAACCCCCATCTTTCAATCCGAACACCGCATGCGCGGGGACGATGGGCAATGGCAGTGGATGCTGCTCCGCGGGCGCGCGATCGAGCACGCCAGCGATGGCCACGTCGTGCGTATTGCCGGGACGGCACGCAATATCGACTCACACCGCGAATTGGAAAGCCAACGCCAAATCGCCGCCAAGGTGATGCACAGCATGGCGGAATCGGTCGCCGTGCTGGATGCGGATTTCCACTTTGTCACAGTGAACCCGGCCTTCAGCCAAATGAGTGGTTACGCACCCACGGAAGTAATCGGCAAGGACGCCGCGCTGATCAACTCCCCGCGCCACGACCCACAGTTTTATGTCGATGTTCGTGCCACGGTGCGCAGCCACGGCAACTGGACCGGCAATATGTGGCAGCAGCGCAAGGACGGCAGCCAGGTGCTGTGCGCGATGCAGTGCAACCAAATTGATCAACCCGGACAGGCATCACCGCTCTATGTGCTGGTGGCCAACGACATCACCGACCGCCATCGGATCGAGCAAGAACTGCGTTTTCTGGCCAATTTCGACACCTTGACTGGCCTGCCCAATCGCAACTTACTGGCCGAACGCCTATCCCGCGCCATCGTCAATGCACGCCAACACGGCAGCCAATTGGCCCTGTTGTTTCTTGATTTGGACAACTTCAAAGACGTCAATGATTCACTGGGGCATGCCACCGGCGACCGTGTGTTGCGTGCAGCGGCGCAACGCTTGCAAGAGGTGGTGGGGCAAGATCGAACCGTGGCCCGTGTCAGTGGTGATGAATTCACCGCCTTGCTGGAAAACGTGCAAGGTGCCGATGAAGCCGCCGCCTGCGCCCAGCGTATTTTGACTGCGTTCGACAGCCCCCTACGGCTGGATGACCGGGTTGAATTCACCATCACGCCTTCGATTGGGATCAGCCTGTTCCCCGAACATGCGCAAGTCCCTACCGATTTGCTCAAATACGCCGATACCGCGATGTATCACGCCAAGGCTGCCGGCAAACACAGCTGGATGTGCTACACCGACAGCATGGCCGTGGATCTACGCCGGCGCGCATACCTGACCACGGCGCTACGGCGGGTGGTGGAACGCGGCGAGCTGCACTTGGTATACCAACCCCAGCAAGTGTTGGCCGATGGCCGCATCGATGCAGTAGAAGCCCTGCTGCGCTGGAACAGCCCCGAACACGGGCCAATCCCGCCCGACCAATTCATCCCTTTGGCCGAAGAATGCGGTGCCATCATCCCCATCGGTGAATGGGTGCTGCAAGAAGCCTGCCGCACCTTGGCTGCTTGGCATCGCGCCGGGGTCCACCCAAATTTATCGGTGTCGGTGAATGTTTCCGCGCTGCAATTTTTGCGTAGCGATCTCACCCAAGCGGTTAGTACTGCGCTTGAACATAGTGGGCTGCCGCCCAGCGCACTGGAACTGGAATTGACCGAAAGCATGCTGATGGCCAATGCCGACCAGGCCACCGAGCGCCTGCAAGCTTTCCGTCAAATGGGTGTCTCGATTGCCGTGGATGATTTCGGCACCGGCTATTCCTCACTGGCGTACCTGCATCGCCTGCCCATCAACACGCTAAAGATCGACAAGGCCTTTATCGATGGGCTACAGCTGACCGGTACCACCGAAGACACCACCATCACGACCACCATCATTGCCATGGCGCGGGCACTGGGCCTGCTGGTGGTGGCAGAAGGTGTTGAAACCCCCGATCAGCTCACTTTCTTGCATCAGCAGCAATGCGACGCCGCGCAGGGCTTCTTGATTTCATCCCCAATGGAAGCCGACGCCTGCCTGCACTTCTTGCTGGATGCCCAAAACCGACGCGACGCCGTCACCGCCTAACTTGACCCAAGCCCGACGCCTGCCTAAGGTGGGCGGATGAATGAGCGCGACTTGCAAAGTGAACTGCACAAGCTGCTGGCACGCATCGACCTGCTTGGCATCCGCATGCAACGCCTGCACGATGAAAACCGCAGCCTGCGGCAACAGGTCGAGCAGTTGGGCAATGAACGCGCGCAGCTGCTTGGGAAACAAGAACAAGCACGCAGCCGGGTCGAGGCGATGATTGGCCGCTTGAAATCGTTGGAGCAACACACATGAGCGCGCCGGTCACCGTTCGGATTTTGGATCGCGAATACACCGTGGGCGTCAGCGAGGCCGAACGCGATTCACTGACCGCCGCCGCACGCATGCTGGATGCGCGCATGCGCGAGCTACGCGGCAACAACAAGATGGTTGCACCCGATCGGCTGGCGGTGTTAACCGCGCTCAATCTTGCCCACGAATTGCAGCAAAACCCCACGCGGGGTGCGGCATCCGCAGCCGGCGGCGACCCGTTCGCATTGCTTGATGCCGCCAACCACAAGCTTGACTTGTTGCTGGCGCAATGACTGCGTCACCCGCGCCCACATCGCAGCTATTCAGCTGACCAGCGGCGGCACCCGCAGCACATGGCGGGTTATACTGGCCACGTCCTCTGCTGTGAGCGACGGCGCGCGCAACATTCGCCTTGTCCCTTAATTGCGACCGCGGGGACGCACTGCTGACCGGGAGTGCAAGTCCGCCCCGAGCGGAAAGCCCGATGGCCAGCACGCGTTCCCACTTGAACCCCGGGTTCAAGGTCGTTTCGCTCGCATCGCCACAGCGGAGACATTTCCTTCCTGCTTCAGGTTTTGCTGCGTGAGCCCGCCCTCAAACCGCGCCGAGCTGCGCAAAACCCTACGCACCACCCTTCGTGAACGCCGCCGCGCACTGCCTGCGCAGCAACGCATCCAGGCGGCCGATGCCTTGGCCGCGCGCGTGCTTGCCCTGCCCTTTTTCCCCGCGACAGGGTATGTGGCTGGCTACTGGGCCAACGATGGTGAAATTGGCCTGCACGCCTTGCAATTGCGCTTACCCAAAGGCCTGATTTATTGCCTGCCGATCCTGCATCCGGATGGCAGCCTGCGGTTTGCGCCGTGGCGCGCCGGTGACCCGCTGGTGACCAATCGCTACGGCATCCCCGAACCCGATGTCACCGCCGATGCCGCTTTATTACCCGCCGACATGGCGCTGGTCGCGCTGCCCTTGGTCGGCTTTGATGCACAGTGCAACCGCTTGGGCATGGGCGGTGGCTGGTATGACCGCAGCTTTGCATTCCGCAACACCCAACCAGCCCCACCCTGGCTGGTCGGCGTTGGCTTTGCCGCGCAACACACCGACGCGATTACCCCCGCACACTGGGATATCCGGATGGATGCCATTTGCTGCGAAAACGCCACCTACTTCCGCGAGGATCACGCATGAGCCCACGCAAACGCTATTGGATGATGAAATCGGAGCCGGATGCGTTTTCGATTGATGACCTTGCCCGCGTCGGCACCGAACCGTGGAACGGCGTGCGCAATTATCAGGCGCGCAACTTCATGCGCGATGGCATGCGGGTAGACGATGGGGTGATGTTCTATCACTCCAATTGCAAAGTCCCCGGCATTGCCGGGCTGGCCCGCGTGGCCAGCCATGCCTATCCCGATAGCACCCAGTTCGACCCGAAGTCCCACTATTTCGACCCCAAAGCCACCCCCGAAACCCCGCGCTGGTTCTTGGTCGATGTGGCGTTTGAACGCAAGTTCAAGCAGGTCATTGCGTTGGAAGAAATCCGCCAACACGCCGAGACGCTGGGTGAAGGCTTTGCGCTGACCGCACGCGGCAGCCGGCTGTCGGTGTTTCCGGTGACATCCGCGCAATGGAAACTATTGCTGGGCTTGGAACAGCCCTGACCCTCTCCCCTTGAACCTGGTGCACCCCCTATGTCTGAAGCCAAAAAACTCGCCGCCGAAAAAGCCATTCAATACGTTGAAGACAACATGATCGTGGGCGTGGGCACCGGCTCCACCGTGGCGTATTTCATCGACGCATTGGCGGCATGGAAAGACCGCATCCAAGGCGCGGTGTCCAGCTCCGAGCAAAGCACCGCGCGCCTAAAATCGCACGGCATCGACGTGATCGACCTCAATGCCGCTGGCCCGTTATCCCTGTATGTGGATGGTGCCGACGAATGTGACCCCAACAAATGCCTGATCAAAGGTGGCGGTGCCGCACTCACCCGCGAGAAAATCATTGCCGAAGCCAGCGAGCGCTTTATCTGCATTGTCGATCCGTCCAAGCAGGTGCCGGTGCTGGGTAAATTCCCGTTGCCGGTGGAAGTCATCCCGATGGCACGCAGCCTTGTCGCACGCAAAATTCTAGAGCTGACCGGTGGCCAGCCGGTGTGGCGCGATGGCGTCATCACCGACAACGGCAATGTGATCCTCGACATCCACAATCTGGCCATCACCGACCCAGTGGCGATGGAACGCGCCATCAATCAGATCCCAGGCGTGGTCGCAGTAGGTCTATTTGCACGCCGCCCCGCCGATGTGGTGATTATCGGTGGGCAGCCGCCGCAGGTGCTGTAAACCACGCGTGATCAACGCTGCCTCAGCCCTCCAGCAACGCGCGGTTACGCACCGCGCCCTTGTCGGCGCTGGTGGCCAGCAGTGCGTAGGCTTTCAGCGCCAGACTGACGTTGCGCGTGCGTGGTTGTGCGGGCTTCCAGCCTTGTGCGTCTTGCGCGGCGCGGCGTGCGGCCAACTCGGCTTGCGGCACCAGCAACGTGATGCTGCGCGCAGGAATATCGATGTGGATGCGGTCGCCCTCGCACACCAAACCAATCGCGCCACCAGCGGCCGCTTCTGGTGAAACATGCCCAATCGACAGGCCCGAGGTGCCGCCGGAAAAGCGTCCATCGGTGAGTAAGGCGCAGGCTTTGCCCAGTCCTTTGGATTTCAGATAACTGGTGGGGTACAGCATCTCTTGCATGCCCGGCCCGCCCTTCGGGCCTTCGTAGCGGATCACCACTACATCGCCCGGTTGCACCGTATCGGCCAAAATGCCGGCGACCGCTGCATCTTGACTTTCAAACACCCGTGCGCGGCCTTCAAACACATGGATGGCCGCATCCACCCCGGCGGTTTTCACCACGCAGCCATCCTCGGCCAGATTGCCGTACAGCACCGCCAAGCCGCCTTCTTGCGAATACGCATGTGCAGCATCGCGAATACAACCCGTGCTGCGATCGACATCCAACGACGGCCAGCGTGTGGCTTGGCTGAATGCCACTTGGGTGGGGATGCCGGCAGGCCCGGCTTTGAAAAACTCATGCACCTTGGCATCGTTGGATTGGGTGATATCCCAACGCGCAATCGCCTCGCCCAAAGTGCTGGCATGCACCGTCGGTACATCCGTGTGGAGTAATCCGGCGCGCGCCAATTCACCCAGGATCGCGATCACGCCACCGGCGCGATGCACGTCTTCGATATGGTATTTCTCGGTATTGGGTGCCACCTTGCACAGCTGCGGCACTTTGCGTGACAAGCGGTCGATATCACGCAGCGTGAAGTCCACGCCGGCCTCTTGCGCGGCGGCC
>Ga0208825_1000749_pt1 | contig 28519 bp, 30 predicted proteins | sample AD_UKC113_MetaG_FD_184450 | JGI IMG/M metagenome (GOLD analysis project Ga0208825, IMG submission 184450) | Active sludge microbial communities of municipal wastewater-treating anaerobic digesters from Hong Kong - AD_UKC113_MetaG (SPAdes)... | ecosystem: Engineered > Bioreactor > Anaerobic >...
ATGAGAAATGACAGGATCAGGTCAGGGTTTGGATGTGTGTAAGAGGAAAAGATATGGTAGATACGAAGAGTAATAATCCGGTTCCGAATTTTTATCGGGCATCGGCAGAGGATTTTAAGAAGATTCCCGGGAGAACTATTGCGTATTGGATCAGTGATCAAACTAGATCTGTATTTGAATCAGGAACAGAATTAAGTAAAATATTCAGTCCAAAGAAAGGGTTAACAACAGGTGATAATGAGCAATTTATAAGACGTTGGTATGAAATAGATGTCTCCCAGTTTTCATTTTTTTCTGATTCTAATCCTAAATGGTATCCAATGACAAAAGGAGGAGATTTTAGAAAATGGTACGGAAATAATGAATATGTCATAAATTGGGCAAAAGATGGTGAGAAACTTTCAAATTTTTCAGGTTCTGTTATCAGGAATAAGCAATATTATTTTCTTGAAGGGGCAAGTTGGAATGATGTATCTGCTGGATTGTTTAGTATTAGGTATATTCCAAAGGGTTTCATCAATAATGCAGTTGGACCTATGATGTATGGAATAAAAATACCTATTGAAAATGTAATCGCTCTTCTAAATTCAAAAATTGGTGATCATTATTTCAAATTTTTATGCCCTACAATGAAATTTGAGATAGGTGATATTTCAAAATTTCCAATTTTAAAAACCGAAATTATTACGGATATTCAACAATTAATTTCTCTCTCGAAAAACGATTGGGACTCATACGAAACCTCCTGGGACTTCACCACTCTCCCCCTCCTCTCCTCTGACTATCTCACCCCGACCATCGAAGCCTCCTACCAGAAACTCCGCTCCCATTGGCAGGAGATGACCACCGAGATGAAAGAACTCGAAGAGGAGAACAATAAAATATTTATCGAAGCCTATGGCCTGCAGGACGAACTCACCCCTGACGTCCCCCTCTCCGAGATCACCCTCACCTGCAACCCCCATTACCGGTATGACGCCAGTAAACCGGAAGAGGAACTCGAAGCCCTCCTCCGAACCGATACCATCAAAGAACTCATCTCCTATGCCGTCGGGTGCATGTTCGGGCGGTACTCACTGGACAAACCAGGCCTTATCCTCGCAAACCAGGGAGAGACCGTCGAGGATTACCTGAAACAGGTACCACACCCCACATTCAGACCTGACGATGACAACATCATCCCGGTCCTTGATGACGAATACTTCCCTGATGACATCGTAGGCAGATTCAAAAACTTCCTTAAGATCGTATTTGGAGAGAAGACCCTCTCCCAGAACCTTGATTACATCGCCCAGGCACTGACCGGAAAGAGCACATCCTCACCAGAGAAGGTCATCAGGGACTACTTCCTCAAGGACTTCTTCAAAGATCACGTCCAGCGATACAAGAAACGGCCCATATACTGGATGTTCTCATCAGGAAAGCAACAGGGATTCAATGCCCTCATCTACATGCACCGGTACAATAAGACGACGCTCGCAAAGATGAGGACCGATTACCTCCTTGAACTCGAAGCAAAACTGGATGCAGAACTCACCGCTTTGAGTGAGGACCCGGTGAAGAACAAAGCACGGATATCCAAGATCAAGAAGCAGATCGATGAGATGAAAACGTGGGATGAACTCCTCAACAACAAGGCACTTGCACTCATCGAGATAGACCTTGATGACGGCGTTGTTGTCAATTATGCAAAGTTTAAGGGACTGGTCCGGGCGATATGAACTCCCAGGAATCAGGAGAGAAAGACCGGGGAGAGGGAAATTATGGCTATTCTGAGTATTGAGAAGACAACCGCTGCAATCCTGGAGAAATTTAAAACCCTCTCTGAATTTGAGACCAGAAAGATCGTCTTCTGGTACGACGGGGAACAGACCGCCGGGGAAGAGGACCTGACCCATATCAGAGAAAAACTCGCTGAACAGGGTATTCGGATGCATATCCTGAACGGGAATTATTTTGCCACCAAAAAACTCCTTGAACATGACGACACCGCATCGTCCTACCTTATTTACTCAGCACAGCCTGAACCAGACTATGAGAAGAACTGGCTTTTGGACAGCCAGCTCTACTCCGAACGGTTCGAAAACAGCCGGATATCAGATATCAAGGCAGAGATAGGGATCGAAGGATATGACCTTGATCCCTTTCTTGGAGCCAACCTGAAATTCTTCTCGAATAAGAAACGTGCCCTTGGCTTTAAGAAGTTCTATGAACCAGCCTGGAGAGAAGAGGACTGCATCAGGGGAATACTCGCCGTTCTCTCGAATGCATCCGCCCCGGACGTCCGTGAGATAATAAAGTCGGTCCTGATGGGTTCCCTTCATGAAGAAGAAAATACCCTCTGGGACCAGGTAGTAAAGTTTGACCTCACCGAACGGTTCTGGGAGATAGTGCGGAAACAATTCGGGTATTACCAGGAGAGCCCGACCCTGAAAAAATTATTCCTAAGTCTTCTCATCACCCACATCGACCGGAATGCCACCCTCCCGCTCGGCCACCTGGAACAGTTCGTCAATGCAAAACGACAAGGAAATGAATGTGAGTTATTCATCTCCGGATGGATGCATCACGCCCGGGATTCAGCCCGATTTGACAGCTACTGCACCGACCTCCTGACGGAACAGGATAAAAAACTCGAGAAAGAACTGACCTCCATCGTGAATAATGAACGAATAGAAGGCTATCTGAATCCCGAAGCACCTGACATCTTTGACAAGAGCATCATCAGAAAGATAGTATCAACCCTCTCCGATGGCGGGCAGGACTATGACAAGTACCTCTCCTGGATCGAAGCACGAAAGACAAAACACTACTTCCATGAGTTTGAGGACATTTACGCTGCCCTGGTATCTGCAATAAACCTCATCCGGCTAGCAGAGCAGTGCGAAGAAGAGAAGATCCTCGCAGCTACCCCTCATGAACTCTTCCGGACCTATACTGACCGGTATTATCTCCTTGACTATCAGTACCGGAAATTCTACACCTCTTATGACAAAACCAGCGATAAAGACATCTTAAAAACCCATATCCGGGAGATTGTCGAGCGGCAGTACCTCCATATCACCCAGAAGATCCAGATGAAATGGAGTGACCTTATCACGGCACAAGACCGGACCAGCTGGGGAATTGAACTCATAGAGCCCCAGGAACAGTTCTATACCGCCCATGTAAATAAGATCATCTCCAGAAATGACCGTGATAAAGTGGCGGTCATCATCTCCGATGCCATGCGGTACGAGGTAGCCGTTGAACTAAAAGAAAACCTCAATAAGAACACAAACGGCACCATTGAACTCACTTCTATGGCCGGATGTCTCCCTTCATATACCAAACTTGGGATGGCGGCACTCCTTCCTCATACCATACTTGAATTTCAAAAAGAACACATCCTCGTTGACGGAATGAACGCTGATGGCATTGAAAACCGGGAGAAAATTCTCACCAGGACCAAAGAGGAGTCGATTGCACTCCGGTTCAAAGAGCTCCGTGAGCTCAGAAGAGATCAAGCCAGGGAAAAAATCAGGGGAAAGCGGGTGATATATATCTACCACAATAAGATAGATGATACCGGAGATAACCAGCAATCCGAAGATGAAGTGTTCAAAGCCGCTGATGAAACAATCCAGGAGATTGAAGACATGGTAAACCGCCTGGTCAATTCCCTGAACATCAGTAACATCATCATCACGGCAGATCACGGATTTCTCTATACCCGTAATGCCCTTGAAGATATCGATGTCATTGATGTAGCCGGATTTGACAAAGATCAATTCATCTCCTCAAACAAGCGGTTCATCATCAGCAGTGAAAAGACCAACCTCATGAACACCCATCGCTTTCTCATGGATTATATCTCAGATGAACAAAAAACGCTCTATATCTACACACCCTATGCAGATCTCAGGTTTAAAATGGCCGGAGGCGGACGAAATTTCGTCCATGGCGGATTGTCCTTACAAGAGATAGCAATCCCGGTGCTCCTCTATAACCACAACAAATCCCTGTCAGACCTTGATAAAAAGGGTATTGAATATGGAAAGGTTGGCATCACCCTCATCGGACAGAGCAGGAAGATAACGAACAACCCATTCAAAATTACCCTGTTCCAGACCGAAAACGTAACCGAGAAACGAGGACACCTCAAATGCAGGATTGCCCTCTATGATAACTCCGGTGCCAGAGTCAGCGATGAAAAGGTCATTCTGGCCGACAGAACCACAGATGATCCAAACCAGAGAAAAATAAATATCACCCTGACCATGGACAGCAAAATTAAAAATGGTATATACATCCTGAAAGCCATAGATGAAGATGTGAAAGCAACATTCCGCGATGTCCTCGAGATACCCGTTGAAGTTGATATTTTGATACCCGATGATTTTTAAACGTGATGTGACATGACTGACCTGACACCCGAACCACTACCGGAACAGAGCAATGATCCTGATACAGATAGGAAGCTTAACACCTGGTTTCCCGGCAGGGTGGTCAGAAAAGACCTCACCATAAAACTCAAAGGGTCCAATAATGTCCCGGTCTATGTCCTTGAATACCTGCTTGGATCCTATTGTGCCACCGATGATGAATCACTCATAGAAGAAGGAGTCACAAAAGTAAAACGGATTCTGGCAGACAATTACGTCCGGCCTGATGAAGCTGAACTTATCAAATCCAGAATCAGGGAGACCGGGTATTACACCGTCATTGATAAAATAACCGTCCGGCTGAATGAAAAGAGGGATGTATATGAAGCAGAATTCTCATCCCTTGGAATCAAGGAGATAGAGATTGAACCGGAAACAATCAGAAGATATGAGAAATTGCTCGGGGGTGGGATCTGGTGCATCGTAAAGATGGAATATATGTCCGAAGGATCGCGATCACCCTTTGTCATCGCAAGTCTCAAACCGATTCAGATCCCGAACATGGATATAAATGAACTCATCGACCGGAGGAAATACTTCACCAAAGATGAGTGGATCGATATACTACTCCGGACCGTCGGGATGGAACCGGACACCCTTGATTATACGGTAAAATGGCACCTGCTCCTGAGGCTTGTACCCCTGGTTGAAAATAATTACAACCTTTGTGAACTTGGGCCGAGAAGCACTGGCAAATCCCATGTATACAAAGAGATATCCCCAAATTCAATCCTCATCTCCGGAGGACAAACCACCGTCGCAAACCTCTTTTACAACCTAAGCTTACGACAGGTCGGACTTGTCGGGCTCTGGGATGTCGTTGCTTTTGATGAAGTAGCCGGAATCAGGTTCAAGGACAAGGATGGCATCCAGATACTCAAGGATTACATGGCATCCGGTTCATTTGCCCGGGGAAAAGACCAGATCAATGCAAATGCCTCAATCGTATTTGTCGGAAACGTCAATGAAAGTATCCAGTCCTTACTCAAGACCGCCCATCTCTTTGCTCCGTTCCCTGATGCAATGAACAATGACAGTGCCTTTTTTGACCGGATACATTACTATCTCCCCGGTTGGGAAGTTCCCAAATTCAGACCTGAACACTTCACCATGCGGTATGGATTCATCGTGGATTACCTGGCCGAATACCTCCGTGAGATGAGGAAACGTTCGTTTGGTGACACTATCTTCAAATACTTCAGATTTGGCAGTAACCTGAACCAGCGTGACACCATAGCCATCAAGAAAACCTGTTCCGGTCTTTTAAAACTCATCTACCCGGATGACAGTGCCACAAAAGAAGATGTTCGTGAGATACTGGAATATGCCCTTGTCGGACGGAGAAGGGTAAAAGAACAACTCAAAAAAATCGGGGGCATTGAGTTTTACGATGTCAACTTCTCTTATTTCGATAACGAAGAAGGGACCGAGCATTTCGTGACAGTCCCGGAGAGCGGAGGGAGTAAGTTAATCCCCGAAGGTATGACCAAACCAGGTCAGGTATATTCAGTAAGTCGAAATGAAGAGGGTAAAATAGGAGTATATAAGTTTGAGCTCCAGGTTATACCCGGCTCTGGAAAATATGAAAAATCGGGTCTTGGATCAAATATGAAAGCAAAGGAATCAGTCCAGACCGCTTTTCATTATTTCAAAGCCAATGCAAAGTCTGTAAGCCAGAGCATCTCCACCAAGGAACGGGATTATCAGCTCCATGTGCAGGATCTCATGGGTGTTGGGATATCAGATGAACTGGCTCTTCCGGCTTTCATCAGTCTCTGTTCCGGTGCTCTTGGAAAACCGGTCCATGAGTCGATTGTCATTCTTGGGACCTTCACCATCGGTGGCTCGGTGAGCACTATTGATAATCTATCCGATCTCCTTCAGATTGCTCTTGATGCCGGGGCAAAAAAAGTCCTGATACCGATCTCATCAGCAGGAAAGATCTCGGTTGTTCCCCCTGACCTCTTCAGCAAATTTCAGATATCATTCTATGAAGATCCAGTCGATGCGGTGTATAAATCGATTGTATTGTCGTAGGATAAAAGAAATATCAAGCCCTATTTATAGAAATCAGTCATTGGGGTTAGGTTCTTTGAAATATCATTATCTCCCATACCCCTCCGGCACATCCTCAAACTCACCCCAGGTAAACCAATCACTTCCCCCCACTATATCAGACCACCAAAGAGCCAGGAAATACTTCATGAAAAAACATTTGATTCATACGCGGGAGGTAAACCCGCCCGACTCATCATGAACATACGGGAACCCAGGATAACTTACTTTTTTAATGCTGAACCCCTGATCGTAAACGAACCACCGTGAAGATTGATCCATTTCGGCTCAACAACACCAATATGCTGGCCACACGTACAATAAACGTCATTTCCTCTCCTGATGGTATAATCAGAGGAAATCCGCGAATGCCAGTGGTGCAGGAGTCTGCCTTTTCCAATCTTCTGGTATCGGAATAGTTTTCTTCCGCAGGCAGCACAATAAACCGTAATCATTCGTACCAAGAATATTGCTGTAGAGATGTATTAGTGATAGTGTGTTATTGATTGATGAGGGTAAAAAATCCTCAAATGTTTATTGATAGTTTCAAAAATATTAAAAAAACCTGATTTGTTGGAAGGGGGTTTTCGTTATTTTCTATAAGAAAGCACCGAATAGACTCGGGATTATGAGAGAGGACGGGAATTTACGTTTGGATCTGAAAAGAAGATTTAGAACATCGCTGATTGGTGTATTTGTTTCACCGATTACGGGTACTATATCTCCAGGGATTGATTTTAACATCCTTGTCACCTTTCAGTAAGGAATCGAAATTATATGGTTCAAAAAAAATTTCTTTGAAGATACATTCAATAAAAAAGTGGATCTTGTCATTGAAGATGGCAAAAAAACCAGGATAAGATTGAATCATACAGGAAAGGGTATTTGCATGAGAGATTTGGTCCTGTAGAGGGATTTCAGGCTCTCCATTTCCAGGGTCTATTTATAAACTGAATCTCTATGTTCAAACGTATGAAGGATCAGATGATCGTGAGTATATTCATATAATATCCTAAATGGAGGGACCCTAACACTCCTCATCCCAGCAAGCTCATATTGTAAGGGTTTACCAACGTCTGGATTTTCGATGATATTCTCAACAATTTTTTTATTTTTACCTGTAACCCCTTATCCCGGATTTTTTAAGACACCTTTTGAATTCTTCAGTGTATTCTATCTACATGTTATTCCCAGATACTATCGAGATCATCCGGACTGGAAATGGAATGGGTCTTTCCGGCAAGAACGTCTTCTCTTGAACGCTGAATCTGCTCTATTAAATCCGGAGTATTAAGAATCTCAATCGTCTCAATAACCTCTTCAAATTCTGATTGTAATCGTTTCAGTCTTGAAAATGCCTCTGAACTGATTATGACGGGTCCTGGTGTGGTTTCGTCCATATTCTTTCCTAGTTACTGAATTGATCAATTGGGAATTTATAGGTAATATTGAACCAGATCACTGCCCGCATCGCGAAGATCAAAACTGATGCTCTCCCTATATTCATTTTTCAAAAAGCCAGCAGAGATAAGAATTTTTCTCACTCGTGGACATCAATGAATGACATATAAGCATCCGGGCACCATCATCCGGAGCATTTGACACACCCATTGCAAACATTCTTGCAAATGAAGCCCTTGAAACAGCCATAAGGGGAACCGCCTCCCACGACAGTTCAGAGGATGGATTCAGGATCACCCTCAAGTGCCATGCAGCATCCGGGGCCTGGTCAATAACCCCTTTGAGCTCGTTCGCCTCAGCGAGCTTTCCGATGATCTGATTGATCTTATCCCCTATCTCCGGATTTCCCTTAAGAGCAACCATGTCGGAGAAACTCCCACCAGAAGGAACTTCGATTAATGCCTTCTTATCTCCGGCATATTTATCCGACACATACTTGACGAAGAGGAGGACGAGCACATAATCTTTGTATTGGGATGCATCCATACCTCCCCGGAGTTCATCGCAACTCTTCCACAGTGAGTTATAAAGTTCTGATTTTTTAACCATTGAGGAAAATTTCAAGTTCCACCATAATAAATATCCTATATGGAAGTCGGGAAGGTAGCAGATAATGGACACATCTTCATCCCTTTACCATTAAGAAAAAAATATAATCTTAATGATGGGGACACGATACTCCTGGAAGAACGTGAAAATGGCCTTTTGCTCATACCCTGCTCGAAACTATCTGTGCTCATGGGTGCATATAATGAAGACGGACTATTGGACGATCTGGAAAAATTAAGAAAACAGGAACGTTCTTTGGTATGAATTATCTTTTTGATACACATGCACTCATCACCTTATTTCACAACGAACCAGGTCATGAAATAGTTCAATCGATCTTTGAGGAGATAGAGAATGGAAAGGCAGATGGTTTTATTTCAACCGTTACACTAACCGAATTGAAGTACCTCTATTTTAAAAGATTTGGAGAAGATGAGTCAGAAAAACGTTTACATCCTATCCTCACTTCTAATCTTACAATAATTCCGGTAACAATTTCAATTGCCCTGTCGGCTGGATCCATCAAAAAAGCAGGTATTTCGCTAGCAGATGCCATTATTGCGTCAACTGCCCGGGAAATTCAGGCTGTAGTTGTAACTGGTGACACACATTTCTCTGAAATGGGAATTGAGATGAAAAAATACATGTGAAGCCTAGTCATAAACCGATATATAATAATAGGTAAATACGATTCATCAGGTCCAAGGGATATCATCGTTATGGCGTTCAAAACCAGAACCTTGAAAGACCAGTTTGTTGACGTCAACAAAATGTTTTTAAATCCTGTATTTTGTATTTTACCTGTTTCAAGGCTTATTTCACACTTTCCACTCTCAGATAGTGACACCATTTAGTATATGGTTGTTCTCCTCTCTCATACCACAACCCCCATCCACTTCAGATGCCCCTTGGTGGTATTGTCCTTCTCCTGCAGGTAGATGGTAAGAGCATTCGGATCCGCATTCGCCCCTTTCAGAATAAGCGATCCGGACCCTCCTGTCGGATCATAGATGGTCTGACCCCGTTTCGTCTCCGAAGTAATCCCGATGACCTTTGCCATGATCCGGGAGATCTCCGAGGGCGTGAAGAAGTTCCCTTTACTCTTCCCCGAATCTTTAGAAAAGTTGCTGATCAGGTATTCATAGGCATCACCAGGGGGATCGTCATATTCCGCCCGGTTGGAAATGAAATCAAGATCAGGGTTCTCGTATATCGCGATGAGTTTTGTGAACCGGTCTACCTTCTCCTTCCCTCTCCCCAGTTTGTCATCAAAGTTAAAATCAGACTTGTCATCCCATACGACTTCAATCATTCAGATCAGTCCAAAGCTCCTTAAAACCTCCTGATTGAACATTCCCTGATGCAACATTGGATAAAGCTTCTTTAGCTCGTAATGCCAGGGAATTTCGTTTCCTGTCCCGTATCCTGCTCTGGACAACTGAAATAAGGTACTCCTGGTCATCAATTCCAAGCTCATCTATTTCATCAAGAATAACATCAAGGGCTGGCATATACCTCTATGAGATTGACTTTACTATAGATGCTACGTACGGGATATAAAGCATACCTGACCCACTTGAAATCAAGGGGATCTTATTACGACGAATCGGTTAAAAATAAAACTTAGGATTTTTTTCAACATGTCCTCAGCCATTAAGCCCGAAAGAAAACCCTGCCAAACCAAAGCCTCGTCCATTGTGAGATCGGAATTTTCCATACCGATAGTGATTCCTGTCACAAACACCCGACGGATAACCTGGAACAACCCAAAAGCTCTGAACTATTCATTTTCCATGGATATTTTCACCCCAGCGTTTTACAAACCCATCCAAATCTGATTCAGACCATCCTATCCCCATTTTTTCCCCTCATTTTTTAACCACCTCTATCCTGCCATCGACCTTGTATGGTCACACCCGTGACAGGAGAAAAACAATGGCAGATTTTGTCGCAAAGTCAACCGTGAAATCAGCCGAACGGATTCTTGCAACGCCGTTCGCAAACAAGGCAGCAATGAACACCATCATCGGGACCATCCTTTCCGATAACCCCTGGGGATGCACACCATACCTGTCAGGAGGGGAGAACCATCCGGCAGTCCAGAAGAGTGCGGAAAACTACACCGGGACCGTCATATACGAAAACAATGACGGGAAACAGGTCGGACGGATCAGTATCCGGGCACCGTCATCCGCAGCCTTTGACACCATCATCGCAAACATCCTTGCAAATGAGGCCCTGGAAACAGCCATAGGGGGAACCGCTTCCCATGACAGTTCAGAAGATGGGTTTAGTGTCACCCTCAAGTGCCATGCAGCATCCGGGGAACTCTACAATGTCGCCTTCAAGCGGGATAAGGTAACCGTCTCCAGTTTTGAAGCGGACAGCATCCTTTCCACCATCGAGACATGGGCAGATACGGTGCCGGCTCTGGCATAATCCCCCCATTATTTTGTGGTGATGACATGAACCGGGGATGTGCGATTGGATGTATTCTGCTGCTCATAGCCGGATTCGTGGGTGCAGACTCGATATCATCAACCATCATGTGTGACGGGGCATCATGGGTCTCATCTTCTGTCATCGGACAGGGGCAGACCTATGCAGCACACCTCTTTACTACCAGTATTGCTTCGATTATAAGAGAGTTACAGGTAAATAACGGGAAGGTAGAGACCGTCTCCATTGCTGATTCCTCTGGTCCCATGGGAATAGATGAGTACTCCGGGAAGGAAGGAAATCAGACATCAGCACCGAATGGATGTGTATTTGATATCTCTGAAAACCGGACCTGGAGGAATGATGAGATCAGGTATACCGGGCTTATGAAGTCCGGTCTGTATACATCCGCCAGGGATCTAACCTCATCAGAGACATCAGCAACAACGATGATCAACGGGACCGGGATGATTCTTGCCCGGGCATCGTCACAGGACCAGAGTAATGAGACCACTCATACCAGTGATGTTGCAGGCAGGCTGAATATGACCGAACGGATTATATTCGGAGGTGAGGATTGAGTTTTGACCTGGTTGTTGCAGGCATATCCATTGGGATCGGTCTTATGAACGCCGGGGTGGTTGCAGGGATGTACGTACACATGGTGCGATCTACCCGGAATATTGTGTGTACCGTCCGGGCAGGAGAGAACGGGGAGGTACGGATCGATGATCCGTTTTGAACCGGCAAAACCCTTTTTTTGCTCGATCATCACCTTCGGTCAAGATTCATACCGGAAGGGAACGGGGAGGCCGGACCAGTTCGGTACGGAAGAATGACTCTGCAGCCTCATCGTGGATGAGATCATCTCAAAGCCATTATACTTATCAATCTCATTCTGTGACTGGATTAACCCCCTCACCTCTCATGACACGAACGATCGCATACATCCATTGCTATACTCCAAGAGTCTGCTGCCCGTACCTGAACACCTGCTGCTCCTCACATACAAAAAGCGGAGTCTGCGACAGGGCGTACCGGGGAGACGTCTGCACCCACTGGACCGGCCCGATAAATGGCTGAAGAGTCCGGATAACATAATTCACCCTCACCGACAGAAGAACTGCGGCCCCCCTCTTTCGGGAATAATTCTTACAGGCCTCTCCAAAGGCTCTAATCCGGTCAGGATCATCCATAAACCATTCATCACAGTACTCAATAAGGAGCAGAGAACCTTTCGCCCCTGAAATATATGCCATCAGGTCATCAAACCCCAAAACCAGTACATATGAGATATGCCGGTCAGGATGTTCCTTCAGTAATCTGGTCCCTGAGTTCCCGTGCAGGTATACAACCGATCTGAATGCCCCTGCTGCATCCGGAAGCGCTGCCTGAATAACGTCTCGGGGAGCGATGTAGACGGAAAATTCCCACGGGGCAAGCGTTGTCAGATAGGATGGCAGCGATATCATACTCTGATGGTCGGCATGATGACCATATAAACTTCAGGGGTGCAGGGTGAAAGTGAAAATGTTTCTGAAATACCCATAAAAACGTTTAGAAAGAAAAAAAAGATGAAATTGTCAGATATCTCCCATGGCCAGGGAGATGCCCTTTCTGATATGTTCAAGACCCTCTTCATGCCTGCCTGTCTTCCGGAGGGTCATTCCCTTATTATACCATGCCTCAGCATTGTGGGGATCGCACTCAAGAGCGGATTCATAACACCTGATCGCCTCAGAATAATTCCCCATCAGGTCCAGAACATTCGCTTTTGAATGTAATGCCCGAACATTTGCCGGATCTTCCTTAATAACCTTGTCATACAGGTTCAGGGCAAGCTGATAATCCCCTGCCATCTTACAGTTCTGTGCATCACGAAGAGCACACTCGATATTTGGATTCAGTTTCGTAAACGTCCTTTCTTGTGATACGATAGCATCTGTTGCCATTGTCAATCCCTCTTCTCCTGGTTCCATGACCACTGTCCCAAAAAAGTGCCAGCCACACATCTGGCCTGGTACCCTCCTGTTCTCCTGGAGTTCTCTCTCCCAGGGTCCTGCAGGAGAGCAGGATGGTATCCATATTTCTGGGATGAATGACCATGGAACTCGCGATACGTTAAGAATTTGCCAATCAATTGCGCAAAACAGATCTGCACATCACCGTTGCATTCAGTAATGCCATGCAATACCATGGCAAGGGAACAGAAGCACTATAGGGGATATGGTAAAGCATACGAGAAGGACGAAGAAAAACGGGAGATTTGGAGACACATAAGGAACACCCAATCATAGCGTAGGCATATGGTCTCAAAAACCCTGACCTCCATATATCAAACTATATATCACCGAAGGATGTATAGGGTACTCTGTCTGATATGCCTGAAAAGCCAATCCGGGTGCTCCATGTCGATGATCAGCGTCTGTGGAGATCAACAGTTTCAGATTATCTCACCCTTTTTGGAGATTATGATATAACCTCTGCAGAATCCGGAGAACAGGCCCTTGACTTCCTGCGCACGAACCCTTTTGATATCATCATATCAGATTATCAGATGCCGGAGATGAATGGCATTGAATTTTTGCACCTGGTTCGAAAGCGTGGAACATCAACACCCTTCATCTTTCTCAGCGGAATCAGGCAGGAAGATATCGAAGGGGATGCAAAAGAGTCTGGTGCCGATTTTTACGTGATGAAGACCGGTGATCCATCCGTTGTCTTTTCAGTTCTGAGTGAAAAGATACATCAGGCCATTGCCCGGTATACAACCGTTCAGGCTGTCATGAATACCCAGATGGAAGATTCCGTGCCATCTTCATTTCTCTGAATAACACCCTCCTATGAGGAGAAGGTGATTGATATACTCTGCCGGGAAGTACCACGGACACAGGAAAAACTCCCGATCCTTGGATTCGGGTGTATGCGATTTGTTGAAAAGAATGGTTCCATCGATGAGGAACGGTCAAAAGCCCTGCTTCGGTATGCAATAGACAAAGGCATCACTCATCTTGACACCGCCTGGATGTACCATCACGGACAGTCGGAATCATTTCTTGGCAGGGCCCTTGCAGACGGGTACCGGGAGAAGGTAACCATTTCAACAAAACTTCCACATTGGCTGGTAAAATCCAGGGAGGATATGGATTTCTTTTTAAATACACAGCTCAACCGGCTCAATACGAATTATATCGACTATTATCTCATCCATTCCATAGGACGGGAGAGCTGGGACCGAATGAAGGCATGTGGGGTTATGGAGTTCCTTGATACGGCAAAAGCAGATGGACGGATCAAACATACCGGATTTTCATTCCATGAAGATACAAAGACCTTTAAAGAGATCGTGGATGCATACCCCTGGGACTGCTGTCTGATTCAGTACAATATCATCGATGAGTTCAGTCAGGCAGGGCGGGAGGGCCTGACATATGCAGCACAAAAGGGCCTGGCAGTCTTTATCATGGAACCCCTGCGTGGCGGAAAACTTGCGAGGAATCCCCCCGGTGAGATCGCACATATATGGGAACAGGCTCCGGTAAAGCGGACTATGGCAGAATGGGCGCTCCGGTGGCTCTGGGATCAGCCTGAAATCACCATGGTCCTGTCGGGGATGAATGATTTTGCACAGGTGGATGAGAACTGCCGGACTGCAGAGACCGCGTATCCGGGAAGTCTGACTGCAGAGGAGCAAAGTGTCATCAGGAGGGTCAGCGATACCTGGCATTCGCTGATGAAAGTGCCCTGCACCGGATGTCAGTACTGCATGCCCTGTCCGTTTGGGGTACATATTCCCTCCTGCTTTGAGATGTACAACAATCTCTTCATGTTCGGGGATACCTGGCGAACTAATGCCGTGTATGCCGCCCGTCTGGGTGGGGTTATGAGCGGATATTCGGTTGCATCTGCCTGTGTCGGGTGCGGGGCATGTCTTTCTGCCTGTCCCCAGGGGATTCATATCCCGGAGAGACTCAAAGAGGTATCAGACCGGCTTGAAGGTCCGTTCTTTCAGGTGCTTGTCCTGGGAGCGAAGATTGCCCTTCCCATCATGCGACGGTTCGCATTCCTGAAAAACAGTAAATGGATGAGGGGATAATGCCTGGTCAAAAAAAGTAAAAGTTTCAATTCTTCGAGTACTGCTCCAACTGCCCTGAATCATGGGCGTTTTCCAGTGTATTCAGAATGGATTCTGCGAGGGCCTTTGCTGCAGCATGGGACATGAATATTCTGTGTGCATGAACATGATTTTTCCCGTCATCTTCTATTTGTCCGGGCATCTGTAAGAAATCAACCATGACATCCCGGTATGATACGAGAATGTATGCCATATTGGAGTAATCTGTTGAATCAACATGAACCTTCATCTCCGTTGAATCCGGATTGTAGGCTGACTGAAGATGACCGGATGGTTCATGTCCTTTCTGTATCTGATCTACATCATTCATGCTGTCGCCACCACTGCATGGGTATAGGGAACCGCTTTCAGCACTCCTCTTGAGCATCGGTAAAAATCATTTTTTGTTAACGTCAGAGCATAATTCTTGAAATGTGTTGCTTTTACTATCTCCTGATAACATCTCTCAATTTCATGGTCCATGAGATGTGATCCGGTATGGTCATCATTGACGGCAAACGCGAGCAGGGTAAGTGCCCTGAATTTTTTTGACTGAGTATTGATGCGGTATACTGGTCGTTGAGGATCCTGCTCTTCTTTTATTATTAAACCAATATTCACCAGAGTTTTCAGGGAGTTGGTTATTGATGTCGGAGAGAGATCCAATAGTTCCTGCAGATCTTTTACCCGATATTCAATGAACGGATCAGATATCATCTCTTCTACAATCTGAACTATTGCCGCATTCCCAAAAAGCCCGCCGTAGGGATTATTTAGGTATCGTTCCTCATTTTTATCAATAATCAGGATCTCTTCTCTCTCCATTAGTTTCATCTCATCCACACTCTAAAAAATTAGTAGTAACAGGTAAAAAAGTTATAGGTCTGTATAGTGACTATGATGTCCCCGATATCTCATAATACTCTGACCATGCTTGTGCCCAGGATAAATCCATAAGCAGGATATATTTTTCAGTATGGCCCCGTGATGAGATCAAACGAAAAGTCACCTTATCTTCTCCAACTGTCTTTACCAGATTCTCAAGATCAAGATGGGAAAATTTTTTCATGAGCCTTTTATCCGACAGGGATATCATGGTTCGATGCTTCAATAACCATGAGATAAACCTGGCATACTCCTCAGTAGGGTCCGGAGGACGGGGAGCAATCATGTTTCAGAGAATTCCTAACAATGTACGCAGGTGTGTATAAGAATATAAAGGATTATACCCAAGTAGGTACTTGTAGATAGCATATTCGTTCAGGGGGGCCGGCCGGCAGACCCTGCTGAATTACCAAGTGATTTCATAAGATGAGAGAAAATGCCGGGTTTTTCGGTGGGGATGGAGCGCTTCGGAAGGAGTATGTCCATACCGGTTTCATGCAGACAGGTGGTTTAGATGGTTCTGGCAGCAACACAAACGGCAGGGGTAACAACAAATGAGCATGGAAACGAGGAGGTACAGGTCGTCGAGTTCATCATTGGTGACGACAAGTTTGCAGTCAACCTCTTTGATGTCAAGGAGATTGTCGAAGCATCCAAGATAACACCACTCCCTCATGCACCGGCATACATCAGGGGAATTATCGACCTCAGAGGGGAGATCACAACTATTGTGGACCTTCGCCAGCTCCTGAAGATTACAAAAGGAAAATCCGGAGATACCGAAGACCTCCGGTTCATTGTTCTTGATGAGTCGGTAACTGACGGAAAGACCGGGGTTGTAGTGGATGAAGTCACCTCGGTTCTGACCGTGAATGTGGCCGATATCGATCAGACCTCTCATGGGGCCGGTGAAGACTCTCATATCCTCGGTGTCATTAAGAAGGATGTTGGTGAGAAAGGAGAGAGTAAGAAAGAACTGGTCATCTGGATTGACATGAGCGGGCTTATCAGGGAAGCGGGGGGAATTTCCCAATCCTGATTTAGATACTGATTCAGATTTTCTCCGGAATTTTCAACTTTTTTAACAGAGTATCCGTAGCAAGTGCCCCGGTTGAGAACGCGGCCTGCAGGTTGTACCCGCCGCAGTCTCCGTCAATATCAAGAACCTCGCCGATACAGTACAGACCCGGTAGGATTCGGGACTCCATGCTCTCTTTTCTCACCTCATCAAGGGACACTCCTCCCCGTGAGACCATCGCTTCATTCTCTCCGCCCGGTTTCATCTCCTGAACCGGGTATTCAAGTAGCATTGGTATCAGCCGGTTTCTCATCTCCTTAGGAAATTGCGCACAGGTCATATCAGGGGGAACTTCTGCCAGTTCCATGATCAATCTCACAAACCGGTCTGGAAGCGGAATGCTGGTGAGGATGGTCTTTACCTGTTTCACCCCGCCTGATGAGAAACGGGAGATCAGGCCCTCCCTGGCGGAATTGATATTCGTATACTGAATGAATGAGACCCTGAGCTCATCCCCGGCCCTGAAATATCTGGACATATCAAGGATTCCAGGCCCGGAAAATCCCGTGTGAGTGATAAGAAGATCTCCTCGTGCTTCATGAACCTTCTTCTTCTCCCGGTACAGAGTGAGCGGTACCTGAGAGAAGGATATACCGGAAAGGTCCCGGAAGGGAAAATTCGGAGTATGGATCGGTGTCAGGGCAGGACCTGGTTCTGCAATCGTATGCCCGAGAGCCTGTGCAAGGGTATAGCCGTCACCGGTGGATCCCGTTACAGGATAGGTATATCCCCCGGTTGCGAGCACAACTCCGGTACTATGATAGGTATCTGTCCGGGTGGTAACCGTAAATCCGGAGATGTCATGACTGATGGTATGCACCGGCTCGCTGGTATGGATGATGACACCGGCCTCATTCGCTTCTTTGAGCAGGACATTGAGGATATCCCGGGCCTTTCCTGATTCAGGAAAATACTTACCATTCCCGTCATCACGAAACGGCACTCCCCGGTCCTGGAAAAAGCTGATGAGCTTGACATTTGAGAAGTGCATCAGGGCAGGTCTGATAAATCTCCCATGATCCCCGTAATGGGATATGAATTCAGATATCGGTCCGGTATGGGTAAGGTTACATTGACCTGAACCGGATAGGAGAAGTTTTCTCCCGCAGGTTGGCATCTTTTCGAGGAGAAGGGTCTTGCACCCCCCTTTTCCTAAAAGGAGAGAGCAGAAAAGTCCTGCCGGCCCTCCCCCGATGACGATGACGGCATACTGATTCATGCACGTATCCTGGAGATAAAGGGGATTATATCCGGATGAGCGGTGAACCACGGCATCCCGGAAACAGGGTTCAGGATTATATCTCCCCGAATTTGAAGTTATCAAAGGCGACATGGACCGGCTGTTCTTTGATAAATCCCTGTTCTGCCAGGCGGGATACAAAGAACCCGATATCCCCGTGGGTAAGGGATGTGTCAGAAATGGCCCTGACCATCTTCCCGTTGATATAGAGGCTCAGCGTATTTCCTTCAGCCTTGATCCCGAGCCGGTTGGTTTCATACCCTTTATTCAGAATATAGGTCTCGGTCAGGGGAATCATCTCATACACCTTTCCGTCCATGTGTTTCCTGACCGTGAACCAGCCACGGCCATTGATTCCGAATGAGTAGTAGTTCCCGTTATCAAACCGGAAGATCATCCCGTACTGACCGGTGAGCGGGCCTGAATCAAGCCGTGTTTCTACCTCTGCAACGAAATCTGTGACATCCTTTCCGAGAAGGGCACGGTCGGAGAGGTCCTCTCCCTTCTGGATCATGTGATACTCTCCCCCGGAGTAATACTTCAGGAACGTATCACTTTCATACGATCCCCACCCGCTCTCTTTATCTGAAAAGTTGTCAAACTGGGTGTATCCGGTCCCTGACTGAACATCTGGTGTCGGCTTTGGAGTCTCGATTATTTCCCTGGTTACTTCAGGCGTAATCTCCGGAACCTGGACTGATGTCTGGTCAGGAGGGGTGGATGGCAGAAAGAACACCGCCAGGATAAGGATGATTCCCACACCGATTATCCCTGCAAGAAAAGCCATATCCCGGTTTGCCGGTAGCGGAATCTGCATCAGTTTTCTTCCGGCAGGCTCTTCGAACTCTGCATCAGGCTCCAGTACCGGTCCTTTCAGTGGTTTTGCTTTTGGTTGTGGCTTTTCTGGGATGATATCATCTGAGAAGAGATCATCATACGGAGATATCGGTTCTACGTGTGGTGCGGGTTTATCATCTATTGGCATGGCACAATATGCACAGGTCCGGGCATCCGGTCTGTTCTCTTTTCCACATGACGGGCAGGAAACCTTCTTCATTCTCTCACTCCGATAATGCCCGGTGTTACGGCATTCTGCATAAATGGCAGGTCAATGGTTCTTCCCTTTCCTATTGCGAGGTGGGCTGCTGCAAGATCGGTAATAGACAGCCCGGTTGAGTCAAAAACCGTGACTGTGCCAGGGGAGGGTTTTGGGATCGACCCGGTCAGCACCTTCCCAAGCGTTCCGGTTATCTGCGAGGGGGTATATATCCCCTCACTGATTGGCACATTCACCTCTCCGGAATGGATGGCCTGGTCCATGTCATCCACGAACACATCCGCTCTTTTTAGTATTGCGGGATCAAGTTCCTGTTTTCCTGGAGCATCGGCCCCCATGGCATTGATATGAGCCCCGTCAGAGATCCACTCATCCAGAATGATCGGGATTTTCGAAGGGGTTACGGTCAGAAGGACATCGGCCCCTGCAGCGGTTTCAATATCGGTGGGTCGTATAGGGAGATGAGAATACCGCTGTGCAAACTTCTCTGCATGAGAGGCTGACCTGGACCATACCAGCACTTCTTCCGGTTCAAAGACATGGGAGAGGGCCAGAAGACCGGAATCAGCCTGCCTGCCTGATCCAATAATCCCAAGGGTCCCGGATGTTTTGTGAGCCAGAGCCCTGGTTGCAACAGCTGCAGAAGCTCCGGTCCGAAGGTCAGTGAGTGTGGTTGCATTCAGAACTGCAACAGGCATTCCGGTCGGGGGGTCCAGAAGTATCGTGACCGCCATCACGGTTGGCAGACCTGCCTTCCTGTTTTCGGGGTGGACATTCACAATCTTTACCCCGGCTGTCTGAAGGGATGGAATATATGATGGCATTGTTCTGAAATCACCCCCCGGAAGATTTACATAGACCTTCGGGGGCATAATGCTCCTTCCCGCACCGTGATCTATAAATGCAGATTCAACTGCAGCTATCAGATCACTCATCTCTATCACCTCTTCTGGCGCCGGATAGTACTGCATATTAATTATTTCTCCTCTTTCTGCCCTTTTTATCCGGAGTACCCGGATATTTTCCGGTTATGTCAGGCCTGCATATATGGACCAGGATTTCCTTCTTAGTATGCTTCCTATGATTGGTTATCTTTTCTCCAGCATCAGTCTAATGAGTGGAATGGCAACATCGGATTCAACATGAGTATCTGAAAAGTATGCCACATTGCTCAGAACAACAACGCCAATCCCCTCGTCCTTTACAAATGCAATATCAGCCATGAACCGGTTGGTCTCTCCGGCCTTCAGATGGGTCTGGGGAATGCCTTCGGTCTCAAACGTGTCCCAGAAGAGCGACTGCCAGAGTTCCACTCCCTCAGTTGACCTGATCGCCCGGGGCTCGTGGGAGACGTTGACGGCTTTTCTGAGCCCGTCTGGTACATCCAGAAACCCGAGCTGCAGGGCAAGGTAAGCTGCCATGTCATCCGCATCAGAGATGATTCCCGCTGCTGGCGTCCAGAACTCATTGTACCTGATGATCATCCCTTCGTCATGGTCCGGGGCATACCCACGGTATCCAACTGCAGAACGCTCCAGAAGCTCAGGGTTCCACCCTGCAGCGGTGCTGTTCATCCCAAGCGGGGTGAGGATACGCTCATTCACGAGCTCCGAATACGTTCTGTTCTGGACCCGTGCAACGATATCTCCTGCAATGGCCGTCCCTGCGTTTGAATACTCCCAGTCATCACCTGGAGATCGCGTCAGAGTCAGGTTTGAGAGCCATGCATATACCAGATCTGCCGGTATCTCCTCATATCCCCTGAAGGTTGATTCAGCCTGAGTTTCGATTGGGTCGCTCTCTTTCTGGTACCGGTAAAAATCATCAGGCACATTGGGGAGTGCTGATGTGTGGGTAGCGAGATCGGAGAGGGTAATCTCCCTGCCCTGCCATGAGGGGACGGTCACCCCCTCCGGAACATAGGTCTGTATGGGGAGAGACAGGTTTATCACACCCCGAAGCTCTGCATCGGCGAGCAATAGCCCGGTAAAGGTCTTTGAAACCGATCCAACCTCGAAAGTGGTTCGGTTGTCAGGAGCCTGACCCGTCGCCCGATTAGCCATCCCAAAGGTGTAAAGGGCAGAACCGTTCCGATCCTCCAGGATGATAACAAGGCTTGGATATGTTCCATTATCAACAAGCGGCTCTGCAACCGAGGCAACCTCCTCAGCGGAGAGCGTGGAAAATTTTCCCTGAGCAGTCATCCGCCACTCTTCCGGACTCATGAGCCCTGGCACAGGAAGGCAGACCAGAATGAGGACGAAAAAGATGGGGAACACCAATTTAGTAACATACCTGTTTTGCATCATGTGGTCTTCTCCTTTTTCCAGACAATATACGAATAGACGAAAAGATATATGGTTCCTATGATGACCGGAAGAAGGATGAAGAGGTATGCATACTCCGGTACCAGGATCCCAAGCAGGCAGAGGAGGGCGATGATAAGAAAGACGCGAAATCCGCGTTCATGAGTTTCCTTCCATACGGTCTCGCTCTCCATGGTCCAGGGAGTCCGAATCCCGGCAAACCAGTTTGGCTTTACCCGACGGATAAAACATGCAATTCCTCCCATGAGAATGGCGAAAAGGGCCGATATAACCTGGTTCATTGGAACTTCAATTCTCAGGGCCCAGAGAATGGTGATGAGAAAGAGCAGGAAGAAAAATATATTGAGCAGCAGGATAAGTGCGTCATATGCTCCCTGGAATTCCTGGTAGGCTTCCCATTTGGGATCATATCTGGGAAGAATAATCATCAAGAGGGTTATCCCTGCCATAAGAGCTGGAATGAGGAGGGTCCCTGAGAATACCGGCATTGTCCCGTCCACCTGACCCTGAATATTCCAGTGGGTAGGAATTTCGTCCGGAAGGATGGGGTAAACCATGTATGCTATCCCAAAGGTCAGGAGAATGAGGATTATTGAGAGTACCCGAAGCAGCTGCATACTATTAGTTCAGCGTTCGGGCATTAGGTTCTTTTCTGCTCTCGTACCGGTCCCTGAAGAGAACATAGAGGTGCTCATTAAGGAATTGTCCATGTTTCCATATTGCTTTGGTATGTACTGCTTCGTGTTCAAATCCGCATTTTTCAAGCACCCTCATGGACGACAGATTTGTATGAAATACACCTGCCTGAATCCTGATAATATCCGTGGTTGCAAAGACTACCGGCACACATGCCCTGACTGCATCGGTCACGATCCCTCTTCCCTGATACTTTTGTGACAGCCAGTATCCAATCTCTGCTGTCCTTCTGTAAACATCCGAAAGCGGGTGAATACCGATTCCCCCGACAGCCTCCCCATCAACCTCAATTGCGAGCAGGATAGCGATTTGTTCATTCTGTGCCATTGCGATGAACCGGTCTGCATCATCTCTGGAATAGGGGGATGGAAATCCGTCCCGCATCCATCGTGCAATATCCGGATTATTTGCATGAATAGAAAGCGAGGGGGCATCACTGACCGACCAGGTCCGCAGGATACAGGATGGTGTACTGATATGCATGATGGTATCTCCATTCGCATGCAGAGGCCCTGGGCTTGCGTTCAAAACAGCGCTCTGCGGATTACTACACAGAAGTTTTTCTTCTTCGCTCTCAAATATTGAACGATGAACAAACCGGAACAACCGGTTGGGAGATCTCCATGAATTTTAATTTGATACCGAGTAAATTTCATTTCTCTGCCAGATACTGGTGTCTGTTCTGCATTGTTGGAGGAATTCTGCTCGCAGGTTACAATCCGGTATCCGGCGCAGAGGCCCCTGATATTACCAGTCTTTCCCCTGATACTGTGCATGCAGGATTCTCCCACCTGGTCACCCTGACCGGACAGGGTTTTTCAGAGGACATGACCATTCGTTTTGCAAAGGATGATTCTGTCCTGAATGTAACGGACGTGAAAAACCTCTCCGATACATCCGTAACCTTCCGGGTCATTGTCCCGGCTGATGCAAATCCCGGGCTGTATCAGATGATCCTTCAGTCACCATCACTGGGAGAACACCGGTATAACCAGGTATTTCATGTCCAGCCCCCGGCAGCACCGGAGATTGTGAATATTTCACCCTCCTCTGCAATGGCAGGATCATCAGTTCCACTCCAGATAACCGGGAGATATTTCCGCTCCGGCTGTACAGTCCACATAAACCAGGATACAAGGCAGATACCGCTTACCAATCTGTCAGTAAGGTATGACCAGATATCCGGAGAACTCATCCTTCCGACAGATACCAGACCCGGCTCCTGGAACCTCTCAATAACCAACGCAGACGGGCAGGAAGCCGTCAGGTCAGAAGGATTTACCGTTATTGCTCTCCCAAAGCCTCAGATCCTTGCCATCACGCCTGACCAGGGTGACATGGATGTCCCGGTGCAGGTAGCGGTAACCGGCAGCAATTTCCTGAAAGGAGCTATCTTTTCCTTATCAAGAAATGATCTCATCGTCCAGGGAATAGACCCCGTTGTTGATTCACCTGGTCGTATCATCGGTACGGTGAAGGTTCCTGCCAGGTATCATGAGGGCCTGTGGGACCTTACTGTTACGAATCCTGATGGACAGTCTGCCAGAAAGACCAATGCCTATCTGAGTGGAGAGCCATATGCTCCCTTTAACCTGCAGATAACTCCGGTCTGGGGAATCCAGGGCACAGAACGTCAGGTTACCATCAGAGGGATGTCATTCCTTGAAGGGGATCGGGTCACGTTGCAGCGGGGGGAAAAGACCATATCTGCGAAGAATATCACCATCGTTTCACCAACCCAGATCACCTGTACCATCCCCATTCCGGAGAATGCTGATCAGGGGGTCTGGGACGTGGTTGTGACAAGCCGGTATAACAAGAGTGATATTCTCAAAGGCGGTTTCTCCATCTATACGAAAACATCCCTTATCCTGTCCGGAATAGAGCCAGCTACCGGGGAACAGGGGCAGTATCTTACCGCAACCATAGGGGGGAATAATCTTGAAAACGGGTCGTCCGTCATGCTGACCGCAAGCGGAGAGGACCAGATTCAAAGCGAATCAACTGCACTTGTCCGTCCTGATGAACTGAAGGCCTGGTTCCATATCCCGTCAGATGCCATGCCGGATCTGTATGATCTGACGGTCATATTTCCGTCTGGTCAGAAGCTGGTAAAAACCGGAGCTTTCAGGATTCTCTATAATAACACCCCGGTCATCGAGTCAATTGAGCCTGACCGGGCTCAGGTTGGAACTGAGGATCTGAAGATCACCGTAACAGGTAAAAATTTCGGGGATGGAGAGTATCTGAACCTGAATCTTACCCATAATGCCACGACGATACCGGTATCTGGTGCAGTGTCATACAAAGGAACCCGGATCACCGGATATCTGACTATTCCAAACGGAACCTGGACCGGCTGGTATGATCTGGATGTTACCAGGGATGCAGGTCGGGGAAGAAGTGCAACAAAAGCAGAGATGTTCAGAGTCCTGTAGGGGAGTATCACTGGTGGCTCAGATGATCCCCGTCTTTTTTCTGTTCAGGCTGGATCGAATATCGTAATACATGCAGTGATATCCGGCCCCTATGTCTTAACCGGGAATCAGGACAGGCTCTGCTCCGGATGAGAAAACCGGTACATCCCTTTCGGGACGAGTATCTCAAATAAAGCACCCTTCTGATACTCCCCGGTCTCCCTGATAGTGATGTGGGTAATGGATAATATCTCCCTCGCAAGGAACATGCCAAGGCCGGAGTTCTTTCCATACCCTTTCTCAAAGATCAAGGTTTTCTCATCAGGTGAAACTCCCATTCCATCGTCAGCATACCTGATCACCAGGGTGTCATCCTGGATGTCATATGTACAGCAGATCCTGGTAATACCTTCACCATGCCGGATTGAGTTATCCATAAGATTATAAAAGACCTTTCTGATGAGCGGGTCTGCGTAGACCTGGATTCCGTCAAGGGAGATAGAGAGAGAGATGTCTTTTATGATCAACTCTTTTGAAACATTCAGGATGATATCAGATATCTCATTCCACTCCGGCTTATTCAGCCCGATATCCTGGTAGGTCCGGGTGAATTCAATCTGCTTTTTAATTGCGTTAATTGCTCCTTTTCCCATCTTCACATACTCTGAAGACTCCGGATCATGCTCCACTGCTTCGGCGATGAGCATCATAAGGCCCTGAAGCATAGTGATTTTATTCAGAATATCATGGCGGGTGATACTGGAGAGAAGGTTTAGTTTTTTAACCGCCTCTTTAACCGCTTCTTCTGCCCGATGACGTTCAGTCACATCAATCAGTGTCTCAACAGCACCGATTATCTCACCCTGGTCATTTTTATACGGGGCAGCAAGAATGTACAGCCAGATGCCGTTCTCTTTCATCTCCGGATAAAACCGGGTCATCTCATATGCCCCATCGATGAGATCAGAGGGATGACAACTGTCACCATATAATTCATTCAGAATGTCATAATTTCTGTCAAGAAGAATATCAACAACAAGCGGCCGTTCAGTTGGGAAAAATGCTTTCCAATGGTTTTTCGTCCCGATCATCTCTGATGCAGGAATCCCTGAAAACTTCTCAAGGGCCCGGTTCCAGGAGATGACCGTGTGATTTTGATCGATAACGAACTGGAATGCCGGAGAACTCTGAAGAATTGCAGAAAGTCGCGCTTCACTCTCCCGGTATGCCTGTTCAGATATTGCCAGTTTTTCGTGCTCTTCATCCTTTCTCCGGTTAATGGTGATAAATGAGAGGAAAATAACGATGATGAGGAATGTCCCGACCAGAGGAGGCAGACCGGCATAGATGACTTGAAGTGTCCAGTTACCAGCGTCGATATCAATCCCGAATACTCCAAGGATCTCACCGGTTTTTGGATCCTTAACCGGTAACAGGCCATTGATCCAGGTACCCCAGCGGTCGGTTGTCGGGCCTACTATCCCTTCTTTTCCTGAAGTGAATATCTCACGGACAGGATCAGTGACCTCAGGATAGTCCTGTCCGGGCGGGGAGTAGCCTTCTGTTCCTGGTGTTTCGGAATCTACATAAAAAAATACGCCCCCATCATCACGCTGCCCCATGATGTAGACAAACCTGCTGAGCGGTTCTGCAGCTTTCATATCCGCGAGTTTCTCTTTCATTGAGGTATAAGCAGGATTGGTTAGATCGGTATCTGATCCGTTAAAATGTCTGATGTTCTCAAGATCAATACCTGATGCAGCAAGCCTGGTCTCGGTAAGAATCTTCTCACGAAGCTGGCTATCCTTGTAGTGCATAAAAAACAGGGTCGTGCATCCACCGATTCCTATGATAACTGCAAGTATGATGATGACTCGCAGATCAATCCGGGATATCATGATGCCACCAGGTATGTATGATACTTCACGTAGGATGATATATATCTGCATGTCCTAAGAAAACACATGGATTGTGGTCTGTACATCATTACTGATGAGATTCTGGCTCCTGGCTGCTCACATATACAGATTGCGAAAGAATCTCTCTCCGGCGGTGCAAAAATCATCCAGCTCCGCGATAAGCGAAGAAATGCAGCAGAACTCTATGCAATTGCGCAGGAGATCCGATCGTTGTGCACTCAGCATCATGCCCGGTTCATCGTGAATGACAGACTGGACATTGCGCTTGCAGTACAGGCGGATGGCGTCCACCTTGGTCAGGATGATCTCCCCCTCTCTGCCGCCCGGTTACTGGCTCCCCGACCCTTCATCATCGGGGTATCGGTGGGGACCGTTGAGGAAGCAGTCCTGGCTGAAAAAGGAGGGGCCGATTATCTTGGGGTAGGCCCGGTATATCCGACCGGAACAAAGGCAGATGCCGGACCGGCCGTGGGCCCGGGCCTGATTCGGAGTATCAGGGAACGGGTAGCCATTCCCATCATTGCTATCGGCGGTATCAATCTTACAAATGCAGGCGACGTCCTTGCTGCCGGTGCTGACGGGATTGCAGTCATTTCTGCGGTGATTTGTAGCCCGGATATCGCCGCCGCTTCCAGAAAATTTGCAGACCTCATGATACATTCATAAACTCCCCCCTATCTCTCCATACAGTCTGGTGCACAAAACGTAGAAATAGTTCAAACGAGACGCAATATGGATATGACGCTTGATGAAATCACCATTAGCAGGGCAATCGTAACCGACCACCTCAACACCCTCATTGAGTACATGGAGATGGATGTTGCCGTGATCGGGGCCGGTCCGTCCGGTCTTGTCTGTGCTGCCCTCATCGCAGAAAAGGGGTTAAAAGTAGGCCTGATTGAGAAGAAATTATCCATCGGTGGCGGGATGTGGGGAGGAGGAATGATGTTTCCCCGTATTGTGGTCCAGCAGGAGGCAAAAAGGCTCCTTGACCGGTTTGGTATCAGATCATCAGAATTCGCTCCAGGGTACTACACGGCCAGATCAGTGGAAGCGGTCACCAAACTCGCCGCTGCAGCATCGGATGCAGGGGTTGAATTTTTCAATCTGACGACGGTTGAGGATGTCATGATCAAGGGAGATGGAACTCTGTCAGGTCTGGTGATCAACTGGCAGCCGGTGGAAGCGACCGGACTTCATGTGGATCCGCTCACCATTGGGTGTAAAATGACTGTTGATGCGACAGGTCATGATGCGGTAATAGCCCGGCAGGTGTCGAAAAAGTGTGGAAAACCTGATATTAAGGGAGAAGGGACCATGTGGGCAGATAATGCGGAGTCTGCCGTGGTCGCTCATACCAAAGAGATATTTCCCGGTCTTTTCGTATGTGGAATGGCGGCAAATGCGGTCTTTGGCGGTCACCGGATGGGTCCGGTCTTTGGCGGAATGCTCCTCTCCGGTGAGGCAGCAGCAGAGCAGATCCTCAAAAGGTTCTGATATTTCATTTTTTTTCAAATGGATTTAACGAATCAAATATACAGTCTATCTCAACCACATATGGCTTGATGTCCAGAACCGGGGATCCATCCAGAGCCTCTAGGCCGGTTACCGTGATGATCCCCTTTTCTATCTCTTCTATCCTTCCGATTGAGAGTGCAATCGGGTTTGGCCGTGCAGGTGACCGGATGGTAAACACAGGCCGGGGTTCATCCCAGTCTGGCCGTTTTGCAAAGAGGATATCCCGTTCTGCCCGATCCATCCAGTATAACACCCAGATATGGGATATCCCCTCCATGGTTCCAAGACCGGGGACGAACTGAGGATAGATCTCGATTTTCATCGGTTCAGAGCAGGATCG
>Ga0208825_1000750_pt1 | contig 28489 bp, 25 predicted proteins | sample AD_UKC113_MetaG_FD_184450 | JGI IMG/M metagenome (GOLD analysis project Ga0208825, IMG submission 184450) | Active sludge microbial communities of municipal wastewater-treating anaerobic digesters from Hong Kong - AD_UKC113_MetaG (SPAdes)... | ecosystem: Engineered > Bioreactor > Anaerobic >...
TCGGGGAATTGTGAACTGAATTTAATGATATTCATAAGACTTATAAATGTTGATTTAATGGTATAAAGATAATGAATATCAGTGAATTATACAAATTTTTTTATAACTATTTTTTGAAAAATATACCCTAATTTATCCCTTTTAAAGTAGGATACTTTGCGGATAATCATTAAATTAAATTTCTTAACGCCAAATGAATTTTTATTACGAAATTTGTCTAACCAAAAAATTGCATTTGTGACTTGAATTCAGTCTTGAAAAAATGAGTCAGATAATTTGCATTTTTCAAGACGTAAAATAAGTCTATCACCTAATTCCCTCTTAATTTTTATATGATTGACAACTTCCAGAACAAAAGGATTATTTTCAAAACTCCCTCTTACTGATTCAAAATCAAGATTTTTTTGTTCTTCATCCCCATCTACGCCAAAACCAGTTTTTGCATTCAGGTTGAATTCTTTTTTGGCATCTTCGTAGATTAATTCGTCCAACGTAATTACTGATTTTTTCCACAATTCAATCATACTTATAATTTCATCAATAGTAACTTCTTCAATAGGTTTCCCCCAATGAATTTCCAGTTTTTCTTTTGCCCATGTCCATTCATAGGTATAATATTCTTGATGCATTTTTTCAAATTCTAATTGGATTTCCGACAAATTTATTGTTCCAACTTCAATTTTTTTAATGAGGTTTTCAACTTCACTTTTTGGAGCAATTAAACCTGCCAAGTCAATCCATTCACCTTGTCCAATTTGCGTATTAGGAATAAGGTGCTGTCTGATTTCTTTTATATTACTAAATTCTGTTTTATTTAATCTGCTGATTAAAGAATTTCCTAGAAATTTACAGATTCCCATTTTATAAAGCTCAATTCCTTTTAATAAAGCCAATTTTTTAATAGTACAATTTTGATAGGTATAAATTTCAGTTGTTTCACCTGAAATTTTCTGAAGTTTTCTAAGAATTTCCACACCTTTTATCATTTTTTGAATGGTATAAGGACTCAACAGATTGAAATTAATTGGATCTAACTTTCTGGTATCTTTTCGATTATCTCTCTTAGGCCATTTCTGAGCATCTCTTATCGTACCAACGCTTCGCAAATTAATGGCTGGCACCAAAATACTTTCAGTTCCTTTTTCAATTAGATAAGAGAAAGGTAAATCAGAAGTATCAGAATGCTTCGTATGACGTCCCATGACAAGTGTAAATACACCAATTTTAGCTGGCCAGAGTAAATAGGAATCACTCGTTGTTTTTGCTCCTCGTTCAGCCATACCTTGATGAATAGGACCTAATTTATACATGTGATTGCTTTGATTGGAGCCACTTCCTGCATTCAAAAAAGAAAACATTCCAGCAATCAAAAGGGTTGATTTGTGATGGGAGACAGTATAAGGTCCAGCAAAAATAGCAGTTGCTTCACCGTGCATTCCTTGACAGTTTGAAAAGAAAAGTGAATCAAGGGCTGAATAATGTTTACCCAAAATACAGCCTTGTCCTATAAAGCAGCGAGAAACTAACGTAGAATCGGTAATAGAAACTCCAGAACTAATGATAAAATCATTGCATTTAACACCTGCACCAATAGTGATAGGAGCTAAGGCGGTGCTATTAATACTTCCATTGAATAATACTGAAGCTCCTTCAATGTTGGCATAATTTCCTATTCTAACTTGCCGAATGGTGCCACAATTTATGATATGAACATTTTGTCCTATTGAACCTTTACTGGAACCGATTGAAGAAGCATAGTCATCTATTAATTTCTGAAGATTCTGAATTAAGACAGGTCGATGACGATAAAGTGTTAAAATATAAGCTAATGGAGCGGATAGATAATCAAAAATGGGAATTTCCCGTCCTCCACCTTCATTCATTACAGGAACTCTTACACCATTTCCAAAAGTTGACCAGCAATCTACCACTAATAAATTGACATTTTCAATATACGAACTCTCACCAATGGTATAATTGGCAATGTAATTATGAATTCTGTTAATGTAAACATCTTTTTCAACCGTTACATTGTGAAGACAACAATTATAAATGCCAGCATGCTTTTTGACTCCACCGGGCAGTTCAAAAATTTTCTGAAAACCCTCCAAAAATATTTCTCCTGAAAAATGAACATTTACAACAAATTGACTATTGAAATCGGGAGTAACTTTTATTTGATTCCAATCTTCTGCAAGGCAACCTTGTAAGGTAAGCGAAGTAATCTCTTTTTCAGTAAGTTGACGATAAGTTTTCATAGTTAAAAGTTTTTAGGAATTGGTTTGTTACTTTTTAGTTTGCAGATAAATCATCTGGATATAAAAAATCATTGTACGGATAGCGTTGAATATGAATAGCTTTTATCTTTTTGTACATTAGCTCCTTTAGCTTATCAATGTTTTGTTTTTCTTTTGCAGAAATAAATACACAATCTTCATTTATTTTTGCCATCCAGCTTTTTTCCAATTCTTCCAGACTGATGTTTTCACGTTGCAGAAGTGAAAGGTCGTCAGCTTCTTTCGGCTTATAAGGAAAAGCATCGATTTTATTAAAGACTAAAATCATGGGTTTCTCCTCACCGCAAATTTCTTTCAGTGTTTGGTTAACAATTTGAATTTGTTCTTCAAAATTAGGATGGGAAATATCCACAATATGTAATAGCAAGTCAGCTTCACGTACTTCATCTAAAGTTGATTTGAACGATTCAATAAGTTGATGAGGTAATTTACGGATAAATCCAACGGTATCAGTTAATAAAAAAGGCAAATTATTAATAATTACCTTGCGTACCGTAGTATCAACAGTAGCAAAAAGTTTATCTTCTGCCAGAAGATCTGTTTTGCTAAGCAAATTCATTAAAGTTGATTTTCCTACATTCGTATAGCCTACTAAAGCGACACGTACTAATTTTCCTCTATTTTTTCGTTGAGTTATGGTTTGTTGCTCAATCTCCTTTAATTTTTTCTTTAAAGTGGCAATTTTTGAAAGAATGATCCGCCGATCAGTTTCTATTTGTGTTTCACCAGGACCCCGAGTGCCAATTCCTCCTTGTTGTCGTTCCAGGTGTGTCCACATACGTTTTAAACGAGGCAACATATATTGATATTGTGCCAATTCAACTTGAGCTTTGGCAACTGCTGTTTTAGCACGTTTGGCAAAAATATCTAAAATTAAATTGGTTCTGTCTAAAATTTTTACATTGAGTTCTTTTTCCAGATTTCGGAGTTGTCTTGCGCTTAATTCATCATCAAAAATAACTACATTGATATTATTTTCAATAATATATGATTTTATTTCGACCAGTTTTCCTGGACCCACAAAAGTATTTGGTTCAGGATAATCAAGGTGCTGAAAAAAAAGTTTTTGTGGCTTGGCTCCTGCTGTTTCGGTTAAAAATGCCAATTCCTCCAAGTATTCGCGTGCTTTTTCTTCATTTTGAGTCGGAGTTATGAGACCGACTAACGCTGCTATTTCTTCATTTGTTTCGTTTTCCAAAGTTGAAGTTCCTTTATTAAAAAACCGTTTGGAACCACCAAACGGTTTTAAATTTCTCGAAGTCAGTGTTTAAATCATGACACTAACATGCTATCTGAATTAATTATTGTAATCTAAAGTTGATAGGAAGGGTGAATCTTACTCGTACTGGCTTTCCACGTTGTTTTCCTGGAATCCATTTAGGCATAGATTTAATAACCCGTACTGCTTCCTCATCCAGACTTGGATGAACACCTCTTACCACCTGAATATCAACTATTGAACCATCACTATTTACCACAAATTGGCAAATTACCCGCCCTTGAATTCCATTTTCTTGAGCAATAACAGGATATCTTATATTTTCACTCAACCATTTCATCAAAGCTTCTTCTCCACCAGGGAAATGAGGCATTTCTTCTACTACCTGAAATATAACTTGTTCTTCTTCTTCTTGTATAGGCGCTGCAACAGGTGCTGCCACAATATCAATCGGTTTATTTTTAATATCTTCGGTTTGGATGTTAATTGTTTGAGTTTCAGCAGTGTTTTCTACCACATTTAATACTTCTACTACTTCTGGCGCAGGAGGTGGAGGTGGAGGAGGCGTTTCTTGCTGGGTTGTTTGAATAATGTCAAGTTCTTCTTCGGTAATTAACTCGGTACTTACATCTTCATACACTTTAATTTCAGGTTGTGTCCATTCCAATCCTATATAAAGAAGGGATAAAGCTATTACTAAGCCTAATAATATAAAAATTGATTTTTTGTCTTCTAATGAAGCTTTAGACGATTTTTTGATATCCATAATTATAAAGTCTTTTTATAGATTTTTCAGATGGAGCAAATGTACAATTTTTTTTTAAAATGTTTATATAATTAATAAAGAAAAAATATTTATTTTTTTCTTTTTAGCAAAATTATTCATTTCTCTTGAAATATTTATTTTTAGATGTACTTTTTTTTATTTTTAACGTTTATATTTTTAGAATTGAACTGTAAGTTTACTCTGAAAAATTAAATTAAATAATTTTGTTGCTTGTAAGAGATTGCATATCACCATAAAATTTTTAAATGTAATTAGAAAAATAGTTTTTATGAGTAAACTCGATCATAAAAAATTTTTCCCAAATGATTAAAATAATGTACCTTTAAAAATTTTTTAAAAAGCAGCTTAATTTTTTTAGAATTAATATTTCTTGAATGAAAAGAAAAATAAGTTTATCTCTACTTTTCTGGCTAAATATCAATATCTTAATATATCCTCAAGCAGGACAAGGTGTTTATAAGTTTTTAGATTTACCTGTTTCTTCTCGAATAGCTGGTTTAGGCGGCACTAATGTTTCTATCAGAGACAATGATTTGAATTTTGCTTTTCGAAATCCAGCTTTACTAACAGCCAACACTCATCATTCAATAGCGTTGAATTATGCAAACTATCTTTCTGACATTCAGTTTGGTAGTGTTATTTTTGGAGAAAATTTTAAAGACAAGCATTATACAGCCTATGGCATTCAGTATGTAGATTATGGAACTTTTAAAGAAACTACCGAACAAAATGAAATAATTGATGAATTTACAGCAAAAGATATGGCTTTTTATATCATGTATGCTTATCCGTTAAATGAAAAAATTACAGTAGGAGGAACTTTTAAGCCAGTTTATTCCGTATATGAAAGGTATTCAAGTTTTGGACTGGCGTTAGATGCAGGCATAAGTTATAATGATATAAATAATCTGTTTTCTCTTGGTTTGGTTTTACGAAATGTTGGTACACAATTAAAAGGTTATTACAGTGATGAAGAAGGACAACATTACGAAGCTTTACCTTTCGATATACAATTGGGAGCTACTAAGAAATTAGCTCATGCACCGTTGCGTTTTTCATTCACTTTACATAACTTGCAAAATTGGGATATGGAGTATCTTTCTTCCACTGGAACGAAAAAAATAGATTTTTTTGATAATCTTTTTCGTCACTTTATTGTTGGTTTAGAATTTATTCCTTCGAATAATTTTTACCTAATAGCTGCTTACAATTATCGACAGAGCAAGGAAATGAAAATTGAAGATTTCAAAAGTATGGCAGGTTTTTCTTTTGGAGGAGGCGTAAAATTATATAAATTTCAGGTCGGGTTTGGGGTTAATACTTTTCAAGTAGGAAATTATTCGTATCAATTTTCAATCGCAACTTCATTAGATGCATTTTAATGTTATTATGTTGTAAAAAATTCTTATTTTTAAGTCTTAAAAATTTTGAATTAATTGAGCTTAAAATAAGCACAATGTAATAGAAAATATTATCATGGCAAAAATATTAGTAATTGATGATGAACGCAGTATCCGTAATACACTAAAAGATATTCTGGAGTTTGAAAAACATAAAGTATCTTTGGCTGAAAATGGTAAACAAGGTTTAGAAATTGCTCAAAATGAAGCATTTGACTTGATTTTTTCTGATATAAAAATGCCAGAAATAGATGGCATTGAATTGTTAACACTTTTGAAAGAAAGGGAAATTGAAGTTCCCATTGTAATGATTTCTGGGCATGGCACTATTGATACCGCAGTGGAATGTATCAAAAAAGGTGCATTTGATTTTATAGAAAAGCCTATTGATTTGAATCGTTTATTAATCACAGTGCGTAATGCTTTAGAGCGAAAAGAACTTATAACAGAATCGAAAACATTAAAGAAAAATACAGAAAAGAAATATCAAATTATCGGTCAATCGCCTGCGATAGAAAAGGTAAGAAAGCTGATTGATCGTGTTGCTTCAACTGATGCACGAGTTTTAATCACTGGTGATAATGGGACAGGAAAAGAATTGGTTGCCAGGCAACTGCATCAAAAAAGCAATCGAGCAAACGCCCCTTTTATTGAGGTAAATTGTGCAGCAATTCCTTCTGAATTAATTGAAAGTGAATTATTTGGTCATGAAAAGGGAGCTTTTACTTCAGCTCTCAAACAAAGAATTGGAAAATTTGAACAAGCCGATGAAGGTACTATTTTTTTAGACGAAATTGGAGATATGAGTTTATCAGCTCAGACAAAAGTGCTCCGAATTTTGCAGGAAAACGAATTTACACGTGTAGGAGGTGATAAAATCATTAAGGTAAATGTGAGGGTTATTGCAGCTACGAACAAAAATCTGATAAACGAAATTGAAAAGGGTAATTTTCGTGAAGATTTATTTCATCGTTTAAATGTTATTCCTATTCATGTTCCTTCACTGGAAGAGAGAAAAGAAGATATTCCACTCTTGATTACTCATTTCAGTGAACTGATTTGTTCCGAACAGGGAAGACAGGTCAAAGAGTTTGAACCAGAGGCTATATCTTTATTGCAGCAAAGAAACTGGCCTGGTAATGTTCGTGAACTTCGGAACATTGTAGAACGTCTTATCATTTTAGGAGGATCTAAAATTACCAAAGAAGATGTAGAATTATTTGTTTGATTTTTTAAATATTTGAATTTAAACAAAATCAATTATGAAACCATTGACAGAATTAAAAATAGCCATTTGCAGCGATCATGCAGGTTATGAATTAAAAAACGAGCTGATTGAATATTTGAAAATGAAAAAGCTGGCTGCTTTAAAAGATTTTGGTACTTACAGTGCAGAAAGCTGCGATTATCCTGATTATGCCCATCCATTGGCAACTGCGGTAGAAAATGGTGGGTTTGATTTTGGTATTGCCCTTTGTGCAAGTGGTAATGGTGTTAACATGACAGTAAATAAACATAAAGGAATACGTGGCGCTCTTTGCTGGATGTCAGAAATTGCTTTCTTAGCTCGAAAGCACAATGATGCCAATGTAATTTCTTTACCTGCTCATTTTATTTCTCAAGAAGAAGCAAAAAAAATGATTGATATTTTTCTGACAACTGATTTTGAAGGTGGAAGACATCAACGCCGCATAGAGAAGATACCATATTGATTTTTTTGATAGTTATCTTTTTAAACGGACAGTTTATAAAAGTTTTGGTGGAAGAGTAATCGAAAGATGAGAAAATTTTCTTTGAGTTTTTCCATCATTTTTTCAAATTCCAATTTATTGATATTTAATCGAATAGAACATATTTAAGGAGCGACTAAGTAAGTAATAAGGAATGTTTTTAACATTTTTAATGTTATTATAATATGTTAATATTCAAACACTTATTGGAATGTTAAAAATATAGAAAAATAGAAGCGATAAGATATAGTTTCCAAGTTTATATGATATCTAAGGAAAGCCTGCGGAAAATTTATAGCATCGTCTAAGAGAAAATGAGGAAAATTTAAAAATAAAATGTTTGATTCATTAAACACATTGAGGTTTAGTATTAAAAATCTTTTCTTTATTTTTTATAAATCAGTGTAACTGCATACACTGCAATACCTTCTTTTCGTCCAACAAAACCCATTTTTTCAGAAGTAGTTGCTTTAATGGAAATATCATCTATTTTAATATTCATAATTTCAGATAAACATTTTTGCATAGCTGGAATGTAAGGATTGAGTTTGGGTTCTTCTGCACAAACGGTGCAATCAATATTCCCAATTTCATAACCATTTTTTCTGATTAATTGTAATGTTCTATCCAATAAGATTTTGCTGTCAATATTTTTAAATTCATCAGAAGTATCAGGAAAATGAATTCCAATATTACCTAAACAAGCCGCTCCTAACAAAGCATCGCAAATAGCATGAATCAAGACATCGGCATCAGAATGACCTGCCAAACCATAAGGATAATCAATCTTAATTCCTCCCAGCCATAATTCTCGTCCTTCTTTAAAGGGATGGACGTCATAACCAAAACCAACTCGAAAGTTCATTACCAATCAGTTATAAAAAAACAGTTGTTCAACCATAGAATTGGATAATATGGGAACAACTGCAAAGATAAATACAAAACGCAAAGATCTAAATTTATTTTATTAAATTTTTCAATCCATTTATGTCAAATGCTAACGTAAATCGCAATGTTTGGTCCAAAGGATTGGATTGATTGGTAGCAATAACATAACCTGCATCAAGTTCAAACACATTCAGCTTAAAGCCAGCTCCTACGGTAAAATATTTTCGATTGCCTTTATTTTGACTTTCATGGAAATAACCTGCACGAACCGAAAATTGCTTGTTATATACATATTCAGCGCCTACTGACCACATTACTTCTTGCAATTCTTCCGAAAAACCACCTGGTGCATCACTAAATGACCTGAAAATGCCACTGATTGATGAAATATCACTATACTCAGCTATAGACATAGTATCTTGTGTAGGAACAAGTAACTTATTTATATCCGCACTAAAACTAATTTTATTATAGTCATCAATCGGATATTCAAATGAGCCTCCTAAACGAAGGTTGGTAGGAATAAAATAACTGGTTTCCTTTTCATCATAAGAGATTTTAGAACCAATATTAGAAATATTAAAACCAAAAGCTAAATTCCCATCTCCGCTTGACATATGTACAGGTGTTTTAAAATAACCAGCAATATCCGCAGCAAAAGCATTGCCTGGATACATCTCTGTACCTCCACTCAAATTTACTCCACTATTCAAATCTGACCGAATATAACGAAAAGCCACTGAACCTGAAAATTTAGTTGAAAGCAAACGTGAATAGGCAATATCGAATGCAAACTCATTAGGTTGTGTAGAACCTTGAGGATAACCAAATTCATCCATTAACTCAATATCACCTAAAGAAAAATAACGAAGGGATGCACTTACCGATTGAAGAGGATCGAATTTCCAAAAACCAGCTAAATAGTATAAATTAATATCACTGACCAATTTACTCAACCACGGCGTATAAGAAAAAGCTACGCCTCCAGCATTTTCCATAAAAGCATACTTGGCTGGATTCCAATACTGGGAATTTACATCGGCTTGCGTAGCAGCTCCTACATCACCCATTGCACCAGCTCGGGCATCGGGAGCAATAGTCAATGAGGGTACTGCTGTAATAACAGGATTATTTTCCTGAGAAAAACCATAAAAAGCTAAAAAGGAACAAATACTCAAAATTAAACATCGTTTCTTCATTTGTTCTGATTTATTTAATTACTAATAGATTATTTTAAAAATTGTATTTTATACAAACGTGATTTTTAATTTTTATTGTCCAACAACAATGATTTTATTTGTCTTTGAAGTCATTTCACTATCAGGTGTTTTAATACTTACTCGATATAAATAAATACCATTTTGCACCCGTTTGCCATTGGGACCTTTTAAGTCCCAAGTAATATCGTCAATAGAAGATTGAGAGAATGACCAAATTTTTCGTCCCGTAATATCAAAAATTTCTACTGTTGTAATCAATTGCGTTTCTGGTCGATCATGATTGATAACAATCTTTGTTCTTTCCTGAACAGGATTTGGATAATTATAAACAGAGAAAATTACAGGTCTTAGGCCTTTTACTACTTCAAATTCAAGCGTTTGCGTAGAAGAATTATTTAATAAATCCCATGCCCTGAAAGTTAAAGTATGTTTCCCTTCTTTCAATTCAGGAAGTTTATAAGAAACGTTCCCACTTATATAGCTATTTTCTTCTGATTGATAATAATCATTCAAGATATAAGAAGTTAGAGGATTTTCATCGATAATTAATACCAAGTCATGACCAATGCCACTTCCTACTGCATTGATACCATGTTCATCTTCCAGATGAGCCACAAACAAAGGAGTTTCATTTACTTTTCCGCCTGAAACAAATTCGGGAGAATTCAAATAAATCGTTAACTCTGGACCAATCGTGTCATTCACATGACTTTGTGAACTGCCTCCTACAAAGAAATTTTCAAAATAGCCCTGTGCTTCATAATCATGGTCATCATCATAAGCATAATAATTAATTCTTCCGGTTCCATAATTATATTTGATGTCTTTGGGAAGCATGAAAGTAAAGGTAAATTCTCCATTTTTAACTTCAGCTTTCCCTGCAAACAAAGTGTTGGGACGATCATAATAAGTAAGTGCCCCATCTTTTTCATTGTTCAAAGTGGTGATTTTTTGTAATTTATCATAAACAACTACTTCAATTTTTCCATTGAAATCAGGTATTTTATTGCCAACATTATCACTAATATAGCCTTCAATCGTTGTTACAGACAAAGCTTTTAAGGTATCGTTCCCTAACTGGGTATTTCCATTTATTTTATTAGTCACCACTGAAAATTTATCTGGATAATTTAACTGTACCGCAGGATCACCTACATATACGAAACAAAGTTTATTAATTTCAGTACCAATTTTGTTTTTAGCTATTCTTACAGCATCCCCTACACGCAAGTGATTTTCATTTTCTTTTTTAAATAAACTTTCGACAAAATACTTATTAATATAAAAATTTTGAGAAGCATATACAGGTCGAGCGGCCGAAAGGAGTCCAATACCACCTCCTGAAGGATTTAAAACAACATGTTCACCAGCAGAAATTGGTTTGATATCAAATTGAAGAAAATCGCATGTAGCTGCCATCCATACAGCCAGATGTTGATTAGTTAAATTTTTTATATCAGCAGTTGTAAGTATCGTTTCATTTGTCCAGCCACCAGAATTAGCATGACCCATAAAATCAAGCAAAAACATACCTGAACGTAATAAATTTTGAAAACGACTTTTAGCTACGGGATAAGATTGCCCGCTTGCATTCACTTCCTGTACGAAAGCATCTAAATAAATTTTATTAATCTGATAACCAGGATACAATTTAGCAACCGAAACAGCTATACTGTCAGCTTGGTTCATATGTAAAGCATAATCTCCATCATCAGCAAGAAAACAAAGTTGATTTTTCCAGATCCCCTTTCCTTTATTTTGAATATAATTAACAGTTTTATTTACAATATCAGTAGCTTGTTGCTCTGTCGAAACAGGGAAACGTCCCACTCCAATATCTAATAAATTTGAAGTTAATTCTACGCCTTCATTATCATCTAAGAAACCAAAATAATCATCAGTAATATAAGAAGAAGTGATAACAAGCGAATTATCAGCTTGATAAGTCAATATCAAATTATCACCTGAATTGGTGATAATCCCTCGATTATCATAAGAGCCACGCCCAAAAAGTAACAAATATTTAGGCAAATCATCAGGTCGATTGGCATTCAAAGCTCTGTCGTAAAACATTTTCATTACCCAGCGATAAGCAGTAGCATCTGGCGATCCGGAAGAAAATTCATTGTAAACCTCTTCGGTAGTAGCTACAGCGACTCTTAAATTATCTTTTTCACGATGAGTTTGGGCTAAATTTTCTGCTTGTGACTTGAAATTTGGATGAACAATAATAACCATATCAACAGGCTGGAGCCCATGCAAATTCTGGTTTACAACCTTACCCACTGTTTCGGGCGTACTAAAAGAAGAACCTGCAGCTGGATCAATAGCCAAATAGGTATGTAATTCGTAACCTGGAACAGTGAATTGTAAAGTATTATCATTCACCATAGTAAATGGTACTCGTGTAATATTTTGTGGATCAGTAATATCCCATATTTGAATATTACTGTTAACATTACTGAGAATATAATTATTATAATTCGAAGATTTATTCAGATAATCTATATTTTGAAATTGCATTACAGAGCCACTCATTTGTAATCTTCGACGGGCATTGATTTCAATGTAATTCAAATAACCTACCGAAGTAGAAGTAGATTTAATATAATCAATTTTAAAATTTAATGTTTCATTATTAGGCGTGAAAGTATAAGATCCTGTAGCAGCCTTGCCCATTTCATAATGATCCCCTGATACTTTTTGAACTATTAGCGACTTTGTTTGAGTATCATTTAAACTAATTGAAAATGAAGAATTTGCTGACGAAGTTGCTGCTACATCAACTGTTACTTTTGTAGTATTTGTAAAAACGATATTCGGGAATTTAAAAGAAAAGCTATAGCTGGTAACATTACTAAATACTTCTCCATAAAATTCTTTTCCAGAACTGCACAAATTAACTTGATCTTTTTCGTAAACCTGGTAATCAGTAAATTCTGTAATTTGATGAGTTACAACGTCTGGAGGGATTTCAATGGTTTTTTCTTCTATCTTTTTACCAATTCCTGCATCAGAAGTAATAAAATAATAACCATAAAAAGAATAAGGATTATTTACATGTACAAATTTTGATTTGGCATCATCATAATACCATTTCACAGGTCCTTGTGCATAAAATAAAATATAATCACCGCTGTTGAAAATGCCATCTTTCCCTTTTTCCATCCAGATGGCTACTTCAGGCAAATCGTCAATCTTATTTTTGAGAAAACTTTGTTCTAATACTCCACCGCCATATCCAAAAATACGAACATTAGCAGGATCAATCCCCATTTTTGATAAATCGTCATAAGTGATTTTATAAACTCCAGTACTGGCAACTCTTATTTTTATAAATTTCCCTTGAGCCAATACTGAAGAAGTTGCATAAGTGTGAAGAGTAGATGTCTTAGCTTTTTGCGGAGCACTTGTTTTTTTGATCACCAAATCGAAACTTAACAACTTAAAATACTCCCCTTCCCGTTCAACAAAAGGCAAAATATTTACATTGAAAAAAGAAACTCCTTTTTCAACAGCTATATTTGATTTTACTTCTGCCTCGGGAGAAAAAGAATATTGTTCAACAATTTTTAGTTCTTCAGGTGTAACAGGAATCCATACTGGATTTGCTATGGAAGCTTCGTAGGAAAAGGAAGGTTCCATTCCCTGTTTATAGTTAAAATATGGCAGAAAATTATCTGAAGGATAACAAGCATTTTCAAAAGAAATAACATTGATATAGCTTGAATCAGCAAACCATTTTTGAACGCCTATCCAGTTGATTTTTTGAGCAAATGAAAAAGTTGTTTGAGCTTCACTTTTTCCAATAAAAAGTAGGAAAGGAAAAAACAGAAACAGAAAATGTTTTATTCTCATAAAAAGAAATCCCTCACAATACAAAGTTAACAAATATGAAACGCTAAAAAAATTTATTTATTATTTGAGCTGAATTTTGAAATTATTTAACAAAAAAATCAAACATTTTTTCCTCAAAAATATAACCTTCCAAATGGTCTCCTACAGAAACTTTTCCCACTCCCGCAGGGGTACCCGTGAATAAAATATCCCCGATTTTTAAGGTAAAAAACCGACTTACATAAGCAATCAATTCATCAATGGAAAAAATCATATCTTTTGAATTGCCTTTTTGAACAGTTTTCTCATTTATATTCAAATGAAAAGAAATATCTTGTAAATTTTTAAAATAACTGATAGGCAAAAAATTACCAATAACAGCCGCATTATCAAAAGCCTTGCAAATTTCCCATGGTTTTCCTTCGGCTCTTAATTTTCGTTGTAAATCACGAGCGGTAAAATCTACGCCTAACCCAATTTCATCATAATAACGAGAGGCAAATTTAACTGCAATATTTTTACCTAAACGATTGATTTTCACAATCAATTCCGTTTCATAATGCAACTCGTTGGTAAAATCTGGAATATAAAAAGGTTTGTTGTTCTTCAACACTGCTGTATCGGGTTTTATGAAAACAACTGGCTCTCCTGGATTGGCAGTGTTAAGCTCCTTATTGTGTTCAGGATAATTTTCTCCGATACAAATTATTTTCATTTTAATTTCTTATTTCTATATTTTATTTCTCCAAAATGGCATTCAATCTGTTAAACATGACAGCCAAATGAGCATAAATAGAAGTATTTTGTACCACCACATTTTCAGGAACCCGTATGCGAAAAGGAGTAAAATTCCAGATAGCTTTTATGCCACCTTGTATTATTAATTCAGCCATTTTTTGAGCCTTTTCAACAGGTACGGTTAAAATTCCAATAATCACTCCTGTTTGTTTTTGCAATTCTGGAAAATGGTCAATATGATGAATAGGAATTTTATTAATGCTCGTTCCTATTAATTCATATTTTACATCAAAACCTGCAACGATTTTCAAACCAAATTGTTCTAACCCGTTATCATGCATCAAAGCACCACCTAAATTTCCTACTCCAAACAGGAAAGCTTTATGAGAAACATTAAACCCTAAAAAACGTTCCAGCACATAGATAAGTTCCTTGATATCATAACCTACACGGGTACGACCTGAAATCTTGACAAATGACAAATCCTTTGCTACAATGGAAGCATCAATAGCAATATCATTGGCAATTTGCGTAGAAGATAAAAAAGTTTCCCCTTTTTCAAGCATCAACTTTGCATAGGCTAAATACCACGGCAAACGACGCAAAGTAGGCTCAGGGACTTTAAAATCCATTTCTGGTTTGTTATTGTTCACTTCAATGGCATTATAAACATTTATCTCACAAAAATAATCATTTTTTTTAAATTTTTCTTTTTAAGTCATTTTCTTATACTTATATATGTTGTATTTTTAGTTAAATAATTGAAAATCAACAAATTTATTTTAAATTTATTTATCTAATTTCCTGAAAACCATCGCTTTATAAATCAAGTCACAATTTTTTAAGAAATAAGCAGATGCCGAAAAAATCAGTTTGTTTATCTCATAGGTAATATATTTTGATAGCGATTTGGTATACTGAGGTTTTTGGAAAAATATTGAAATGGATTGGCAACGCAAACAACAAAATTTAGAAATGCTTTTAGGAGTATACTTTTGAAAAGTAATCAAATTTAAAAATATAATGTTTGAAAATCAGAGAAAAAAATCCTGAAATTGAAATAGATTTCAACGAAAATAAATTAGAGAGTGTAAATATTTTAAGAGACTTTAAGGCGTTGAAGTTGACGGAAAGTTTTCAGAATTCAAGCATTTGAAAAGAAGTGGTTACAGTTTTCAATTGGTATTGTCAACAATGATCTGTGCAGTGACATTGGGGAGTAACACATCAGTATCTTTTTTGCCTCTATTAAGGGATAAAGGGAGCATGATGGGTAAGGAGGTATTGTATCGTTTGAAGAATATAATCGGGGGATCAATTGGCAGAAGATATTATGGCAAATTGCTTGTAAGTTTATCGGGATAACGGCAGAGGAGAGTGAAGGAGAATATAACGATGCCTCATATTTGATGATACCTTGCTTGAAAAGATAGGTAAAAAGATAGAAAAGATTGGGAAGGTGCATGATCATGTAACAAATGCTTTCAAATTGAGATCCAAGTTATTATTGGGATTGTATTGGGAATGGAAAGTCAATGATACGTTGGATTTTACAATTGTTGAATCTGGGAGAATGTCAATCTAATGATTTTGATGCCCAGATAGCAGATACCACTGTAAGCATGACTTATATTTTGTTATCTTTTCGTTATCGATATGAGCACTATGAATCGATGGGAGAACTTTTCAGGGTAATGAATACGGAATGTTTGCAGCAGACGCTTGACAAATGTCTTTGGGGATTATTTTTGGAATTGCTGCGTGAAATATGCGAAGCATTGGAGAAAGGATATTGATGAACTGTTTGAGTTGATCATGAATTGTCCCAATACAGCAGAATTGGTTTCAAGAATGCTTACTCTTCCGCTACAGGAAGCAGTTTGACGAAAATTGAATTATTAACGTATTGGTAATCAGAGAGATAATAATTAAATTACACTTCTTTATTTTCTGTCTTTCAAACTATTAAATCGAAGTGCGAAACTTTAGTTATTTTACTTTCCAAATAAGCAAATTATAATTTAGTAGTACTATTCAAAAAATAGTTTGTCGAAAAAATTATCATTTTATTCGTACTTTTGCAAAATAAAATCATCAGGATGTATTTAACGGGTTTATTGATTCTGGGAATTGTTGCTGGGATTTTATCCGGTTTATTTGGTATTGGAGGTGGCATTGTATTAGTGCCCTGTTTGCTGGTCATTTTTGGTTTAGACATTCTTCAAGCCAATGCCACTTCACTTACTGCTATGTTGTTGCCTGTCGGCATTTTAGGGGTATGGGAATATTACAAAGCAGGTCAAATCAATATTAAAGAATCATTATGGATTGCATTGGGTTTGTTTTTAGGTTCATTTGTTGGAGGAGAAATTGCAGTCAACATCAATGAGAAACTTCTGACACAACTTTATGCTTTTATTTTACTATGTATAGCCGTTAGCTATTTTGATTTGCCAAAATATTTTCATAAGAAAAACCAAGTTGTTGTAAAAGAATATCCTGTCATTTCTAAGTCTTTCTGGATGTATATTTTAGTTGGCGCAGCTGCTGGAATTTTTGCCGGACTATTTGGGAAAGGTGGCGGTATCATCATTGTTCCATTGTTGATTCATTTTTTTCAATATGATGCAAAAAAAGCAGTTGCCACTTCATTGGCATCTTTACAGTTACCAGTAGGTTTACCCAGTGTAATTATTTATGCCAAAGAAGGATATTTGAATTTACTGTTTGCAGCACTTATTGCTGGTGGAATGGTAGTTGGAGCTTTTTTAGGATCAAAAATAGGGATTAGAATCTCATCTGAAATATTTAAAAAAGTTTATGGTGTTTTTTTATCAGCAGTTGCTGTTTATTTGGCAATTAAATATATATAATTATCTGTAAATGAATTAATTACAAAACTTTTAATAAATTATTTAATTATGAAATGTTTTGCCAGCGATAATTATTCTGGAATTCATCCTGAAATCTTAAATGCCATTATCAAAGCCAATGTTGATCATGAAATTTCGTATGGTGAAGATAGTTACACCAAGCAAGCACAAAAAGTTTTTGAAAACATCTTTGGCGATGTTGATGTGTTATATGCTTTTAATGGAACAGGAGCTAATATTGTTAGTTTGAAATGTTGTACCTTGCCTTTTCAAGCAGTTATTTGTGCTGAAACGGCTCATATTAACACGGATGAATGTGGTGCAGTAGCTCAAAATATTGGTTGCTCTCTTTTAACAGTTCCAACTCCCGATGGCAAATTAACTCCTGAAATGATTGAACCTTTTTTGTATCGAATTGGAAATGTTCATAATTCTCAGCCAAAAGTGATTTCTATCAGTCAAAGTACAGAATTGGGAACAATCTATTCAGTTTCAGAATTAAAAACATTATGCAAATTTGCCCATGAAAACAATCTTTATGTCCATATTGATGGAGCAAGGATTTCAAATGCTGTTGCAGCGTTAAATGTGGGTTTGAGAGAGGCTACAGTAGATTGTGGCGTAGATATTATGAGTTTTGGCGGTACAAAAAATGGTTTAATGTTGGGGGAAGCCATCTTAATTTTTAATAGAGAACTAAGAAAAAATGCTGCTTTTTATCAGAAGCAATCCATGCAACTTTATTCGAAAAATCGTTTTATTGCATCTCAATTTATTGCCTTCTTATCCAATAATTTATGGTTACAGTTGGCATTACATTCCAACCAAATGGCACAAATGATGGCAGAAAAATTACAAATTATTCCTGAAATAAAAATTACACAACCGGTACAAACCAATTCGATTTTTGTAATTATTCCTGAAAAAATAATTGAACCATTGCGGAAGAAATATAAATTTTACACCTGGAATGAGCAAACAAACGAATTACGCTGGATGTGCTCCTTTGATACTACAGAAAAGGAAATTGACGATTTTGTTGAAACCATAAAGCAATTAGTTGAAAAAATCAAATCTTAAAAACTTTAAAATCAACAATTTAATATTGTGTTTTCGGAAATCATTCCAAATTTTACAAAATTATTTAAATTAATGAGTATTTTTGCAATCTTGATCTTTTCTCCTTCTTGTGAAGGAATTTTTATAAAAAAGAAAAATTGTCTATATGTTTAAAAGCAACAGATTATGAAGTTTACTAAAATGCATGGCATTGGTAACGATTATATTTATGTCAATGGCTTTGAAGAAAAAATTGAAAATCCGAATGAACTTTCTATTCGTTTGAGCGATCGTCATAAAGGTATCGGCTCCGATGGGCTAGTATTGATTTTGCCTTCCTCTGTTGCTGATTTCAGAATGCAAATGTTTAACGCAGACGGTTCTGAAGGCGAAATGTGCGGAAATGCAGCCCGATGTATTGGTAAATATGTTTATGAAAAAGGATTGACAGATAAAACCGAGTTGACGCTGGAAACGTTAGCTGGTATAAAAAAACTCAAATTATTTTTAAATGATAACCAAAAAGTTGAAAAAGTGACGGTAGATATGGGTGAACCTTTTCTTGAAGCAGAACAAATTCCTGTTCTTTTTCAAAAATCACCTGTTGTGAACGAACCGGTAGATTTTGGAAATGGAATTAATTATGCCATTACTTGCGTTTCAATGGGAAATCCGCATGCCGTGATTTTTACAGATAATATTGATCAACTTGATATTAAAACGATAGGTTCTGTTATTGAAAACAGTTCCATTTTTCCAAAAAGGATAAATGTTGAATTTGTGGAAAAAATTTCGGAAAATATTCTGAAAATGCGTGTTTGGGAGAGAGGTTCAGGTGAGACAATGGCTTGTGGAACAGGAGCTTGTGCTGCAGTTGTGGCGGGCGTTCTGAACGGAATATCTTCTCGTAAAACTACTGTTAAATTATTAGGCGGTGAACTTGAAATAGAATGGAATAATAATGATAATCATGTTTACTTAACGGGTCCTGCTGAAACCGTATTTGAAGGTGAAATTGATTTGTAATTATTTGTTTTACAATTATTTAATATTAAAAATTTATAGAATTTTTCAATCAAAATAGAAATATGGCATTCATTAATGAAAATTTTCTCAAAATCCCTGAAAATTATTTGTTTTCAGAAATTGCAAAACGAGTAGCAGAACACAAAGCAAAAAATCCATCAGCCAAAATAATTCGTATGGGAATTGGTGATGTAACACTTCCTCTTCCCGATGTGGTAGTTGATGCTATGATAAAAGCTGCTGAAGAACAACGTCATAAGGAAACTTTCAGAGGTTATGGACCTGAACAAGGATATGAATTTTTAAGAGAAGCTATTGCACAGCACGATTTTCAGGAAAAAGGAATAAAAATAGAGGTGAGTGAAATATTTATTTCTGATGGAGCAAAAAGTGATACAGGAAACATTGGCGATATTTTTCATATTAACAATCGAGTGGCTGTTACCGATCCAAGCTATCCTGTTTACGTAGATACCAACGCTATGGCAGGTCGAGCTGGTGTACCGAATGAATACAATCAATGGAGTAATCTTGTTTATTTACCTTGTAATGAGGAGAATAATTTCGTTCCCGCTTTGCCAAAAGAAAAAGTAGATTTAATTTATCTGTGTTATCCAAATAATCCTACAGGCACAACTTTAACGAAAGAACAATTGAAAGTTTGGGTAGATTATGCCAGGGAAAATCGAGCTATTATTCTTTTTGATGCAGCCTACGAAGCTTTCATTACTGAAAACAATGTTCCACACAGTATTTATGAGATTGAAGGAGCAACAGAAGTAGCGATAGAATTCAGAAGTTTTTCTAAAACGGCTGGTTTTACAGGTACACGTTGCGGTTATACCATTATTCCACAGCAAGTTATGGGATATACTCGAAAAGGTGAAGCAGTGTCACTTAATAAATTATGGCTACGAAGACAATCAACGAAATTCAACGGGACTTCTTATGTTGTTCAACGTGGGGCGGAAGCAACGTTTACTCCAGATGGAAGAAAACAAGTTAAAGCTCTTATTGATTATTATTTGGAAAACGCTCGAATCATTCGAGAAGGATTGACCAAAAATGGTTTTGCTGTTTACGGTGGAGTCAATTCGCCTTATGTATGGGTAAAAACACCACAAGGAATGAACAGTTGGGATTATTTTGATTTTCTGTTAAAAGAAAAAAATATTGTGACTACTCCTGGTGCAGGTTTCGGTATCAGTGGCGAAGGTTATATTCGTTTTTCCGCTTTTGGCAGCAAAGAAAATACCATCGAAGCTATGAAAAAATTAGCATAACAACCTAAATAATAGGACTTTATATTGTTTAAAAATGATTTTTAACGCTTTCTTTTGATTTTTTTCTATTTCACAGAAAAATACTACTTTTGTAAGATAAGATTATTAATCAATAAAATTCAAGAAAATGGTAAGTTATAAAGAATTAGGTCTTGTAAATTCAAGAGAATTGTTTAAAAAAGCTATTGAAGGCGGCTATGCAATTCCAGCATTTAATTTCAATAATATGGAACAATTGCAAGCCATTATTTCTGCTTGTGTTGAAACAAAATCACCAGTGATTTTACAAGTATCAAGTGGAGCACGTAAATACGCTAATCAGACCTTATTGCGTTATATGGCTCAAGGTGCAGTAGAGTATGCAAAAGAATTAGGTTATCCAATTCCTATTGTGCTTCATCTTGATCATGGCGATAGCTTTGAACTGTGTAAAAGTTGTATTGAATTTGGATTTTCGTCTGTCATGATTGATGGTTCACATCTTTCTTACGAAGAAAATGTAGCATTGACCAAAAAAGTAGTTGATTATGCTCATCAATTTGATGTTACAGTCGAAGGCGAATTAGGTGTTTTGGCAGGGATTGAAGACGATGTGAAAGCAGAACATCATACTTATACTGATCCAGATCAAGTAGTTGATTTTGTAAGTCGTACTGGCGTCGATTCATTGGCAATTTCTATTGGAACATCTCACGGAGCTTATAAATTCAAACCTGAACAATGCACACGTGATGCTAATGGAAAATTGGTACCACCACCTTTGCGTTTTGATATTTTAAAAGAAATTGAAAGACGTATTCCCGGATTCCCTATTGTACTTCATGGAGCTTCTTCGGTGCCTCAAGAATATGTGGACGAAATCAACCGTTATGGTGGTCAATTAAAAGATTCTATTGGTGTTCCAGAAGACCAACTTCGCGAAGCAGCCAAATCAGCAGTTTGTAAGATTAATATTGATTCTGACGGTCGTTTAGCTATGACTGCAGCTATCCGAAGAATATTATGGACACAACCAGCAGAATTTGATCCACGTAAATATTTGGGCCCTGCTCGTGATGAATTGAAAAAACTTTACATGCATAAAACCCAAAACGTTTTGGGAAGTGCTGGCAAAGCGTGATTAGTTTATAATATAATAATGCCAATCAAGAATTAAAAGCTTCAATAGGGTTATCTGATTTAGAAAACAGCAGAAGAGAAAAAATCATTAAAAAACCTGTCACGTTGTTTAATTACCTCAAGCCGGTCTTTGACATTTTTTATGGGAGTAAGCATTTCAATATTTGAGTTGTTTTTTAGAGTTTTTTTTATCTGAGTATGTTTTTTGTCTCCAAAGATAAGTCTAAAAGTAATTGTATCATCCCAAAAGAGTTTAAAGACAGAAAGATCATTTTCTCTGCTGCATTTGTAATTCTCAAGCTTTCAGGGAAATGAATAGTTTTTCTTCTCTGAAAATTCAAAGTGTGAAATTTACATCTGGAAGAATAATATTTTTTTGAAGTAATGTCAGGTGTAACTTTACTGATGTGATTTTACTTGAACAAGTAATTTTGTGAATGGTGTTGTTCAAATGCGGCAAAAAGATAAATAGTCATAATTTCTTGATCAGTGAATAGAGGATTGGCATTATTACTGAATCGTTGACAAGTGAAACGAAGTTTTTTTCATATAGAATCGCATATATATATATAAAAAATATATAGTAATTAATTTAAGCTCTTTTTCCTTAAAAATCATATTTAGAATGATTTATAGAATTATTTTCTAAGACAATAATTTACAGTGAATTAAGCAAATTTTTAGACAATTATTTTGTTAAAAAACAATTTTAAAATACAAATGAAAGGTTTTTTTACTCTTGATTCGCGTTATCACCAGAAATTAAAGATACTCATCTTTTCTATATTTTCCTCCGTGAACATCTTCTAATATATTGAGATAACTTTGATATCTTGACAAACTAATAGTTCTATTTTCTACAGCTTGAATAACTGCACAACCTGGTTCATTAAGATGCAAGCAATTATCAAATCTGCATTGAGAAGATATTGCAAAAATTTCTTTAAAATAATGGTCAATTTCATCTTCTTTCATATCAATCAATCCAAATCCTTTTATGCCGGGGATATCAATGACGTGACCACCAAAAGGCAATTCATACATTTCTGAAAAAGTAGTAGTATGAACTCCTTTACGATGGTAAGAAGATATTTCAGACGTTTTCGCATTAGCTGTGGGTGAAAGTGCATTAATAAGTGCCGATTTCCCGACCCCTGAATTACCAGCAAAAAGAGTAATTTTATCTTTTAAAAAATCTATTAAGGGAGCTAAATTGATAGCATATAAAGCCGAAACTTGAAAAACAGGATAGCCAATGCTTTCATACAAATAAGTAATAGCATCAAGATATTCCTTTTCTTCCTCAGAATATAAATCAATTTTGTTAAATATCAAGCAAGCTGGGACACTGTAAGCCTCAGCTACAGCTAAAAAACGGTCAATAAAAACGGTTGAAGTTTCAGGATAATTTACCGTCACCACTAAAGCTGCAGTATCCAGATTAGCAGCTAAAATGCTAACTTCTTTTGAAAAATTGGACGAACGACGAATAATATAATTTTTCCTTTCACCGATATCATAAATTATTCCTTTACCTTCTTTGTTTATTTCGAATTCTACCCAATCACCTACTGCAATAGGATTGGTGCTACGAATATCTTTTAAACGAAAATTACCTTTAATTTTACAATTAATTCGTTTACCATCGTTAGTTTTCACCTCATACCAACTCCCCGTATTTTTTACTACAAGACCTTTCATGAATAATTCAATTGAAAATTTATTAGGTAAGCATTCAGAAATAAATGAAAAAATTAAAAGAGAAAGGTAATTTTTTTGTTTTGGAAAAATAAAAAATCAATTGATAAAATTCTTTTGAGGGAGGAAGAATTCTATCAATTGAACCTTATAAAATTATATCAGCACCAATATCTAAACTGTCATAATTTCTTTTTCTTTGGCAGCAAGCAAATCATCTATTTTTTTAACATAGTTATCATGAAGCTTTTGGGCTTCTTCTGTACCAACAGCTTCAATATCTTCTGATAACCCTTCTTTTACTTTTTTCTTAATTTGTTCAATCACATCTCGGCGAGCATTACGAATAGTTATTCTGGCTTCCTCTGCTTCTATGCGAACTTGTTTTACTAATTCTTTGCGACGTTCTTCCGTCATTGGCGGTAAAGTTAAACGAATAACCTCTCCGTTATCAGTTGGAGTAAAACCTATATTGGCATTTAAAATTGCTTTTTCGATAGCTTTTATCATTGTTTTTTCCCACGGTTGAATCAAAATAGTTTTAGCATCAGGTGTAGTAATAGAAGCTACATTGCTTAATGGTACATGATTTCCGTAATATTCCACTTTCACCACATCTAAAATGTGAGGATTAGCTTTTCCTGCACGAATACGCGCTAGCGAACTTTCTAAAAAATGAATGGTTTCTTCCATTTTCTTTTTTGCCTCATCCAGAATTGGTTTAATCTCTTCTGTCATCATAATGGTAGTTTTTATCACTTAATTCTGCATAACAGAAATTAGTGTGGTTAATTAAGTTTATTATTTATAAATGAAATAATTAAAAATATTCTCTAAATTTTTTCAAAAAACTATTTTTTTACTAAAGTGCCTATTTTTTCACCCAAAACTACTTTTTTCAAATTGCCAGGTTTATCCATATTAAAGACATAAATAGGCATGTTATTTTCCTTGCAAAGGGTTGTTGCTGTCAAATCCATTACTTTCAAATTTCGGCGATAAATTTCATCGTAAGTAATTTCGTCAAATTTTACAGCATTGGCATCTTTTTCTGGATCGGCAGTATATACACCATCTACACGTGTTCCTTTTAACATAACATCAGCTCCTATCTCTATTGCTCGTAATGAGGAAGCAGTATCGGTGGTAAAAAACGGATTCCCTGTACCTCCTGAAATAATTACAATTTCTCCCTGTTGAAGGCAAGAAACAGCTTTTTGTTTGCTATAAAATTCTCCTATCGGTTCCATCCTTATGGCTGTCAGTACCCGTGATTTTGCTCCAATCACTTGCAAAGCCGAACACAGCGCCAAGCTATTAATGACCGTTGCCAACATTCCCATCTGGTCACCTAAAACACGATCAAAACCTTTTGATTCACCACTTAGTCCACGAAAAATATTCCCCCCGCCAATTACTATCCCTACCTCTACTCCAATTGACGAAATTTCAGCAATTTGAGTTGCATATTCCTGCAACCGACTTTCATCAAGACCGTATTGTTTTGTTCCCATCAAAGATTCACCGCTCAGTTTCAACAAAATTCGTTTATAAAGCAGCATATAAAATATTTTTAATTTTTTGACAACTTCTCCTTATAAATCTACAAAAAAGAAAAGATTATCTGACAAAAATAAATAAATAGAATGGTATTTACAAACACAACCGAGAAAAAGAAAAAATAATTTCTCACCCCATCTAATGAATGTTAAAAAAACGGGAATGCCCCAAAAAACACTAAAAATTTAAAATAAAAGCTCCTTCATTGGCTATGGAATAAAATTCAATTTTTTGTTTTTTACAAGTTTGTTGAATGTTGTCAGCGTACCATTTTGAAATGGTTTTATCTACAATTACTTTGCGAGGATGAATGCACGATAAAAGTTGTTCCATACGTATTTTTTGTCCATTCCCAATAATTAGATAATCTACTTCGAGAGGTTTTTGAGCTATTTTATTTTTTAATTCATCATTAATAAGAATACATATGCGTTGCCCCTGAAAACACGCAAAGCCATTTGTAAACCAGGAAGTATTTTGTACTTCGATAGGGGGTTTTAGTTTGTGTTTTCTCCAATAAGAAGTAGCCACTCGTTCTGCTTCTTTTTCATCAGTAGAAAAAAGAAAATTATTTCCTCGATCAATAAAATTTACATGAGTATTTCTTTGCCCAGCATATACAATCATTTGACTGGTATTTAAGGTTTGATATCGAGCATAAAGATCGATAGAAAAAACAAACAAGATAGACAACAATCCCATTATTAAAGGCATATATTTTTTATAATAGAAATAAGCCGAGATGCCAAAAATGAAAAGAATAATAAAGAAACTTTGTTTGTTATCCAATGAAACTTGAGAAATAGAGTAAGGAAGTTGTTCAATTTTTACAATGCAAAAATTGAGGAGTTTAACAGAAATATTTAATAAAAGAGCTACAAGATTAGAAACATAAGGAACAAATGAAATAGCGAAAAGTCCAACAGCAAGGTAAATAATAATAGTGGACAATGGAATCACTATCAAATTGGTAAACAGGAAATAATTAGGGAACTGTTGAAAATAGTATAACGTAAAAGGTGCGGTGCCAATTTGTGCAGCTACTGAAACAGTTAGTAAATCGCGTAAACTTTTCAGTATTTTATTGCTAACAGGAATAAGAATAGTAAAATAAGGTTGAAAATAGATAATACTGAATATTGCTGCATAACTAAGTTGGAAACCAATATCAAACAAATAATTGGGGTTCACCAGCAACATGAAAAAAGCCGACATGCAAATAGTGTTGTAAATTTCAGATTTGCGGTCAAGGCAGGTAGCTACTGCTACAAAAGTAAACATCAAAGTAGCTCGAACCACTGAAGGAGATAATCCTGTAATAAAAGCATATCCCCACAATGATAAAATGAGAAGGATACTTTTTAGCAACTTTTGTGGCTTTTTATTTTGTAAAAAACCAAACAGAAAAAGCAACACCGCATAAACCGTTCCCACATGCAAACCACTTACAGATAATATGTGCATTGCTCCTGACGCACTATAACTTTTTTTCAAATCAGGATTCAAGTCGTCTTTGTATCCTAAAGTCAATGCTGCCAACACACTGAATTCATCACCCTGAATATTAAATTTTTGATAGATTTTAAACAGATAATTTCTACATTGATCTGAAAAACGAATGAGCGAGAAGGAATGATTTTCACCTGTTTTTTTCCAATAACCAGTTGGAACGTAAGCAGTTGCGCCAACGCCTTGCCTCTTTAAATAGGCTGCATAATTAAATTCGTCAGGATTCAAAGCTTTTTCTGGAGCTTTAAATTCAGCCTCTATCAATAACTGGTCGCCAATAATCAGAGACGAAGCCGCACTATCTTTCTGAAGATACAGATAAGCTTTTCCGTGAGCAGTTTCCCAGTGATTATCGTTTAAAAACTGTTTTACTCGAGCAGAATAAAAGAATGATTTTGCTTTTTCTGTGGGAGCTGAAGTTAATTCAACAAGATAAATTCCCTTTTTATTTAAGGGAGAAAATGAAGTTGATTTTTCACGTTGGACACTTAATGAGTACCCCAGCATGGCAAAAAATAAAAAAGAACCTACGCCAAATAGCCATCGGAAACGAAATTGATTTTTTGTATCTTGAATAAAAAAAGGTGAAATAATTAGAAAAGTAGCAATTAAATAAATGGCATATTTTGTAAATGTGTATAATTCAATGTATTGATAGATAATAATTCCAATTATTAGAGCAAACAATAATCTTACAAAAGGAGTACGATATAAAAAATCCATACATCAAATGAATGAAATCGAAAAAATCAAGCTATTGTTTTTAATTGGTGGATAATTTCCAGAGGCTGATTTGAGTTAAAAACAGTATTCCCAACCACCAACACATCCACCCCTTGAGCAAAAAGTTTTGGAGCATTTTCCAAATTTATGCCACCATCTACTTCCAGCAAACAAGAAGGATTTTTCTGCTGGATTATTGACTGCAATTCATTGATTCGTTGATAAGTTTCTTCAATGAATTTTTGACCTCCATAACCAGCAAAAACACTCATTAACAAAACCATATCTACTTTTTCTATAAAAGGTTCAAGCACTTTTACTGGAATATCAGGATTGATGGTAATCCCTGCTTTCATTCCTGCTGTGTGAATTTGTTCAATAATTTCAGCAGAGTGTTCTGCTGCTTCATAATGAAAAGTAAGTATCCCAGCTCCTGCTTCTGCAAAACGTTGCACATATTTTTCAGGATGAATAATCATGATGTGGACATCCAGTGGTTTTTTACAATGTTTTTTTACAGCTTTAATTACAGGAAAGCCAAAAGAGATGTTGGGCACAAATACACCATCCATCACATCCAAATGAATCCAATCCGCTTCGCTCTGGTTAATAAGTTCGCATATTGCTTGCAGATTACTAAAATCTGCTGTTAATATTGAAGGAGAAATAAGTTTTTTGTTCATGCGATGCTCTAATTAACTTTAAAATCAAACAACAATTCTTTTGCAAAAATAACAAAAAATGTAACTTCACAAGTAGAAAAGATAGATTTTGTAAATCTTGATAAAAAGCTAAAAAGATTATTTTTAAACCTAAAACATCATTACAATTATAAAGCTTTGTTGATTTTATTTTTTGTCAGAATTACTGCAAAACTTAAATCTTCATTTTCAATAATTCTTTTGTTCTCAATTTTGTATAATTTATCTTGATATTTTATTATTTCACTTTGAAAATTTTCTGTTTCTTTGGGGTATCAAGTTTTTATCGAGTGATTCATTTTTTCAAAGCGTAAATTCAAGTAATCAATGCAACTTTTTCAGGGGAAATAAAAAGTAAAGGAAAATTATTTTTCAAGACAAAGGAGAAAAAAGAGCTTTTCCCCTTTGCTCTGATGGAATAAAGTGCTTTACTTTGGTCTCTTCCCCTTAAAAAAGTTAAAAAGATGAAACATTTAACCGTAGAACAAGGGTACACAATTTGGGTAATAGTACAACAAGGATTGAAACGAAAAGATATAGCGTTAGCTCTCGGAAAAGACAAATCGGTTGTATCGTGTGAACCGAGTCGTAATTCTGATAATCGACGATCACTTCCAATAACGGCAAAGAGTTTGCCGACCATAAAATGATCAGTTCGAAATTGAAAGTAGATTTCTTTTTTGCCAAACTTTACCATTCATGGGAAAGAGAAACTAATGAAAATACAAACGGACTTATTCGTCAGGATTTCCCTAAAAAAAACTTCTTTTGAAAATCTTTCTGATCAGGATATAAAGCGGATAGAAGATATTTTGAATAACA
>Ga0208825_1000754_pt1 | contig 28390 bp, 32 predicted proteins | sample AD_UKC113_MetaG_FD_184450 | JGI IMG/M metagenome (GOLD analysis project Ga0208825, IMG submission 184450) | Active sludge microbial communities of municipal wastewater-treating anaerobic digesters from Hong Kong - AD_UKC113_MetaG (SPAdes)... | ecosystem: Engineered > Bioreactor > Anaerobic >...
AAGAAATAAAAAAACAATTAGAAGAAAAATATAGTAAGAAAGGATATTTTTTACCTGGTGAGATAGAAAAATCTTTTACAGAAATGCAAATCCTAACTGAACCCCATTAGAGTAGCCCTAATCCTTAGCATCTAAGATATCTTATTGCTCAATAATATATCTAACTAAACTTGAAGAAGTTATTTTAATGTGTTTCAGAATTAAGAGAGTTTTTATTTTCTGAGCAAGTTTATTTGATAAAAAAATTTGAACTTTAACTTTGCTTTTAATATAGTATAAAACTGGATAAATATTCTTATCAGAAAGACAGGGTTGAGTAAATACTTACATATATTAAAGTCAGCACACTCTATATTTACGGCAAAATATATTAATTAAATATGAGAGGGATTGAAGGAAGCAGTTATAAATTTGCCATCTATTAGTTCTTTTATTTTTTTTGGTATTTTATCATCAATTTTAATAAGAAATTTCCATATATGTTTTTTCCCAATAACAGGAGGAAATGATTCTCCTGAATAAATAATTTTTAAATTATCCTCTTTTATTATCTCTTCAACCATTTTTTTCCTTTTTTCCAAAGGTGTTTTTTTACTTCCTTTAATTTCTATTTTTAATAATTTTGAAAATGGTGGATATCCAATTTGTTTTCTTATTTTTATTTCTTTTTCAAAAAAAATATCTTCATTTCTTTCTTTTATTGCCTTGAAAATTTCAAGTTCAGGGCTCCCTGTTTGTATTATAAGAAAACAGGTATTTTGAGTCACTGAAAGAAATTTATGGACAAGAATAAAAAATTTTTCTTCTGCTGAAAAATCATTTAAATTTAGGTATAAATCAGCATTTGAAAAAATAATAAGTCCAAAATCAAACTTTTTTATAACTTTCTCAATAATCCCTGTCCCAATTAGAATATCAAATTCATCATCAATTATTTTTGACTCCCCTGTGAACTTCTCTATTTTTAAATTTTTATATGTTTGTTTTAAAACATTTGCCATTTTTTCAATTCCATATGATTTAAATGTTATTTTTTTACTACCACATTCAGGGCATTTTTTTTCAAATTCAAAATATGTTTTGCAATATTTACAAAAAAGGGTCTTACCATCATCAGATAAAGTCAATAATGTGGAGCAATTTTTACATGTAAATTTATAATTACATTTTTCACATATTAGAATTTTACTTCCGCCCTTTCTGTTATGAACAATTGCTACTTTTTTCTTTTTTATTATTGTCTCTTCCATAAGAGATACTGCCTCTTTTGTAAGAAAAGTTAAGTTTTTATCCATTAGTCCTTTTCTTAACTTCAAAATATATATTTGAGATGGGTTTTCTTCTTTTCCAAGCACAACTGAACCATATCTGCCATTTTTTATATCTAAATAATTTTCAACAGAAAGACAATTTTCACCAATATATAAAGAAGTGCCTATTTTTTCATTTTCAAATTCAGCAATTTTTAATGTTTCATATTTAGGTGTTTGTCTTTCTAAATATGCCTGATTTGTTGCATCTTCAATTATTATTGAAGAAGGGTCAGAAATTGGAAGAAATATACAAATTCTTGTCCCAATTATAATATTTCTTTCACCATTTGCTATTTCTACCCATTTTTCTCCTTTCTCTTTTCTTTTCATTTCTCCATAATATAAAATACAATTTTTAAATTCAGTATTTAAAAAAGAAAAATATTCTTTTGCTATTTCAACTTCTGGTAAAAGAAATAAAACAGAGCCATCTTTTATGTTTTCTTTTATTAAATTTAAGTAATAATTCTTTTTCTCATCTTCCTTTTTAAAAATAATAATTTTTCTTTTGCCTTTTTCTTTTTTTCCCTTTTTCTCTTTTATATCAAAAGAGGTATGTCTGATGGGTAGTGTCCCTATTATTGAGAATATTGCCTGACCAAGTGAAGAAATAAATGTCTCTGAAATAAAATTTGCTAATTGATAGAGATAAGAATTTATTATAGGACATTTATCATATACTTTTATTACTTTTTTAAGTTCTTGTTTTTCCCCTTTTTTAACACTTACAACAAAACCAACTTTTTTCGTTTTTCCAAAGGGAACAAGAACTCTAACAAAAGGAGCAATTTCTTTATCAATTAGATATTCAAATTTTTTATCAACAGGAATGTCAAAGACAACTTCAATTATATTCATTTATTTTTTCTTTTAGATGTTTTATATATGACGGGTCTGTTCCACAACAACCACCTATAAATTCCACAGGAAAATTTTTACACATAAAAAGGCAATTTTCTACAAATTCTTCTTTATTTTCAGGATATATAACTTCCCCATGTAGAAGTTTAGGAATTCCAGCATTTGGTTTTACCCATAATGATTTTTCTGTTAAAGAATATATTTTTTTAACAATTTCTTTCATTTGCTCTGAACCAACTCCGCAATTTATACCAATTATTTTTACTTCTATATTTCTTGTCCAGCTGATATAATCCTCTATTGTGTTTCCCATAACTGTTCTATATTCTTTCCCAATCTGAAAGGAGAGACAGGGAATAATTGTAATTTGGAAATTTTTCTTTAAAATAGAATAGGCAATTTCAAGTTCAGAAAGGTCTGTAAATGTTTCCAGAACAATTATATCAACTTTCCCTATAAAAAATTTTGCCTGAGATAAAAAAATCTCTTCACACTCTTCTTGTTTTATATTCCCATAAGGGTAAAGTAATTCACCAGTTGGTCCTATATCTCCCGCAACTAAAATATTTTTTTTATTCTTAACTTTTGTGGCAATTTCAATACTCTTTTCATTTATTATTTGATGTTTATCTTCTAATTTTTTTTTACTTAAACGGGCTTTATTTGCCCCAAAAGTATTTGTCAAAATTATTTCTGCACCACTTTCTACATATTCAGTATGTATTTCTTCTACAAGGTCATCTCTTTCAATACAGGCAAGTTCAGGCGTTAGACCCTTATAGCCCTTTTTTGTAAGATATGTCCCTATCGCTCCATCAATTAAAGTAATTTTCTTATTTCCCATTTATAATTATTATTCCATATAACTTGCACATTGTTTTTCATTTTCCCATACAATTACTTTTTCTAATTTTATAGGTAAATTCTTTAATAGTTCCTTCAATTTAGTAAAAATATAGTAAGAAATATTTTCAGAAGTTGGGTTCGTTTTATTAAAAAAGGGAATAGTATTCAGGTTTTTGTGGTCTAATTGTTTTAAAATAAAATCTAATTTTTTTTTCAAGATACCAAAATCAATAAGAAGTCCTGTATTATCAAGAGTTGTCCCACTTACAATAATTTCAACTTTCCAATTATGTCCATGTAAGTGTTCACATTTACCTTTATAATTTTTTAATCTATGAGCAGATGAAAATCCCCCTATTACTTTTATTTTATACATTGGGAACATTATGGAGAGTATATTCTCCACTTTCCGGGAAAATTTTCCTAATGACTTTTTCAGTATAAGGACTTATATCACTAAAAAAAAGTTTTATTTTTCCTGTTTGCTTGTTATCTTTTAGGTTATTACTTTCTAAATATTTTTTAACATTTAATGCAACCTCATATGATGGGTCAACAATATTTACATTTCTCCCAATTGTCTCTTGAATAACCTTTTTCAAGTAAGGATAATGAGTACAGCCCAATATTAAAGTATCAATATTCTTTTTTTTTAACCTTTTTAGATAATATTCTGCTATAAAATATGTACAGGGAGCAGTAAATAACCCTTCTTCTACAAGGGGAACAAATAAAGGGCAGGACATTGAGAAAACGGATATATTTTTATTATGTTTTTTGAGAAGTTTTTCATATTTTCTACTTAATATAGTTGCAGAAGTTCCTATTATACCTACTCTTTTTTTCCCTGTTATTTCAATTGTTTTTTTAATTGCTGAGGAAACAACATCAATTATATTAAGAGAGGAAAATTTTCTTTTTAATAATTGTCCAGCAAGAGATGAAGCAGTATGACAGGCAATAATAATAACCTTTGGGTTAAATTTTAATAAAAAATTTACATCATCTAAGGCAAATTTTTCTATAAGTTTTTTTGATTTTGTTCCATAAGGAACTCTTGCAGTATCTCCAAAATAAATAATGTCCTCATATTTCAAAATATTTTTGACTTTTTTAACAACACTTAATCCTCCTATTCCTGAATCAAATATTCCTATTGGATTTTTTTTCATTATTCAATTATCTTTCTTGATTTAAGATATTCAATTATTGCATTACCAAGTGACTCTGCAATTGCCTGTCTTACCTCTGCATCTTTCAAATTTAATTCAATATTTGGATTACATATAAAACCAATTTCTACAAGAACTGAAACCATCGGAGTGTATTTTAAAACATAGTAATTTCCTTCTTTCGCTCCTCTATCAGGAGTTAAAAGACGTTCTGCAAGTTTTTCCTGGACAAACTCTGCAAGAATTTTACTTTCTTCAATTGTGTTTGTGGTATTTAATTCCAGTAAAATATCTGTCAACATTCCTTCGTTTGTTGCCTCATCCCGTAAAATCCCTTCGTCATTAACTATTTTTGGTAAATTTTCAACTCTTTGTTTTGTTCTTGGATAATATGTCTCAAAACCATTTGCATCAAACCTGTTATATTTTGCTGAGTTTGTATGGACACAAAAAAACATATCTGCATTTAAAGTATTTGCCATTTGTACTCTCTCCTCTAATGTTAAAAAAACATCTTCATCTCTTGTTTGATAGACCTTTACATTAGAAGATTTACCAAAGTATTTGCGGAGATAATCTACCAGCCGTGATGAAACATCTAAATTGACATCTTTTTCTCTGAGACCAAAATTCCCTATTGCACCAGTATCTTTTCCCCCATGTCCAGGGTCAATTAAAATAACATATGTATTCCCTTTTTGGCTTTTTTCTTCCACTTGAATTTTCCTTTGTGGAATTGGATTTTCTTCCTTTGTTTCTGGGACTTGAGAAAAAATAGATGAAAAATTATCCAATGGGACAAGAACCTCTCCTTCAATTTCTTTTATAGGATATTTTAGATTTATTGTCTTATTTCCAAATATTACTTTATCTTCCCCAACCCTGAATTTTATTTCTTCACCCTTATAAATTATAAAAACCCTATCTTCTATTTTTCCCCAGGATTGTGGCTGTATAACATCTATCAGAGAATTTAAAGAAATATATGACTGGTCTTTTATAATATATGTTGGTAGTTTTCTTTCTTTAATAGCATCATTTAAATTTAAAGAAAATAAGTTACAGGTCAATAAAACAAAAAATATTGAAATAATTTTTATCTTTTTCATTTTTATTTATTATTTTAATTTTTTTCCTTTTATAAGTCAATTAAATGTATAAGTTGGGAAATGGTATTTATGCAAATTAACAATTTGTTTTTAAAAATTTTTCAGGGATGCCAAAAACATATGGCTTACCAGAAAATGGGTTTTTGTGAACAATAACTTTTGTTTCATACGCCTCTTCAATTGTTTTGTAGTCAATTACTTCTTCTACTTTCCCTTCTTTTAAAATTTTTCCGTCTTTGAAAAGGAAAATACATTTACTATATTCAGAAGATATATTAAGGTTATGAAGGATTGTAATAATTGTTATTCCTTTTTCATTATATTTTTCAAGAATATCCATTATTTTGAATTCATGCCCAATATCAAGATGAGAAATTGGTTCATCAAGAATAATAACTTCCGTCTTTTGAGCAAAAAGTTGAGCAAGAAATACAAATTGTCTTTCTCCTTCTGAAAGTTCAAAGAGTTTTTTGTTGCTTAATTTTTTTATACCCAATTTTTCAAGAACTTCTTCAACTATTTCATAGTCAGCCACTCTTATTTTCTCAAATTTTGAAAGATGTGGGTATCTACCCATTAAAACAAACTCAAAAACAGTATAAGGAAAATAAACATTGATAGAAGATGGCAAAAAAGAAACATCTTTTGAAAGTTGAGGAAGAGATATTTTTTTTAATTCAGTTCCTTTAAAAAAAACATTACCTTTATAATTTTGAAGTATTTTTGTTAAAATTTTGACAAATGTGGATTTCCCCGAACCATTGGGTCCAATTATACCAACAAAATCTCCCTTTTTTATAGAAACATTTATCCCTTTAATCACCCTGTTTTTCCCATAAGAGAATTCTAAATTCTCCATTTTATAAATTTCCTCTACCATATTTTTTCACCCTTAAAAAGTAAAAAAAGAAAAAACAACCCTCCCCAAAAACCAGTTATTACCCCAACAGGTATTTCAAGTGGTATTATAATAACTCTTGATAATGTATCTGAAAGTATAAGGAAAGTTCCACCTACAAAAATTGATAAAGGAAGAAGATGCTTATGAAGATTGCCAAAAATAATTCTTACAATATGAGGAATTATAAGTCCAACAAACCCAATTATTCCAGATAAACTAACACATAAAGCAGTAATTAAAGAAGCAATGAACAATATCTTCCTTTTCTCTTTTTCAACTTCAACTCCTAAGGTTATACTTTTTTCTTCTCCTATACTTAAAATATCCAATGTTTTATAAAAAACAATAGAGAAAAAAGAAAGAACTAAAATTATAGGAGAAAGAAATTTTATAAGAGGAAAAGGTGTTGACGAAAGGTCTCCTAGAAGATAAACAAATGTTTGTTGAAACTTTTCATTTTTGAAAACAGATAAGAGAAATAAAACAAGAGAAGAAAAAATAAAATTTAAAACAACCCCAAGTAAAATTAAAGATGGATTTGAGAATTTTTTAAAATTACTTGCAAAAAGAACAATTGAAATACTCAAAATACCTCCAATAAATGCACAAAAAGGTATAATCAAAAAGTTATCAAAAATTACTCCTATACAAATACCCAAACATGCGCCACCTGATATTCCTAATGTATAACTTTCTGCCAAAGGGTTTTCTAAAATTGCCTGAAATATAACACCTGAAATAGAAAGCCCTGCACCAACAACAAAAGATGTAATAACTCTCGGCAATCTTATTTTAAAAAGAATTGTTCTGTCAAGTTCTGAAAGAATAGATGGATTGAAAATTGAACTTATTGAAAATGATTCACTGCCAATTAAGACAGAAAAAACAAATGAAAGAATAAACAACAAAAAAACAAACAGAAATTTTATTTTAGTTTTCATTATGGGCTCATTGTAAAATTTTAGTGAATACCATTGGCAAGGCACATAGGTATAAGTTTTTAAAAGTGTAAAATGTAAAACGCAAAGTGTAAAACGACAATGTAAAATTGAAAATGAAATACAAAAAAAGAACGTTTTTAATTTTAAACTTTAAATTGTAATTTTAAACTTTACACTTTTAATTTTAAATTTATACATCTCTAAATCCTCCACAAGACAGACGGCCGCTGAAAAACACACTTTGTGCCTTTTAACTACCTTGCTGAGCATTTATAAATTTATTTATTTTAATACAAACATCAACAATACTTTCAGGTGTTGGACTTGCAATTTTATATTGTTCTATTTCCAATATTTTGTTTTCTTTAACTGCCTTTACACTACTTAATTTTTTAATATATTGGTCAAAATTTTCTCCCATTTCAATATAAATTATAACATCTGGGTTTCTTTTTACTACCTCTTCTATATTTATCTGAATCCATTTTTTTTCAATAGAAGCAAATATATTTTCCCCTCCTGATAACTTAATAATTTCGTTTATAAATGTATTTTTACCTGTTGTTATAAGTGGTTTCCATCCAAGAACAAAAAATACACTTTTTCTTTTTTTACATTTTAAATTTTTAAGTTTCTTTTTTGCTTTTTTAACAATTTCTTCTCCTTTTTCCTTTTTCCCAGTTATTTCTGAAAGTTGTATAAAATTTTTAAAAATGTCATTTATAGAAAAAAGTTCAGAAAGTACTAATGTTTTGATACCCAATTGATTTAATTTTAAAACACTTTCTTGCCTATTTCCTTCTTTTGAAGCAATAACTATATCTGGTTTTAAAAAAACAATTTTCTCAATATTGGGTTGTAACATACTTCCAATAATTTCTTTTCCCTTTTTATATTCTTCTTCGTCCTCTAAAGTCAATCCAATAATATTGTTCCCTTCTCCTAAAAGAATAAGATTTTCAGTTACATAAGGGCATAAAGAAACTATTCTTAAATTTTCTGTTATAGCAAAAAAAGAAAAAAGAAACAAAATTAAAATTATTTTTTTCATTCTAAATCATAAAGTTCTGATTTTAGGTAAGCAATTGAAGAATCATAAGAACTTATATTATATTTATCTTTTATTGCTTCTACATGTCCATCAACAAAGGCAACATTTGCAAATCCATTATGTCTGAAATGGACTGTTGGACCAAAATCATAAGGGTCTTCCTTTATCCTTAAATAATTATTTCCTATAATTTCATTTGTATAAGTTGACCATATTCCACTATCAGCAAGAAGTATTGTCTCTGATGGATTTTTAATTCTGCTTAACTTTGTTGGTGGGTCTGACTGTCCTGTCCAGATAGAATATCCTCCACCTATGTATGTTGAATTATAAGCAAAACCAGTAAATGGTCTATCGTATGATTTTATTATTTTTTTTGCAGTTGGACATTCAAATATTCCTTTAGTTAGGTAACTTCCAATAATCCCTTTTTCATAAGTTGCCCACCAAGTATCTGTTTTAAAATCCCAAGCAATTTCACTTGTGTATGTAATATAATAACTTGGTGGAAAATATTCATCATTATCTTGAACATACATTAAGAACGCAAGAGTAAGTTGTTTTAAATTACTCAGGCATACAGATTGTCTTGACTTTTCTCTTGCTTTTGAAAGTGCAGGAAGAAGCATTGATGATAGTATCGCGATTATCGCTATTACTACAAGCAACTCAATAAGAGTGAACCCGTAAGAAAATTTTTTGTGTCCCATAAAATCCTTCTCTTTTTTGTAGGCAGGAAATAAAAAACCCGCCAATTGTGGCGGGTTGCACCCTTATTCTTCACCCTTTTTATTCTGTCTGCCGCAGAATAAAAATTACCACTTTCAGGGCAGGTCTTCTGACTTGAACTTTTACCTACTCTCTCGTCTTCCCATCCGCCAAAGGCAGACAGTGACTTATGAGATTTCGTCAGTTCTTACAGCGCCGGGAGCGTGTGAGATTTTCACCCACTTCCCTATTAAGCACACTTTGTGCACCCTGAATTTTTTATGTAATTTTAAAACCAGTTATTATCTTTATAATATTGATATTCTTCTATCCAGTCATCTTTCCTATTTTCAATTATTTTTCTAAAATATTCTTTATGACTATTGATTTTTTGTATTTGCTCAGGAAACTCCTTTTTTTCTTTTATTGCATCCACAATGGCCTTTCCTAATTCATTTGCATGTTTTTTTACTTCTTCTGTTATTGGAATTTTTGTAAAAACACCACCAACATACTGTGCCCCACAGGAAATTGAATATTCTTTTATGTAATCACCTATCATATCCTGAGGTCCACCACCAGATGTAGCAACAACTGCTGTATATTTGCCCATAAGCCGATGACAATGGAGAAAATGACTTGACCTATCAAGAAATGTTTTTAAATATCCTGTTATATGATTTAGATATACGGGACTGCCAAAAATAATACCATCATTTTCCAGAATTTTATTAAGTAAAAAAGAAGCATCATCTTTTATAGGACATGCCATTATTTTCTTATGACAATTTTCACAAGCCCTGCAAAATTCAATTCTAAAATTACATAAATCAATATATTCCGTTTCTGCACCTTTTTGTTCTGCACCTGATAAAATATCTTTAAGCAAAATAGATGTATTACTTATTTCTCTACGAGGTGATGCAGAAATACCTAAAATCTTTATTTTTTCATTATTCATATTCTCTATATTACCACCTCATTTTTCATTATCAAGATATAAATCCCGATACCAGATGTTTCTAAACCTCACAGGATTACTATGGTCCTGAAGCATTAAAGGTCCTTTGTTTGGATGTGGTTTGTAAGGCAATATTTGTTTATGTGCAGTTGGACCTAAAATTTCCCGATGATAATGGACAACAATTCCATTATGAAATAATGTAATAATAGCAGGACTTATAAGTTTCTCTCCTTTAAATCTTGGACAGAGCCACACTATATCATATGTCTGCCATTCTCCTGGCTTTCTACAGGCATTTACAAGTGGAGGAAATTGTCCATAAATTGCAGCAGCAGAACCATCGGCATATGTAGGATTGTTATAACTATCTAAAACCTGAATTTCATAAATTCCCATCATAAAAACACCACTATTTCCTCTCCCCTGCCCTTCACCTTCTATCTTTTCAGGAGATGCCCATTCTATATGTAATTGACAATCCCCAAATTCTTCTTTGGTTTTTATATTCCCCGTCTGTGGAACAACTTCCATATAACCATTTTCTACTTTCCATTCTGCCTTTCTACCATCTAAGTGAACCCATCCACAAAGACATTTTCCATCAAAAAGAATTTTTGCATCTGAAGGTGGAATACCTGCCTTTTCCTGAGTACCTGGTGTTCCTGGGGCCACCACTGGTGGATATGGTCTATTCCTATCGTGGACTTTATACTTTGAACCAGGAATTAAAGGCGTATCATCATAACCAGGCCTTTCTTTTTCCATTTTTTTCTCCTCCCCCTTTTTTTATTTTATTTTTTCATCGGATATAAAGGCAGTTCTTTTACAAACAGGACATATAATTTTCATTATATCTGTTCTTTGTATTGGTAGAATAACTTTTTCTTGTTCTTCTGTCTTTATATTCAAATTTTTTATAATGTTTGTCACAAGTACAGCGTTTGAATAAGATAGATTCCCTAACTTTTTATATATCCATATAATATGTTTCTCTGTCCCTATTATACTACCACAACTTTTACATATTACAAGAGGATATTCAACTTTATTTTCAACTTCTTCAGGTTCTTTAAAATATGAAACATCAAATTTATTTGTAAGTTTTATCCCTTTTGTCGTTATACAATTTCTTTCGCATTCTCCACAGAAAAGACATTTATCAGGATGGTGAATAAGAACTCTTTTTTCTTCACCAATATCATCAATTACTTCAATTGCTTTTGAAGGACATACATTTGCACATGCACCACAACCAACACACTCATCTAAATTAAATTCAGGTCTACCTCTAAATCTTTTCGGTGGAATATGTGGCTCATAAGGAAATTTTGTTGTGTATGGCGGTGTAAATAAACTTATTATTCCTTCTTTCAATTCTCTTAATTTTGGTTTTTTCATTTTTCCCACCTATTTAAGTTTTGTTTTTATCATTTGTTGGAAAAGAAATTTCAAATACCTTAAATACCTTTTTTAACCAGGGAACTATTTTTTTTAAGAAAATATTATAAATATCAAGGTATCCTTTATCTTCCCAATTGTAAATTGTTTTTAAAACAGGTAATTCTCTTAAAGTCAAATAAAATTGAGACCCATCAAAAGATGCAATTTCTCTTTCAAGTTTTTCTCCACCTGTAAATATTTCTTTTTTACTCATTTTCCCAATTATTTTTTTATAAAAAATGAAAATTACAAAAAATACCAGGACTAAAAGGATACCGTAGAAATTCACAATATTGATAAGAGATATATTTACTTCTGGGGCAAAAACAATTTTTGAAAAAACATTATTCATAAAGAAATCAGGAAAAACCCCTAAAATGAAACAAAGAACAGATAAAACTCCCATTGGGATAGAAAAGAAAGGTGAAATTCTACTTTCTTTCTGTATATTTTCTCTTTTTCTTACTCCCAGGAATGTATCATTTAAAACTTTTAAACAGGCAGCCAGAGTTAAACAACTTCCCAATATTGCAATTAAAAACGCAACCGTTGTAAGAACTGTTCCTTTTTCAAGTAATGCTTGATAAATAATCCATTTTGAAATAAATCCATTAAAAGGAGGTATCCCTGAAATTGAAAGAGAAGCAATAAAAAATGCAAAAAATGTAAATGGCATTTTTTCTCCAAGTCCACCATAATCAGATAAATTTCGAGAACCAACTTTTTTTATTATTACCCCTGCTGCAAGAAACAATAGTCCTTTAAATAAAGCATGATTTAATGTATGATACAATGCACCTAATAGTCCTAAATTTGTTCCACATGCAATTCCAAGGAATATATAACCAATTTGTCCTATACTGCTAAATGCAAGTAATCTTTTTATATCATTTTGAATTATTGCAAGTAAACAACCAGTAAGTACTGTTAAACAACCAATTATTATCATAATTGTTTGCCATCCAATAGACCATGAAGGAGAGAAAATTTCAAAATAAAATAGTATTAAGGCATAAATTCCTATTTTTATCATAATTCCTGAAAGTAAAGCAGATATTGGAGTTGGAGCAGCAGGATGAGCATCGGCAAGCCAACTATGTAAAGGGAAAAGACCTGCTTTTATTCCAGCACCAATTATAATTGAAAAGAAAAGGAGATGTTTCCAGAAAATACTTTGTCCAGCAATTCCTGATAAATAACCAAGTATTCCAAAAAGGAGAAATATACTTCCTGCTCCTGTCATAATAAGATATTTTATAGAGGCACTTTTTGCTTCTTTTGTATTCTCATAAAGAATAAGAAAAAAACTTGAAAAAGTCATAAATTCCCAGAAAGAATAAAATAAAATTAAATTTGGCGACAGAGTAGTTCCTAACATTGAACCAATAAAGAAAAATAAAAGACAATCATAAACAAAAGTTGATTGCCAATTATATTTCTGACTATAAATTATTACTAATAGACCAAGAAAAGAAATAAGAATAGCAAAAAAACTGCTTATTCCTCCAAGTAATAAAAACCATGTGCAATTACAAACTATATATATTGTAGATAACAAAACAACCAATCCACCTAAAATAGAAATCCAGCATCTCTTTTTTCTACTTAACTTATAAAATAAAATATGAATAAGTGAAATTATAAAACATATTGCAGTTGGCAATAAAATTAAAGTTTCTTTATTCAAATAATTCCTCCCCTGTTAATAAAGTTAAAATAATACCGCCTAATAATGACAAAATACATAAGAAAAGCACACAAAACATCATGAACTTATATTTTCTTTCATTGTTTTCTGTAATTATGTCTGTCTGTTCAGTTGTTCTTATAAAAATATATTTAAATAACCTTAAAATATAAAAAAGAGTAAGTGCCAGAGTTATAATTGAAAAGAAAGCAAAATAAATATTTCCTGACTTTAACATTCCATAAATGATATTCAATTTACCAGATGAACCAAGAAAAGGTGGAATACCAATTATTGAAAGTGATGAAAACAAAAAGGCAGTAAATGTGACCGGCATTTTTTTTGCACTTACAGAAATTTTTGTAATATCATTTGTTTTAAATACCTTTTCTAAAATTCCTGCACACATAAACAAACACCCTTTACCAAGAACATTTGCTACATAAAAAACCATAATACCTTTAAATGCAATTTCATTAAAAGAAAGAAGTCCACAAATCATAAATCCAATCTGGCTTATAGTTGAATATGTAAGAATTTTTTTTATATCTATTTCTATAAAAGATAATACTCCACAAAGTACACTGCTGAATAAAGCAATATATCCAATCCATGAAACACTGGACGTTATAAAAAGTGTCTTTATAAATAATTTTGCAATCCCATAAAGAGATATGTTAACCAATATAGTGTTAAAGAAAGATACCACAGGAGTTGGTGCAATTGTTGTTGAAGGGATGTAGTAATGAAATGGAAAAGTTGCTGATTTTATCATTATTCCAATAAAAAAGAGGTAAAAAACATAAGGAGGAATACAACTCCCTTTCATTTCTAGTAAACTTAATGAGTTTGTATTTATATAAATTAAAATAAAAGAGAATAATATTATTATTGCTGAACAAACTTTTGTAACTAGATATATATTGTTTTTGCTGGAATTTTCATTTTCTCCTTTATAAAATGCAATTAATTTATAAAAACAAAATTCTGCTAATTCCCAGAATATAAAAAGTAAAAATAAATTGTCAGAAAATACCACACCTGTTAGACATCCAATTAAAATTAAACTCCAGAAAGAAAAATTATTTTTAAACTCTTCATTTTCATCTGAAAAATAATCAATAGAATAAAGAAAAATAAAAATTCCAATTATAACAGAAGTTATTGCAAAAATATAACTTAAAAAATCGCATGAAAATTTAATACCATATAAAAAATAAACAGTTGTCCCAGTTTTGGAAATTAGTAAAAGAGAAATAAATTGTAATAAAGTAAAGAAAGTAGCAACAATTATTGGTTTTCTCTTTAAAAATGTTTTTATACAAAAAGCGCCTAAAAATGGTAATACCAATGCCAGAATTATATTATTCATTTTCTCTTAATTTTTTTGTTTTTTCTATTGATAACTTAACAAGGTCTTGAAAATCATAAAGTTTTTTATTCCTTTTTTCAATATCATAAACAGCAACCCTTTCTGTGCAACAATAACAGGGGTCAACTCCTGCAAGAATTATACAAACATCTGAAATTGTCTGGTTAATACAACTTGTTTTAAATGTTGGAATATTTGTATAACTCGGTGCTCTTATTTTATGTCTTACAGGGCTATTACTTCCATCACTTCTTATATAATGAAAACACTCTCCTCTTGGTGCTTCATGATGTCCTATTCCTTCTCCTTCTGGTATTTCTCTTACTTCCTTACATATTTCCCCTTTTTTCCCTTTTATTGCTTCTAACGATTGTTCAATTATTTTTATACTTTCAAAACATTCACCTAACCGAACGACTGCTTTATCAAAAACATCTCCATTTTCACATGTTATAACTTTCCATTCAACTAAATTATAACCAGCATAGGGGTCATCTTTTCTTACATCTATATCAATTCCAGACGCTCTTGCAATAGGTCCTACTGCTCCATAGTTTTTTATATCCTCTTTTGTTAAAACTCCCACTCCTTTAAGTCGTGCTGCTAAAACTGGGTCATCTAAAACTGCCTTTGTTAACATTCCAACTTTCTTTTTTGTCTTATCAAGTGTTTTTTTCAATAAAGGTATATCCTCATCTTCAATATCTCTTCTTACCCCCCCTATTTTAAGCATTGCATAATGATTTCTATTACCTGTTATTGTTTCAAACATATCAAGGATTGGTTCTCTATATTTCCACGCCCACATAAAAACAGTATTATAACCAAGAAAATGTCCCGCAAGTCCAAGCCATAAAAGATGACTGTGAAGTCGTTCTAGTTCTCCAATTATATTTCTTATATATTTTGCCCTTTCAGGAATATCTATTTCCAGTAAATTTTCAACTGCATTACAAAAAGCAATTGGATGGGATGTTGAACAAATACCACATATTCTTTCAACAAGAAAAGTTACCTGGTCCCAATGTTTACTTTCAGAAAGTTTTTCAATTGCTCTGTGATTATAACCAGCAACCCATTCAACATCAACAACTTTTTCACCTTCACAATATAAATTAAAATATTCTGGTTCCTCTAAAAGAGGATGATACGGACCAATTGGAACAACAACTTTTTTTCTATTATTTTTTTCCATCTGTTTTTACCTCTTTCCTTAAGGGATAATTACCTTCTTCCCAATCATCTCTTAAAAGAAAATGTTTTAAGTCAGGGTGTCCAATAAAATTTATTCCAAGAAGTTCCCATATTTCTCTTTCAATATAAGAAATACCAGGAATTAAACAAGTTAAACTTTCAATCTCTGGCCTTTTTTTATCATCAATAAATGTTTTTAAAGAAACAATAACACCACCTTTTTTATCAAAAGAAAAATGATATAAAAGTTCAAAGTTATCAAAATTATCAATACCAGTTACAATAATATACCTACCTTCCATATATTTAAACATAATTTCTGTTGCTTTTTTAATATCTTTTTTATCAATTGTTATATATATTCTTTTTTCATTAACTACCTTTATTTCCTTGATTAAATTGCCTAACTTTTCTTTTAATATATCTTTCATTTTAATTTCTCCAGAAATTTAACTATTGCTGATATCATTGCCTCTGGCTTTGGTGGACACCCTGGTATATAAATATCAACAGGAATAACATTATTATAAGGACCTGCCATTTGATAGCCATCTCTGAAAACTCCACCTGAACAAGCACATGCACCAATTGCCACTACAACACATGGCTTTGCTGCCTGTTCATAAATTCCTTTTACTCTTTCAAAACATTTTTTATTTATAATCCCTGTGCATAAAAGAACATCTGCATGTCTTGGAGAACCAACCAATACCATACCAAATCTTTCAATATCAAACCTTGGAGTAAGAAGGTCAAGAATTTCAATATCACAGTTATTACATGACCCTCCACTTACATGATATACCCACAAACTTTTCTTCAATGCTTTTAATTTTATGTTCATATTACCATCCTAAAAAAGATAAAATTATTCCAATAATTCCCAAAAAAGTGAGATGTCCCCAAAAAAATCTCATTGCCTGGTCTATTCTTAATCTTGGATTTGTATTTTTTATAAGAACAATCAAAAAGACAATTAAAATATATTTTAATAGAGATATTATAATAGCAATAGGCGAAGAGTAAGAGAAACCACCAAGAAAAAGAGTCATAATAAAAACAGGTCCAACAATAAGTAAAACATATTTTGTAAGTTTAAAAAGTCCTAATAAAATTCCAGAATATTCCATAAAAACGCCCGAACTTATTTCTGTTTCTGCTTCTGCTGTATCAAAAGGAACAATTCCAATTTTACCTGTTATAACAAAAAGAGAAATTAAAAAACCAATAAATCCAGATAATGAACCAATAAAAATATGGGTCTGTTGTTGAACATTTAAAATTGTTAAAAGTGAAGTAGTTCCACCTGCTTTGATAGCAGAAATTATAATTGCACATATAAATGGTAACTCATAGCCCAAAAGAAGTTTTAATTCTCTGCTTAAACCAACTGCTGATAAAACATTTCCAGATGCACTTGCTCCTAAAATTATTGCAAGAGATGGAATTGTTAAAAAATAAACAAAAAGAATAATGTCCCCCGGCAATGTAAAAATCCCTTTCTGAACAAGAATAGCCATAACTCCACAAATAATTACTGATATAAAAGATATAATTGGAGATAAAATAAAAATAGGAGTATTTGCTCCTTCTGGAATAATTACTTCTTTTCCCATTAATTTAACAAAATCAGCAAAATTCTGATACCATGGGGGACCTACTCTAAACTGGATTCTTGCAGTAAGTTTTCTTTCAATCCAATTTGCAATGCATCCACCAATTGAAAGAAAAATACCCCCTAAAATAAAATACCATAAATAATAAGTAAATGTCATTTTTCTATTCCCTGTAATGAAAGATAATTATAAACATTAACAATAAGTATTTTCCCTACTTCAAAAGTAATCTTTGTTTTCTCAATATCTTTTTCATCAACAAACTTAATTGCTCCACAATTACAACTTTCTACACAAACAGGAATTTCGTTTTCTTTTAATCTATTTATACAAAAATCACATTTTGAAGTTAAGTAACTTACAATATCAGGCACAATTGTCCCAAATGGACAGGCAATTAAACAACTTTTACAGGAAACACAAAGGATATTACTTCTTTTAACAACTCCATTTTCTCTTTTTAGTGCCTGGTTAGGACATGCATTTACACAGGGATAATCCTCACATTTTCTACATGCAAGAAGAAACGCAATTTGTTCTTTTAAGTTAATAATTCCATTATTTTCAGGATGTAATATATAACTACATTTTAACTGACATTTACAAATAAGAAGTTTATCATAATCAATAAATAATTTTTTCATCTCACACCCATATATTTGGTTTATTCTTTATCTGGTCATAAGTAAAAACAGGACCATCTTTACATACATAAAGGTCACCAATTAAACAGTGTCTACAATGTCCAACTCCACAATACATTTTTCTTTCCATAGAAAGATAGATATTACTATCAGAAAAATTTATCTGTAATAATTTCAAAGTTGCAAATTTCATCATAATTGGTGGACCACAAACAACAGCAACAGAATTTTTAATATCCATATCAAGAGCATCAAGGGTAACAGTTACAACCCCTTCCATATATTTCCATGTTTCGTCTTTTTTATCAACAGTTATTCTAAATGATAAGGGAATTTTTTCACAAAGTTTTTGCCAATCACCAAATAATTTGTCTTTATATATATAATCAGAAGGACTTTTTGCTCCACAGCAGAAAACAATTTTTTTATAATTCTGATATGTATGAACAAGTGCTAAAAACAATGCTCTCACAGGCGCAAGTCCAACTCCTCCTCCAACAAGCAAGACCTCTTTTCCTTTAAATTTTTCTAATGGATATGGTTTCCCATAAGGTCCTCTTACCCCAACTATATCTCCTTTTTTTAATTGATGTATTTTTTCTGTCACTCTCCCTGTTTTCATTACTGTAAATTCAAGTTTTTCTGTATCAAAAGGAGAAGAAGAAGGAGTAAATGGTGCTTCTCCAACTCCTGGAATAGTTAAAGAAGCAAATTGTCCAGCAAGAAAATTAAATTGTTTCTCTGGCTTTAAAACAATTGTCTTAATTGTTGGAGATTCTTCAATTACATCAATTACTTCACATTTTATTGGTTTATAAATGTTTTCTGTCATTTAACTACCTCTTTCACCAGTTCACTTATAACTCTTCTTTTATCAATTTTCCCAATACATCCACTTATACATCTTCCACAACCAGTACACCCTAAAATATTAAAATTTGAGACCATATAGTCATATTTGCATAAAAGACGATTTGCATACCTACTATGTAAATTAGGTCTTGGAGTTGCACCAGAAGCCATTCTTGCATATCCAGGGAAAAGACAACTATCCCAGAATTTGATTTTTTCAAAGTTCTCTTTTTCACTTGTATCTTCAAGAAAAAAACATACACAACTTGGACAGTTAAAATTACAACTTCCACAGGAAACACAATTTTTTATATCATTAATTTTTTCCCATTTTTCAGTTTCATATACCCCTTTAATTTTTTCCTGAAAATTATTAAGATTAAATACCTCATTTATTTCTTTTATTCTCTTTACTGTTTTTTCTCTCAGAACATTTCTATTGTCAATTTGCTGCACGGTTGCATTAAAAAACCTATTATCTTTTCCAATAAATTCATTACCTTTTTCAGTTGCAATTTCAACAATAAAACCATCTGTTGTCATTGAAAAATTAATATCAAAATTTTTTTCAGGATATGGATTGGTCCCAACAATTTCACAAAAACAGGTATCTGATGGTTGATAACAGTCAGTACTAATTATAAGCAAATTTTCTCTTCTTCTTTTGTAATTTGGGTCCTTATATTCACCATTAGCAAAAACATTATCAAGAATTTCAAGTCCTTTTAAATCACAGGAAGCAATTCCTATTAAAATAATTTCATCAAAGTTTTCTATCTCATTAACAATTTTTTCAACAATAGGAAGTAAGAAAATTTTAAGTGGTTCAACTGTTCTGAATTTGTTATAGACAATATTTTCAACATTGTTTTCATCAATAAGATTTAAAAATAAATTCTGATTTTCTTCAATTGGAGCATAAACTTTTTTTTCTTTAATTTTTCCTTTTAAAAAATTTTCACAGTCCTGTTTTGTGATAAATAATGTTTCCACTTGTTCCTCTTTTCACAAAGTTATATAAAAAAATAAACAAACTTTTTAAATTAAAACATAATAAAATTTTTTGTCAAGCATTTTTTATTATACCAATAATTTTTAATTAAGCAACAAAACAATTCTAACTCTAAAATTCTGACATAAGGAAATTTTTTATTTAATATTCAAAAAATCTATTCCCTCTTTCATTTTTTAAAATTAAGGAAAAAGAGGTAAAATATATAATAAAGTGGAAAAAATTTAAATGGAAATTTTTATTGATAGAAAAAAATTATTAGATATAATTTTAAACATAGTATAAAATTAGTTGTATAAAAGAACTCTCACATTAAATATTTTATCCTATAAAGAAGTAAGCGTGAGAGAAAAAATATAGATAATTTTCTAAAATAAAAAAGGAGGGAATATGAAACAAAAAGTAGGTATGGTAGTTTTAGTAATTATAATTCTTGCTGCGTTGGGTTTTATTGTTAAACAAGCGATGCCTAAAAAACCAACTTATGGAATAAATCTGGTTGATGTTAAAGCAAAAAAAGTTTTTCAACAAACAATTACAGCTGGTGAAACAATAAATTATCCCGTAAAATCACCTTATACTGGAGAAAATACTGCTTATTCTGCTAACCAATGTATGAAATGTGGAACAATTTTTGCTTATATTCCTTATACTCCAAAAAGTCCCACGGAAGAACCACCATCACCTGAAATTATGATGCCAAAATGTCCAAAATGTGGTTCATTTGAGATAATAGTTCCTGCAATTCCACAAGGAGTAAAAGAAATTGATGTAAATCAGGATGAAATACCTATTGTTGATATGTCAAAAGGTACAAAATAACTTTAGTAAGTTAAAGGGTCAGAAATTCCTACTTTGGTAAAGGCATTTTTTCTTAGTTGGCAACTTGGACATTTTCCACATGGTTTTTTAGTACTTTTATAACAGGACCAGGTAATTGAAAAATCAAGTGAGAGTTTTATACCCTTTTTTACTATATCTGCTTTTGATAAATAAAGTAATGGTGCTTGTATTTTAATTTTTCCGCCATTTATTGTTTTTTTTGTTGCAATATCAACAACTTCCTGAAATTTTTTTATAAAAGGTGGTCGGCAATCTGGATAATTAGAATAATCAACAGAATTTACTCCAATAAAAATTGCATCTGCATCAATTGTCTCTGCATAGGCAACAGCAACAGAAAGTAAAATTGTATTTCTTGCTGGAACATAAGATAAAGGTATTTCTCTTTTTACCTTTTCTGGTATTTTTATTTCTTTTCTTGTAAGTGCTGATTTTACCCACGAGAGGTCAAAATTTAAAATTAAGTGTTTTTCACATTTTAAAAATTTACCCACTTTCTTTGCCGATTCAATTTCTTTTTTACCTTTTTGTCCATAATTTAAGGTTAAACAAAAAATCCTATATCCATTATTTTTAGCAATAGCAGCAGAGACAAAACTATCCATTCCACCGGAAATTAAACAAACTGCTTTTTCTTTTCTCATAGTAAAATTATATAAAAAATAATAAAAATTGTTAATAAGGTAGGTTATTTAGCGCGTGGATGTGTTTTGTTATAAAATTCTTTTAATCTTTCTACTGTTAAGTGAGTATAAATCTGAGTGGTTGTTATTCTTTCATGTCCAAGAAGTTCTTGAACTGTTCTTAAATCAGCACCTCTATCAAGTAGGTGAGTTGCAAAAGAATGTCTGAAAGTATGTGGTGTTACTTTTTTATTTATAATTGCCTTTTTTGAATACTTATCAATTATCCTTTCAACACTTCTTTCTGTCAGAGGTTTATTGTATTTATTGAGAAAAACAATTCTTTCCTTTTTATTCGGCCTTTTTTCAATATATTCTATCAATGCCTTTAAAGCATATTTCCCAATTGGCACAATTCTTTCTTTTTTACCTTTTCCCCTGACCTTTATAACTTCTTCAAAAAAATTTATATCCTCAATTTTTAAAGAAGTAAGTTCCCCAACTCTTATTCCTGTTGAATATAAAAGTTCAAGTATTGCTTTATTTCTTAATGATTGCCAACTATTTTTAAATGGTAAATTTAAAATTTTTTCAACTTCTTCAAGTGTTAAAAAGTTTGGCAACCTATCTGCTTTTTTTGGGGAAGAAAGAAGAACAATCGGATTTGATTTTACCAATTTTCTTGTAGTTAGAAATTTAAAAAATGATTTTAATGATGCAATTTTTCTACCAATTGTGTTTTCAGAATAACCATAACTTCTTAAATGCCCTAAATAAGAAATGAGGAGTTGGTGAGAAATTTCATCAAAAGAATTTATTTTATTTTTTTTTATAAAATTTATAAATTGAGAAATATCTTTTTTATATCCTTTAATTGTATTGACTGAATAATTTCTTTGTAATGTCAGATAATCAAGAAATTTTTTAACATACCTTTTCATTCTTCTTTATTTCTTTTTCAATGTACTTTTATGCCTTTTAGACACCTGCCTGAATATCTACCACTTTTCATCACTAAAAAAAATGTCTCTGGCAATACCTACTCTCCCACCTCCTCTCGAAGGCAGTACCATCGGCGTCGAGAGGCTTAACTGCCGTGTTCGGGATGGGAACGGGTGTTACCCTCTCGCTATCGTTGCCAGAGACATTATTATTTTACCTTCTTTTTCTTATCTGTCAACATTTCGAATTGAGACATAATAAATATTTACAAAAAAAAGAGAAAATAAAATGACTTACTTTCCTGCTCTTTTCCTTTCCATACCAAAATACTCATCAGATAAACATCGGAAAGAAAGTAATAAGTAATTTTCATTACTAATAAAAAAAATACGAGAGAATTAATATTATATGAGAATTTTAGGATGCTTTTCTTCTAAATGGGATTTTTTCAGATGGATAAGTATTGATAATTCTTTTTGATATTAAAAAACCTCTTCTTGCCATACCAACACCAAATTTAATATATTTTAGCATTCCTATATTATGAGCATCTGTTCCAATTGAAAAATTTATATTTTTACCAAGTGCCTTCAAAATATTAATATCATTTAGGTCAAGTCGGTCAGGATAAGAATTTATTTCAAGAATTACTCTATATTTTTCTGCGTACTCAATAATTTCCTCAATATCAACATCATATCCCTCTCTTCCGCTTAATAATCTTCCTGTTGGATGAGCCAATATATCAACATAAGGATTTTCTATTGCTTTTTTAATTCTTTCTCCGACATTTTTCTTAAAACCCTGATGGATTGCAACAATTACATAATCAAGTTCTCTTAAGATTTTATCATTATAATCAAGGGAACCATCACTAAGAATATCAACTTCTGCACCTTTTAATATTTTTATTCCCTTTATTTTTTGATTTAATTTGTCTATTTCTTCATTTTTTCTCTTTAATTCATCTTCATCAAGACCTCCCGCTATTTTTGATGTCTTTGAATGGTCAGCAATTCCAATATATTCATATCCCATTTTTTTTACAGATAAAGCAATTTCTTCAATTGTATTAACACCATCTGAATATTCAGAATGTACATGTAAATCACCTTTTATCTCTTTTTCTTCAACAATTTTTGGCAATTTACCTTGTTGCGCTAATTCAATTTCACCTCTATCTTCTCTCAATTCAGGAGGAATCCAGACAAGTCCCAATGCTTTATAAACATCTTCTTCTGTTTTACCTGCTATTTTCTTATCATTTTTAAAAACACCATATTCACTTATTTTTAATCCATTTTCTTTTGCAAAAGTTCTTAATTTTATGTTATGACCTTTGGAACCAGTAAAATATTGTAAGGCAGAACCATAACAATCATCAGGAATAACTCTTATATCAACCTGCAAATTATTTTCTTTTACAATCACAGATGCTTTAGTTTCTCCTTTTACAAGTATTTCACTTACATCTGGTAAAGATACAAATTTCTCAATTATATCTTCTTTCCCTACTGCAAGAATATCAATATCACCAATTGTTTCTTTCATCCTTCTAATTGAACCAGCAGGAGAAATTTTATCAGCATATTTTCTTAAACTTTCAATTATGTTTTCAACTATTGGAAGTGCAATTCCCAATGGTATTCTTGATTTACCTAACTTGTAAAGTTCTATACCTCTTTTTATATTCTCAACTTTCTTCTCTCCCATTCCAAAAAGTTTCGCAAGTGAACCATCTTCAATAACTTTTTCAAGGTCAGATAAATTTTTAACATTTAATTTGTTATAGACCAAATTCAATGTTTTTGGTCCTAAATTCGGGATATTGAGTAATTCAATAATTCCATCAGAAATACCTTCCATCGCTTCCTCATATTTTTTCATCCTGCCTGTACTTAGATACTCATCAATTTTTTCTGCCATTCCTTTTCCAATCCCAGGGATATTTTCAAGTTCCTTCCTTTTCCATATATCTTCAATATCCTCAGTAAGCTCTCTTATAACCCTTGCTGCTTTCCTATAAGCACCTATTCTAAAAGAACTATCATTTTTGAATTCAAGGGCATCAGCAATTTTATCAAAAATTTCAGCAATTTCAGTATTTTTACTCATTTTTTTTACCTACTGGGCATAAATAAAAAACATCTTCACCAATCCCAAGAACACCTTTTACTTTTTCATCATCAAATGCGCCAACCATAACTATTCCAAGAGATAATGCCTCTGCCTGTAAATGTAAATTCTGCCCACAATGTCCAACTTCCATATAAACATATCTTTTACCTCTTTCCCCATATCTTCCTGTTGTTTTTTCAAAAATTCCAGATATAACAACTATTGCAGGAGCAATTTTTAAGCATCTCTGCTCATAAGCACTTTTTGAAATTTCATTCCTTAAATCACCTTTCTTAATTAAGGAAATTGAATGTTCCCCAAAATTGTAATGATATAAACCTTTTTCAATTTTTTCTATTTCACCTGCAATTAGAAATATTTCAAGAGGATATGTTGCCCCAGCAGAAGGAGATGTTCTTCCACCTTTAGAATTTTTGCCATCACATGCCCATAAAAGTTGAGAAATTTCTTTTATTGTCAATTTTTCATCTTTATAATCTCTTGTTGACTTCCTTCTTTTTAATGCCTCTTCTACACCTATTTCACTAATTTCAACTTCCGGTAATTTTATATTTTCCATTTTTTATTATTTTACCTTAAAAAAGAGGGAGGAGGGAAAAGCTATTTAAGCAATGAGTCCAAAATTTTTTCTGCTTCGTCTTCTTCTAAATAATCAACCATTTGAAGAATTTCATTTTCATTTAAGGATAAATTATCCTGTAAAAATAAAACATCATAATAAAAACTATATTTATTGTTCTCTTCATTTTTCACAATACTCTGTTTTGGGGATTTAAAGAAAAAAAGAGAAAGAGAAAAAACAAAAATAATTGAAATCAATGCAAATACAAATCTCCTTTTAAATATATGCCTCTTTTCTTTAACAGGTACTTCAAAAATAGAATTTTCCCTGCTATCCCACCAAGAAGAAGGAAGAACAGGAATATCTATTTTTTTGCTTTTTTCAATTACCATTTTCAACTCATCATATTTATTTTTACATCTTTCACATTTTTCTAAATGCTTTAAAATCTGTTCTTCCTCTTTTTTATTAAGTTCCTTATTAATTAAGTCAACCAATTTCTTTTCAAATTTCTTGCATGACATTTTTCAGCACCCCCTTTTCTTTAAGATTTTTCCTTATCTTTTCAACTGATTGGAAATAAGTTGCTTTTACTGTTCCTTCTCTTGATTTAAGTATCTCAGCAATCTGTTTATATGGCAATTCTTCATATGTTTTCAAAATAAAAATTGATTTTTGTCTTGGCGTTAAATTTTCAATTTCTTTCTGAATTTCATCTTTAATATCTCTTAAAATAACCATTTTATCACTTTCAATTTTTTCACTTTTTAAAATATTTTCCTGAATTTCTCCTATTTTTTCCCTTTTTCTTTTTCTAATGTAGTCATATGAAAGATTTATGACTATTCTATAAATCCATGTATAAAACTTCGCTTCCTCTCTAAAACTATCCCATTTCTGATATGCCTTAACGAAACTTTCCTGAACGATATCAATACCATCTTCTTTATTTCCCACCATTCTGAAAGCAACACTATACAATCTATCTCTATATTCTCTATAAAATGCCTCAAATTTTTCTTTCTTACCCACTTCTTTTTGACCTTTTTGTTGATAAATAGTTTAGTAAATAGTATAATAAATTGAACAAAATAAAAAGGATAAAAAAACAGGAGGAAAAATGGCTAAAAGAACCACATCTGTTTTAAGAAGACAAAGAAAAGAAAAGAGAAAAACAGCAAGGAATAAGGCAATAAAATCAAAAATAAAAAGAATAGTTAAGAAAACAAAAAAAGCAACTCTTGAAAATAATGTGAATCTTGAAAATTATGTGAAAACAGCAATAAAAGAAATAGATAAAGCAACAGGTAAAGGAGTTCTTCATAAAAATACTGGCTCAAGGAAAAAAAGTAGACTTATGCATTACATAAATAAGTATAAAACAGACACCAAAAATCAGGAAAAGAAATAATAAATAAAAATTTCAAGTTCCTCTCCTGGGAGAATTTTCCCTATTTTTAAAGAAAAATCTAATTGATGCAGTTGCTCAAATTTCTTAATTGTTTCTCTATCTAATTTTTTCCTGTTTAGAAATACATTTTTTAAATATAAATTAGCAGCACCTATAACAACTTGAAAATTCTTTTCTCTTTGTGAAACATATTCCCTTATTAAACTTCTTAATTTTCCCTTATTTTCTTTTCTTATTGAATAAATTTGAGAAAAAAGTATCTGTTCTTGTGTTTTAAATGCAGAATAAACTTCTGCATATTTTTTCAAAGGCATATTTATATCCGTTCCTGTTAAAATAAAAATAACATCTTTTGCCTTTTCAATAATTTCTTCTAATTTTTCACATTCACTTTTCAGAAGATTTTCAACATTCTTAATAATAATAAGTTTTTTTTCAGAAAAAACAGGGAGGAAATCGACTTCTTCAATTATATCTTTGGTAGTTACTTCTCCACCATAAAAAACTTTTTTATCAAAATCAGTGAATTTATATTTTTCTTCTAAATTCTTATAAATTTCTTCAAATTTTGATGTGTTTTCAACTCCAACAATAACAAACAAATTTTCTTTTTTATTTTCTTTCTTCATTTTCTAAAATAATTGTGTAAACTTTTATTGCTATTTTTTTAGTAATATCATTAAGAACTTTTTCTTCATCATAGGAATTGGAAAGAGGATATGAGATGAACTGAACAAAACTTTTTTTGAAAACCTCACCATTTCTTTCAAGCAAAACTTCACCTTCCACTGTCAATTTACTACTTACAATTTCATCACTATCATATTTGTCATAAAAAAGAGGAGTTCTATTTATTTTATTAAGCAGAATTGTCAAAACATAATCAGCATTATCTTCTGATGAAGTAAGTGTAAAAGATGGATAATTAATTATTACATCTGTCAGGTTGTTATATAGATACATTTGGAGTTTTGGCTGTAATGTCAAATTTTCAATTTTCTTTATATAAACCTTTTCACTTCCCTTATTTAAAAACTTATAACCACATCCAGAAAATAAAAGAAGTAATAAACTAATGAGAGCTAATTTTCTTTTTTGCTTTTTGTCCATATTCTGTTTCAGGATAATTCTCTACAATTTTTCTATAATAAAATAAAGAAGGTCCCTTTTTCCCCATTCTTTCGTAAAGGGAGGCAATTTCATAATACCTTTTTGCTTTTTCATTTTCTATTTTATCTGCCAATTTTTGAAGCTCCTGGTTATAAGTACTATCAGGATATTCTTCTATAAAAAAAGATATATCATTTCCCACTTTTTCAAGTTTCTCAATATCATAGTTCACATCAGGAATTGCAAGATACTCTGATTTTATGAGAAAGAAATTTGCTTTTTCTATTATTGGATTTTCAGGGTATGTTTCTATAATTCTTCTAAATATATCTTCTGCCCTTTCATAGTTTTTCACATCCATATAAAACACACCTAAATTGAATAACCTTTCAGGTGCTTCTTTACTATAAGGGCTATTATCCACAACTTTTTCAAGTAGGGATCCTTTCTCTTCTTTGCGGGATTTTAAAAATGGTAATTGCCATTTATTTTCAATGGAAAGATACTTTGTCCCTATTTCTGATTGTTTTTTTATTGCTTCAAATATAAGTTCTGACTGTGGATATTTATCAATAATTTGTTGATAATAGTCAAATGCCTTTTTATATTCACCCTGATTATAATAAATTTCACCAAGAGCAAAGCATGATTTAGGAGCATATTCTGAATTTTTATAATGCTCTAACAACTTTTTATGTTCCCTTATCGCTTTTTCAATATTCCCTTCTTGCCTGAATTTTTCTGCATATTCAAATTGCTCTTTTGGGGTGTCCTTTACTGCATATTTTGGATTTACCCACTTTCCTGTTTGAGGTGTCCATTCCCAATAAGCAAAACAAGAAAAAGCAAAAGCAAAAAATAAAACAAAAATAACAAAAATTCTTTTCATTTATCTCCTATATTATAATTTTACTTTTATCTTTATAATATTTTCCACAAAATAATAGATGTGTCAAATAAGCAAGAAAATTGCTAAACAGGGTGAGTGAGGGGATTGTTCTACACAGGAAGTTTAGAGGGATGCCTACGAACCAACTCTGCTTCGCTACTCTTTGCTACCTCAGTCGGTTTGACCCC
>Ga0208825_1000755_pt1 | contig 28355 bp, 21 predicted proteins | sample AD_UKC113_MetaG_FD_184450 | JGI IMG/M metagenome (GOLD analysis project Ga0208825, IMG submission 184450) | Active sludge microbial communities of municipal wastewater-treating anaerobic digesters from Hong Kong - AD_UKC113_MetaG (SPAdes)... | ecosystem: Engineered > Bioreactor > Anaerobic >...
GCGCGCGTGGCGTGCAGGGCGTCTTCGACGCGCGCCTTCTTCTCCTTCATCTCGACCTCGGTGGCAGCGCCGACCTTGATCACGGCCACGCCGCCGGCCAGCTTGGCCACGCGCTCTTGCAGCTTCTCGCGGTCGTAGTCGCTGGTGGCTTCCTCGATCTGCACGCGGATCTGCTTGACACGCGCCTCGATGTCGGCGGCCTTGCCGGCGCCGTCGATGATGGTGGTGTTTTCCTTGCCCACTTCGATGGTCTTGGCCTGGCCCAGGTCGGCCAGCGTCACCTTCTCAAGGCTCAGGCCCACTTCCTCGGCGATGACCTTGCCGCCCGTCAGGATGGCGATGTCTTCCAGCATGGCCTTGCGACGGTCGCCAAAGCCAGGTGCCTTGACGGCCACGACCTTCAGGATGCCGCGGATGGTGTTGACCACCAGGGTCGCCAGGGCTTCGCCCTCGACCTCTTCGGCCACGATCAGCAGCGGGCGGCCGGCCTTGGCCACGGCTTCCAGCGTGGGCAGCAGGTCGCGGATATTGCTGATCTTCTTGTCGAACAGCAGCACGTAGGGGTTGTCCAGCAGTGCGGCCTGCTTCTCGGGGTTGTTGATGAAGTAGGGCGACAGGTAGCCGCGGTCGAACTGCATGCCTTCAACCACGTCCAGCTCGTTGTCCAGGCTCTTGCCGTCCTCGACGGTAATGACCCCCTCTTTGCCCACCTTGTCCATGGCGTCGGCGATGATCTTGCCGATCGACTCGTCGCTGTTGGCCGAGATGGAGCCGACCTGGGCGATTTCCTTGCTGGTGGTGGTGGCCTTGCTGGCCTTCTTCAACTGCTCGATCAGGGCCGCCACGGCCTTGTCGATGCCGCGCTTGAGGTCCATCGGGTTCATGCCGGCGGCCACGTATTTCATGCCTTCGCGCACGATGGCCTGGGCCAGCACGGTGGCGGTGGTGGTGCCGTCGCCGGCGTTGTCGCTGGTCTTGGAAGCGACTTCCTTGACCATCTGCGCGCCCATGTTCTGCAGTTTGTCCTTGAGCTCGATCTCCTTGGCCACCGACACGCCGTCCTTGGTCACCGTGGGGGCGCCGAAGCTGCGCTCCAGCACCACGTTGCGGCCCTTGGGGCCCAGGGTGGTCTTGACCGCGTTGGCCAGGATGTTCACGCCTTCGACCATGCGGGCGCGGGCTTCGCCGCCGAAAACTACGTCTTTTGCTGCCATGTTGTTGGCTCCAGAAAAATATGAATGAAATGCCGCTCTAGCGCAGGTGGATCAAGCGCGAGCAGCTATGAAACAAGGAGTTATGCGGAACGAGGTGAGGAATTACTTCTCGACGACTGCAAACAGATCGTCTTCTTTCATCACCAGCAGCTCGTCGCCATCGACCTTGACGGTCTGGCCGCTGTACTTGCCGAACAGCACGCGATCGCCCACCTTCACGTGCATGGCGATGGCCTTGCCGTTGTCGTCCAGGCGGCCCGGACCCACGGCCAGCACTTCGCCCTGGTCGGGCTTTTCGGCGGCGTTGTCGGGAATGACGATGCCCGAGGCGGTCTTGGTTTCGTTCTCCAGACGCTTGACGATCACGCGATCGGCGAGGGGACGCAGTTTCATGGATGCTCCTAAGTGGATGATATGAAAGAAATTTCTCGGCTGACCGGCACGCCGCTTGTGCAGCGGCCATCACCTGAACGGATGGGGAAGATGCGGTGTGTTAGCACTCAACTCCAACGAGTGCCAATGATAAGGGCAATTTCGGCTGATTCAAGCCCGGGATGTTTGGGCAAATGGTCGACGCGATCTACCCCGCCCTTTTCAACTGCATTGACACCGAGAAACGATCCGCCGGGTGCACCGTGATGGTTGCCTGAAACAGCTCACCATCCTCGTCCATGTAGCGGCGCACGATTTTCAGTGCCGGCGTACCCACCGGCACGCCCAGCGCCGTGGCAATGGTTTCGTCTTCGATCAGCAGCGCGCGGATGTCCTGTTGGATCTCGGCGATTCGCCGGCCGTGCGCTGATTCGATCAGCGAACTGATCAAGACGTCAGGGGCGGAGCGCGCGAGCGTCACGATGTCCGTGTAGGCGGGATCGACGTACACATCCGTCCAGCCGATCGGCGTGTGCTGTGCATCACCCACCAAACGCAGGCTGGAGATGCGCAGCCACTTGGTGCCGTCCGGGCAGCCGATGTCGGCTGCCAGTGCACCGTCGACCATGGTCTCGCCGCTGCGCTGCATCGCCCGCAGGTGTTCCGCACCGAACTGCACCAGATCGTCTACGGAGGTGAGCGATGAGCGGAACGAGGTCCGCGGTTGCGCCGCGATGACCCGCGTGCCCACGTTCTTTTTGCGCAGCACCAGGCCCATCGTCTGCAGCTGGGCCAGCGCCGCGCGAATGGTATGGCGGCTGGTGCCGTAGTGCTGGCACAGCTCCAGCTCGGTCGGCAGCAGCGCACCAACGGCGAAATGCCCGGTGGTGATGGCGTCCGTGAGGTGACGCGCCACCTGACTGAAGTTTGGCTTCTGCACCACCGGTTCGAGGCCCATGTTCGACATAAGGGTAAACCCCATAATTGAATATGTTCGGACATATTATGATTGATATGTCCGAACATATTGATTCGGATTGTTCGTGTCCTTCCCTGCACTTTTCAGAGGTCTTCATGACGACACCTGCCATCCCCCTGTCCAGCACCGTGGTTGACTCCATTTTGTTTCGTGACGCCTTCGGCACCCAGAAGATGCGCGACATTTTCTCGGATCGGGCACTGATTCAGCGCTACATCGACGTGGAAGTGGCCTTGGCCCACGCCGAGGCTCGCGTGGGCGTGATTCCCGCCGAGGCGGCCGCGGCCATCGCTCGCGAATCGCGCATCGAGCGCGTCGACTTCGACCACATGCGCCATGAAACCGACATCGTGGGCTATCCCATCTTGCCGCTGGTGCACCAACTGGTGCAGATGTGCGGCGAGGCGGGGCGCTATGTGCACTGGGGCGCTACCACGCAGGACATCATGGACAGCGCCGTCGCCCTGCAGATGCGCGACGCCATCGACAGCATTGGCGCGGACATCCGCGAGTTGCGCGGCATCCTGGCTGGATTGGCGAAGAAGCACCGGGACACCCCCATGGCCGGCCGCACCCACTTGCAGCAGGCGTTGCCTGTGACCTTCGGCTACAAGGTGGCGATCTGGCTTGCCATGTTCGACCGCCACCAGCAGCGCCTGAGTGAATTGCGCCCCCGCGTGGCGGTGATTGAGTTTGCCGGCGCGGCCGGCACGCTGGCCTCGGTGGGCGACAGGGGCTTCGACATTCAGCGAGCATTGGCCGAAGAACTGAAGCTGGGCGTGCCCGCCACCACGTGGCATGTGGCGCGCGACGGCTTTGCCGAGGCCGTCAACCTGCTGGCGCTCATCACCGGCTCGCTGGGCAAGATTGCGCTGGACATCATGATCATGGCGTCCACCGAGTTCGCCGAGGTGTACGAACCCTTCGTCAAGGGGCGTGGCGCCAGCAGCACGATGCCGCAAAAGCGCAACCCGATCTCCAGCGAGCTGATGCTGGCGGCATCGAAGGCCGTACGTCAGCACGCGGGCCTGATGGTGGACGCGATGGTGCAGGATTTCGAGCGCGCCACTGGACCGTGGCACGCGGAGTGGATCGCGATTCCCGAGAGCTTCATCCTGAGTTCGGGCGCTCTGCACCAGGCCAAGTTCGCGCTCTCTGGCCTGATCGTGGATGACGCCCGCATGAAGCACAACCTCGGCATCAGCCGCGGTCTGATCGTGGCCGAGGCCGTGATGATGGGCATGGCCCCGCATATCGGGCGCCAGCAGGCGCACGACTTGGTGTATGACGCTTGCCGCACCGTCAACGAACGGGGCGGCACACTGGCCGAGGCGCTGGCCGCGCTGCCCGAGGTGACGAAGCATTTCGACTGCGCCACCATCGATCGCCTGACCGATCCGGTCAACTACCTGGGCCTGGCGCCGCAGATGGTTGATCGCGCCCTGGAGCTGTCCGCCAAGGTGCAGGCCTGAACCCGTCGGTGGAGGAGACAACCATGATGGATTCAACCCTTCAGGCCCCGGCCAAAAGACTGCCCTGGTACCGCAAGCTCGGCATGCAGGTTCTGGTGTCGCTGGTCCTCGGCATTGCCGTGGGCTTCATGTTCCCTGCGTTCTCGTCCAAGCTGAAGCTGCTGGGCGACATGTTCCTGTCGCTCATCAAGGCGGGCGTTGCGCCGCTGGTGTTCCTGACCATCGTGCACGGCATCGCTTCGGCCGGCGACGTGAAAAGCGCGGGCCGCGTGGGCTGGCGCGCCATTGTCTACTTCGAGGTCATCTCCACCATCGCCCTCATGTTCGGGTTGCTGGCGGGAAATCTGGTCGAGATCGGCAAGGGAATGGCGCACGTCACGGCTGGTACCGTGGCGCCGGCTGCCAAGGCAGCAGCGCCCCAGGGCTTTCTCGAGTTCATGGCGCACATCGTGCCGGACAACTTCGTCGGAGCCTTCGCCAAGGGCGAGTTGCTGCAGGTGGTGGTGCTGGCGATCATGGTCGGCATTGGCATCCTGGCAATTCCGGAAGAACGCCGCGTCTCCATCAATGCGGCGCTTGATGGCATTTCCGAGGTGCTGTTTGCCTTCATCAACCTGGTGATGAAGCTCGCACCCATCGGCACCTTCGGCGCGGTGGCGTACTCGGTGGGCAGCAACGGCAGCGCCGTTTTGCTTGCGCTGGCGGAGTTTGTGTTGGGCTTCTACGTGTTGGTGGCGCTGTTTATTGCGGTAGCGATGGGGACGGTGGCCAAAATCGCGGGGTTCAGTCTCTGGCGCTTCGTGCGCTACATCAAGGACGAAATCCTGATCGTGCTGGGCACCGCCTCGTCCGAAAGCGCGCTGCCGCGTTTGCTGATCAAGCTCGAGCGCCTGGGCTGTGCGCAGCAGACGGTGGGATTGGTTCTGCCCACGGGCTACGCCTTCAACCTCGACGGCACTTCACTGTTCATGGCGATGGGGGTGATGTTCATCTCGCATGCCTACGGTGTGCCACTGACCCTGGACCATCAGCTCGGCATCCTGCTGTTGATGCTGCTGACCTCCAAGGGCGCCGCCACGGTGTCGGGGGGCTCGTTTGTGGTGTTCGCGGCCACGGTCACCTCCACGGGGATCCTCCCGGTGGAGGGCCTCGCATTGATCTTTGGCGTGTACCGCTTTTTGTCGATGGCAATCGCCACCTGCAACACCCTGGGCAACAGCGTGGCGACGGTGGTGGTGGCCAAGTGGTCGGGCACCTTCGACGCGCAGGCGGCCGAGCGCCATCTGTATCCCGAGCGCTATCCGCAAACCGCTGCGGCGGATGCCGCGATGGAAGATGGCACCCTGCTGGCCGCCGATGCCCACGAAGCCGTATCCCCGGCGCAATGAAAAAACGCCCGGCGCCACGATCTTGTGCATCAAGACCGTGGCGCCGGGCTGGCGCCGTATTGGGCGGCACGCCTCGCGCGGGCGCACCACCCCGGACAATCAGGACGCCGCGCCCTGCAGCCTTCCTTGCGGCACGTCGGTCGCATCGCGCTGGAACACCCCCAGCACCACCTGCCAGGCCATGGCCAGGGCGCCGACGATGAACACCACGTCGCCGTAGGTGCGCACCCAGCGCAGGGTTTGCAGCAGGGGTTGCTGCATGAAGGTTTCGCTGCGTGCCCACCACAGGCCTTCGCTCACGCTGGCGCTGAACTGCATGATGCCGATGGGCAGCAGGCTGGTGGTGATCATCAGCACCAGGCCGCCGTTCAGGCCCCAGAACGCCGTTTTCATCAGGCGCTCGTTGAACACCAGGTTCGGGCGGATGTAGCGCAGCACCAGCAGGGTGAAGCCCAGCGCCAGGAAGCCGTACACCCCGAACAGCGCAGCGTGCGCGTGCACCGGCGTGGTGTTCAGGCCCTGGATGTAGTAGAGCGAAATCGGCGGGTTGATCATGAAGCCGAAGACACCCGCGCCCAGCATGTTCCAGAACGCCACGGTGACGAAGGCCAGCAGCGGCCACTTGAGGTTTTCCATCCAGGGCGCGCGCGTCTTCAGACGCCATTGCTCCCAGGCCTCGTGGCCCAGCACGATCAGCGGCACCACTTCCAGCGCGCTGAAGGCGGCGCCCACGGCCATCACGGGCGTGGTGGTGCCGGCAAAGTACAGGTGGTGGAAGGTTCCCGGAATGCCGCCCAGCAAGAAGAGCGAGGCCGAGGCCAGGCTGGCCGACGTGGCCATGCTGCGCGACACCAGGCCCATGCTGCTGAAGACGAAGGCCAGCGCCGTGGTGGCAAACACCTCGAAGAAGCCCTCCACCCACAGGTGCACCACCCACCAGCGCCAGTACTCCATCACCGACAGGTTGGTGCGCTCGCCGTAGAACAGGCCCGCGCCGTAGAACAGGCCGATGGCGCCGACCGAGGCCGTGAGCAGGGCCAGCAGGTTCTTGTCCTCGCCGCTCTTTTTGAACAGTGCGGGCATCACACCGCGCAGCATCAGCACCAGCCAGAACAAAATGCCGACCCATTTGAGGATCTGCCACAGGCGGCCCAGGTCGACAAACTCATAGCCTTGGTGGCCCAGCCAGAAGTTCCACTCGGGCGGCAGCACCTGCGCGATGGCCAGGTAGTTGCCGATGAATGAACCCACGCAGACGATGACCAGCGCCCAGAACAGGATGTCCACGCCCAGCTTCTGGAACCGGGGGTCTCTGCCGCCGTTGATGATGGGCGCCAGGAAAAGCCCCACGGCCAGAAAACCCGTGGCGATCCAGAACAGCGCCGCCTGGATGTGCCAGGTGCGCGTGAGGGCGTAGGGGAACCACTGCGACACGTCGATGCCATAAAAGCGCTGGCCTTCCACCGTGTAGTGCGCGGTAAAGCCGCCGATGAACACCTGGAAGATGAACAGGCCCACCACCAGAAACAGGTACTTGCCCAGCGCGCGCTGCGAGGGCGTGAGCGCAAAGCGCATCAGCGGGTCGCGCGCCGGGGCGACGGGCTCGGCCTCGTCATGCTTGCCCAGGAAGGACCAACCCCACACCAGAAAGCCGATGCCGGCCAGCAGCACCACCACGCTGACCACCGACCACACCACGTTCTCGCTGCTCGGCACGTTGTCGATCAGCGGCTCGTGCGGCCAGTTGTTGGTGTAGGTGACGTGGCTGTTCGGTCGCTCGGCCGAGGCGGCCCAGGCCGTCCAGAAGAAGAAGTGCGTCAGCTGCTGGCGGCGCTCGGCACTGGGCAGCGTGTCTTCCTTCATCGCGAAGTGCTCGCGGCTTTTTTGCAGCGAGGGATCGGCCGAGAACAGGCGCTGGTAGTAGTCGGCCGTCTGCGCCATGGCCTGGGCGCGGCGCTCGCTCACGACCAGGCGGTTTTGCGCGTCCACGCCGTCGCCGCGGTACTCGGCCTTCAGCTCGGCGCGCAGCGCGCCTTGCGGGCCGGCGGCCAGCTCGGCATAGGGCTTGCCGTACTGCGCCTTGGCGGCCAAGTCCAGCCAGGCCATCAGCTCGCGGTGCAGCCAGTCGGCCGTCCAGTCGGGCGCCTGGTAAGCGCCGTGGCCCCAGATGGAGCCCAGCTGCATGCCGCCCACCGACTGCCAGGCGGTCTGGCCGTCGAGGATGTCATCCTGCGTGAACAGCGCCTTGCCGTTGTCCGTCACCACCTGCGCGGGAATGGGCGGCGCCGAGCGGTAGATGTCGGCGCCGAAGTAGCCCAGCAGCGAGAACATCACGATGCATAGGCCGATCAGGGTGAACCAGTGTTTCTTGTAGCGTCCCATGATGGGGGTCTTTCCGGTTGGAGGTCGAGAGAGGGGTGTCAATCAAACAATGGCGTTCGCACGGGCCCGGCGGAAATGGGGGGTGATTCGGTGTTTGTCATGGCGGCACATCCTTGCTTCAGGTCAATACGAGGGTTTACCCTGCGTTTATCCCGCAATCACGGGTTTGGAAAATTGATCCATGTCCAATATTCCGTGGAAACAACGGTTAAAGTCACCGTATTAAATAAAGGTAAAAATTACCTTTTATAGGTATTTATGACCATTGAATCGGTTTCATCCGAGCTCTTGGCCGACCTGGCCGTCGAGTTGCCGGCCGCCGTGCGTGCGCAGCGCCTGGCGGAGTTGCTGCGCACGCACTTTCGCTGCGGGGCTGTGGCGCTGCTCAGCCTGGACGGCAGCGGCGAGGCCCTGCGACCCGAGGCGGTGGACGGCCTGACACCCGACGCCCTGGGGCGCCGCTTTGCGCTGATGGAGCACCCGCGCCTGGCCGCCATCCTGCGGCGCGGCGAGGTCACGCGCTTTCACCACGACAGCGGCCTGCCCGATCCGTATGACGGCCTGGTGATCGAGCGGCCGGGTGAGCCGCTGCGCGTGCATGACTGCATGGGCATCGCGCTGGCGGTCGAGGGCCGGCCTTGGGGCGTGCTGACGCTGGACGCGCTGGACGTTGGCACCTTCGATGAACCGGCGCAGCGCCAGCTCGCCGAGCTGCTGCCGCTGATCGAGGCGGTGGTGCGCGTGGGGCAGCTGGAGGGCGCGTTGCGCGTTGCCCGCCAGTCGGCCGGCACCTCGCTGGCCGGGGGCCTGGGCATCAGCGAAGACCGCGGCCTGGTGGGCGAAAGCGAGGGCATGCAGCACGTGCTGCGCGAGTTGCAGCTGGTGGCCGACACCGACCTGCCCGTGCTGCTGCTGGGCGAGACCGGGGTGGGCAAGGAGCTGTTTGCCCAGCGCCTGCACGCGCTGTCGCGCCGGCGCGATCAGCCGCTGGTGCATGTCAACTGCGCCGCCTTGCCGCCGGCGCTGGCCGAGGGCGAGTTGTTCGGTCATGTGCGCGGCGCCTTTGCCGGCGCGCTGGAAGATCGCGTCGGCCGCTTCGAGGCCGCCAACGGCGGCACGCTGCTGCTGGAGGAAGTGGGCGAGCTGCCCCTGGCCGTGCAGGCCAAGCTGCTGCGCACTCTGCAAAACAACCAGGTGCAGCGCCTGGGCGAGGCCACGCCGCGCGCGGTGGACGTGCGCGTGATTGCCACCACCAACCGCAGCCTGCGCGAGCAGGTGCAGGCGGGGGCGTTTCGCGCCGACCTGTACCACCGCCTGTCGGTGTATCCCATTCCCATCCCGCCGCTGCGCGAGCGCGGGCGCGACGTGCTGCTGCTGGCCGGTCGCCTGCTGGAGACCAACCGCGCCCGCCTGGGCCTGCGCAGCCTGCGCCTGGACACGGGCGCCAAGCAAGCGCTGCGCCGCTATGCCTGGCCGGGCAACGTACGCGAGCTGGAGCAGGTGATTGGCCGCGCCGCGCTGAAGGCGCTCAGCCGTGGCGCCAGCCGCACCGACATCGTCACCCTGGGGGCCGAACTGCTGGACCTGGACGACGCGCCGAGCAGCGCCGCCAGCGCGGCATCGGGCCCGTCCGCCGTGCCGCCGGCGCCGGCCGATGATGCGGGAACCCTGCGCGAGCGGGTGGATGCCTGCCAGCGCGCCGCCATCACGCAGGCGCTGGCCGCGCACGGCGGGCGCTGGGCGGCGGCGGCGCGCGATCTGGGCGTGGACGCCAGCAACCTGAACAAGCTGGCGCGCCGGCTGGGCTGCGTGCCAAGCGGGCGCTGATCAGTCGCCGGCTTCAAGCAGCGTGCGGGCCGCGGCCAGCGCGCTGGCCCAATCCGGCGCCAGCCCGCCCGCGATCAGCGCGTGCAAGCCGCTACGCCGGGCCATGTCCAGCGGCTGGCCTTGCAGGCCACAGCTCAGCAGATGCACGCCTTGCCCTTCGCAGGCCCGCGCCAACGCGGCCAGGCTGTCCGCGCCGGTGGAATCCAGATAGATGACGGGCGTGAAATCAAGCATCAGCACGCGCGTGGGCAAAGCCGCTTGCAGGGCCTCGGTCAGCGTCGTGGTGCCAAAGAACAGGGCCCCGTGAAAGCGGCACACCTGCACCGCCGCGCCGTGGCGGGACAAGTCGGGCGGTGTGCAGCGCTCCACGCGCGAGAGCCGGGCGATGCGCACGATGAAGGTCACGCAGGCCGCCACGATGCCGAATTGCACCGCCACCGTCAGGTCGAACACCACCGTCAGCAGGAACACCGACAGCAGCGTGATGCGGTAGGGCACGGTCAGGTGGCGCAGGTGCGCGAAGGCGCGCCACTCGCCCATGTTCCAGGCCACGAACATCAGGATGGCCGCCAGCGTGGCCAGCGGAATCGACGCCGCCAGCGGCGCCGCGGCCAGAATCACCCCCAGCAGCACCAGCGCGTGCACGATGCCGGCGATGGGGCTGCTGGCACCGCTCTTGACGTTGGTGACGGTGCGCGCGATGGTGCCCGTCGCCGGCATGCCGCCCAGCAGCGGCGCGACGACGTTGGCAATCCCTTGCGCCATCAGTTCCTGGTTGGGATCGTGGCGGTCCTGGATCAGGCCGTCGGCCACGCGCGCGCACAGCAGCGACTCGATGGCGCCCAGCGCCGCCAGCGTGACGGCCGGCATCAGCAGCTGGCGCGCCGTCTCCCAGTCGAGCTGCGGCCAGGCCAGCGCCGGCAGCGCCGCCGGAATGCCGCCAAAGCGCGAGCCGATGGTCTCCACCGGCAGCTTGAACACGCCCACCGCCGTGGTGGCCAGCACCAGCGCCACAATCGAGCCCGGCACCCGGTTGAGCCGCCCCGAAAACGGCGCGCGCGCGCCCAGCGCCGGCATGCCCTGCTGCCAGACGGCGATGACGATGAGCGAGGCCAGCGCCACGCCCAGCGCCCAGGGGTTGAACGTGTGCAGCTGACCCCACAGCGCCCCCAGGATGCCGAAGAAATCGCCCGGCATTTTCTCGATCGACAGGCCCAGAAAGTCCTTCACCTGCGACAGCCCGATCAGCACCGCGATGCCGTTGGTGAAGCCGATGATCACCGCAATCGGGATGAAGCGCACCAGCGTGCCCAGCCGCAGCAGGCCCATGACAAACAGCAGCACGCCCGAGATCAGCGTGGCCGCGATCAGCCCGCCCACGCCGAACTGCTGCACGATGCCGTAGACGATGACGATGAAGGCGCCCGCCGGCCCGCCGATCTGCACCCGGCTGCCGCCCAGCAGCGAGATCAGCAAGCCCGCCACGATGGCCGTGAACAGGCCCGCCTGCGGCGTCAGCCCCGAGGCAATGGCAAAGGCCATGGCCAGCGGCAGCGCCACCACCGCCACCGTCAGGCCGGCGCCCACGTCGCCCATGAAGCGGGCACGGTCGTAGCCCGCGAGTGCATCGATCAGCCGCGGGCGAAAACGGGTCATGGGCAGCAGGCGGGACATCAGGCGGCGGGCAGGGCAGGGCGATGGGCCCCGGCGCACCAGTATAGGCAGGCGCGGTGGCAGCAGGCCTGCGCCGCGTCAATGCAAGGCGCGGTAGATGTCCTCGGCCAGCGCGCGCGACACGCCCTCCACCGTCATCAGGTCTTCCACGCTGGCGGCCTCCACGCCGCGCGCGCCGCCAAAGCGCTGCAGCAGGCGCGCACGCTTCTTGGGGCCCACGCCGGCAATGTCTTCCAGGCGGCTGGCGCCGGTGCGCACGCGGGCGCGCTGCGCGCGCATGCCGGTGATGGCAAAACGGTGCGCCTCGTCGCGGATCTGTGCCACCAGCATCAGCGCGGCCGAGTCGTGACCCAGATACACCTTCGGGCGGCCGTCGGCAAACACCAGCTCTTCCAGCCCCACCTTGCGGCCCTCGCCCTTTTCGACGCCGACGATCAGCGAGATGTCCAGCGCGAGCTCTTCGAAGACCTGGCGCGCCATCGCCACCTGTCCCTTGCCGCCATCCACCAGCACCAGATCGGGCATGCGCACGGTGGCGGCGTTGCCTTGCTCGCGCAGGGTTTCGGCGATCTTGCCGTAGCGGCGCGCCAGCACCTGGCGCATGGCGGCGTAGTCGTCGCCCGGGGTGATGCCATCGATCTTGTAGCGGCGGTACTCGCTGCTGACCATGCGGTGGCCCTGAAACACCACGCAACTGGCCTGCGTGGCCTCGCCCGCGGTGTGGCTGATGTCGAAGCACTCGATGCGCAGCAGCTCGAGCTGGTCGCTGGGCAAGTCCAGCGCCTCGGCCAGCGCGCGCGTGCGCGCCTGCTGCGAGCCTTCTTCGGCCAGCAGGCGCGCCAGCTGCAGGGCGGCGTTTTGCTGCGCCATCTCCAGCCAGATGCGGCGCTGGCCGCGCGGGGCGTGGGTGGCGGCAATCGGGTGCTCCTCCTTGTCCGACAGCGCCTGCAGCAGCGCGCGTGCCACCGGCTCGCTGGTGATCAGCTGCGCCGGCGCGGGCACGGCCAGATAGTGCTGGGCAATGAAGGCGTCCAGCACCTGGGCCTCCACTGTGGTCAGCTCGGCGTCTTCGCGCACGGCGGCCAGCGCGTGCGCGTCTTCCAGCTGGGTCGGAAAGTAGGCCCGGTCGCCCAGGTGGCGTCCGCCGCGCACCATCGCCAGGTTGACGCAGGCGCGCCCGCCCTGCACCTTGACGGCCAGGATGTCCACGTCAGCCTCCGAGCCCACCTCGACGGCCTGTTGGTGCAGCACGCGCGAGAGCGACTGGATCTGGTTGCGGATCAGCGCCGCCTGCTCGAAGCGCAGGGCATCCGAGTGCGCCATCATGCGCTGCTCCAGCACCTGCAAGAGCTCCTGTGTCTGCCCGCGCAAAAACTGCTCGGCATGCGCCACGTCGGCCGCGTAGTCCGCATCGCTGATCAGCCGCACGCAGGGCGCCGTGCAGCGCTTGATCTGGTAGAGCAGGCAGGGCCGCGTGCGGTGGGCGAACACCGTGTCCTCGCAGGTGCGCAGGCGAAACACCTTTTGCAAGAGCTCGATGGTCTGCTTGACCGCCCAGGCATTGGGGTAGGGGCCGAAGTAGCGGTGGCGCTTGTCGGTGGCGCCGCGGTAGTAGGCGATGCGCGGGTAGGCGGCGGCGTCGGGCGCGCCGGGCCCGGGGTCGGGGCGGGGCGCGCCGTTGCCTGTCAGCTTGAGATAGGGGTAGCTCTTGTCGTCGCGAAACAGGATGTTGTACTTGGGCGCGAGCTGCTTGATCAGGTTGTTTTCCAGGATCAGCGCCTCGGCCTCGGAGCGCACCACGGTGGTCTCCAGCCGCGCGATCTTGCCGACCATGTGGCCGATGCGCGTGCCGCCATGGTTCTTGCTGAAGTAGCTGGACACGCGTTTTTTCAGGTTGCGCGCCTTGCCCACGTACAGCACCTGGCCCGCCGCGTCGAAGTAGCGATACACGCCCGGCAGGCCGGGCAGGGCGGCCACCTGCGCCAGCACCTCGGGCGGGTGCGGGCGGGTCGGCTCGTCGGGGGTCTCGGGCGCCGTGGGCTCGCTCATGCCGGGCAGTTTACGGGCATCGCTTCGTCCTCCAATGGCATCGACGCATGCATGGGCACAATCGCCCGATGCCTGCCGCACCGCTCATCTGGGACGTGTTTTGTCGCGTGATCGACAACCACGGCGATCTGGGCGTGTGCTGGCGCCTGGCGCGCGAGCTGGCCGCGCGCGGCCATGGCGTGCGCCTGTGGGTGGACGATGCCGGCGCCCTGGCGTGGATGGCGCCGGGGGCCCTGCAGGGCGCATGCCCTGGCGTGCAGGTGTTGCCCTGGGGCGAGCCGTTTGATGCCGGCGCGCTCGGCGGCCTGACCCGCTCCGACGTGTGGATCGAGGCCTTCGGCTGCGAGCTGCCGAAGGCCTTCGTGGCCCACGGCGCGCGCGCCGCCGCAAGCGCCCGTCCGCCCGTGTGGCTCAACCTCGAATACCTCAGCGCCGAGGCGTATGTGGCGCGCATGCACGGCCTGCCCTCGCCGGTGCTGCACGGCCCGGCAGCGGGCTGGACCAAATGGTTCTACTACCCGGGCCTGACCAGTCAAACCGGCGGCCTGCTGCGCGAGGCCGATTTGCCGGCGCGCCAGCAGGCGTTCGATCGCGCGGCCTGGCTGGCGGCGCAGGGCGTGCCCTGGCAGGGCGAGCGCCTGATCTCGCTGTTTTGCTACGAGCCCGCGGCGCTGGCCGCCTGGCTGGCGAAGCTGGACGCTGCCCGCCAACCCACGCGCCTGCTGGTCACCGCCGGCCGCGCCGCACAGGCTGTGCGCGCGGCGTTTGATAATGAAATAGGCCGTTTGCGCATGACTGGTGTGCGCAAACAGCTATCAATTTCATACTTGTCCCATTTGAGTCAGATCGACTACGACCACCTGCTGTGGGCCTGCGACATCAACTTCGTGCGCGGCGAGGATTCGCTGGTGCGCGCGCTGTGGGCGGGCCGCGCCTTGGTATGGCAGCCCTACGTGCAAGACGACGGCGCGCACCATGCCAAGCTGGAGGCCATGCTGGAAGCGCTGGGCGCGCCGCCCGACGTGCGCGCGTTTCACCGCAGCTGGTGCGGCGTGGATGCGACGCCCTTGCCCGTGCCCGACTGGGTCGCGTGGGCCGAGGGCGTGCAGGCCGCGCGCGCGCGCTTGCAGACGCAGGCCGATCTGGTCACCCGCTTGATCGGGTTCGTCCGGCAAAAAACGCTAAAATAGCAGGCTTTTCAAAAATCAGCGGGTCCGATTGGACGAGTGCAACGGGCCTGCTTTCCAACGCGCACCCAGCCGCGGCGCACCAAGAGATCACGCAAGCTGCTTGCGTAACCCCGGATTGGCGCGGCCCGCGCGTCCCACACTCATTGGAATTCGACCCATGAAAATCGCCCAGGAAATCCGCGCCGGCAACGTCATCATGCACGGCAAGGACCCCATGATCGTGCTGAAGACCGAATACGCCCGCGGCGGGCGCGGCGCCGCCACCGTGCGCATGAAGCTCAAGTCCCTGCTGGGCAACATGGGCACCGAAGTCGTCTTCAAGGCCGACGACAAGATGGACCAGGTCATCCTCGACCACAAGGACTGCACCTATTCCTACTTTGCCGACCCGATGTACGTCTTCATGGACGGCGAGTACAACCAGTACGAGGTCGAGGCCGAGAACATGGGCGACACCCTGAACTACCTGGAAGACGGCATGGCCGTCGAGGTGGTGTTCTACGACGGCAAGGCCATTTCGGTCGAGCTGCCCACCACCGTGGTGCGCGAGATCACCTGGACCGAGCCAGCCGTCAAGGGCGACACCTCGGGCAAGGTGCTCAAGCCCGCCAAGATCGCCACCGGTTTCGAGGTGCCCGTGCCCCTGTTCGTCAGCCAGGGCGACAAGATCGAGGTCGATACGCGAACCGGCGAATACCGCAAGCGTGTCTGATCGCGTTCCTTGCCGATCTCCAAAAAAAAAGCGCCGCTTTCGGCGCTTTTTTTGTGCATCCGGGCTCTTGCCGGATGATGAACGCCGCCCGCTTTCAATAAGATGAGCGCGATGGAAACCACCCAAGACATCAAGGAATCCTCGCGCGCCGCCGTGGTGGACGCCTGGGCCACGCTGCAAGCCCACGCCCGCAACGGCGAGCCGCTCAGCCCCGACGCCTATCGTCTGGCCTTTGCCGACCCCGAGTTTTTGCTGCGCACCGAAACGCGCGGCATCCGCTTTCAGCTGGAGCTGCTCAAGCCCGACTTGGGCCTGGCCGCGGCGGGCGTCAACAACACGGTCGTCGTCTACGGCAGCGCGCGGGTGATCGCGCCCGACGTCGCCGAGGCGCAGCTGGCCGCGGCGCGGGCTTCGGGCGATGCCGCCGCGCTGGGCCTGGCCGAGAACGCCGCGCGGGGTGCGCGCTACTACGCCGCGGCGCGCGAATTTGCCCGCATCGTCGCCGAGCACAGCCTGCACCAGCAGCCACAGGACCGTCTGTTCATCTGCACCGGCGGCGGCCCCGGCGTGATGGAGGCGGCCAACCGCGGCGCGCATGACGTGGGCGTGCCTTCGGTGGGCCTGAACATCGGCCTGCCGCACGAGCAGCAGACCAACCCCTACGTCACGCCCTATCTGGCCTTCAAGTTCCACTACTTCGCGCTGCGCAAGATGCACTTCATGATGCGGGCCAAGGCGCTGGTGGCCTTCCCGGGCGGCTTCGGCACGCTGGACGAGCTGTTCGAGGTGCTGACCCTGGTGCAGACGCGCAAGGTCCGCCGCGTGCCCATCGTGCTGTTCGGCAAGAGCTACTGGAGCCGCCTGCTCAATCTGGAGATGCTGGTGGAGGAAGGCGCCATCGCGTCCGAAGACCTGCAGCTGTACCAGCTGGTCGACGAGCCCGCGCGGGCCTGGAAGGTCATCCAGCAGTTCTACGGCCTGTAGCGCGGCGCCGACGGCGGCCGACAGCGGGTACGGCGTTGATGGCGGAGGCCGGGCGTCACGGCTTTGTCACGCAATTGTCATCAGCCCGCGGGACACTTGCGGGGTCCTTCGCGCCGCGACCACGCCCCATGCATCAGCTGCTCCCGCCACTCGGCACCCCCGTTTCCCCCACGCCCGACCTTCTTTCTGAAGGACCGGCGCAGGCCGTCGCGGTGTCCGTGCCGGCCGACCTCGAACTGCTTGATCGCGACCACAGCATCCTGGCCTTCAACGAACGCGTGCTCGACTGGGCCGAGCGCGCGGACGTGCCCCTGCTCGAGCGCCTGCGCTACCTGTGCATCGTCTCGTCCAACCTGGACGAGTTGTTCGAGGTGCGGGCCGCGGCGCATCTGATGGCCTCGGCCCCGCCCGCGCCGCCCGGCGGTGACTCGTTTGCCGCGCTGGCCGGCGCCGTGAGGGAAGTGGTGGCGCGCCAGTACGCGCTCTACAACGACACGCTGATGCCGGCGCTGGCCGCACGCGGCATCCGCATCGTGGGCCATGGCGAACGCAGCAAGGCCCAGCGCAACTGGGTGCGCGAGCATTTCGAGCGCCAGGTGCGGCCGCTGCTGATCCCGGTGGGGCTGGACCCGGCCCATCCGTTTCCGCAGGTGGCCAACAAGTCGCTCAACTTCATCGTGCGCCTGCGCGGCGGCGACGCCTTCGGACGCGACAACGAGATCGCCATCGTCAAGGTGCCGCGCGCGCTGCCGCGCCTGATGCGACTGCCGCGCGAGGGTGCGTCCGATGGGCAGTCCTTCGTCAGCCTGTCGAGCATCATCCGCGCCCATCTGGGCGAGCTGTTTTCGGGCCGCCAGGTGCTGGAGTTCTCGCAGTTTCGCGTCACGCGCCATTCCGACCTGGCTGTCGATGAAGAAGACGTGCGCAACCTGCGCACCGCCCTGCGCCAGGGCCTGCAGCAGCGCAACTACGGCCAGGCGGTGCGCCTCGAGGTGTCGGCCGGGTGCTCGCCCTTCCTGGCGGACTTGCTGCAGGCGCAGTTCGGCCTGCCCGACGCCGCCGTGATGCGCGTGCCGGGGCCCGTGAACCTGGTGCGGCTGATGCAGCTGGTCGACCTGGCGGGCCAGGCCGACCTGTTGTTTCCCACCTGGCGCCCGGCCTGGCCGCACGCGCTGCCGCGTGCCGGCAGCGTGATGGCGCAGATGCGCCGGCGCGACATCCTGATCCACCAGCCCTTCGAGAGTTTTGATGCCGTGCTGGCGTTTCTGCGCGAGGCGGTCAATGACCCGCAGGTGCTCGCCATCAAGCAGACCGTCTACCGCACCGGCGCCGACTCCGAGATGATGGAACTCTTGCGCGAGGCCGTGCGCCGCGGCAAGGAAGTGACGGTGGTGGTCGAGCTGAAGGCGCGCTTCGACGAGGAAGCCAACATCAACTGGGCCGAGGCGCTGGAGTCGATCGGTGCGCAGGTGGTCTATGGCGTGGTGGGCCTCAAGACCCACGCCAAGATGCTGCTGGTGACCCGCCGCGAAGGCGCCGGCCTGCGCCGCTACGGCCATCTGTCCACCGGCAACTACAACCCGCGCACGGCGCGCCTGTACACCGACCTGAGCCACCTGACGGTGGATGAACGCATCACCGCCGACATGGATGCGGTGTTCGACCACCTGGCCAACCAGAACCGCCGCCCGCGCCTGCAGCGCCTGCTGATGGCGCCGTTCGACCTGCAGCGCAGCCTGATCGAGAAGATCGACGCGGTCGGACTGGCGGCCGAACGCGGCGAGGGTGGGCGCATCGTCGCCAAGATGAACGCGCTGACCGACGAGGACCTGGTCGAGGCCCTGGTGCGCGCCGGCCGGCGCGGCGCGCGCATCGACCTGATCGTGCGCGGGGCCTGCATGCTGCCGGCCGGGCGGGCCGGCTGGACCGAAAACATCCGCGTGCGCTCGATCATCGGGCGCTTTCTGGAGCACAGCCGGGTGTTTTATTTCGGCATGGGCGCGCGCGACGAGCTGTATCTGTCCAGCGCCGACTGGATGAATCGCAACATGCTGCGCCGGGTGGAACTGGCCTGGCCGGTGACCGACAAGCGCCTGCGCCAGCGCATCATCAACGAATGCCTGATTGCCTATCTGCATGACGACCGTGACGCCTGGACGCTGCAGCCCGACGGGCGCTACGCCCGCGCGCCGCACGTGCTGGACGGCCACGGCGCCCAGCAGGCGCTGATGGCGCGCTATGCGGCGCAGCCGATCGAACCCAGGCAACGGCCACGGGCATGGACCTGATCCTGTGGCGGCATGCCGAGGCCGAGGACCCGGCCGACGGCACGGAAGACCTGGAGCGCGCACTGACGCCGCGCGGCCTGCGCCAGGCCACGCGCATGGCCGCCTGGCTCGACCGCCAGCTGCCGGACGGCCTGCGCGTGCTGGCCAGCCCGGCCGTGCGCGCGCAGCAGACGGCGCAGGCGCTGGGGCGCAAGTTCAAGCTGCGCGACGAGCTGGCGCCGGTGGCCACGCCGGATGATCTGCTGGCGGTCGTGCAATGGCCACGCGGGCGCGGCACGGTGCTGGTGGTCGGCCACCAGCCCGCGCTGGGGCAGGCCGCGGCGCGCCTGCTGGGCATGGCGGCGCCCGATTGCTCGATTCGCAAGGGTGCGGTGTGGTGGCTGCGCCAGCGCGAGCGCCAGGGTGTGAGCGAGACCGTGCTGCTGGCGGTGCAGGCGCCCGATCTGCTGTAGCGCTCGGCGGTTCAAGCCTCGACGACGACGTAGTCCCAGGGCGTGCGCGCCCAGGCCTGGCTTTCCTCGCGCAGCAGGTATGCCGATTGCGGGTAGGCCTGGGCCCAGCCGGGGCGCGTGCGCACGATGCAGCGCTGGCCCTGCAGGCTCAGGGTGAGGCCGGCCACGTCCGGGTCGCGTCGCGCGTGGCACAGGGCCAGCGCAGTGCGCAGGCACATCAGTTGCAGCGCGAAGCCGGGCTCTTGCACCGGGCCCGCCAGCTTGCGCAGCTTGCCGCGCTGGCCCAGCACCAGCAGGCCCAGGCGCTGCAACTCCGACAGGGCAAAGCCGGCGGCGTCGGTGTGCTCCAGGATGTAGGCGCCGTGCAGGTGGTGGTCGCCGTGCGCGATGCGCCGGCCGATCTCGTGCAGCTGCGCCGCCCAGCCGAGCTTGCGCGCGGCGCGCTCGCTGCCCGCGGGAGCGGCTTGCGTGAACAGCGCCACGGCCAAGCGGGCCACGCGCTCGGCCTGCTCTTCGTCGACGGCAAAGCGGCGCATCAGGGCCCGCACGCTGGTGCTGCGCAGATCGGTTTCGGGCTGCTCGCGATCGAGCATTTCGTACAGCGCTCCCTGGCGCAGCGCGCCCTGGGCCACCGTCATGCGCTCGATGCCCAGTTGCGCGAAGACCGCGCGCAGGATGCTGAGACCGCCGCCGATCACCGCGCGCCGGTCGTCCTTGAGCCCCTCCAGACGCAGGCGATCGACGTGGCGCGCCCGCAGCAACTGCTCCTGCAGCCAGGCCAGGCCCCCGCGCGTGATCACGCCCTGCTGCCCGAGCATGGGCGCCAGCATCGAGCCGGCCGCGCCCACGGTGCCCGAGGAGCCATAGGCCACGTCCCAGCTGTCGCGCGGAAACTGCGTCATGACCTCGTCGAACACCGCCTGGGCGGCCAACTCGGCCGCTTCGAAGGCGCTGCGGGTGAAGGCGCCGTCGGCAAAATACCGGGCGGACCAGGCCACGCTGCCGACGCGGCATGACGCGGCGGCAGCGGGCGTGAACTGGCGGCCCACGATCAGCTCGGTGGAGCGCCCGCCGATGTCCACCACCAGGCGCCGCTCGTCCGACTGGGGCAGCATGCGCGCCACGCCCTTGTAGATCAGGCGCGCTTCTTCCAGGCCCGAGACCACGTCGATCGGAAAGCCCAGGATGGCACTGCCGCGCGCGATGAAGTCCTCGCGGTTGCGCGCCTCGCGCAGCGTCTGGGTGGCCACGGCGCGCACCTGCGGCCGGGCAAAGCCCACCAGGCGCTCGGCAAAGCGGGCCAGGCAATCCCAGCCGCGCTGCATGGCTTCGGGCGTCAGCTCGTGCTTGTCGTCCAGGCCGGCGCCCTGGCGCACGGTTTCCTTGAGATATTCGACGCGCTGGATCTGGCCGTGCTCCAGGCGGCCGATTTCCAGGCGAAAGCTGTTGGATCCCAGATCCACGGCAGCCAGCAATGTGCCGTCTTGCATGAAGATTCGTACCGGTTGAATTCTCGAAAGCGGCGCAGCATAGCACCGGGCCAGCGGGCCCATTCGGGCGTCGTTCACCGCTTTCAGCCGACGATGCGGCCGTCGGCCGTGAGCATGGCCTGGGTGACCAGGCCGGCCGCCAGCTCGCGCCCCTGATAGCGCACCGCGTAGCCGCCCACCGAGCTCGCACTGCGCCGGCGGCACGCGGCCAGCACGCTGGCGCGCGTGATCGGGCCTTGCACGCTGGCCAGCAGGTCGGCGGTATGGCGCGCCGCGATGAAGCCGGCCAGCCCCTGCGGCGTGGGCGCTTCGTCATACCAGCGGGCCAGGGCCGCGCGATAGGCGCGCACCACGGGCAGGCTGCTGCCCACCATCGGCACCGGTTGCGTGGCGATGACCGAGACACCGCGCGGCAGGTGGCCCAGCTGGGTCAGCACCTGCAGGTTGACGTCGGCCAGGGCCAGCACATAGCACTGGCGCCCCGCGGGCAGGCGCAGCTGGCCGACAAAGCCGTGCAGCTCCGGCGTGGCGCCGGCAAACAGCACCATGAGCGGCGGCTGGTCGGCCAGCGTGGCATGCAGTCGCAGGCCGCTGGCTTTTGCGGCCTGGGTCAGGCTGCCTTCCCATTGCTGGCGCAGCGCGGGGCTGCCGAACACCACCCCGGCTTGCTTGATGCCCATCTGGCCCAGCGCGCGCAGCGCATGGCCGATCTGCGCCTGATAACCGGCAAAGATCGGGAACACGCCGTCCTGGGTGTCCTGCCAGGGCCGCATCAGCCAGGGCGCCACGTGCGCCAGCGCCGGGGCCTCGCCCTGCAGCGCGGCCACTGCGGCTGCCACGCCGTCGCCCACGCAGCCCGACAGCGCCACGCAGCCGGGTTGCGCCAGCGCGGTCTGCCAGGCCTGACGCAGTTCGCCGCGGCCGCCCAAGGTGGTCAGCACCCAATGCTGCACGCGCTGGCCGCGCACGCCGCCATCGGCATTCACCGCGGCCCAGGCGGCGCGGGCGCCGACGACGAAGTCGCGGCTGACGTCATGTTGATCGGGGGATTCATCGATGATCTGGGCTACCGTGAGCGCGGTGGGCTCCTGCGCCCGGACGGGCAACAGCGGCAGCGCGCAGACGGCGGCACCGGCGCGCAGGGCGGCGCGGCGCGAGAGAACAGGCATGGCGTGATGAAAAAGCGGAAGAAGACGGCTGGCCTGCAGGGCAGGCGGGGTGCCAGCCTACGCCGCCCATGTGGCAAACGTGTGACAGCGCGGCGCCGGCCCATGACGGTGGGGCGTCGCCCGAATGTGACTGTCACGACGGTGTCACAAACGCCTCCTACATTGACCTCACTGAACTTACCAACCATGAGGTCTTTCATGAAACTGTCTGCGATTCGGATTTTGGTGTCGGGTGTGCTGGCTTGTGGGGCCTTGTCGGCCGCGTGGGCCCAGGAGGCCACCGGCGCGGGTGCCAGCTTTCCGGCGCCGCTGTACGCCAAGTGGGCGGCCGACTACAACAAGGCGACGGGCGTCAAGATCAACTACCAGTCGGTCGGCTCGGGCGCCGGCCTGAAGCAGATCGAAGCCAAGACGGTGGACTTCGGTGCCAGTGACGCCCCGCTGAAGGACGAGGACCTCAAGGCCAAGGGCCTGATGCAGTTCCCCACCGTGGTCGGCGGCATCGTCCCGGTGGTCAACATTCAGGGCGTGGCGCCGGGCCAGCTCAAGCTCAGCGGCCCGCTGCTGGCCGACATCTACCTCGGCAAGATCACCAAGTGGAACGATCCGGCCATCGTGGCGCTGAATGCCGGCGTCAAGCTGCCGGACGCGACCATCGCCCCGGTGCGCCGCGCTGACGGATCGGGCACGACCTTCGGCTTCACCAACTACCTGTCCAAGGTCAGCCCCGAATGGAAGGACAAGGTGGGCGAGGGCACGGCGGTGAACTGGCCGCTGGGTGCCGGTGGCAAGGGCAACGAGGGCGTGGCCGCCTTCGTGGGCCGCCTGGCCAACTCGATCGGCTACGTCGAATATGCCTACGTCAAGCAGAACAAGCAGACCTACGCGCAGCTGCAAAACAGCGCCGGCAACTTCGTGTCGCCCAACGACGCCACCTTCAAGGCCGCCGCGGCCGGTGCCGACTGGTCCCGCAGCTTCTACCAAATTCTGACCAACCAGCCCGGCAAGGACTCCTGGCCCATCACCTCGGCCACCTTCATCCTGATGCACAAGGCGCAGGACAAGCCGCAGCAGGCCGCCACCGTGCTGAAGTTTTTCGAGTGGGCCTACCAGTCGGGTGACAAGACCGCCGACGACCTGGACTACGTGCCCATGCCGGAGAGCGTCAAGGGCGTGATCTTCAAGTCCTGGTCCGAGATCAAGGACGGCGCGGGCAAGCCCATCGCAGTGAAGTAATCTTGCACCTTCACACCATCAGCGGCGACCTGGCCCGTGTGGCAGGCCGCCGGCCCTGACCAACCTTTCGGGCCCATGCCAGTGAACCCACCCACGCTTGCCCAACAGGCGCTGCCCTTGCCTGCGGGAGCCACCCGCCGTCCGGCGCCGCCTCGGCCGTCGCGGTCCACCGCCGCGCTGGCCGATCGTTTGTTTGCCATCCTGGCGCGCGGCGCGGCGCTGGTGACCCTGGCCCTGCTGCTGGGGATCCTGGCCTCGCTGGTGCATGGCGCCTGGCCGGCCATCGAGCGCTACGGCCTGAGTTTCCTGGTGCGCAGCCAGTGGGACCCGGTCGAGAACGAGTACGGCGGCCTGGTGATGATCTACGGCACGCTGGCGACGTCGGCGATCGCGCTGCTGATCGCCGTGCCGGTGAGCTTCGGCATCGCGCTGTTTCTGACCGAGCTCTCGCCCGCCTGGCTCAAGCGTCCGCTGGGCACGGCGGTCGAGCTGCTGGCCGCCGTGCCGTCCATCGTCTACGGCATGTGGGGGCTGATGGTGTTCGGCCCCATCCTGGCCGCCTGGGTGCAGCAGCCCCTGCAGGCGCTGTTCAACGGCGTGCCCTACCTGGGCGCGCTGGTTTCGGGGCCGCCGGTGGGCATCGGCATCCTGTCGGCGGGCATCATCCTGGCCATCATGGTGATCCCGTTCATCGCCTCGGTCATGCGCGACGTGTTCGAGGTGACCCCGGCGCTGCTCAAGGAATCGGCCTACGGCCTGGGCGCCACCACCTGGGAAGTGGTGTGGAAAGTGGTGCTGCCTTATACCAAGACGGGAGTGCTGGGTGGCGTGATGCTGGGCCTGGGCCGCGCGCTGGGCGAGACCATGGCCGTCACCTTCGTCATCGGCAACATGAACCAGCTGGGTTCGCTGTCGCTGTTCGAGGCGGCCAACAGCATCACCTCGGCACTGGCCAACGAATTTGCCGAGGCCGGCGCGGGACTGCACCAGGCCTCGCTGATGTACCTGGGCCTGGTGCTGTTTTTCATCACCTTCGTGGTGCTGGCACTGTCCAAGCTGTTGCTGGGCCGCCTGAAGAAGGCCGAAGGGGGGCGCGCATGACGACCCGACAAGCCGACTTTGCAGCGAAAGGCGCGCAGGTGCGCCAGTCGCGCTATGCCGCGCGCAAGCGCATCAATCAGGTGGCGCTGTCGCTGTCGCTGGCCGCCATGGCTTTTGGCGTGTTCTGGCTGGTGTGGATTTTGTGGGAGACGGTGCGCCTGGGGCTGGGCGGCATGTCGCTGGCGCTGTTCACCGACATGACGCCGCCGCCCAACGAGGCCGGCGGCCTGGCCAATGCCATCTACGGCTCGCTGGTCATGGTGGCGATGGCCACCTTCATCGGCACGCCCGTCGGGGTCATGGCCGGCGTCTATCTGGCCGAATACGACCCGCGCGGCTGGCTGGCCGGCATCACGCGCTTCGTCAACGACATCCTGCTGTCGGCGCCCAGCATCGTCATCGGCCTGTTCGTCTATGCCGTGGTCGTGGCGCAGTTCAAGAGCTTCTCGGCCTGGGCCGGCATCGTGGCGCTGGCGTTGATCGTCGTTCCGGTGGTCATCCGCACGACGGAGAACATGCTGTCTTTGGTGCCCGCCAGCCTGCGTGAGGCGGCCTACGCCCTGGGCACGCCCAAGTGGCGCGTCATCACGCGGATCACGCTGCGCGCGGCAAGCTCCGGCGTCATCACGGGCGTGCTGCTGGCGGTGGCCCGCATTGCCGGCGAAACGGCGCCGCTGCTGTTCACCGCGCTGAACAACCAGTTCTGGAACGGCGACCTGGCCAAGCCCATGGCCAGCCTGCCGGTGACGATTTTCAAGTTTGCCATGAGCCCCTACGAGAACTGGCAGCAACTGGCCTGGGCCGCGGTGTTTCTCATCACCCTGGCGGTGCTCGGCCTCAACATCCTGGCGCGCGTGCTGACGCGCCAAAAATAAGGAAAGCGCAACATGTCCGTCGTTTCACCCATGCCGCCCGCCAAGCTGGCGGTGCGCGACCTCAACTTTCATTACGGCAAGTTCCACGCCCTGAAGGGCATCAACCTGGACGTTCCGGCCAACAAGGTGACCGCCTTCATCGGCCCCTCGGGCTGCGGCAAGTCCACGCTGCTGCGCACCTTCAACCGCATGTTCGAGCTGTATCCCGAGCAGCGCGCGCAGGGCCAGATCCTGCTGGACGGCGAGGACCTGCTGTCCAGCCGGCAGGACGTGGCGCTGATCCGCGCCAAGGTGGGCATGGTGTTCCAGAAGCCCACGCCCTTTCCCATGTCGATCTACGACAACATTGCCTTCGGCGTGAAGCTGTTCGAGAGCCTGAACGCCACCGACATGGACGAGCGCGTGGAATGGGCGCTGAAGAAGGCCGCGCTGTGGAACGAGGTCAAGGACAAGCTGAACCAGAGCGGCTCGGGCCTGTCGGGCGGGCAGCAGCAGCGCCTGTGCATCGCGCGCGGCATCGCCATCAAGCCCGAGGTGCTGCTGCTGGACGAGCCCTGCTCGGCGCTGGACCCGATCTCCACCGCCAAGATCGAGGAGCTGATTGCCGAGCTGAAGGACGAGTACACGGTGGTCATCGTGACGCACAACATGCAGCAGGCCGCGCGCTGCAGCGACTACACGGCCTACATGTACCTGGGCGACCTGATTGAGTTCGGGGCCACCGAGCAGATGTTCTTCAAGCCGCAGCGCAAGGAGACGGAAGACTACATCACGGGCCGCTTCGGTTGAGGACACACACACCATGGCAGACAAACACCTTTCATCCCAGTTCGACAGCGAACTCAACCAGGTCTCGGCCCGCGTCATGGAGCTGGGCGGCCTGGTCGAATCGCAGATCCACCAGGCCATCACGGCACTGTCGGAGTTCAGCACCGAGGCCGCCGAGCGCGTGCAGTTCATCGAGAACCGCGTCAACCAGATGGAAGTGGAGATTGACCACGAGCTCATCACCATCATCGCCCGGCGTCAGCCGACGGCGCGCGATTTGCGCCTGGTGATGGCGTTTTCCAAGGCCACGGCCAACCTCGAGCGCATGGGCGACGAGGCCACGCGCATGGCGCGCATGGTGCGCTCCATCATCGAAAGCGGCGCCGCACGCTCGCTGCCCAGCAGCGATCTGCGCATGGCCGCCGACCTGGCCTCGGGTCTGCTGCGCAAGGCGCTGGACGCCTTTGCGCGCCTGGACACGCGAGCAGCCCTCACCATCCTGAAAGAGGATGATCTGATCGACCGCGAGTTCGACGGCTTCATGCGCAAGCTCATCACCTACATGATGGAAGACGCGCGCACCATCTCGCCCAGCCTGGATCTGCTGTTTCTGGCCAAGGCGATCGAGCGCATCGGCGATCATTCCAAGAACATCGCCGAACTCATCATCTACCTGGTCGAAGGCAAGGACGTGCGCCACACGGCGCTGGAAGACATCGAATCCGTTGTTCAATGAAGAGCTTTCCCCGAGTGCTGATCGTCGAGGACGAAGCCGCCATCGCCGAGCTCGTGGCCGTCAACCTGCGGCACAACGGCTTCACCCCCATCTGGGCCGAGGACGGCGAGGCGGCACAGCGCGAGCTGGACGCGGTGTTGCCTGACGTGGTGCTGCTTGACTGGATGCTGCCCGGCCAGAGCGGCCTGCAACTGGCGCGCAAGTGGCGCGCCGATGCGCGCAGCAAGTCGATCCCCATCCTCATGCTGACCGCGCGCGGCGACGAGCCCGAGAAGGTGGCGGGGCTGGACGCCGGCGCCGATGACTACATCACCAAGCCGTTTTCGACGCAGGAGCTGCTGGCGCGCATCCGCGCCGTGCTGCGCCGGCGCGCCCCCGAGCACAGTGGCGAAAGCGTCACGGTGGCCGACCTGCACCTCGACCCCGACACCTATCGCGTGAGCTGGCGCGGCCAGCCCCTGAAGCTGGGGCCGACCGAATTCAAGCTGCTGCACCACCTGATGCGCCACGCCGAGCGTGTGCACAGTCGGGCGCAACTGCTCGACAAGGTGTGGGGCGACCATGTGTTCATCGAGGAGCGCACCGTGGACGTGCACATCAAGCGCCTGCGCGAGGCGCTGGGCGAAGCCGCCGCGCTGCTGGAGACGGTGCGCGGCGCGGGCTACCGCATCACCGCCGCGGCGCACGGGCCCAACGCGTAGCCGGCCCCGTGACGCTGCGCCTGCTGTTTTTCCTGCTGTGCCAGCTGGCAGGCGCCGCGCTGGGCGGCTGGCAGGCGGGCTACTGGGGCGCATTGGCGGGCGCCGGCGCGGCAGCCTGGCTGTGGTTTGCGTGGGATCTGTGGCGTGGCGGGCGCGTGCTGGCCTGGCTGCGTCAGGGCGAGCTGGCGGATGCCCCGTCGATGCGGGGCATGTGGGGCGAGGCGGCCGACCGCGCGCGGCGCCTGTTGCGCCAGCAGCAGCAGCAGGTGGCCGCCAGCGACGCGCGCCTGCAAGCGATCCTCGCCGCCTTGCAGGCCTCGCCCAACGGGGTGTTGCTGTTGGACGGCGAGGGGCACATCGAGTGGTGCAATCAACTGGCGGCGCAGCATTTCGGGCTGGACGTGCAGCGCGACCGGATGCAGTCCGTGAGCAACCTGCTGCGCGATCCGGCCTTCAGCGCCTACCTGGCTGCGCGCGACTACACCCACGACGTGTTGCTGGTCGGGCGCGAGAGCACGCCCAAGCACCCGGTGCGGCTGTCGGTGCAGCTGTATCCCTATGGTGACGGCCGCCGGCTCATGCTTTCGCGCGACGTCACCCAACTCGAGCAGGCCGAGGCCATGCGGCGCGACTTCGTGGCCAACGTCTCGCATGAAATCCGCACGCCGCTGACCGTGCTCGCCGGCTTTGTCGAGACCTTGCAGACCCTGCCGCTGGACGAGGCCGAGCGCGCGCGCTACCTGGCCCTGATGGCGCAGCAGGCCGAGCGCATGCAGCATCTGGTGCAGGACCTGCTGACCCTGTCGCGCCTGGAGGGCAGCCCCGCGCCCAGCCTGGACGAGTGGACGCCCGTGCAGCAGCTGCTGCAGCGCTGCGAGCGCGAGGCGCAGGTGCTCTCGGGCCTGGTGTTGCCGGCAGGGGCGGCGCCGCATGCGCTGCATTTTCCGGACGAGGCCGCGCAGCGCGCCGCCGGCCAGATCGCCGGCCGCGCCGCCGAGCTGCACAGCGCGCTGTCCAATCTGGTGAGCAACGCCGTGCGCTACACCCCCGCCGGCGGCGTGATCACGGTGCAGTGGACGCCCCTGCCCGATGGCAGCGCCTGCTTTTCGGTGCGCGACAACGGCCCCGGCATCGCGCCCGAACACCTGCCGCGCCTGACCGAGCGCTTCTACCGCGTCGATCGCAGCCGCTCGCGCGACACCGGCGGCACCGGCCTGGGCCTGGCCATCGTCAAGCACGTGTTGCTGCGCCACGGCGCCAAGCTGGAGATCGAGAGCGTGCCCGGGCGCGGCTCGG
>Ga0208825_1000757_pt1 | contig 28338 bp, 27 predicted proteins | sample AD_UKC113_MetaG_FD_184450 | JGI IMG/M metagenome (GOLD analysis project Ga0208825, IMG submission 184450) | Active sludge microbial communities of municipal wastewater-treating anaerobic digesters from Hong Kong - AD_UKC113_MetaG (SPAdes)... | ecosystem: Engineered > Bioreactor > Anaerobic >...
GCTGGATTTGGGTAGCAGTTACCGCAGCAATGGCTTGGCCACCACCGGCGAGCAAATCATCGCGCTGGAAGACAAGCAACAGGTGGAAGTCCTCAAGGGCTTGGCGGGATTGAATGCCGGCGTGATCGAGCCCGGTGGCGTGGTGAATTTCATCAGCAAACGCCCGGCCGAAGTGCGCACGCTGACCTTGGGCACCGATGCGCGTGGCTCGCGCTATGCCGCGTTGGATGTCGGCACGTGGTTGCGTCCCAATGTTGGCCTGCGCGCCAACCTAGCATGGGATAACGCGCATTCTTACGTGCAACATGCCGATGGGCGACGCGGCTTCATCGCGTTGGCCGCCGACTGGAAAATGTCCGATGCCACCACGCTGGAATGGGATAGCAATTACCAAAGCAGCGCGCAGCGTTCGGCATCGGGTTACATGCTCTTGGGTGGCAGCGTGCTGCCCAGCACGCCCGACCCAAAAAAATTACTCGGCTACCAACCGTGGCAACAGCCGGTGCGCATTCACGCCAGCAATGTCAGCGCGCGCTTGCAGCATGCCTTCAACGATGACTGGCGTTTGCACCTGAGCGCCGGCCGCAGCCGCAGCGTGATCGACGACAACGTGACCTTCGCCTACGGCTGCTACTACGCCGCGCAATGCGCCAGTGGCAATGTGCCCGGCAACTTCTTTGCGCCCAATGGCGATTACGACATTTACGATTACCGCAGCCCCGACGATACCCGCGTGTCCGATCAAGCCCGTGCGGTATTGGAGGGTCAACTGGGTGATGGCAGTGTGCGTCACGCGCTGAGTGTGGGCGTCAGTAGCTTCCACCGCAGCATTACGCGCCGCCCGTATGTGTACGACTACGTGGGCACCGGCAATATTGCTATGCCCACACCGCCCGTATTCGCGCCGTCGCCCAACCAACCCGGTAATCCGGTGCTGCGCTACGACGGCTGGCAGCGTTCGCTGTTTGCACTCGATCGCGTGCAACTGGGCGAACACTGGCAACTGCTCGCCGGTGCCAGTGCGGTGCGTCTGCACGAACGCGCATGGAAAAGCTCCGGGAAATTGGTGCGCACCACCCGCATCAATAAAACCCTGCCGCAACTGGCCCTGCTCTGGCAGCCCAGTGCCGCACTCACGACCTATTTCAGTGCCAGCGAAGGCATGTCACTGGGCAAGGAAGCCCCCTTTTGGACCAGCAACGACGGCGAATTTTTAACCCCACGCCTGTCGCGTCAGCTGGAAGCCGGGGTGAAATATCGCTGGCACGATGCACTGGATCTGGGCGCGTCATTGTTCCGCATCCGCCAGCCTTACCAATTTGCCCAACCCGACGCCAGCAGCGCCGGCTACACCTTCGTCCAACACGGCGATGAAGTGCACAGTGGACTGGAACTGTCGGCCAATGGCCGCATCACCGACACGCTACAAGCCAATGCCAGCGTGGCGCTGATTCGCGCCCGCGCGCAGGGCACCGGCACGCCGGCGTATGAAGGCCACCAAGTCGCCAACGTGCCAGCTCTGCGCAGCAGCGTGCATCTGGACTATCGCCTGTTGCCACACCTGTCGGTACTCGGCGGCTGGCGGCACGCATCGTCCAACCCCGCCACCCCCAGCGGGCAGGTGCGTGCCGCCGCGTATGACGTGTTCGATGCCGGCCTACGTTGGCGCAGTGAATGGCAGCAGCACACATTGACCACACAATTGGGCGTGGACAATCTGTTCAACCATGCCTACTGGCGCGACACCGGCAGCTCCGACGGCGATAGCTATCTGTTCCCCGGCGCGCCGCGTACCGTGTGGCTGACCGTGCAGGTTGCACTGTAATGCCAGTGCACGAGATCGTCGCCGCCTGCCTCAGCGCCAGCGCGGTGTGGCTGACCACGCGGCGCAGCCCGTGGTGCTACCCGGTGGGGCTGGCGTCGATCTCGGTGTACATCTGGGTGTTTATCGAAGCCCGGTTGTACTCGGACGTGCTGCTGCAATGCGCGTATGTGGCGATGCTGATCAGCGGCTGGCTACGCTGGCTGCGCCACCTGGACAGCACCGGCCACGTCCGCATCGCCGCACTCGCCCCGCGCACGGCGGGGCTGCATTTGCTGCTTGGCCTTGCCGGTGGATTTGCATTGGGTATCACCATGCACAGCTTTACCAACGCGGCATTGCCGTGGCTGGATGCCTTCCTGACCGCGTTCAGTCTGGTCGGTCAGTGGTGGCAAAACCGCCGCCATATCGCCGCATGGTGGATGTGGATCGCGGTGGATGTGGTCTATATCGGCATGTATCTGCACAAAGATCTGCACGTCACCGCGTTGCTCTATAGCGGTTTCGTACTGCTGGCCGTGAAAGGCTGGCGCGACTGGCAACGCGCGGCACACCAGCACGCACTGGCCTGATGCCAACCCGCGCCACTCGCCTGCGCACGCGCCCGGGTGTATGTTCGCCCGCATCACTCTCTCAACTTTCGATCAAGCCCGCCATGGACATCCACGACATCGCCCTCAATTTATTCGCGCAACTGGTGCACGCCAATGGCAGCCAGCCGCTCAGCCAAGACGCGCGCATCGCCATGGGCCGCGAGGCCTACCGCTTCGCCGAGGCCTACATCGCCGCAAAGGATCTGTATATCCGCGAATTGCCAGTTGCTAATGACCAAGGCTTCTGATGGCGGAGCTGCTCGACGGGTATGCTTGCCAGATTCCCCTCGGAGTTCGCGCATGAGTTTTCGGTTTGCCAGCATTGCAGTTCTCGCGCTGTTGTTCACCGCTTGCAGCAGTGGGCCGGTGCGGCGTATCTCTGAGCCTACCGCCAGCCTGCAACAAGTCACCGTGCGCGCCGATGGCGGTTGGGATGTGCAATTGCGCCTGCAAAATTACAGCAGCGTGGCGATGCGTTTTGACAAAACCGCCTTGGGCATCGTGTTTGATAACGGCAACGCCGCGCGGCTGGATTTGCAGCCAAGGCTGGAAGTTGGCCCCGAATCGGCCGATGTCGTCAACGCCACCATCAACCCGCTGCCAGCCGGGCGCGCGCGTATCGCCAGCGCATTGGCTGATGGCCGCGGCCTTAGCTACACCTTGAGCGGCACCGTCGATGCCGCGCCGCTGGACGGCAAACCAAAGACCTACGACATCAAGCGCGACAGCGCGTTGTCACCGGTGCCCGGGCTACCCGGCGCGCTACGCTGATTGTTCATCGCGTCTAGAGCTTTCGCTCAACATACGCAGTAGTACGCTGGAATTTCAGCGGGCCGATCGCCGGCCTGCATCTGCACGGACACACGTCATGAGCATCTACAAAGCCCCCCTCGACGACCTGCGCTTTGCCCTCTACGACGTGCTGGATGCAGAAGCGCATTGCGCCAAGCTTGGCTTTGCCGAGGTCAACCGCGAGCTGGCCGATGCGGTGCTGGACGAAGCCGCGCGCTTTGCCGAAACCGTGCTGGCCCCGCTCAACAAAATTGGCGACGAAATCGGTTGCAGCTTCGACAAAGCCAGCGGCGATGTCACCCCGCCGCCCGGCTTCAAGCACGCCTTCGACACCTTTGTGGAGGGCGGCTGGACCGGCCTGACCAATGCCCCCGAACACGGTGGCCAAGGCATGCCCGCGCTACTGGGCGGAGTGCTGACCGAACTGGTGGATGCCGCCAACTTGGCCTGGGGTAACTTCCCGATGCTCAGCCACGGCGCAGTCAAAGCGCTGGAAACCTATGGCGAAGCGTGGCAGCAAGACGTATTTCTGAAGCCGCTGGTGGCCGGCCAATGGACCGGCACTATGTGCCTGACCGAGTCGCATTGCGGCACCGACCTCGGCCTGCTCAAAACCCGCGCCGAGCCGCAGGCCGATGGCACCTATGCCGTCACCGGCACCAAGATCTTCATTACCGCCGGCGAGCACGACTTGGTGCCCAATATCGTCCATCTGGTGCTGGCCAAACTGCCGGATGCGCCGGCCGGAGCAAAAGGCATTTCGCTGTTTGTGGTGCCCAAGTTCAAGGTGGCCCGCGACGGCAGCGTGGGCACGCGCAATGCGGTGCGTTGTGGCGCGATCGAACACAAGATGGGCATTCATGGTTCCGCCACCTGCGTGATGAATTTCGATGGTGCCGAAGGCTATCTGCTGGGCGAGCCGCACAAGGGCTTGCAAGCGATGTTTGTGATGATGAACTCGGCCCGCCTGGGTGTGGGTGTGCAAGGCTTGGGCCTGTCCGAACGCGCCTATCAAAATGCACTGCGCTATGCCCGTGAACGCCTGCAATCGCGTTCACTCACCGGCCCGAAGTGCCCCGACAAGCCGGCCGACCCGCTGATCGTGCAGCCCGACGTGCGCCGCATGTTGCTGTCGCAAAAATCGCTGGTGGAAGGTGGCCGGCTGTTGTCGCTACACGCCTATTCACTGCTGGATGTGGCCGAACACGCCACCGACCCGGGTGAACGCGAACGTGCGCATACTCTGGTCAGCTTCCTCACCCCAATCTCCAAAGCCTGCTTGACCGAATGGAGCATTGAAAACACCTACAACGCCTTGCAGTGCTTTGGCGGCCACGGCTACATCAAAGAACACGGCATGGAGCAATACGCCCGCGATGCCCGCATCACCACGCTGTACGAAGGCACCACCGGCATCCAAGCCCTGGATTTGATCGGCCGCAAAACCGCCGCCACCCAAGGCGCTGGTTTGAAGCTATTTTTGGCCGATGTAGAAGCCTTCGCCAAACAACATGAAGGCGATGCTGCGCTGGCCGAATTCATTGCACCACTGCGCGACAAATGCATGGAATGGGGCAAGTTGACCATCGCCACCGTCACCCGCGCCGCCAGCAACCCGGACGAATTGGGTGCCGCCAGCACCGACTACCTGTTCTATTCCGGCTACGTGGTGCTGGCCTACTGGTGGGCGCGCAGCGTGGCCGCCGCCAATGCTTCCGGAAAATCTCAGGCGTTCAAGGATGCCAAACGCGACACCGCGCGTTTCTACTTCACCCGTATGCTGCCGCGCACACTGGCGCACAAAGCCGCGATTGAAGCCGGTGCTGCGTCATTGATGGCCTTGCCGGATGCAGGTTTCGGCGATTAAGGCCTTTGCCCCGGATGCGCCGTGCTGATCCGGGGCAACACTGACAATCGGACGTTTCACACGGCTGCCAAGAAAGGCGTATAAGCTGGTTTCCCGATGGAGACCGATAGAGCGCATACCCGCCCGGTGCATCTAGGCCGTGAATCCGCAGCACCTGTTGCGGACGGTCAACTACTCCCTAATCTTCTCTTTCCCGGTGGCGTGCGCTTGCTTGGCTTGGATGCGCATGGCCGCGCGCTGGATTGGCTCAGCTGGCAAGACGCAACCTGTTTGTATGCGCGCAATGCGGTGGCATGGACATTGGGCAGCCCTTGCCTTGCCGTGCATGGCGGGATCAATCGTGACAGCGGCCAGCGCAGCCAAGTCCTGTTACATCCCATCATCGCCGCGCGTGGCCATGTTCGCCCAAGTGCCATCACCCCTACCCCGGCGCTGACCAACCCGGCCTTGTTTGCCCGCGATCAGCAGCTCTGCTTGTATTGCGGCCGCAGCTATTCTCGTCATGCATTGACCCGCGACCATGTGCAACCGGTATCCAAAGGTGGCCGCGATGTGTGGGAAAACGTCGTCACCGCCTGCGTACACTGCAACTCGCGCAAGGGCAGCCGCACACCGCAGCAAGCCGGGATGCCGCTGCTGGCGATTCCCTATCGGCCCAGTTGGGTCGAACACCTGATCCTATCCAATCGCAACATCTTGGCAGATCAAATGGCCTTTCTAACAGCACAGCTGCCCAAGCACCCTCGCCGCACTCCGATGGGTGCCTTCTAGGCACACGCGCAACAAAACGTGACAACTTGCCATTGACGTAGAGCCTCGGTTTGTCAACACTCCCCCAGGGGAGTCACAGGAAAAGACGATGGCGCTGACGTTGGGTACGACCGGAATGGATCGCAAGACGGAGGCCGAAGTACAGGCGGCCTTCAAAGTAGCCAATGCCGAAACCGGGCATCACTGGACCTTGGTCGATGGCGACAGCGCCGACTACGTCCTGATCGACATGGACAGCCTATATGGGCCGATGAGCTGGCTGCGCCTGCACTCGCTAGGCCGCAAGGTAATCGGCTTGTCCTCGGCGGATCGCCAGCAAACCGACTATCGCCTGCCACACCCCATCAATGCCAATGACCTCGTCGTCCTACTGAGTGAAATCGCTGGCGACATCCCACTGCAACCAGTGCCGCTGGCAGAACCTGCAAGCACAGCACCAGCGGCAGCACCGGTCAGCGCTTCACCCGGGCCGACGATAGCCGCGCCGGTAGCCACGCCGGCTGCAGATCCGGTTCCGGAGCCGGCACCCATTTTCGCTCCAGAGCCAGAACCGGCCCCACCAGCACCGCCATTGGTGCGCACTCTGCATCATTGGCTGAATATCCATAGCTTGCCCAAGCGCGTCCGCCTGCAACGGGATGGCCATCCACCGCTGCTGATCGATGTTGGCAAAGCAATTTGGCACGGTTCTGCCACGCTCAAACCACTGATTGCCTGCTTTGAAGGGGAATTATCCGAGGCTGACTTCAGCCTGCCCGATAATGCTGCTTGGGATGCCGAAGCCGCCAAACTGGGGGCAGCGCAGCCGTTGCTGCGTTTGCAGTGGCTAGGTGGCCTGTTGTCGGGTGCGGCTATTGATGGCAAATACATCTTGAAAAAATGGCCGCAGACCGAGCGCGAATATCCCAAACATTTCCGCATCGCCACGGTGATGATGAAAGGGCCTGCCAGCGTCGAAGATGTGGCCACGGCCAGTGGTGTTTCGGTCGAGGAAGTCATCGCCTTCATCAATGCCAATTTGGCAACAGGCTATGCCGAACTGGCACATGACGCCTCCCCGCCACCTGCCACCCCGTCCAAACCCACCGGCTTGTTTGGACGCATGCGCGGGCATTGATCACACGGCATTGGGCGCAGTCGCAGCACAAAACTTCCAGAGCACGGGGATTTTGTTGCGCAAAGCATGTAAACTTGCGCCTCGTTTTTCAGCGACGTTTGGCTGGGCAGCACACCCAGTCAACATTTCTATGGTGGCCCCGTCGGCCCCTCGCGACGCTAGGTTGAAAATCCCGCCAGGGCCGGAAGGCAGCAACGGTATCGACTGATGCGGGCGCCGAGGTCAGCCGGCGGGGCCATCGCCTTATGCGGGCCGCCTTTTCAATATCCGCAATTCAATACCCGCGATCCCACGCCTGCTGATACGCCGCGCGCAACAACCCAAACTCCGCATCCACACGGGCAATGCTGTGCCGCCCTGCCAGCTTGCGCAACGAGCGCTGCAAGCGCAGTAGATTCGCCTCACGCCAAGCCGTTGCGGGAATCCGCAAGCGCGAGCGATCGAAGTCGATCATCCAGCCCTGTCCCGCCACATCAAACAAAATGTTGTGCGCATTGAGGTCGGCATGATCCAGCCCCGTGCGGTGAAAACGCGCCACCAACTCGCCGGCTGCCGCCCACGGCGCCTGCTCGTCAGCGGCCAGCGCACCCAACGAGTGCACATCGGGTAAGCGCTGCATCAAAATGGCAGCCCGATAATGCAAGCCTTCACGCCGATACCACGCCGCAAACGGCATCGGCACCGGTAATTTTTTGTTGCGCAAGACGCGTAATAGGCGAAATTCGGCAAAACTGCGCACATGCTGGATACCGCGCCACAAATGCGCATCGTGGCTAAGCTTGGCAACCAGACCACCGCGTAAATAGTGCCGCAAGAACGCATCACCTTCGCCAAAATCAATAAACCACGCGCCGCCACGCCCGCCCTCGCCCACCACTTGCGCCGCATCTCCCCAATACGCAGGGTCAAACCATTGCGGGTCGGGTTGCCGTACCTGGGTGCGGTCGAACAAAATCGCACCGTAGCCGGGCCCATCGCGGAACGGTAGTAAATGTTCGTTGGCGTCAAATCCTGTCATCCCTATGAGTGTAGCAATACGTGCAAACAATCGAAGCCCCACGTTCCCTATGCCTGCTGCGCCTATCGGCATTGGGCGATGTCACCCATGTGCTGCCGCTGCTGCACACCCTGCGCGAAGCCTGGCCTGACGCGACCATCAGCTGGGTGATCGGCAAGGCCGAGCAGCGCCTGCTCTACGGCCTGCAAGGCGTGCGCTTTGTTGAATATGACAAGCGTAGCGGTGTCCGTGGCATGCTCGCCCTGCGCCGGGAATTGGGTCAACACTTCGATGCCCTGCTGCAACTCCAGGTATCCGCACGCGCCAACCTGCTGTCCGCATTTATCCCGGCGCGCCGCCGCATCGGCTATGACACTGCCCGCAGCAAGGAGGGTCACGGCCTTGTGATTGGCGAGCGCATCGCCAGCCGTCCCGGCCAGCATGTATTGGATGCCATCGGCAGCTTTTGCGAACCCCTGGGCCTGCAGCGCCAGCGCGTGGTGTGGCAACTGCCGGTACCCAGTGAGGCGCATGCTTGGGCACATGCGCAATGGGACGACGACGGCCGCAACACACTGATGATCTCGCCCTGCTCAAGTCATGTGCTACGCAACTGGCGCGCGGAACGCTACGCGGCACTGGCCGACCACGCTATCACCCAAGGCTGGCGGGTGGTGCTGTGCGGTGGCCGCAGCGCATTGGAGCGCAGCACCGGCGACGCAATTCTGGCCGCGACGCAGGCCCGCCATGGCGTTCTGGACTTGATTGGCAAAGACACGTTGAAACAACTGCCAGCGCTGCTGGCCCGCGCCGACTTGTTGGTGACGCCAGACTCCGGCCCGATGCACATCGCCAATGCGATGGGCACCAAAGTGCTGGGCCTGCACGCCGCCACCAACCCCGACCGCAGCGGCCCGTATTCCGACCGCCGCTATTGCGTGAACCGCTATGACGAGGCCGCGCAGAAATATCACGGCAAGCCCGCGTCGGCACTCCGGTGGGGCACCAAGATCGAAGCCGACGGCGTGATGGATCTGGTCACCGTGGATGCGGCCATCGCTGCGTTTGAGCGCTACCGCAGCGATGCCGCCTGATCAGGCACCCTGCCCGTTCCCATAGTCTTGATACGATTTTTCTTCGACATAGGCCGACCCCAACGCAAGGTTGATGTCCTTTTTCACCCGTGCGCGCACGTCATTCTCGAAATAGACACTGCGTGCCAATTTGACGAATTCGGCATCAAACGCCTGCGCTTTTTCTTTTAAGCGGATATCGTCCTCGATCACCCACAAGCGCTCGTTGACGGCTTTCAGCGCCGCGCGCAAGGCGGTGATGTCCTGCGCCGAGGCCGGATGCGCCAGCCACGTGCTCTCCAATGCCTGTAATTCATTGCGCACATTGGCCAATTTGGCCGGGTCAGACATGCGTTCGGACTTGATTTGCAGGATGGCAAGCTTGTCCAGCAATTCGCCAAACGACACGGGAACAAGAATTTCAGACATCGGAACACCAAGCCAAAATGGGGCTGCCAGTGTAGCCGGCTTGCCGCCCGCCAGCAGGCCCGGTATCATCTACGGCCCACTTCCGGAGAGGTGGCAGAGCGGTTGAATGTACCTGACTCGAAATCAGGCGTAGGTTTATAGCCTACCGAGGGTTCGAATCCCTCCCTCTCCGCCAGTTATGAAAATACCCCCGCAAGGGGGTTTTTTCATGCTTATTCGTCTATCTATTTCGTGAACTGCATCCGCGTTGCCCCCACTTCCGGCAGGGGTCGCACGGTAAGCTGCCACGCATGATGCGTCGCTACCGCGCTTCCTCGTCCGGTTTCATCGCACCCTTGCGTTACTCCCATAAACCCCGGACGAATGCCGCCTGCATGATCGAATTCGGACACTTGACCCATGTCGGCCTGCGTCGTGAGCTGAACGAGGACACCTACTACGGCGATAGCGAGCTGGGCCTGTGGCTGGTGGCCGATGGCATGGGTGGCCACGAATACGGCGAAGTTGCGGCCGCCATGGCGCGCGAGATCATCGTCAATCAAGTCCGCGCCGGCAGTGATTTAAGTCACGCCATCAAGGTGGCCGATGAAGAAATCATCCGCTGCTCCAAACGCCGTGGCGACAGCCTGCCGATGGGCACCACGGTGGTGGCGGCACGTGTGTATGGCAATCGGTTTGAAGTGGCTTGGGTTGGTGATAGCCGGGTGTACCTGTGGCGCGATGGGGCGCTGACCCAGATTTCACACGACCACAGCTATGTGCAAGAACTTATCGCCCAAGGCGCGATCAGCGCCGCGCAAGCACGCAGTCACCCACACCGCAATGTGGTCACCCAAGCCTTGGGGGTGACCGCTCCCGAGCAATTGAATGTGGAAACCCTCAGCGGCGAGTTGCGCGCCGGCATGCAGCTATTGCTGTGCAGCGATGGCCTGACCGAAGAAGTGGACGACCGTCATATTGCGCGCGTACTGGCGCATAGCGAGTGCAGTGCGCAAGAATGCGTGGATGGCTTGGTGGCGGCGGCGTTGGACGGCGGCGGCTCCGACAATGTCACCGTGGTGCTGGTGCGCCGCCACTGAGGCCGGTCTGCGCGGTTTGACGCGTGGGCTCAATCGCCACTTTCGACTGCTGCCTCAAGGGCCAGCCAAAGGCAACGCCCGGATTTTTTCTGCAACCCGGCCAATCGTTCAGCATGCAACTGCGCTTCATCCGGCAATATCCGCACGCTTGGTCGCACTGCACTCGCGGTCACCGACAAGCTGACGTCGATGCGTTCCGCCGGCGCGGCAATAGGCTGGCTTGCAAAGCCAATTTCGCCTTGGCCCGAAGTCAACGCCAGATACACATCCAGCAGAATTTGCGCATCCAGCAATGCGCCGTGCAATTGCCGCTGTGAGTTATCCACCCCCAACCGCTTGCACAGTGCATCCAGCGAGTTGCGCTGCCCGGGATAACGCTTGCGGGCCAGCAACAAGGTGTCCTCCACCGTGCAGCGATCCAGCACTTTACCCAGCCCATCCAGACGCGCAAGTTCGGCATCCAAAAACCCAAGGTCAAACGCCGCGTTGTGAATGACTAACTCGGCACCGTCAATAAACGCCAAAAATTCCTCGGCGATTTCGGCAAAGCGTGGTTTGTCGGCCAAGAAATCCAGACTCAAGCCAGTGACTTCCTGCGCCCCGGCTTCAAACTCACGATCGGGGTTGAGGTAGTAGTGGAAGGTGCGCCCGGTCGGCCGCCGCTCCCAAAGCTCCACGCAGCCAATTTCGACCACGCGATTGCCTTTGCGCCACTCCAGACCAGTGGTTTCGGTATCCAAAATAATTTGCCGCATCAGCCCGCGTACTCCTTGAATTTCAATGCCTGCGCGCGCGCCAACTGATCCACACGCTCATTGCCCGGGTCGCCACTATGGCCTTTGACCCAACGCCAATCCACGTGATGCCTGGCGGCGGCGGCGTGCAGGCGCTCCCACAAGTCACGATTTTTGACCGGGGCACCGCCTGCGGTTTTCCAACCGCGGCGTATCCACGCTGCCATCCACTCCAAGATACCTTGCCGCACATATTGCGAATCGGTGTGCAGCACCACCGTGCACGGCTCGCGCAAAGATTCCAACGCGGCGATGGCCGCCATCAACTCCATGCGGTTATTGGTGGTATCGGCTTCGCCACCGGAGAGCTCGCGCTCAACCCCACGCCAGTGCAGCAACACCCCCCACCCCCCCGGGCCAGGGTTGCCCAGACATGCACCATCGGTATGAATATCCACCTGCTTGCGTGCCACAGTCATGCGGTAGCCCCCGGCTGCCAGCCGAGCACACTTGGCGCGCGCCGGGGGGTGGCCGGCACTCGGCGCTTGTGCGCACGCAACAGAAACGCCGCGCGCAGTCCCGCGCCTTCTTGTACGTCCACCACCGGGGCCAAACCCCACGCGGGGCCCAGACCTTGCGAAATGGGTTCTGGGCTCAAACCCGCAGCACGCAGGCGTCGCCGCCATGTGATTGGCTCGGCGGCAGTCAGGCCTTGCCCTTGCCAGCGCAAACGAAACGGCGACAGTGGGTTGAGCGCCAGTAACCACACGCTGCCACCCGGCAGCAAAATGCGCGTGCATTCGTGCAGTAATTCGGTTGCCTGCGGGCTCGCATCCAGCACATGCTGTAGCACCACGCAGGCGCAGGACTCACTGACGATGGGCAAGGGCAAGCGGCAACGCAAATCCCCTGCCAAAGCAGCTTCATTCGCGCCATGCAGTCGCAGCAAGAGTGCCGATGTACTGGTTTCGGCTGGCATCAGGTTGGCGCACGCGCCCAACCATAGCTGCGGCTGGCCCGGCCATTGCTGTTGAGCAATGCGCACGCAATCGGCCTCACTGACCAGCAGCACCTGCCCGGCCATGCTGGCAAACCAGGCGTCGGCCGATGCAGGTTGGGATTGACGCGGGAAACGGGGTGGCGGCATGGTGGTGATTCTGCGCGAAAGCTCGCGCGCCGTCACGGCTGGACAAATGGAGCTGCGTGCGCTTGCTGCTTTCGACGACAACTACATCTGGCTGCTGCGCGATGCCGCCGGCCGTGCGCTGATTGTTGATCCCGGCGATGCCGCCCCGGTATTTGCTGCGCTAGAGGGTGACCCGCCGCCACTGGCCATCTGCATCACCCACCATCATGGCGACCATATCGGGGGGCTGCCGGCGTTACTGGCGCGGTGGCCAGACACACCCGTGTTTGCTCCGCACGAAGCACGCATCGACCGCGCCAGTCATCGCGTTGAGGATGGCGACACGCTCGCCATTGGCTCTTGGCGGTTTGCAGTCATGGCGGTGCCCGGACATACCCGCAGCCATGTGGCGTATGTCGGCGAAGGCCTGCTGTTTTGCGGCGACACCTTGTTCAGTCTGGGCTGCGGGCGACTGTTTGAAGGCACGCCCGCACAAATGCACACCACGTTGATGCGATTGGCCGCGCTGCCGGCGGACACCCGCGTGTGCTGCGCGCACGAATACACGCAAGCCAACGCCGCTTTCGCACGAACGGTGGATCCGCACAACCCTGCGCTGCAAGCGCGCGCCAGCCAAGTGGATGATTTGCGCGCCGCCGGACAGCCCAGTTTGCCCGTGCACTTGGCAAGCGAGCTTGCCTGCAACCCCTTTTTGCGCTGCGCTACCGCTGCCGTGCACGCCGCCGCGCAAGCCCATGCTGGCCGGTCATTGCGCGATGACATCGCCGTGTTTGCCGCCTTACGCGCCTGGAAAGACGACGTTCGAAATTAAGCCAATGCACTGGCCGCCAGTGTTCACACAAGGCACACTAGAGCATTCGCTCGAAGCGCCCCACGCGCATATTCAAGGAGACACCATGGGATTTTTGCAAGGCAAGCGCGCGCTGATCACCGGCATCGCCAGTCAGCGCTCCATCGCCACCGGCATTGCTGACGCCTTTCATCGCGAAGGCGCGGAATTGGCGCTGACTTACCAGAATGAAAAGCTGAAGTCGCGGGTGGAAGACGCCGCCGCCGAGTACGGCAGCAAGATTGTGTTGCCGCTGGATGTGGCTGACGACGCCCAGATCGACCATTGTTTTGCCGAGTTGGGCACGCACTGGGGTGACGGTTTCGACATCCTCGTGCATTGCATCGCGTTTGCCCCGCGCGAAGCGATCGAAGGCGATTTTCTGGATGGCATCAACCGCGAGCGCTACCATATCGCCCACGACATCAGCGCCTATTCGCTGGCCGCATTGGGCAAAGCTGCGCGCCCGCTGATGAAAGGCCGTAATGGCAGCATCCTCACGCTTTCTTACCTTGGTGCCGAACGCGCACTGGCCAACTACAACACGATGGGGGTGGCCAAGGCCTCGCTGGAAGCCACGGTGCGCTACATGGCGATGGCGCTGGGCCCGGAAGGCACCCGCGTGAATGCGATTTCGGCCGGGCCAATCCGCACCTTGGCCGCCAGCGGCGTGGCCAATTTCCGCAAAATGCTCAGCCAATTTGAAGCCGCCGCGCCACTGCGTCGGGTGGTGACGATTGAAGACGTAGGCAATGCCGCTGCCTTTTTGTGCTCGGATCTGGCCAACGGTATTACCGGTGAAGTGACCTATGTCGATGCCGGCTACAACATCATGGGCATGAGCGGGATCGACTGACGATTCCGCCGCAGGCCTCACAACAAAACGCCCGGGATGCCCGGGCGTATTTGTTTCAAGACAGCACTACCGATTACAGCCGATCTTCGGCCACCTTGATGTCGTAATGCGCACGCGCGGCGCGCACAAACGCTTCTTGCGCCTGCATGCCAGTGCCTTGCGATACCTGTTGGCGGAGCTGGGTGCGCTCTTGCGGCGTCACTTGCGCAAGATCACCGTCGCGCACGGCACGCAGGGCAAACACCATGTAGGTTCCGCCAATCATGGCCTTGCCTGCCGACACGCTGCCACCACGCGGGCGCGGCAAATCGAAGAAGGCCTGTACCGCCTCGGCCGACGGTAGCGGACTACGGCGCAACAAATCGTTGGCATCGGACACGCTCAGACCCGCTGCCTGTGCGGCCACCGCCAAGCCCTTGGCTTGAGCAGCCTTCAGCAGTGCGTCGGCGGCAGTGTCGGCCGCTTTGCGCTGGCGATCTGCATGGATCGCTGCCACCACGGCATCGCGCACTTGCGCCAGCGGCATCACCCGCTCGGGCTCATGTGCAATCACGCGAATCAGCACGGTGTGTTCGGGGCCAATTTCGATGGGATCGCTGGCAGTGCCGTCTTGCATCAACGTGTCCGAGAACGCAGCACGCAGCACTTTGGGGTCTGCCGCAATGCCCGGGCCACCGGCATGGGTGAACGCAGGCGTGGTTTGCACTACAAGCCCCATCGCCTTGGCTGCCGGTTCCAGCGACGTCGGGTTTTTGTACACCGCATCCACCAGCTTGCCGGTCAAGTCATTGAAGGCTTGCTCACGGCCACCTTGCTGCACCTCTTTTTCCAACTCCGCACGCATGTCCTCGAACGAACGCTGCGTGCCCTGCTGAATCTGGTTGACCTTAATCACATGCCAACCAAAATCGCTCTTGATCGGGCCACGCACCTCACCGGCCTGCATCGCAAACGCGGCATCGTCAAACGTGCCTGGCATGCCGCCCTTGGACAACCAGCCCAGATCGCCGCCCTTATCCTTGGAGCCGGTGTCATCCGAATTGGTTTTGGCCAGCGTCGCAAAATCCGCACCCGGCGCACGCGCCATCTCGGCCAATTGCTTGGCCTTGGCTTCTGCAGCTTTCTTCACCGCATCGCTGGCATCCGCTGCGACCGCAACCAAGATATGCGAAACCTCGCGCTTGTCGCCGGTGGCGGCCTTGGCAAGTTGCTCCTGATACTTCTTGCGTAACGCGGCCTCATCCACTACCGGAGCGGGCAGCTTGCTACCGTCCACTTCCACGTACTCCAGGCGCACGGTTTCTGGTGCGCGGAACTGCGCTTGATGCCCTTTGTACCAAGCATCTATCTGCGCGGCGGTGACCTCAGCGGTATCTGCGGCAGGGGCCGGCAAGGTGACATAACTGACATCACGGCGCTCACCCAGCAAACGCATCAGGCGATCCAGCTCGCTATCGGTCACAAACGCCGACTTTGCAATTCGCGCAGGAATCAGCTCATCCATCAAACCTTCGCGCACCTTTGCTTCAAAGCTACGCGGGGTCATGGGTGGGTTCTGCGTGGACAGCAACATCTGGTAGCGGTCTTTATTGAACGCACCGTCCACCTGGAAGTCCGGAATCTTGCCGATCGCGTCTGCCACCTGCGCATCACTGATGACGATGTTGTCGCGCTTGACTGCCAGCTGCATCAAGCGGTCGTCGATCAAGGTGTCGAGAATTTTGCGCTTATTGTCCACCGACTCGAAGGCTTTTGCGTCGTAGTTTTCACCTTGCTGCGCACGCATGCGCATGCGCGCGGTTTCCAGCCGATCTTTGTAGGCTTCGGCATCGATGTCATCGATCTTCCACAGATAGGTGATCGGCCACACTTGCGGTGCCGATGCCCACCACGAGGGCGGCTGCGCAATGCGCGCGACATAGGTATCCACCCGTTGCGACATGTAAGACTCCATGCCGAAAAAGGCGAAGGGAACAATCAGGAGGCCAAGGATCGCGGTTGCAATCCAGCCGGAGGTCTTTTCGCGAAGTTTCTGCAGCATGGGCAAACTGGCATTGAGGCGTAGCCGCCTAGTCTAACGCGGGATAACGTCGGCCGGGCGCAATCGCCGGCATCATCCGTTTCCGTATCTTTGTCATGCCGTCACATGCCTTGAATTGCAGACAGCAAAAAGCCCCGCATTGCTGCGAGGCTTTTGCTTCAAACTGGCGGAGTGGACGGGACTCGAACCCGCGACCTCCGGCGTGACAGGCCAGCATTCTAACCGACTGAACTACCACTCCGCTGTGAGCCCGCAATCATACGCAGGGTTTTTCGATCGTGCAACTTTTTTCGTGAAATTTTTTCCGGCCCGCCAATGGACCCCGCACGCATGCGCATTGCACTGCGCCATCGCGGCCCCAACCGCGTGCTACGCAAGCGTCGTGGGGCGGGCTTTCCGTTAGAATTGCAGTGTTCACTCATCTACTGGAATCCCCATGTCTCAACTCGCCTATCGCCGTGTTCTATTGAAACTCTCCGGCGAGGCATTGATGGGCGACGAGGATTACGGCATTGACCCCAAGGTGCTGAGCCGCTTGGCCGAAGAAGTCATCGAGGCCAGTGCGGCGGGCGTGCAGATCGCGCTGGTCATTGGTGGCGGCAACATTTTTCGCGGTGCCGGGCTGGCAGCAGGCGGCATGGACCGGGTCACCGGCGACCACATGGGCATGCTGGCCACGGTGATCAATGCGCTGGCGATGCAGGACGCGCTGGAAAAGCAAGGCGGCAAGGCGCGGGTGATGAGCGCACTGAAGATCAATGATGTGTGCGAGGACTATATTCGTCGGCGCGCCATCCGGCATCTTGAAAAAGGCCGCTTGGTCATCTTTGCCGCCGGTACCGGCAACCCCTTCTTCACCACCGACTCCGGTGCGGCACTGCGTGCGATCGAGATCGGTGCTGACTTGCTGTTGAAGGCGACCAAGGTGGACGGCGTGTACGACAAAGACCCCAAGAAATTTGCAGATGCAGTGAAGTTCGACAATTTGTCGTATGACGAGGTCATCGCGCGCAATTTGCAGGTGATGGATACCGCCGCGTTTGCCCTGTGCCGTGATGCCAGCTTGCCGTTGCGCATCTTTGACATGGCCGAACCCGGCGTTCTGTTGCGCATTCTGCACGGCGAACGGGTAGGCACCTTGGTGCATGGCCGCGGCTGAGGCGCGCCAGCCACCCCGCTTGCCGCTTATAATCGCCGGTTTGCAGATCATGACCGGAGCGATGCCATGCTGAACGAAATCAAGAAAGATGCTCAAGCCCGTATGGCCAAGAGCATCGAATCGCTCAAGCACAATCTGGTCAAAGTGCGTACCGGGCGCGCCAACACTGGACTGGTGGATAGCATCAAGGTCAATTACTACGGCTCAGACATGCCGCTGTCACAAGTGGCCAGCGTGTCGGTGGGCGATGCGCGCTCGATCATCATTACCCCATGGGAAAAGCAAATGGTCGGCGCGGTGGAAAAAGCCATCCTTGCCTCGGACTTGGGGCTGACCCCCAACACCGCCGGCACCACCATTCGTTTGAATATCCCGGCATTGACCGAAGAACGCCGCCGTGACCTGACCAAAGTCGTGCATGGCGAAGGTGAAGACGCCAAAGTGGCGGTGCGCAATATTCGCCGCGACGCCAATCATCAGGTTAAAGAACTGCTGAAAGACAAGCAGATCACCGAAGATGAAAGCGCACGCACCGAAGCGGAAATCCAAAAGATCACCGATGCTGCGATCAAAGACGTGGATGACGTGATCAAAGGCAAAGAACAGGAGTTAATGTCGGTTTGAGGCACGTGAGTCTGCCCATGCCACCGACCACTCCAGCGCTTCCGCGCCACCTTGCCATCATCATGGATGGCAATGGCCGCTGGGCGCAGCAACGCCATCGCCCGCGCATCATTGGCCATCGCGCCGGTGCGCAAGCGGTCAAGCGCTGCGTGGAGTTTTGCCTGCAACACGGGATTGAGGCGCTGACCTTATTCGCATTTTCCAGCGAAAACTGGAACCGCCCAACCGAAGAAGTGGGCGGCTTGATGCGGCTGTTCCTGGGCGCGCTGGAGCGTGAGGTGGACGAGCTGCACCGGCTCGGTGTTCGGCTGCGCTTCATTGGCGAACGCGAACGTTTTGATCCGGCCATTCAAGCACGTATGCAGGCGGCCGAAACCCTGACCGCCGGCAATGAAAAACTACATCTGAATATCGCTGCCAGCTACGGCGGCCGTCTAGACATTGCCCGCGCCGCCCGCAGCTTGGCGCAAGATGTGGCCGCTGGCCGCTTGCTGCCGCAACAGATCGACGAATCGGCACTGTCTGCACGCATGGCGCTGGCAGATCTACCGGCACCTGATTTATTCATCCGCACCGGTGGCGAACTGCGCATCAGCAATTTTCTGCTGTGGCAGATGGCCTATACCGAGTTGTGGTTTACCGACGCACTGTGGCCCGATGTTGATGCCAACCTACTGCAACGCGCGATTGACGACTACGCCCGCCGTGAACGCCGGTTTGGTCTGACCAGTGCGCAACTTCAACAATCGCCTTGCGGGAGCACGCCATGACCAAAACCCGCGTTCTGGCTGCCTTGGTCATGGCACCTGCGGTCATCGCCGCAGTGCTGCTATTGCCTACCGGCTGGCTAATGCTAGTCAGTGCTGTGGTGTTTTTATTGGCGCTGTGGGAATGGCTGCGGCTTTCCGGGCTGGAAGACACGCTCGCTCGCAGCATGTTGCTGGCCTGCAATTTGGCGTTGATGGTGGCGTTGGTATGGGGCTCGAAATCCCACCACACCCACAATCTGCCGTTATTCCAATTGATCATCGTGCTCGGCGTGCTGTGGTGGTGGCTGGCATTGCTGTGGCTGAAACATTTTGATTTTTCCAGCCGCATCGAGGGCAACGCCCGCATCCTCAAATTGGTGGCAGGTACCGCCGCCATCATCCCGGCATGGTGCGCACTGGCGGTAGTGCATGCTGCATCACCACACGGGCCAGGCTGGCTATTGCTGGTCTTACTGCTGGTGTGGGCCGCCGATAGTGGTGCCTATTTCACTGGGCGCAGCTTTGGTGGGCGCTGGTTTGGCGGGCGCAAACTGGCCCCGCGCATCAGTCCTAACAAAACCTTGGAAGGCCTTGCCGGCGGTGTGGGCCTAGCGATGCTGGTGGCGCTTGTTGGCGCGTGGCTGCTGGGTGCACCGGCCCCGCAATGGCCGGCTATCATCGGTGTGGCGGCGGTCACCGTACTGTTTTCAGTGGCCGGGGACTTGTTCGAAAGCCTACTCAAGCGTCACGCCGGCATGAAAGATTCCGGCACCTTGATCCCCGGTCACGGCGGCGTGCTGGACCGCGTGGATAGCGTGTTGGCGGCCTTGCCGATCTTCGCGCTGGGCAAGATTTGGCTGGGGTTTTGAGGATGCAACGGGTCGCCGTTCTGGGTGCCACTGGTTCGATTGGCACGTCCGCACTGGATGTGATTGCGCGCCACCCACAGCAGCTGTGCGCCAGTGTGTTGGCCGCCGGCAGTCAGGTGGACGCCTTGCTGGCGCTGTGCCGCACGCATGCGCCCGCGCACGCGGTGATCGCCGATGCCGCCTTCTACCCGGCACTGCGCGATGGCCTGCAATCTGCTGGCCTGCACACGCAGGCCCATACGGGCGACGCTGCATTGCAAGCCTTGGTCGCCAGTGCTGCGTGCGACACCGTGGTGGCCGCCATCGTGGGTGCTGCCGGCCTGCCCTCGACTTTGGCTGCCGCGCGCGCCGGCAAGCGCCTGCTATTGGCCAATAAAGAATCACTGGTGCTGGCCGGTGACTTGCTGATGCAAGCCGCACGCACGCACGGCGCGGTGATCGTGCCGATCGACAGCGAGCACAACGCCATCTTTCAATGCCTAGCCGACGGCAATCCGGCTGCGCGCATCACCCTGACCGCCTCCGGTGGGCCATTTCGGGGCTGGACGCGCGAACACTTGGCTGCGGTGACCCCCGCGCAGGCCGTAGCCCATCCCAAATGGTCGATGGGGCCAAAGATTTCGGTGGATTCGGCCAGCTTGATGAACAAGGGCCTGGAAGTCATCGAAGCGCACCACCTGTTCGCAGTCGCCGCCGATCAAATCCGCGTGCTGGTACACCCGCAGTCGCTGGTGCATTCGTTGGTGGATTTTGTCGATGGCAGCACCCTGGCCCAATTGGGCTTGCCGGATATGCGTACTGCGCTGGCGGTGGGGCTGGGTTGGCCGCAGCGTATCGCTTCGGGCGTTGCGCCATTGGACCTGTTGGCCCAAGGCGGACGCTTGGAATTTGAACTGCCGGATGTGGACGCATTCCCGTGTCTGGCGCTTGCTTATGCCGCGATGACCGCCGGCGGCACCGCCCCGGCCGTGCTCAATGCCGCCAATGAAGAAGCAGTTTCAGCCTTTCTTCAGGGCCGGCTTGGTTTTCTGGGCATCCCCGACACCGTTGCCGCAACCTTGGACGCCATGCCCGCGCAACCCGCTGATACCATCGAAACCCTATTGGCGACGGACGCGCGCGCACGCACCTATGCCCGGCAGTACATCGCCCGCGTGGGTGGCTACGCGTGAGTACGGTGCTCGGTTCGATCTGGTGGCTTGTGGTGGCCTTGGGGGTACTGGTCACCTTCCACGAATTTGGCCATTTTTGGGTGGCGCGACGCTGCGGCGTCAAAGTACTGCGGTTTTCGGTGGGCTTTGGCAAACCGCTGTGGACGCACCACGGCAAAGACGGCACGGAATATGTGCTCGCCGCGATCCCGCTGGGCGGCTACGTACGCATGCTGGATGAGCGCGAGGACGAGGTGCCGGCGCACTTGCTGCCGCAGGCCTTCAATCGCAAGCCGGTGCTACAACGTATTGCGATTGTCGCGGCAGGGCCGGTGGCCAACCTGGTGCTGGCGTTTGCCCTGCTATGGGCGATGTTGGTGATAGGCCGCCCCGACTTTGCCCCGGTGGTGGGCAGCGCCTCTGCGATTGCCGCACAAGCAGGGCTGCACGCCGGCGATCAGGTCTTGGCCATCGGCGACCGCGCCACGCCCACTTGGAGCGAGCTGGTAATGGCGCTGAGCGTGGATGCGCTGGATCGGCAGCCGGTGGTGATGCAAATCCGCCATACCGATGGCAGCACCGTGCAGCGCACCCTGCCCCTGCAAAACCTGCCGACATCGGTGGATGAATTACACGCGCTGACAGCCATCGGACTGGTGCCACGCCATTTGCTGGTGCCGGCCCTGGTGGGCAAGGTGCGCCAAGCAAGCCCGGCCTGGGGCGTCTTGGCCGAAGGCGACCGCATCACCGCGATCGATGCCCACCCGGTGGCAAGTTTTGAGGATATCGCCCCGCTGGTGGCGAAACTGGGGCAACGCGGTGGCCCCGGCATGATTGAGGTCGAGCGTGATGGCGAGCGCCTAGCGCTAGAAATGACGCCAGCATCGATGCCCGGCAACGATGGACAAGCGCACTGGATCTTGGGGATTACCAATGCCGCCCCTACCGCGCCACCGCACGATGCCGTGCTGCGGCTGGGCCCACTGGCGGCAGTGCCTGCCGCCGTGCGTGAAACCGGCTACCAAGCCAAACAGATCGTGAATATGGTGGCGCGCGCCGTGTCTGGCCGGGTTTCGGTGCAAAATACCGTGTCCGGGCCCATTACCATTGCCCGCGCCGCCAATGATTTTGCCGCGCGCGGGCCGGCGTGGTTTCTGAACTTTCTGGCCCTGTTATCGGTCAGTCTGGCACTGATCAACCTGCTTCCCATCCCCGTCTTGGACGGGGGTCACTTGCTGTATTACCTTATCGAACTGACCATCCGCCGTCCCTTGGGCGAGCGGGCCATGGCTGTGGGCCAGTACCTTGGACTTGCAATGATCGCAGGGTTGATGGGACTGGCCTTCTACAACGACATCCTGCACCTGGTGTCATGATTCACCGCAACACGCCCCACCGTTTCCCCCGCTGCATGTGCAGCACCTGGCGGCTCTCACAATGAGCCCCACCACTGGCAGCACCCACATCAGGATGTTCCGAATGACCCGACCCTTGTCCCGCCGTCTGCTGACCCTTGCCTTGGCTTCGGCACTTTCCCTGCCAGTCTGGGCGCAGACAGCATTTACCCCGTTCACGGTCAGCGACATCCGCATCGATGGCCTGCAACGTATCGGCGCTGGCACCGTGTTCACCTACCTGCCAGTGGAGCGTGGTGACACACTGGATCAAGGCAAGGCCGCCGAAGCCGTGCGTGCGCTGTATAAAACCGGCTTCTTTGAAGATGTCCGCATTGACCACCAAGGCAGCATTTTGGTGATCACAGTGAGCGAGCGCCCCGCCATCAACAAACTGACCTTGGCCGGCAACAAAGACCTGAAGACCGAAGACCTGACCAAGGGTCTGAAAGAAATCGGCCTTGCCGAGGGTGAAACCTATAACCCGCTCAATCTGGATCGCGTCACCCAAGAATTGACCCGCCAGTACAACAATCGCGGCAAGTACAACGTGTCGATCTCGCCTAGCGTGGAACATCTGGATCGCAACCGCGTCAATTTGACCATCACCGTCAAGGAGGGCAAAGCGGCCAAGATTCGTCACATCAACCTGATCGGCAACGACACCTTCAAGGACGAGGACATCACCAAAGGCTGGGAATCGCACACCAGCAACTGGCTGTCCTGGTACAAACGCGATGACCAGTACTCGCGTGAAAAACTGTCGGGCGATATCGAAAAACTCAACTCTTGGTATTTGGATCGCGGCTATGTGGATTACAGCCTTGATTCCACCCAGGTGGCGATTAGCGGTGACCGCAAGGATATGTACCTGACCGCCGGCATGACCGAAGGCCAGATCTACAATTTTGCCGATATCACCGTATCTGGCGACACCGTATTGCCAAAGTCCGAAATCGAAACCATCGTCGCCTTCATCAAACCCGGCAATACGTTCTCGCGTAGCTTGCTGGAGTTTGCCTCCAACGCCATCACCATGCGTTTGGCCAATATTGGTTACGCCTTTGCCAAGGTCAACCCGGTACCCAATGTCGACCGCGACAAGCGCACGGTGGCAATTGACTTCCAAGTACAACCCGGCCCGCGCGTCAACGTGCGGCGGATCGTGTTCAAGGGCAATACCCGCACTGCCGACCCAGTGCTGCGCCGTGAAATGCGCCAATTCGAAGGCAGTTGGTATTCGCAAGCGGCGATCGATCGCGGCAAGGTGCGTTTGGATCGACTGGGTTATTTTGAAACCGTGGATGTGGACAGCCAACCGGTGGCCGGCAGCGACGATCAGGTCGATGTGACCTATACCGTCAAGGAAACCACCTCCGGCAGCATTTCTGCAGGCGTTGGCTATTCGCAATTGTCCGGCCTCAACCTGTCCTTGCAGCTCTCTGAAAATAACTTCCTGGGGACGGGTAACCGGGTGTCTGTGGCCTTGACCAAGAGTGCCTACCAGAAGCGCTACGACTTCTCGTACATGAACCCGTACTTCACCGATGACGGCCTGTCACTGGGCTACAACGTGTGGTATCGCCAGTTTGACTATTCCAACTTCAACGTAGCCCAATACTCCACCAATAGCGGCGCTGTGCAGATGTTCATGGGCCTGCCGTTGAGCGAAAGCGACTCGATCCAAGTGATGTTTGGCGTGGACTCCAACCAAATTTTGGCATTTGAAGGCAGCACGCCTCCGCCGATGGTGGACTACGTGAAGGCGGTGGGCCAAAGCACCTTCCATAGCTGGCGTACCCAGCTCAGCTGGGGCCGCGACACCCGCAACAACTATTTCACCCCGGTGGTGGGCAGCACCCAGAATTTCTCTGCTGAAATTGCCCTGCCCGGCTCCACTGTGGAGTACTTCAAGCTGCAATACGACATCGCCAAATACTGGCCGCTCAGCCAGGCATTGGTGATCAAGACCGGCTTGAACTTGGGCTACGGCGACTCCTACGGCAAAAATATCAGCCGCAATCTCTGCTTCACCGCACCGCTGCCGGCAATTCCACCAACGACCGACAACCCCAACCCGACCCAACCGCCGGCACCACCGCCACCCAGTAATCCGTGCTTGACCACGTCCAGCGATTACATCAAGACAGTGACCGCAACGGGCTTGCCGTTCTTCGAAAACTTCTATGCCGGCGGCATTGCATCCAGTGGCAAGGTGCGTGGTTTCATGGATAACACCTTGGGCCCCAGCTACAGCTCGATCACCGGCTACAAGCAGCCGTTGGGTGGTTCGGTGCTGTTGGCCGGTAGCGTGGAAGCCATCTTCCCGAAACTGTTCGACAGCCCGGCTGCGCGGGTTTCCGCCTTCTTGGACTTTGGCAACGTGTTCAACGGCTACAAGAACTTCAGCACGTCCGAATTGCGCGCTTCCGCCGGCGTTGCCCTGCTGTGGCGCTCGCCGATGGGGCCGCTGTCGATCAGCTATGCACTGCCGCTGCGCAAGAAGGATGGCGATCAGATCGAGCGCTTGCAGTTCAATTTCGGCGGCCAGCTGTAAGTGTTGCACCCGGTATGACGGTAACTACCCTCCGCGCCTCCGAGCTGGCAAAGCGTTTTGGGTTTACGCTGCGCGGAGAAGATCGCGAGGTGACGGGCGTCGGCACCTTGGCTGACGCCGGTCCGGCACAGCTGGGGTTTTTGGCCAACCCACGCTACCGCGCCCAATTGACCGCCACCCAAGCCGGGGTGGTGGTCATGCGGGAAGCGGACATCGGCGACTTTGCTGGCAGCGTGTTGGTCGCACACGACCCGTATGTGGCCTACGCAAAAATTGCCGCACTGTTTGAATATCGGCCGGCCATGACGGCGGGCATCCACCCCAGCGCCGTCGTGGATATATCGGCGCAGGTTGACCCCAGCGCCAGCATCGGCCCACATGTCAGCATCGGCGCACGCAGTCACATTGCCGCCGGTGCACGCATTGGTGCCGGCTGCGTGATTGGCGAAGATTGCAGCATTGGCGAGCACTGCGAACTGGTCGCGCGCGTCACCTTGGTCACGCGCGTGCGCCTAGGCAAGCGGGTGTTGATTCACCCCGGCGCGGTGCTGGGTGCAGATGGTTTTGGCATCGCGATGGATCACGGCCATTGGATCAAAGTGCCGCAACTGGGCGGCGTTGTGGTGGGCGATGATTGCGAAATTGGCGCCAACACCACCATCGACCGTGGCGCGCTGGACGACACCGTACTGGAAGACGATGTGCGGCTGGATAACCAGATTCAAATTGGCCACAACGTCCGCATTGGTGCACATACCGCCATGGCCGGCTGCTCAGCCGCAGCCGGGAGTGCGCGCATCGGCCGCCATTGCTTGATCGGTGGCGGTGCGGGCATCCTTGGCCATCTTGAAGTCTGTGACCGCAGCATCATCACCGCGATGTCGTTGGTCACCCACTCGATTCAAACGCCGGGCGAGTATTCTTCCGGCACCCCGCTGATGGACAACCGCAGTTGGCGCAAAAGCGCCGCGCGCTTCAAACAACTCGACCGCATTGCCCGGCGTGTGCTGAGCAGTGACAAGGATTCCGAATGAGCGATAGCCAAGACACCGTCACCCTCCCGGTCACCAGCGCCGAAATCGAGCGTCTGTTGCCGCACCGCTATCCATTTTTGTTGGTGGATCGCGTGGTGGAATTCGAAAAAAACAAGCGCGTGCTGGCCTACAAAAATGTCACCTGCAATGAACCATTTTTCACCGGTCATTTCCCCGGCAACCCGGTGATGCCGGGTGTGCTGGTGGTGGAAGCACTGGCACAGGCTGGCGGTCTGCTCACCCAGCTCTCGCGTGACCCCGGCGTGGGCGAGGGGCAAGTGTTTTATCTGGTGAAAGTGGACAACGCCAAGTTCAGCCGGATGGTCGTGCCTGGTGATCGCTTGGAGTTGGATGTCGAGCTCAAGCGCCGCATTCGCAACATGGCGCAGTACGTGGGTGTGGCCCGGGTGGATGGCGAACAAGTCGCCTGTGCCGAAATCCTGTGCGCGGCAGCGGCACGCGCATGAGCGATGCCGCACCGCTGATCCACCCCACCGCAGTCATCGACCCGTCGGCGGTGCTGGGCGCCGGTGTGCAGGTGGGTGCGTATGCGGTGATCGGGGCCGAGGTCGTCATCGGTGACAACACCCGCATCGGCCCGCATTGCGTGCTCGAAGGCCCCACCACGATTGGCCGCGACAATGTCTTTCACGGCCAAGCGGCGATTGGTGGCGCGCCGCAGGATAAAAAATATCGCGGCGAACGCGTTGAACTGGTCATCGGCGACGGCAATGTGGTGCGTGAATTTGTCACCCTCAACCGCGGTACCGGCGACGGCGGCGGCATCACCCGTGTGGGTGATCGCAATTGGATCTTGGCCTACACCCATATCGCGCATGACTGCATCATCGGCAGCGATTGCGTGTTCTCCAATAATGCCACCCTCGCCGGCCACGTCAGCGTGGGTGATTTCGTCATCATCAGCGGCTTTGCCGGCATCCACCAATTTTGCCGGATTGGTGACTACGCCTTCATCGGCATGGGCGCGTTCGTCAATGGTGATGTGCCGCCGTATTTGATGGTGGCGCAAGAAAAATACGCGCGCCCGCGCGGGATCAATGCCGAGGGCTTGAAGCGCCGCGGCTTTGACGCACCGCGTATCGCCGCGATCAAGCGCGCTTACCGCGCCTTGTACATGGGCGATGCCAAGCTCGACGAGGCCAAGGTAGAACTTGCTGAAATCGCCACCAGCAGCCATGATGTGCGCGCGTTCCTGGACTTCATCGACGCCGGCGAGCGGCCATTGTTGCGGTGAGCCATAGCCCCTCTCCCTCCGTGAGAGGGGTTGGGGTGAGGGTACGGAAAACACTCATGTCGCATTGCTCGCTCTCCACGAACCCTCATCCGGCGCTTCGCGCCACCTTCTCCCGAAAGGAGAAGGAATGAGAATCGCCCTTTGCGCCGGCGAAACCTCCGGCGACCAGCTCGGCGCCGGCCTGATCGAGGCACTGCGGCAACATTTCCCGGATGCACAGTTCGCCGGTATCGGTGGCGACACCATGCGTGCGGCGGGCATGGACACCTGGTTCGATGCCAGCGAGCTGGCGGTGATGGGCTTGGCCGAAGTATTGGCGCATCTGCCGCGCCTGCTGCGTCTGCGCAAACAGTTTCGCCAGCGGGTGTTGGGTTGGCAACCGGATGTCTTCATCGGCATCGATGCCCCCGACTTCAATCTCGGCGTCGAACGTTGGTTGAAGCAGCGCGGCGTGCGCACCGTGCACGATGTCAGCCCGTCGATATGGGCGTGGCGGCAAGGCCGCGCCGCCAAAATTGGCCGCAGTGCCGACCGCGTGCTGTGCTTATTCCCGATGGAGCCACCGATCTATGCCCAGCATGGCGTGGATGCGCGCTTCATCGGCCACCCGCTGGCCGATGCGATCCCCTTACAGCCGGACCGCGAGGCCGCGCGCGCAGCTCTGGGCGAGCCCCACAATACGCGGATCCTTGCATTGCTGCCCGGTAGCCGGCTGGGCGAAATCACCCGCATGCTGCCCACGTTTGCCGACGCCGCCCGCCGGCTTGCCGTCGATGTCCCCGGGCTACGCATCTTGGTGCCCGCCGCGAATGCGCAATGCCGCGCCGCAATCGACGCAATCCTGGGCGATGCGCCGGGTGTTCGCATCCTGGATGGTCAAGCGCAACAAAGCATGATCGCCAGTGATGTGGTGCTACTGGCTTCGGGCACCGCCGCGCTGGAAGCGATGCTGTGCAAGCGGCCGATGGTGATCGGGCATCGCATTTCCGCGTTGACGTATCGCATCGTCAAACTGCTGGGCTTGTTGAAATCCGCACATGTCAGCTTGCCCAATGTACTGGCAGGCAAAACACTGGTGCCGGAGCTATTGCAAGATCAATGCACCGCAGACAATTTGCATCGCGCCTTGCGGCATTGGTTTACCGATGCTGACGCGGTGGCTGCCTTGCAGCCGCAGTTTTTGACCCTGCATGAAACCTTGCGCTGCGATGCATCGGCGCGTGCGGCGGCGGCGGTGGCCGAGGTATTGCAACCATGATCCATATCGCCGGCGTGGATGAAGCCGGGCGTGGCCCGCTGGCAGGGCCCGTCACCGTGGCCGCCGTCATTCTTGATCCTGCGCGCACCATCGCTGGCCTCAATGATTCCAAACAACTGAGCGAACGCAAACGCGAGGCGC
>Ga0208825_1000761_pt1 | contig 28239 bp, 16 predicted proteins | sample AD_UKC113_MetaG_FD_184450 | JGI IMG/M metagenome (GOLD analysis project Ga0208825, IMG submission 184450) | Active sludge microbial communities of municipal wastewater-treating anaerobic digesters from Hong Kong - AD_UKC113_MetaG (SPAdes)... | ecosystem: Engineered > Bioreactor > Anaerobic >...
TCAAGGCGTAGGTGCTACGTTGGATGCTGTGCATGTGGGAACTCCAACCGGATTTTATGTGAAAAAAACTTGCAGTCGTGCTACTTGTGGACATTCATTTATTGGTGTGCCGCAAAGCCGTCCATTGATACGGTATGCAGAAATTTTATTGAATTATGCTGAGGCAGCCAATGAATATTACGGTCCGGATTATAGCGATCAATATACCAATATTTATGATGCCTTAAAAACTATTCGTTCCAGAGCAGGAATAGAAGCCGGAGATGATGGCATGTATGGATTGAAACCGAATATGACTCAGGATGAAATGAGAGAAGCCATCAGATTGGAAAGAAGAATTGAACTGGCTTTTGAAGGATTTCGCTTCTTTGATGTTCGTCGTTGGAAAATTGCTGAACAAACCGATAATAAAACTATGCATGGACTCGAAATCACGGTAAATGCAGATGGTACAAAAACATCGAGTGAGTTTGAAGTTGCAAAGCATATATTTCGTCCGGCCATGTATTTCTGGCCAATTCCTTACGATGAAGTGACCAAGTCGAATTCACTTTTGCAAAATCCTTTCTACTCGACTGACGAAAATTAATACAAAAACTAAATACAAATATGAAATCAAAAACATTAATAGCTGCTTGCATGGTTTTGGCGACTGTTTTCTTTATGTCATGCGACGCTTTCATGGATCATGATTTTAAGGATTATAAAGAAAGTTATAAAGATATTGCCGGTGTGTGGCAATTAAAAACAGTATCGAGAAATGGCATTGATATTTCCAATTCAATGAATTTCAGCCAGTTTAGACTAAATCTAAATGAAGATGGCACGTATACGCTCGAAAATTATTTACCTTTTGCTGTAAAGGGAAATGGCAACTGGAACGTTGATGATCCGCAATATCCATACAATTTGACTTTACGTGAAAATTCAGGCAACGAAGTAACCATTGGATTAAAGTACCCCATTGTGAACGGGAAACGTATTATTTCCATAACCTTAAGTCCGGGTTGTTACAGCAATACTTACATATATGTGTTTGAAAAAATTGAAAATAATTAAACTGAGGAGTAAATGAAAAACATATTTAAAAATAAGAAAAAAAGCCGTTTGATAAGTCTGTTTGCGACCATTGCGTTTGTTGTGTTTTTAATTGGATGTGTTTATATTGACAGCGTGTCGATATTGCAGATTCAGGATGATGGCACTCAGGCACCCATCGCAAAAGCCGGCAGCATTGCTACTTTTACTTTAAAAGGCCATATTACTTGTAAGGAAGATCATGGCGACGTGCAGTTTATTGTTTCTTTCCTTGCCCCAAAATCATGGAATGTTCGGCAAAATGCTACAGTTACCTACAAAACCACATTGGCTACTGATCCTGACGAAGAACTGAAAATGTCGGTTGTGCCGGAATCATCATTGCCAAAAAATGCTGGAGGGCGTACATGGGGCGAAGCTTTGATGCAGGATTATGGAGTGGGGCCTAACGTATTGTCAGATATGGAATGGGTAACTTTTTCAACCGATGATAAATGGGCTATTTATAATGGTGATAAACCGGAATATACCATTTATATCCGTACCAACGTTGGCTATCAAAATTTGAAAGCTTATTTGGGCTTTTTTGTCAATCATACTGATGATGGACTCAGTCCTACCGATACAGACCATAAGAAAATTAAATTTAGCGACACTCCCTTTGAAGTTGTGGGCGGGAAAGGACTGCTAATAGACTATAGCAGCGAACACTTCAATAAAGTTCAACCGCTTGCTTCTTTACAGGATGACTATGTAACATTTAGTTTTAATGGGGGTGTATTTCAAAATGACTTGATTTCAAGTAATGAAATATATTTTGAAGGGACTGCTTATGACGAAAATGGAAATATAATTGCTCAAGTTAACGAAAAAACTGACAAAACTTTGTTGAAAAGAGAGTCCTCCTTTGACCAAATCTATAGTTTGACCATGTGGCCGGCAAGTTTTTTCAACGTTTCGGATGGTCAGGTGATCAATAAAATTGAATATATATTCACCAACAAAGATAGATCGGTAGTAATAACTCAATCAGATGACGATTTTGCAGTGGAAGGAAAACCCATAACTGGTGAAAAAGATCCTTTTGTGTTCGAACTTTTATGTGATTAATATTAATTGACTCTAAAACTAAAATTAATTTCTATGATTAATAAAAAAAACCAATATCTAATATCATGCATGTTTATTTGTTTGTTATTGGGTATTCAATCAATACGTGTGAAGGCACAAGATAACAGCACAAAATCCCCGGTTATAAATGTGGTATTGGACTCTTATGGAAATCCTGTTCCTGAAGTAGAAGTTGGCATCAAAGGTTCCAACCTCAACACATTTACGAACATAAATGGGGCATTTGTTTTAGATTTTAAATTAGGCGATGTCATTACCTATCAGCACAAAAATTTCGTTTATTCCGAATTGAAGATTTCTAAAACAGACTTGAAGAAAGGTATCAAAATTCATTTGCATGAAAAACCAATCAAAACACCGGAAAATGTTCCTGGCCCCTATGGGGAAACTTTTGACAAGCAAAGTTTTTTAGGTTCGGAAGCTACGGTTTATACAGATCAGCTGACAAAAGCTATGGGTAGCACTGTAATTCCTGCATTGGTTGGAAGGATGCCGGGTTTGAATATTATTCAAACGAGAGGAGCACGACTTCATTATACTTCATCCAATGCAAGTTCCAGTTTGATTGGATTGATTCCCGTATTTGGAAGAGGCGTTTACAGTGATAACTCCGAGTATGCCTTAAGTTCGAGAGGGCAGGCTCCCATAGTAATTGTTGACGGAATACAAAGAGAATTTTATTCTTTGGATCCTGAAGCCATAGAATCTATTTCTTTACAAAAAGATGCCCTGTCATCGATGTTTCTTGGCATGCAAAGTTCACGTGGAGCATTAATAATTACAACCAAAAAACCCACGCAAACAGCAATGAACGTATCTTTTACAGGTAAATTTGGCGTAAGTAGTCCACTAAAACTTCCCAAACCTCTGAATTCCTATCAATATGCTTATTTATTAAATGAAGCCCTGGTAAATGATGGCAAGTTGGCTATCTATGGTTACGATGATTTTTCAAAATACAGAAATGGAACCAGTCCTTATACACATCCCAACGTAAATTGGTACGACGAGTTGCTGAACGATAATGCTGCTTCGCAGTCCTACAATATGAATGTTTCGGGAGGAAATAATGTTGCTCAGTATTTTGTCAGTCTGGGATATATGGGAGAAGATGGCTTATTTGTTACTTCTTCAAAAAATCCATATAACACAAATTTAAGTTATGAGCGATATTCGATAACCTCGAAAGTTAATGTAAAAGTAACGCAAGATTTTACCACCAGTATTATGTTGGTAGGCAGGATTGAAGATGGCAATCAGCCCGGTGGAAATGGTAGTGGTTATTCTGAATTGTTGAATACGATTTTCCGTACTCCAAATTCTGCTTATCCTATTACCAATCCTGATGGTTCGTGGGGTGGAAATATTTCTTTTACCAACAACTTAATGTCTCAAACCGTTAATTCCGGATATATCAAAGACAATACACGTGATATTTTGGGAACTGTAAATTTGAACTATGATTTCAATAAACTTGTAAAAGGATTGTCGATACAAGGCATCGGAAGCATTACTACGCAATCAAGATCTGCAACTTTCAGAACAAAAAGGTCTCCGGTTTTTGCCTATAAATTTGATAGTGAAGGAAATCCTGTTTATACAATGTACAGTACTCCTTCTCCTCAGATAAACTCATTCAGTTCCGTTGGAAATTATCAGGATATGTATGGTCAACTTGCCATTAATTACAATCGTAAATTTGGTTTGCACGGAATAAAGGCAAGCGTGAAGGGTGATACCCGTACCATACTTAATAATTACGACTTACCGGAGATTCCTTCAAACATAATGGCAAATCTCGCTTATAATTTCAACGATAAATATTTTGTTCAGTCCGCTCTCACCGAAAGCTATTACAATAGATATGCTCCCGGCAAAAGATGGGGAACGTTTTATGCTTTCGGATTGGGTTGGGATATCAGTAAGGAAGTTTTCATGGAGTCGCAGGATTTAATTAATAAATTAAAATTGCGTGGCGTTTATGGTTTAACAGGCAATGGCATTACAAATTCGGGTTATTATATTTGGAGTCAGACTTTTTCGTACAATGGAGCAGCATGGTATCCGCTCGGAACCAGTCAGTCAAGTGGATTTTTTACTTCTGAAAATCAACCGCTGGCAAATCCAAATATTACTTGGGAAAAAGCTCATAAAACAAATATAGGATTGGATTTTGCAATGTTAAACGATAAAATACAATTCACAGCCGATTATTATAATGACTATTATTTTGATCTTTTACAATCGCGTGGAAAAAGTATCGAATTGATGGGCTCAACCTACCCTTCCGAAAACATTGGGAAAGCCAGACGATATGGTGCCGAATTATCCTTAACTTACCAGGATAATATTGGGAAATTCAATTATTATATTACCGGTAATTGGAACATCGAGCAAAGTAAGATTTTGTTCATGGACGAACAGGAACTTCCTTACGATTATCTTTACAGAACAGGAAAACCAATGAGTGCTATTTTCGGTTTGGTTGCTGATGGATTTTTAACAGCTCAAGATATTGCAAATGGATATCCGGTAATGAATGGTTTTAAAAATATTCAGCCGGGAGATGTGAAATACCTTGACTTAAATAATGATAATGTAATTGATGAATTTGACAGAACTGTAATTGGAGGTGATAAACCAATGTCATTCTTTGGAATTGATTTAGGATTCGAATATGGTGGTTTCGAGTTTTCAATGTTGTGGCAAGGAGTTTACAATCGCGACATTTATTTAAGCGATCGAAACTTTACTGAAGGTTTTTTACAAATCAATCAACATTATGGACAGGCTTACGAACATTTATTAAACAGATGGACACCTGAAACTGCTGAAACGGCCACTTTCCCGAGATTATCAGCCGGAGGAAACAATTATAACTATGGAAACAGTTGGGGAACCTCCTTGTGGCTAAAATCTGGTAATTTCATTCGGTTGAAAAATCTCAATATTGCCTATAACATCCCGGAATCTTTCTCGAGAAACTATTTGGCAAATCTGAGAGTGAAAGTTTTTGCTGCAGGTCAAAATTTGTTGACTATGTCTGCAATAGATTTGGTTGATCCTGAAGTTGGTTTTACCAGTTATCCTTTGCAACGAAATATCAATTTTGGTGTTAATGTTAAATTCTAATATAATTATGAAAATGAAACTAAAAATTTGGTCAATTCTTATCTTTGGTGCAGGATTACTGTATTTTTCAGCCTGTACCGACAGCTATGAAAGCTTTCCGGTTGACCAGTTTACTGAAGATTATGTTTTTTCCAAGACAGATTCGATGGGAAAGCAAGCCAGCGCTTTCCTCTACAACATGTACGACATACTGGATAATGGACACAATGGTATTGGTGGAGATTATTTGGATGCTGCTTCGGACGATGCCATTTCTATCAATCAAAATGAACCGGATGTGTATAAATTGGCTGTTGGACAGTATAGCGCCAACAACCGCATAAGTTCGGTTATGGGTTGGAGTAAGTACTATACAGGTATTCGTAAAGCCAATATCATCATTAAAAATATCGATGTAGTACCTTACAAAACCACTTTCGTAAATATAAACGGTGAAGTGAAGCCATTGAACAAAACTATTAAAGCAGAAGCAAGATTTTTAAGGGCTTATTTTTATTTTGAATTGGTTAAACGTTATGGAGGCGTACCGTTGTTGGGTGATTCCATTTACAAATTGGGAGACAACATGGAAATTCCAAGAAATACGTTTGCCGAGTGTATCGATTACATGGTAAGTGAATTGGATTCAATAAAATATGACTTGAGAAGTGTATCGATGCCCGATCCGACGATGTATGCCCATGCAGCAACAATAGAAGCAGCAATGGCATTAAAATCCAGAATTCTGCTTTATGCGGCAAGTCCACTATTCAACGAAAGTCCAATCGCTACCGATAAAGCTGCTCAAAAACCTTTGATAGGCTATGAAAGTTACGATGCTGAACGTTGGAAAAGAGCTGCCGATGCGGCCAAAGATTTTATTGATACCTTTGGCCCAAATGGTAAAAAAACCGTTAATCTGTCCAATAATTTTATGGGTATTTTTCTCAGTTATTATAGTTCGACAGTTAATCCTGAACTTATTTTCTTCCGTCAGGGAGGGCAGGACAAAAGCATTGAAACCAATAATGGGCCACTTGGTTTTAGCGGAAATTCACTTGGTAAAGGACGCACCAATCCTACTCAGAATCTGGTCGATGCTTTTCCCATGAAAGATGGAAAGCCAAGAGGAGAAAGCACATTGTATCCATTCAATCCTCAGAAACCTTATGACAACAGGGATCCACGATTGGCACTTACGGTTCTTTACAACGGAGCAAATTGGTTAGGAAGAGTTTTGGAAACTTATAGAGGCGGAGCAAACAATCCGACAAGTTCGGCTGAATATACCAAAACCAGTTATTATATGCGTAAGTTTATGGGAAATTTTGCCGGTGCCACTGAATACAGCAACAATTATCATCTTTGGATAATTTTCCGTTATGCTGAAATTCTTTTGAATTATGCCGAAGCAGAAAATGAATATTTGGCTGCCCCATCTCAAGATGTATACAATTCAATAATATTATTACGAAAAAGAGCCGGCATTGCTGCCGGAACCGATAAATTGTACGGTCTTAAAGCTAACATGACAAAAGAAGAAATGCGGGCGGTAATTCAAAACGAACGGCGCATTGAAATGGCTTTCGAGGAACAGCGATATTGGGATATAAGAAGATGGCGCATTGCCGAAAATGTGTTCAGTACACCTTTGAAAGGCATGAGCATTACAAAAACTCTTTCCGGCTTGACCTATACAGAAGTTGATGTGCTGAATGCAAATTTCGAGGAAAAAAGATATTTATATCCGATTCCGTATTCAGAAGTTATTAAAAATAGAAACATGGTTCAAAACCCTAAATGGTAATTTCTTATGAAAAAACTAATAATAACATTGATATTTCTTCACGCTTTCATTTTAGCTTTTAGCCAATCGTTTTTGCTAAAAGGAGTAGTAACATCTACCGATGGCGAAACGCTGATAGGTGTAAGTATAATAAAAGTAGGAACTTCCGTTGGAACCATAACAAACATTGATGGGAAATTTGAACTTCAGGTTAAAGCCGGTGACAAGTTAAAATTTTCTTATGTGGGTTATAAATCCCAAGAAGTTATAGTAAAGCCCGATCAACGTATTTTAAATATTCAATTGACTCCCGATCAGTTTACTAATTTGGATGAAGTTGTTGTTATCGGTTACGGTAAAGCTAAAAAATTAACCATGACAGGTTCTGTGAGCGCTATTTCTGCTCGTGAAATACGTATGGTTCCTACCAGCAATGTGCAGAATGCCTTATCGGGAAAATTGCCGGGATTCTTTTCTCAACAGCGCTCGGGTCAACCGGGTAAAGATGCTTCCGACTTTTTTATTCGTGGGGTTAGTTCTTTGAATGATGCCGGGAATCAGCCTTTGATTATTGTTGATGATGTGCAGTATTCTTACGATCAGCTTCAGCAAATCAATATCAATGAAATTGAAAGTATTTCTATTCTGAAGGATGCTTCTACTACCGCAATTTACGGTATCAAAGGAGCCAACGGAGTATTGGTTGTGAAAACGCGAAGAGGCGAACAGGGAGCGCCACAAATCAACGTCAGAGCGGAGAGTGGTATTCAGACACCTGTTAGGAAACCTAAATTTTTGAATTCTTATGAAACAGCCACATTGGTGAATGAAGCTTATCAGAATGATGGATTAATTTCCGAGATGCCTTTTTCGGGAGATGATTTGGAAGCTTTTAAAAATGGTACTGACCCTTATGGACATCCTGATGTAAATTGGTACAACGAAATTTTTAAATCGGTAGCTTCTCAAAGCAATATGAATGTCGATGTTTCGGGAGGGTCTAAAAGTTTAAGATATTTTCTTTCTACCGGCTATTTTATTCAAGATGGACTCATCAAAGATTTTAGCAGCCAGCAACATGATGTAAACACGAATTATTTTTATCGTCGTTTTAATTATCGTACCAATCTCGACTTTGATGTAACCAATGATTTAAACATGCGTTTGGACTTTTCAACTCGTTTTATGAATATCAATGAACCCAGCAGCATGAATGCCACTGGAGAAATTTATAATTTTGAAAAAATGACTCCTTATGCCGCTCCGGTTATCAATCCAAATGGTTCATACACCTATTTGAATACAAAAGGGTTCTTACCAACCTTAAATGCCCGTTTGGCAAATGAAGGTTATAAAAGGACAAAGCGAAACGATATAAATATTCTGTATGGAGCTTCTTATAAAATGGATCGGCTGACGAAAGGGCTTTCTGCCAATTTCAGATTTGCATATTCCAGTATTGACGAAAATAACCGAAGAGTTTTCAGAGGAAGTGATGGCTATCCTACTTATCGTTATCATCCCGATACAGGAATTTATACCATTAATCCCAATCAAGTGTATGCTTATTCCACTTATGCTGTAACTTCCGGTGTGGGTCAGGCGCAAAACGATTTGAATATTCAGGCATCACTTAATTATGCCCGAGTATTTAACAAAGACCATGATATTAACGCAATGTTGCTCTACAACAGAGAAAGTCAAACCAACGAAGCTGCAGCTTCGGTTCCGAGTAATTTTGAAGGTTATACTTCTACAATTGGTTACAAGTACAAAAATAAATATTTGGTGGATTTCAATTTGGCTTACAATGGTTCAGACCGTTTTGGCAAAGACAATCGTTATGGATTTTTCCCTGCCGTAGGATTAGGATATACAATTTCGCAGGAAGACTTTTTTAAGAACAAATTCAGCAAAATTCAAATGCTTAAAATAAGGACTTCTTATGGATTGGTAGGTTCTGATGTTGCACCTGGAGGACGTTATTTATATCGTCAGGTGTATTCAACCGGCGGAGGATATTATTTTGGTGAAAATCCTCAGTACCAAGCTTCTTACGTTGAAGGCGATTTGGGCAATGAAAACGTAACATGGGAAAAAGCCAAGAAATTTGACGTAGGGTTAGATTTGGTAGCTTTTGATAAATGGTCTTTTACTATAGATTATTTTCACGATTTTCGTTTCGACCAATTGGTTACCCGATATGATATTCCTTTAATTTTGGGAATAGGTGTTTCGCCGCTGAATATTGCCAAAACTGTCAATCAGGGTTTTGATGGTTCTCTCGGTTATCAAACAAAAATTGGGCAAGTTAATTTTCTGTCAAATCTGGTTTATTCCTACGCAAAAAACAGAGTTGTGTACAAAGCAGAAGCACAACAGAAGTATCCATGGCTTGCTCAAACCGGAAAACCTATCAATCAGCCGTTTGGATATAAATTCATAGGTTTTTATACTCCGGAAGATATTGAGTTGATTAACAATAATGACCCTGCAGCTCCAGCAGTTCCAAATACCGATACTCCTGTACAGGCCGGCGATTTGAAATATAAGGATTTGAATGGAGATGGAATTATCAATGATTACGACAAGTGTGCAATTGGGAAACCAAACTTACCTACCACTTCCATAGGTTGGACAATAGGAGCTAATTGGAAAGGATTTTCCATTAATATCTTATTTCAGGGTTCATTTGATTACAGCTTCAGTGTGGTTGGTACCGGTATTGAGTCTTTCAAAAGCCAATTTCAGCCGGTACATTTGAAACGTTGGACGTTGGAAAGATACCAAAATGGCGAAGATATTCAATTTCCACGTTTGACTACCAATCCTTCTACCGTTAACAGTGCCGAAGGTTACATGTCCGATTTTTGGTTGATAAATGCATGGTATATTCGTATGAAGACTGTCGATTTTGCTTATCAGCTTCCTAAAAAATCGTTGCCACAATTTATTAATACCGCCAAGTTTTATGTCAATGCTTATAACTTGTTCACATTTACAAATTATGACAAATATCAGCAAGACCCTGAAATACAAACCAATACAGCAGGAGATGCTTATATGAATCAAAAAGTTGTAAATTTTGGCATTCAGGTTACGCTTTGAAAATTAAAATGAAAAATATTTTGTAACTTTAAAACGTCGTCATTTAATTTTGTTTAGTTGACTTTTTTAAATGGCGACGTTAATTTGCATACCGTTTAATCATTAATATGTTTTGAAAAATGAAAAAGACAATTGTATTTTTTTTAATTATTGTTTTTTCTTCTTTGAATTTATTTTCACAACCTGTAAGTAAATTTAAAGATGGTGAGAGAGTGGTTTTTTTAGGAAACAGTATTACGGATGGCGGACATTACCATTCTTTCATTTGGTTGTTTTATATGACCAGATTTCCAAATATGGATGTTCGTATTATGAATGGAGGAATTGGTGGAGATACGGCTTATGATATGTATAAACGTCTGGATGACGATATTTTCAGTAAAAGGCCTACAACACTCGTGGTAACTTTCGGAATGAATGATTCCGGTTATTTTGAATATAACAGCGATAAAGCAAAAGAATTTGGTGAGGAAAAATATCAAGCCTGTTTTAAAAATTTCAAAATGATGGAAAAACGATTGTTGGAACTTCCCAATACAAGAATAGTGATGATGGGAAGTTCTCCCTATGATGAAAATGCAAAAATCAGTGGTAATACCCCTTTTAAGGGTAAAAATGCCGTTATGCAACGTATTGTCGAATTTCAAAGGCAGGCAGCTCTGGCCAATAATTGGGAATTTCTTGATTTGAATCAGCCAATGACTGAAATTAATCAAAAATTTCAGCAAAAAGATTCTACATTCACCTTGTGTGGGCAAGATAGGATTCATCCCGACAACGATGGCCACATGGTTATGGCATATCTTTTTTTGAAACAACAGGGATTTGCAGGTAATAAAGTAGCCGATATAGAAATAAATGCTTCAAAAAATAATGTGGTAAAATCTGCCAATTGCGAAATAAGTAATCTTAAGAAATTTGGGAATAAGCTTTCTTTCGATTATTTGGCCTATTCGTTACCTTATCCTCTTGATACTGTTGCTCGCGGTTGGAACTCAAAAAAATCGCAAGCAAAAGCAACAGAATATGTTCCGTTTATGGAGGAGATGAATCAGGAAATTTTAAAAGTTACAGGCTTAAAAGGTAATTATAAGTTGATGATCGATGAGAATGAAATAGGAACATGGTCGGGAAATGATTTTGCCGTCGGAATCAATTTGGCCAAAGAAACAGCAACTCCTCAATATCAACAGGCTTTGGCCATTATGCACTTGAATGAATATCGCTGGGAAATAGAACGTAACTTCCGTGATTATGCATGGATACAGTTTAATTTTTTCCAGCAAAAAGGATTGCTTTTTGCCGATAATTTGGAGTCGATCAAAGCGTTGGACAGTGAAATTGGGAAAAATATTTGGTTGAAGATCCAACGAGACAATTATGCACGCATGATGCTTAAACCTGTGCGCGAAGGACGTGAAGCAGAAATGAACTTGCTGATTTCAAAAATTTATGACAGCAATAAACCTGTTACAAGAAAAATTACATTGATAAAAATGTAGTTTTCGTTTAGGAATCAAAATTTATATTTTGAGTTGGTGCAAATGCAGTAAATTCTTATTTGTTGTATATAATTGATTATTAGTTTAAAAGGAATTCCAGTCATTCTATTGGAATTCCTTTTAGTATGTTACATTAGGTTGATATTTAGTACTCAATAAATTTTGAAATAAGATTTTTTACAATAAGTGATTTTTTCTAAAGGTTAAATGGCTCTCTGATTTTTTTAAATTTTCCTTTTTGCAAGTTCCTGTAATTAAATACTGTTTTGTTAGTAATATTATTAATATTTTTTAGTTATTTTGCACATGCAAATTTTGTTGTAAATTACAAGAACAAGTGAAAAGTACGAACAATATCTCAGATATTTATAATCGTTATGTAGATGATTTATATACTTATGCTTCGTATCTTGGATTCGAAAAAGAAACCATCATGGATGCCATACATGATGTTTTTTGCAAACTTGGTGCCAACGAAAAAATTCTTAAAGATGTTGTAAATGTCAAATCATACCTTTTTAAATCGTTGAAAAACAGGTTACTGGATATTTATAAGGGTCAAAAATATGGTTTTGATATTTCTGATTTTACAGCTTTAGAAGAGATGCCTTTTAATATCACCGTTAACCTCGAAGATGATATTATTGATGCAGAGGAGCAGGCAAATATAAAAAAAATGGTTGAGAATATGCTCCAATCCTTAACACCTCGTCAGCGCGAAATAGTGTACCTGCGTTACATACAGGAATACGATTATTCACAGATTGCTTCTCTGCTGAATATCAGTATTCACGGTTGCAGGAAACTTTTATCGAAAGCTATGGAAACCCTTCGCGAAAAATACGGTTCTTTAATCATTCTCCTTCTTCTTTCTTAACTTCAAATGTTAAATATTTAAATTTTCAAGCAAATCAGGGGATAAAAATCCAAGTTGATCGTCTATTATTAAAACAAATTCAAAATAATGGACAATACTTATTCCCATTTTTCCAATTTTTTAAAAGACGAAAAATTTATTCGATGGCAATTAATGCCTGATGATGATCTTAACGAATATTGGGCAAATTTTATTCGAGAAAATCCTGAATTGGAACCTGATATTCAGCAAGCTGTTGTTTATCTGAAAAATAAAGTATTGAATAAAAGTCAACTTTCAGAAAATGAGCGAATTAAATTGTTTGATAGAATCCAAAACACGCTCAATAGAAACAAAAGAAAAGTCAAAATCAGACGATTCATTCAATATGGTGCAGCAGCTTGCATTGCTGTTGCTCTACTTTTCAGTGGACTAAATTATAAAAATTTAGGTAAAAAATCTCTTATCTCCAATGGCGAAGAACAGATAGTTGGAAATCTTTTAAAAAATAAGGACATTCAACTGATTGCGGGAGATGAATTATATAACTATCAGAACAATATAGAAGTTAAAATTTCAGAAAAAGGAACGGCAAAAATTGTTCAGTCAGGAAACAATAATCAGCAGCAAATCAATATTGCTCAATCTTCATTCAATAAATTGATTGTCCCTTATGGTAAACGCACGCAACTGAATCTTTCCGATGGCACAAAAGTTTGGCTCAATTCAGGTTCTGTTTTAGAATTTCCGACACGATTTACGGGAAAAAATCGCGAAATACGTTTGTATTCAGGTGAAATTTTTCTCGAAGTTGCGCACAATAAGAACAAATCGTTTATCGTCCACACTTCCAATTTCAGTGTAAAAGTTTATGGAACAAAATTCAATGTATCGGCTTATGCTGATTCTCCACATTCAGTAGTATTGGTTGAAGGCAGGGTAGGATTAAACTCTGTCAGAAAAACGGACGAAATAAAATTGGTACCGAATGAACTGGCAGTTTATTCAGGAAATGGAAATTTCAGAAAGCAGAAGGTTGATGTTGATCAATATATTAGCTGGAAAAACGGTTATTTGTCTTTCGACAATACGCCCATGTCGGAAGTTCTGAAACAAATAGGCCGTTATTACAATCTTTCATTCAATTATGACAAGGATGTGAATCTGCAAAAGCGAACCTGTTCGGGCAAAATCTATCTTTCCGATAATCTTGACAATGTTATGACAACCGTTGCCTTACTCTCTTCCACACGTTATGAAAAGCAAAATAATCAAATCTATATTGTTAATAATTAATCATATAAATCAGCACTGCCTATGAATAAACAATAAATTCTAAGCCATGAAAAATCCGGACAAATTTCTTTTTTCCGGAAATTATTTGTGTTTTTTTATTCTTTACAACAATCATTAAATCAATACAAAAAAATATGAAGAAATACATTATTAAGAGATTAAGTTCTCATGATAAGTTTCATCAAACCATGAAAATTATGAGAATAACATCGTTTTTCTTATTCCTCAACGTCCTATTTATTCAGGCAGGAACGAGTTTTTCTCAAGAAGCAAAATTAACCATCAACTTACGTTCCACTACTATTAAAGAGGCATGCAGGCAAATAGAAAGGCAAAGTAGCTATATATTTGTTTTTTCCGATAACATTGAAAATGCCCTCAACAAAAAAATCAACATTGAAGCCAATTCCCGAAACATAAAGGAAGTTTGCGACGATATTTTTTCCATGAGTGGACTTTCCTACAAAATTTTGGATAAACAGGTAGTGGTATATGCTGAGAATGCAAAAAATGCAGAGTCAATTGTTGCTAAAACAGCAATTTTTCAGCAAGCACAATCTAAAACGATAACGGGAAGAATAGTTGATGAAAAAGGGGATCCAATTATTGGGGCAAGTATTATCGAAATTGGAACTACAAATGGAACTATTTCCGATATGGATGGTAAATTTTCGTTAAATGTAAAGGATGACGCTGTAATTCGAGTATCTTATGTTGGATACCTTGTTCAAGAGATTAATACAAAAGGGAAGAAAAATTTTGATGTAATTTTAAAAGAAAGTCCAAAAGCTCTTGATGAAGTAGTAGTTGTAGGATACGGAACTATCACTAAAAAAGATTTGTCTTCTTCTGTAAGTTCATTAAAAAGCGATCAATTAGTGGACAGAACTTCAGCATTCAATATTTTGCAAGGTATGGCGGGAAAAGTTGCTGGAGTTCAAAATGTCACTTTTTCTGGCAAACCGGGTGGAGCATCATCATTACGAATTAGAGGAATGGGTTCTATTAATGCTGACAGCAATCCAATTTATGTTTTAGATGGTGTTGTGGGTGTCGATCCACAAATTATTAATCCGGAAAACGTAGAGTCAATTGATATTTTGAAGGATGCAGCAGCAACAGCAATGTATGGAGCAAAAGGTGCAAATGGAGTTGTAATTATTACAACTAAAAGTGGAAAGAAAGATAAAGGAACAGTTGTGTATAATGGGAAAGTTGGTGTAGGATTTTTAAACCGAAAGTTAGATCTGTTAAATGCAGACGAATTCATGGAAGTTCAAAAAAGAGCCTATGCATACAGTGGGAAAATTATGCCTCAATTATTAACTCCCATGGAAAATCTTTTTTATTATTCTAAAGATGCCTCTGGAAATTATTTGAGGGATAAAAATGGTTATCTCATTGCTTCTCCAAAATACGATACTGATTGGCAGGAAGCTGTTACTCAAAATGCCCTTATTAACGATCATAACCTTTCTTTTTCTTCAGGGAATGAAAAAACTTCAGTATATGCCAATATTTCATATCAGGATTTTCAGGGCTTAGTAAAAGAAACCTATTCAAAACGCTATTCTGGTACTATCAATGTTCAAAGCGATATAAAAAAATGGTTGAACATTCAAGCTATCCTAACAACTGGTTCTCAAAAACAGAATGACATGGAAGGCGGTTTTGGACAAGGGCCTGTCCGCAATATGATTGAAATGCCACCTATCGTCCCAGTTAAATATGAAGATGGAACATGGGGAAGAAAAAATGACTTCCCACTTGGAGAACCAGCTGAAAATCCTATCAGGCTTCTTCAAGAACAAAAGAAGATAGGTGATCAGAACTTTAGCATTTTCAATTTGGTTTCTACCATCAAATTTAATGAGAAACTGCAGTTGACAGTTAAAGGAGATATGCAAACAACAAATTCAAGAAGCATTTCTTATGCCAAAGCAGGATTACTGGATGTAAGTGAAACAAACAACGGCTATGCAGATATTTCTAATGGAATTAGTCAAAAATGGTCTAATGAAGATTATTTCACTTATAACAATAGTTTTTTCGATAAACAATTACAATCTAATTTTGTACTTGGTGCCAGCTGGTATTATAACCATTATGAAAGTTCATCCAGTGGATCAGAAAATTTTTTCGATGATTATTTTGAGTATTACAATTTAGGAGCTGGCACAACTTTCCATAAACCTTCTTCTGGGATGACTCAAAATACTATGAATTCATTTTATTTTCGAATGAATCATAATTTGAAAGACAAATATTTATTAGGTTTGACATTAAGAATGGATGGGGCATCTAATTTTGGTGAAAATAATAAATATGGTTTCTTTCCTTCTATTTCAGCAGGCTGGCGTATTTCTGAAGAAGATTTTTTCCGCGAAGCAAAAAATATTATCAATAATCTTAAACTCAGAGGAAGTTATGGTGAAGTAGGGAATGCTTCTATCCCAAATTATACGACCATTTCTTCTTATTACAACAATTCTACCGTATTTAACAAAACGTTGGAACCTTATGTAGTTTTGAGTAATTTGGGTAATAAGGATTTGAAATGGGAAACATCAGCTCAGCTTGATTTAGGATTGGATATGGGCTTTTTGAATAATCGTATTGAGTTTTTGATTGATTTCTATAATAAATCAACCAAAGATCTTTTATTCTCAAAACAAGTACCATTCACTACTGGCTATTCAACTACTTGGACGAATTTGGGAGAAATTGCAAACAAAGGTTTTGAGTTTACACTTTCTTCTAAAAATATCACAAACAGGAATTTTAACTGGTCAAGTGATCTCGTTTTTTCATCAAATAAATTAGTGGTAGTGGATGTAAATGGTGAAACTATTGATACCGGCAATGGAACAATTGCGAGAGAAGGAGAAGAATGGGCTTCTTATTACGTGTATAATAGACTTGGGACTTGGGGCTTGAATGAAATTAGCGAAGCTGCAGTTTATGGTAAAAAACCAGGTGATTTGAAGTACGAAGATGTCAATAAAGATGGAATTATTAATGATAATGACAAAAAAATTATGGGGAATGGATTGCCAAAAGGCGACTTAACCTTTATTAACACATTTAGTTATAAAGGATTCTCACTGATGATTGATTTGAATTATCGATATGGAGCCAAAATACTTGGAATTACTACAACCATGATGGAAAATCGTCAAATTTATGGTAATTCACTCCATTCAGTTTTGGATGCTTGGACGCCTGAGCATCAAAATACTATGATTGCTGCAATTAGATTGCCTTCTGATGTAAATTTTGGTGAAAACGAAAAAGATAGTCGTATGATATACAATGGAGATTTTCTGAGAATCAGAAATATAATGCTTACTTACGACTTTAGTCCCAAGACATTAGGAAAGATAAACTTTATCAAGGGTTTAACACTTGCTTTGAATGTTGAAAATGCACATGTTTTCACTAGTTATCCAGGTTTTGATCCTGAAATAGGCTTTCTTTCAACTGATAACGGTCAAGGAATAGATTTCTATTCTTACCCAAGACCCACAACTGTTTCAACGAATTTAAAAATAACATTCTAATCCTCAGTCTATTATGAAAAAATATATTTCAATTATTGGATGCAGTTTTGTCTTATTAATTCTATGTGCTTCATGTAATTCATTTCTTGAAGAAGAACCAAAAACTTTTTTGTCTCCCGATTTCTATTTCACCTCTGAAGCGCAGGCAAAAGCAGCAGTTAATGGTTTATATACTTTTCTTGATGATCGTTTTGTTGGCACAATAGGACCCGGGACGCAAACATATTTATTTATGGAGTATTTGCCGGGATATGGTGATAGACCTTATACATCGAGCAGCACAGATTTGAATCAAGCTGTTAATCTTAATGTTAAAGAAGATAATCTTTATGTTCAAGCTATTTGGGAAACACATTATAAGGCCATTGAAAATTGTAACAGTATAATAGAGGGAATGAAAGATGTTTCTTCTGAAATCATGAGTTTAGATACTAAAAACAATCTTTTAGGTGAAGTTTACTTTTTTAGGGGTTACAATTATTTTAATTTGGTAAGGTTATTTGGCCCCATACCATTAAAACTTTCAAGCACAAAGGATTTGTCAAATGTCCAGCTAAAATTGTCCAATGAAGAAGCGGTATATTCTCAAATAGAAAACGATTTATTAACTGCTGACTCACTTATGGTTAATAATGTTTGGAACAGTTCCGAGGGGAGAGTTGCAAAAGGAGCAGTAGAATCACTTTTAGCTAAAGTTTATTTGACTATGGCTGGTTTTCCTCTACAAAAAGGTGTTCCATATTATCAAAAAGCATATAACTATGCTCAAAAAGTAATTTTAAGCAATAAGTTTTATGTTTTTGATAGTTATGCTGATTTGAGAAAAATTTCTAATGAAAATTCTGGAGAATATATTTGGATGATTCAATGTCATAGTCAATATGCAGGTTCACCAGTTCATTTTAATTTGCTTCCCTATCCTGAACCTACTCAACCTATTTCTTCGGCCGGATCTTATGGAGGAGCTTTAGCTCCAACACAAGCTTTTTATGATTCTTATTCTTCTTCAGATATGCGAAAAGCGGAAAAAGGATATTATTATACAAGGCACGAAACTTTAAAGGATCCAAGTATAATTGTTGAATTGGGTAGGCCTTATATTTATAAATTTTGGGATGACGATGCAGCAAAAACAGGAAATTCAGGGAAAAATTATCCATTATTGACTTATTCGGATGTATTGCTTATATGTGCTGAAGCAAAAACCGAAATTGATGGAGGTTCTACCAGTGATAGTAAAGCAATTGATGCATATTTTAAAGTTCGAAATAGAGCATTCCCTGATGAAGGTAAGCCTGTTTCCATTACAACAGATGATGTTTTAAAGGAACGTTTTTGGGAAATTTGTTTTGAGGGACAAACTTGGTATGATATGTTGAGAACTCGAAAAGCATTTAATGTAACAACCCGTGAAATAACGGATATGATAGGTTACAATGCTCCAGCACATCCTGAAGGACATATATTTAAAGAATCAGATTTGCTGTTCCCTTATCCTTTGAGAGAGAAACGTTTGAATCCAAATCTTGTTAGATAAATGTTTATAAATTATAAGTTTAATAAATTGTTAATTTTAAAAGAATAGATATTTTTCATGAAAATTAAAGCAATAATATTGATAATGTTATCTATTGTGCAAATAGCATTATGGTCTTGTGAGAAGGACAATGGTTCAAAAATAAATCCAAATCCTTATGATAATGGGAGTTCTGAAAATCAACCAGTCAAACTGAGTTATACAACAAACGCTGATTCTGTTCTCTTAAAATGGGAATTGTTAAATAAATCTGATAATTTTGATAACTATGTAATTAATTGTAAAAAAACTAATCAGATATCAAACGTTGATCCTATGAAAAACTATTGTCTTTTAACTCATATCCCATATAATGAAGTTGTTCCTATCTCATTTTCAATAGTAAAGGGAGAGGAAACAATCTATGAAACTTTAGTAAACGTTACTATATCGGGATTAGATACTGTATTTGCTCATATTTTAATTCCTGATCGTGGTAGCGTTACAGGGGGAGATGGTACCTATTCAATTGCTTTACCTGATGGAAGATCTATTTTTTTAATGGGTGATTCATTTATTGGCCCTGTTACTAATGGGTCCCGTTCAACACAAGACCACATGTATCGGAATACATATATTTTGTATGATAGGGGGAAAGTCCAAGCTATTTATGGTGCTAATGGAGAAAAATCCTCAGCTGCTGTTCCTCCGGGAGTAACGGATGAAAGTAAAAAATGGTATTGGCCAGGACATGGATTTGTATATGGGAACAAGTTATATATTTTTCAGACCTTAATGTATCAGGGTGAAGCAGGGATGTGGGGATTTAGATATCAAACTACCGATATTTTGGAATATGAATTGCCGGGAATTAAGCTGATTAATACAACCAACATCCCCTATAAGGGTTCAGATAACATTCATTATGGTATGGCTGCTTTAAAAGATGATGATTACATTTATATTTATGCGCAAGCTGACGTAGAAAATAGTTCTACTTCTCTTTCAGATGCTTATGTTGCAAGAACAAAAATAGATAAACTCTATTCTGAATGGGAATATTATTGTGGAACTTATTGGGATACGAATTACATAAATGCAATTAAAATGTCTGGACTCAGCTCGGTTGCAGTATCTTCACAATTTAATGTATTCAAATTGAGGGGAAAATATGTGTTGTTGACGCAGCAAAAACAATTTGGTTGTGGAGATATTTATACATTTATAGCAGATTCTCCGGAAGGACCTTGGTACAATAAACAATTAATTTATTCTACTCAAGAACAAAAACGACCTAATTTATTTACATACAATGCAATGGCACATCCTCAGTTTGAAAAAGATGGCATGATATTAATTAGCTATAACGTAAATACTGAAGATTTTGCTCAGCAACTGAAAGATGTTTCCACTTACAGACCACGTTTTTTGTGGGTAGAAATTAACAAGATATTGGGATTATAATTCAAGAAATTAAAATCAATAAAATTACAAATTTAAAAAACACTAAATTATGATAAAGAAAATCGTATTTTCACTTGTAATGTTGGTATCTTTTTCTTTTTTTAGTTGTACTGAAGATATTTCAAATCAAATGTCATCAGATTATCCAACAGATTATGATATTAACTACGAACTGAGACAAGTACTGCAATATGATCCAATGAATATTGATGGAATAGATATTGTTAATAAATTGGATTTTTTTAAAACGCTCAGATTTACATTGCATTACGAAAACGGGAAAATTACAAAAGTAAAGTTTAATAATGGAAGTGTTCCTTTTTCCCCTTTTAATTTTACTACTACTAACGAATTTGAAGTGGAATGTGAACTTGATTATGATGTATTTCCAAATGAATTGCGTGTTCGAAATACAGACCATGTAATTGCTTTTTTTGAAAATGGTGAGTTTGTTATGCCTTTTCAATTGGAATGTGGTTCATTAAGTTATAAGTATACTTTTAAAAATATAAAATAACACCAATTATGTTTAAGTCAAATTTAACAGGAATAGTCAATATGAAAAACATGAATAAGTATATCAAATGGGGCTTAATATTAGTCTTGCCATTTTTGTTGATAATGTGTATGTCAATTGAAAGTATTATTCATCCTGATGACCCAAAAGTCAATAGTGAAATTGAAGTAAGCGTTGATTTAAAGCTTGTTCCAGAAAATGATGATAATACCGAATTTGTCTTTGCTGTACTTGCTCCAAAAAGCTGGAATGTTGCTGAAAATTCAACTGTAACCTATTCAACTACAGGATATACCAAAGGAGATGTTTCGAATGAAGAAATGGTATTAATGACTGAAAGTGAGAAAGAACCAACATCGTTGTTAAGCTGGCCGGCTGCATTGCAAAGTAAAGTTGGATTGATGGGTAACTTAGGCCCCGTAGAATGGATTGTATTTAAATCTCAAACAAAGTTTATTATAACAGATGAAGATGAAAAACTTATCACAGCCAATGTAAAAGTTAAATTAAAAACTGGTAATCAAAATATTAAATTTTTTATGGGATATTTCTTCTGCGGCAAAAATCATGGTTTTAATGAAGAGTATTATAATTCAAATGCCAAATCAAAAGTTATGACAGTTACTGGAGGATCAAATGCAATGATTGATTATACTACCGTAAGTTTAGTTTCGACTGTGCCAGCAACTTTTGCTTGGGGCGATATTTTTTCAATTAACTTTGAAACAGTTGCTGGAGGTGTGGAAACTGCTCTGAATAATGCAGATAAAGTTTATTTATATGGGAAAGTTATCTATGCAGATGGTAATGATTCAACTATTGTTGACGTAATAGGAGATAAAACACTTATGGAAAAGATTGGAAAAACAACTTGGCAAAAATACATTTATCCTAAAGAATTTTTTAATTTGCCGGATGATGCTGTAATAAAAGAAGTTTATTTCCATTTTACAAACGAGGATCAGAGTATTATTGTAAAAGACCCTTCAACTGGTAAAGATTTTCAAGTATCTGAAAGTTGTAATTAAATTTTAGTTAGGTAATTTGACAAAAAGTTTATCATTAATCATTATTGTGCTACAGAAGAAAATACACTTCTCACAAAAAAGTTTATAAAATTTCATTTATTTTTTATGAAGATTATTTTCAGCACAATAATGATTAATGTAGTGGATAAGAAAAGTTAAATGATAGATATTTTATTTTTCTGATTTGATGAGGTTGTGTCGTTTTTTTAGTATAACTTTAATAAATTTAAATTTTATATTAGAAAATACTTAATTCTTCCTAAAAATATCTGATTGTCATATCCTCAATAGTTTTCTAACAGGCAAAGGTTAATAAATTAACTTATGAGAAAATATTTATTTTTTTCCTTCCTTTTTTTAATGAGTAAATTATTTGCTACCACAGATAATATTGCTCCTTTAGCTAAAATATCTACATCATCAACCTTAAATGACCAATTTGATAAAAGTAAATTGGTAGATGGCTTAATAGGAATTGATGGAATTGGAGAATGGGCATGTAAAGGCTATTCCACTTCATGGGGATATATTGAAAATCCATGGGTGAAATTTGAATGGAATAGTCCTGTAATAATAGACAGAATAGTCCTTTATGATAGACCAAACTTATTTGATAATGTTGCAGGAGTAAAAATTTTATTTAGTGACAGTACAAGCTCTAATGTTTTTCAACTCTCGCCTGATGGTGAAGGAAAGTCTATAGAATTTTCTCCAAAAAAAGTAAAATGGATTAAAATCCAAGTTACTGATGGAACAGGAAAGGATTTGGGATTTTCAGAAATTGAAATTTTTAATGCGAAACAATCAGCTATTGATAAGGTCTCATTAGTTGATCCCTATATAGAGACAAATCGAGGTCGTTATTTCTTTTTTATTACGGGAAGTTTACCCTTTGGTATGGCAACAAGCGCTCCGATGACAAGAAATAAAAATCAATATGGGGGAGGATACAATTTTAATGAAAAAGAAATATTAGGTTTTGAACAGGTACATTCATGGATGATGTCGGGTATAGAAATAATGCCGGCAACAACCAAAGAAAATATTGCAATAGGACAAAATGGTTGGAAATCAAGGTACAACCATGATGATGAAATCGTTCAGCCAGGTTATCACAGAGTTATGTTACAGAATAACAAAATATGGGTCGAGCAGACATGTACGGAAAGAGTTAATTTTTATCGATTTAGATATACCAAAAAATCGGATGCACGTATTATTATTAATTTGTACGGATTGGTTGGAAATTGTGTAATGAAAAATGCCAAAGTCAAAAAAGTTAGTGATAACCAAATTGAAGGCTCTGTTAGTACTGTTGACAGATTTTGGGGTGGCCCCATTGATGTAAAGGTTTTTTTTGTTATTCAATTTGATAAACCTTTTAAATTTAATGTTTGGGACAATGGAGAAATATTATCCGATTCGAATAAAGTTTTTCAAGGAGAAAAATTGTGTTTGGGAGCCGAGTATAACATGAATCAGGCTGATACGTTGAAAATGAAAGTGGCAATTTCGTATACGAGCGAAGAAAATGCACATGTTAATCTTGATAGGGAACTGAATCATTGGAATTTTGATGCGGTCAGGAATAATGCTCGAAATATTTGGAATAATTGGTTGGGGAAAATAGAAGTAAAAGGTGGTACGATTGAGCAGCGTGTTAAGTTTTATACTGATTTATGGCATGTGTTATTAGGAAGACAAAAAATTAATGATATTAATGGATATTATCCGGACAGAACTCAGGGAAAACGTATTGGAAATTTTACAGATGCTGTTTTTAAAATTAAACGGCTACCAATGGAAGGGAATAAAGTTAGATTTAACATGTATAATTGTGATGCATGGTGGTTGACTCAATGGAATCTTAATGTTTTATGGGGACTTGCATGGCCTGAAATTCAAGATGAGATGTCTGCTTCTATGATAGAATATGCCGATAATGGAAATTTATTGCCTCGTGGTCCATGTGGAGGAGGATATTCTTATATTATGACCAGTTGTCCGGCAAGTAATTTAATTATTAGTACTTACATGAAAGGATTATTGACGAAACAAGATCCTAATCATGCTTTTGATATAATTAAAAGGAATCACATGCCAGGTGGAATGTTGGGAAAGAAGGAAGATGTGGAATTTTATATTAAAAAAGGTTGGTGGCCAGAAAATGCTGGAATTGGTGTTGAAGCTGCTTTTCAGGATTGGGGAATTTCACAAATGGCATATAAATTAAATAAATTCGATGACTATAAATATTTTAAAAAACGTTCGAGAAATTGGGAACCAAACTTTAATAGTGAAATACAACTTCTGTTACCAAAAGACAGGAAGGGGAGATTTATCCATAAAGATCCTTTAAGTAATGTGGGTTGGATTGAATCAAATTCTTGGCAGGCAACCTGGGGCGTTTCTCATGATATTTATCGATTAATAGAATTAATGGGAGGTGAAGAAAATTTATGTAAAAAACTAAATTATGCATTTTCTCAATCGGAAAATAATGATTTTGTTTACAGCTACTCAAATGGTTATATAAGTTATGCAAACCAACCGGGTTGCTCCGATGCTCATATTTTCAGTTATGCACAAAAACCATGGTTGACTCAATATTGGGTAAGAAAAGTTAAACAACAAGCTTATGGTGGCACAACACCAGATTTAGGATATGGTGGGCACGATGAGGATCAGGGACAAATGAGTGCCATTGATGTCTTGATGTCAATAGGCTTGTTTAATATTTTGGGTACTGAATCTATTAAGCCTATTTATGAAATTACTTCTCCAATCTTTGATGAAATTTCTATAAAATTGGATAAAAAATATTATCAAGGTGATAAATTTATTATTAAAACTCACAATAACAGTAGAGATAATGTCTATATCAATAAAGCGAGCTTTAATGGTAATGCATTGAATAGATTTTGGATAACGCATGAAGATTTTCAAAAAGGAGGAATTTTGGAACTTTGGTTAGATAAAGTGCCTAATTATAACTGGGGCACAAATGAATTACCAGAAATACAATAATAGAAATAGAATTATTTAGTATAAATATATTTGTTTAAGATAAAAGAAAGCATTCTATCATTTTAGCTGTATGAATAATAAAAATGTCACTATAAAAGTATTGCCCGTCCTTTTTGGATTCTTTATAATGGGATTCGTTGATATTGTAGGGATTACTTCTGATTATGTACAAAGAACCTTTAATTGGTCGCATGTTTTAACAGGATTTGTACCTTTTATGGTTTTTATCTGGTTTCTTTTCTTGGGAATACCAATAGGAAATCAAATGAATAAATGGGGGCGCAAAAACACCGTATTAATCAGCTTGATTATAACTATATTCGGGATGATACTTCCATTGATAATATTTAATAGTTATACATGTTTAATAGCTTATGCTTTACTTGGCATAGGTAACGCAATTTTGCAAGTTTCTCTAAATCCTTTATTGAGCAATGTAATTACTGATCCAAAATTTTTAACAAGTAGTCTGACGTCGGGTCAAGTAATAAAGGCAGTTTCTTCATTGTGTGGGCCAGAATTTGTCTTGTTAGCTATTTCTTTATTTGGTGAAAACAAATGGTATTATTGTTTCCCAATTCTTGGTTTTGTAACTTTATTATCAGCTTTATGGCTTTTAATTACGCCAATAAATAAAGAAGAAATTTCAATAAAAACCGCTAAGATTTCATATAAAGGTACTATGATGCTTTTGAAAGATAAAAATATATTGTTACTCTTTTTAGGAATCTTTTTTGTTGTTGCCGTCGATGTTGCAACGAACTATACAAGTTCTAAAATTATGGAATTTCGATTTCAATGGCCATTGGCTCAAGCCAAATTTGCACCGCAGTTATATTTTCTTTGCCGTACAGTTGGAGCTCTGTTGGGAGTTTTTTTCCTGTCGCGTATTAACGAAATTAAATATTTTCAGATTAATATTGTTGCATGTATTTTTTCAATTCTAATTTTGATTTTTTTTAAAAATGAATTGTTAAATCTGTGTTGTATTGGGGCAATAGGTTTTTTTGCATCTTCAATTTTTCCGATCATTTTTTCTGTTGCATTACAATGCCGACCAGCGAAAGTCAATGAAATCTCTGGCCTCATCATTACAGCAGTTGCTGGTGGTGGAATTATAACTCCTATCATAGGACTTGCTATTTCTGAGTTTGGAATTATAGGTGGTATAATGGTGATATTGGCATGTGCATTTTATTTGGCTTTTTGTTCATTTAGTTTAAGAAACATTGAAGGAAGCAATCCAAGAACATTAGAATCTTCTTTGTAAGTACTGTGCATTGCAAGAAGGAATCTTTTAAAAATTTCATTTACTATATGAATATGAGACAATCGAATTATGATAAATTTCCATCGACAAAAATTTCAGGGGACATCATTATCGGTTGGGAATCTATTATTTCCAAATTATCAGTTTTTACCAATTTGGGTCGTGTTTTGGCGGTTGATCTTTATACTGGAACACACGAAGATGAAATTATTTCTGCATTTTCAACAATTAGTAATGCTCCACTTATCAATACGCGAGATTTGTTAAAATCTGAAAGAGAAATTGATGATTTGACAAAAAGATTTATAACAGATGACCAACTTTTTGGCTACGTAACCAATCTTCATTTAGAAGATTATTTTGACAATGAAAAATTTCAAAAGGCAAAACAACAAATTAATAAAGGCGATTCCAAAATTATTTTAGGAACAGGAGCTGCAATGTTAGCGCCTGAAAATGCTGTTATTGTTTATGTGGATATGGCCCGTTGGGAAATTCAGCAACGTTTCAGAAGACATGAAGTAATGGCTCTCGGCATTGACAACAGAGCAGATGCAGTTTCAGTGCAATATAAAAGAGGTTATTTCAACGATTGGAGAATTTGTGATGATTATAAGGATACATTGTTTGAAAAAGTAGATTTTTGGATTGATACCCATGTGTTAGATAATCCAAAAATGATTGATAAAAACACTTTTTTCACTGGTATTGATGCAACAATCAATTCTCCATTTCGTGTTGTCCCTTTCTTTGACCCTGCACCTTGGGGTGGTCAATGGATGAAGGAAGTATGTGCTCTAAATCCAGAAGTAGAAAATTATGGTTGGTGTTTCGATTGTGTTCCGGAAGAAAATAGTCTTCTCTTTGAAATTAATAATACAATATTCGAAATGCCGTCTATTAATCTTGTTTTGTTACGGAGTAGAGACTTATTGGGCGAGCCTGTTGAAGCACGTTTTGGAAAAGATTTTCCAATTAGATTTGATTTCCTTGACACAGTCAAAGGTGGTAATCTGAGTTTACAAGTGCATCCTACAACTCAATTTATTCAAAAAAAATTCGGGATGCATTACACGCAAGATGAAAGTTATTATTTACTTGATGCAAAAAAAGGAGCTGTTGTTTTTGTTGGATTAAAGACGAATGTAGATAAGAATGAAATGATTAATGACTTGCACAAATCACAAGTTAATGGTGAGTTTTTCGATGTAGAAAAATATGTAAACAAAATACCAGCAAATAAACATGATCATTTCTTAATTCCTGGTGGAACAATTCATTGTTCTGGAGCTGAAGCTTTAGTGCTGGAGATCAGTTCAACTCCTAACTTATTTACTTTCAAACTTTGGGATTGGCAACGATTAGGGTTAGATGGAAAACCAAGACCAATAAATATTGAAAGAGGTAAACAGGTTATTGATTGGAACAGGGATACTCAATACGTTCAAAATCACCTCAGAAATCAATTCACAATAATTTCTGAAGGAGATAGATGGAAAGAAGAACGTACAGGGTTACATCCAAATGAGTTTATAGAAACGCGTCGTCATACTTTTTCTGTACCAGTAAAACATTTTACAAACCAAAGTGTAAATGTATTAAACTTGATTGAAGGAGAAGAGGTTGTCGTTAAAAGCCCTACTGACGAGTTTAATCCTTTTGTTGTTCACTATGCAGAGACTTTTATTATTCCATCTAAAATTAAAGAATACATTATACAACCTTTTGGAAAATCAGAAGGAAAAACCTGTATGACTATTAAAGCTTATGTGCGTTTCTGAAATATGATTTTCATCAACAATAAATTTTTATGTATAACAATGATAAGAGAATAGTTTTAACTTTAGATGCTGGAGGTACTAATTTTGTGTTTTCTGCCATCCAAGGATTTCAGGAGATAGTTGAACCTGTAAATATTGCAGCCGTTACGGATAATTTAGATACTTGTTTAAATGCTATAGTTCAAGGATTTCAACAAGTTATAAATAAGTTGTTTGATCAACCTGTTGCAATCAGTTTTGCATTTCCC
>Ga0208825_1000762_pt1 | contig 28223 bp, 24 predicted proteins | sample AD_UKC113_MetaG_FD_184450 | JGI IMG/M metagenome (GOLD analysis project Ga0208825, IMG submission 184450) | Active sludge microbial communities of municipal wastewater-treating anaerobic digesters from Hong Kong - AD_UKC113_MetaG (SPAdes)... | ecosystem: Engineered > Bioreactor > Anaerobic >...
AGTCGTTAACGCCAAAGAGAAAGTAGTTCAGGGCCGTCATGTGAAACAGAAGCGGCCCATGCATCATGGGGTTGTGTCGGTACCCCGATCCCGAATAGAGATACCACGAGAACTTCGTGTGCAGCGCCTCGTCATGGCTCATCACCCGGTCACCCAGCATGTAAAAGCGGCTGAACACCGCCAGAAGCAGAATCACCCCCAGCGCTACACGTTCCCAACGGCTCAAAGTACGCGCCTGCATACACGTCGCCTCCGAAGATGAGATGTCGCCTTGCGCTCGCCGGCGCCGCCGACGGCGCGGCTCAGCCTTCCTCCGTCACCGCTTCCAGCTTCTTGAACAGCGGCGCAGGTTTTTCCAGCACCCGCCCCGCCGGCAGCTCGGCGAAGGCCCATCGCCCTGTAGCGCCCGTCGCGTCATAGCGCAAGACCGCGTGCGGACGGACGGCGTCGGGGATTTCCTCGACGTACTGCATCCCGAAGAGCACATCCTGATAGCCCAGCATGGCGTGCAGTCGCTGCGCGGAGAAAGGCAGGAACGGCGCGAGCAAAATCTTCAGCGCATTGATCGCCTGCAACGCCACATAGAGGCTCGTGCCCGTCGCCTGGCGATCCGTCTTGATCTGCGTCCACGGGGATTTCACCTCCAGGTAGCGGTTCGCCTCGCGCGCGAGGTTCAGCGCCTCCGTCAGCGCCGCGCGGAACTGCGCCGCCGCCAGCCGCGCCCCCACCTTCTCGAAGGCCTCTCGCGCCTGCTCCAGCAGCGCCTCATCCACCGCGTCGAAGGCGCCGGGCTCCGGCACGACGCCGAAATGCTTCACCGTGAACGACAGCACCCGATTCACCAGATTGCCCCAGATCGCCACCAGCTCGCTGTTGTTGCGCTGCACGAAATCGGCCAGGGAGTAATCCGAATCGCTGGTCTCCGGCATCACCGCGCTGAGGTAATAACGCACGGCGTCGGCGTCATAGAGCTCCAACAGATCGAGAACCGCGTCCGCCGACTCGCGGCCGCTCTTGGCCGCCTTGGCCCCATGGATGTTCATGAACTCGTTGGCGGGCACGTCGTAGGGCAGATTGAGTTGCCCCGTCTCCGCATAGAGCCGCTGGACGCCGATGAGTTCCGCAGGCCAGATGATCGTGTGGAAGGGGATGTTGTCCTTGCCGATGAAGTAATACGTCAGCGCCTCGGGGTCGTACCACCAGGCCTTCCACGCCTCAGGGTCACCTTGCAGCGCCGCCCATTCGATGCTGGCGGAAAGGTACCCGATCACCGCCTCGAACCAGACGTAGAGGCGCTTCCCCTCATAGCCTGGGAGGGGAACGGGAATGCCCCACTCCAGGTCGCGGGTGATGGGGCGCGACTTCAGCCCGCCCTTCACGTAATTCTGCGAGTAGCGGATGACGTTCGGGCGCCAGTGCGCCTTCGAGCCGTCCTCAAGGTAGCGCAGCACGGCAGGTTCCAGCCGCGCCAGATCGAGGAAGAAGTGCTCCGTCTCCCGAATGACCGGGATCGAGCCGTCAATCTTGCAGCGCGGATTGCCCAGCTCCAACGCATCGAGGAGCCGTCCACAGTTGTCGCATTGGTCGCCGCGCGCGTCGGCATAGCCGCAGTGTGGACAGGTGCCCTCCACATAACGATCGGGCAGGAAGCGTTGCAGCGTCTCGGAAAAGAACTGTTGCTGCTTCTCAATGTGCAGGCAGCCCTGCTCCAGCAGCCGGAGGAACATGTCCTGCGAAACCCGATGATGATTGAGAGTATCCGTGTGCGTGAAGAGGTCATACGAAATGCCGATGGTCTTTTGGGTCGCCAGGAAGCGCGCGTGATAGCGCTCGAAGATCTCGCGCGGCGTCACGCCCTCCTTGTCGGCTTTGACCGTGATCGGCGTGCCGTGAGAATCCGACCCCGAGACCATCAACACGTCGTTGCCGGCCAGTCGGTGATAACGCGCAAAAATATCCGCGGGCAAATAGGCGCCGGCGAGATGCCCCACATGCAAGTCGCCATTCGCATACGGCCACGCCACTGCGACCAGGATTTTCTTGGCCATGCTTCAAACTCCTTTGAAAATCAGCAAATCAGCGAAAAGGCGAGAAAGCAAAAAAGCGAAAAAGCGAATCACTTACGTTCGCACGTTCGCACCTGGGCACGTTCACACCTTCACACCTTTCCACGTTCGCACCTTCACACCTCTCCACGTCCGCACCTTGCCGGGCAGTTCGCTCATTTCCCGCGTAGTATAATCGAAACTTCGTAATAGAAAACCCGCCAGCGAGGCTGGCGGGTTAGAATTCTGTTCCGGCATGACTTCCGGGTCTGCCACCCCAGGCCCGCGTCAGCGGGTCACTCAGACCCCGCGCTTCAGCGCCACCCGTGTTCAGGGGGGAGCGCTCCCCAACCCGCACGCCTTGCGGGTCTAATACAGATAATCCCGCAGGTCGCGGCTGCGGCTGGGATGGCGCAAGCGCCGCAGGGCCTGTCCCTCGATCTGCCGAATGCGCTCGCGGGTGAGGCCAAATTTCTTGCCCACCTCTTCCAACGTATAGCTCTGACCGTTTTGCAGCCCAAAGCGCATCCGCAGAATCCGCACCTCACGGGGATTGAGCGTCGCCAACGCTTCTTCGAGGTGATCCCGCAACATCTCCTGATACATCACATCCGCAGGCGTGGGCGTGTACTCATCCTCGATGAAGTTGCTCAGTTCGCTGTCCTCGTCCTCGCCGACGGGGCGTTCGAGGCTGAGGGGCTGCCAGGAAACCCGCATCATCCACTGGACTTTGCGCGCCTCCAGGCCCATTTCCTCGCCCAGCTCTTCGGCAGTAGGACGCACGCCGCGCTCCTGCTCGATTTCCTGCGCGCGGCGGTACAGGCGGCGGATGCGATCGCTCATATGCACCGGCACGCGGATCGTCCGCCCCTGATCGGCAATGGCGCGGGTGATCGTCTGCCGGATCCACCAGGTGGCGTAGGTGCTGAAGCGATACCCCCGCTGATACTCAAATTTCTCCACGGCCTTCATCAAGCCCAGATTGCCCTCCTGAATCAGGTCCAGAAAGGGCACGCCGCGTCCAATGTATTTTTTGGCGATGCTCACCACCAGGCGAGTGTTGGCCCGAATCAAGTGATCCCGCGCCTCGCGTCCAACCTCGATGTCGGTTTCCAGGCGCAAGCGCTCCTCGCTATCGTGTCCGTTATCGCGCAATAACCGCTCGGCTGCCCGCCCTTGCTCGATTTTCTGCGCCAGGTCTACTTCTTCTTCGTTGCTGAGAAGGGGAACGCGGGCCATTTCCCGCAAGTACAGGGCCACCGTATCATCTACCCCGATGCCATCCAGGGCGTACTCATCGTCTTCCCAATTCTCGTCACTTCCATCTTCTTCGTCGAGGAGCGGCTTGGCGGCCGCGGCGAGGACTTCTTCGTCTTCAGGCTCGTCTAACTCCAGCTCAATGCCCGCTTTACGCAATTCCCCCAGCACCGACTCCAGGGCCTCCTCGTCATCCACAACCTCTTCTTCGAGTACCTCCACCACGTCCTCGATGGTGACGAATCCCTGAGTTTCGGCCTTTTCCAGGAGCATTTCCAGTACCACACTCATAGATTCTCCCTCACTAAGTATCCGACACCTGAAAGACGGCAGAGCGCGGCCCGCTCACTCGCCGTCAAGCAGCGTTTGGAGGATGGCCCAACGCGGGTCAACCGGTCCCTGCCCGCTGCACGTACACTCACCACGATTGAGATTGCCCCCACACTGCGGACACAGGCCCGCGCACGTCGGGGAACAGAGAGGGCTGGAAGGCAACGCCAGCCATAGATACTCGCGAATTAAGGGGGCAAGGTCCGCCCATCCATCCTCGGTAACTCGCACCGGGCGCTCTGGAGAAAGCGGCGCGCCGGGCAGACCAATCAGTCCTTCCAGTTCTACAACGACGGGGACGAAAAAAGGTTCCAAACAGCGGGTACATTCGGTTTCCACTGCAGCTTTGAGGGTGCCCTCTGCCAAAATACCATTGGCCACACGGGTAAATTGCAAGGCACCCTTGAGGTAAGCAACCGAGAGATCTTCAAGTGAAAATTGCCCCAAATTGAGGCCCACGCTTTCTCGCTGTCCGACCTGCGCGTTTGTCAGAGAAGAAAGACGTATTCTTACCATAATGGAACCCTCCGGCGGTCCATAACAGCATAATTATAACACAACTAAAAGTTTACGTCAAGGATTTTAACTTTATTCCTTCTGCTCAAACAACCGCACCCGCGTCACCACTGGCGGCGCGGCAGGTTCGAGGTCGAGCAGCACGATCGAGGGGATATGCGGCGCGCCCAGATAGGCGGTACGCAGGGCCGCCCCAGGGTTGAGGACCAACGTCTGACCCCACCACCCGCAGTAGAAGCGATGGGTGTGTCCGAAAACAATCACATCAGCGGCAGGATGGCGCCGCAGCAGGCAACGGGCAATGGCGGCGTCATACTGTGGGAATTCCCACCGTCCGCCCAGCTGGCGCACCAGCGACCACCCCTTCCACAGCAACGCCGTAGGGCCGATGTCGTAGCCATGCTCCACGGCGAGGCGATGGCCGGCGAGCTCCACCTCTATCACCCGGGGCAACGAGGCGCCGGCCGCCGAGTGTTCCAGGATGTGATAGTTGCCGCGCACGGCCAGCACCGGCGCGAGCGCTTCCAGCGGGGCGAGCGCCCATGGCTCATCCACATCGCCGGCGTGGAGGATCACCTCCACCCCGCGCAGGCTCGATACCACTCCCGCCGGAATTTCCGCCATCCGGTAGGGCACATGGGTGTCGGCAAGCAATCCGATGCGCATAACAAAAGGCCACCGGTGGGCCGGTGGCCTCCTGCGCTAACGCCCTTCGATTAGCCGAGCCGTTCTTCCAAATAGTTCACGGCTTCGCCCACAGTGACAGAGGTAAGAGCCCGGCCATCCTCCTCCGAAATGCTGATCCCAAAAGCATCCTCGAGGTCCATGATCAGCTCCACCAAATCCAGGGAATCCGCCTGCAAATCCTCGCGGATCTTCGCCTCAGGGACCACGCGCGCCGGGTCAATGGAAAGTCGCCCGACAATAATTTCCTTCACACGTTCAAAAAGCTCATCCGCCATTGTTCTGCACCCCCTTGAGATGACTTATGACTACGATGGGTAAACTGCTTCATCCACAGACCTTAGCGCTATTGTAGCCGGCGCCGTGGGAAATGTCAAGTTAACGTCGCGGAAAAAGGCGCGCGGCCCCACCTTCGCATTGACTTTGGGAAGCTCTTTTGGTAAGATAGACACGAACGGGAACCAGCGCTGAGAAAGGGGGATTTTCATGGGTGACGACATCGGCCATCGCAAGGACGAGCATATTCGTATCAACCTGGAAGAAGACGTGTCCTTCGCGCGCCTGACGCCGGGCCTGGAGCACTACCACTTCATCCATCAAGCCCTTCCCGAGCTGGATCTGGAGGCCGTGCGCACCGAGGTGACGTTTTTAGGCCATCGGCTGACTTTCCCCCTGCTGATCGGCTCGATGACGGGAGGCTCGCCGGCGGCCGGTCGCATCAACCGCATTCTCGCCGAAGCGGCGCAGCAGGCAGGCGTCGGCCTGGCGCTCGGCTCGATTCGCGCCGCGCTGGAACAGCCGCAATGGACGTGGACGTTCCAGGTGCGGGATGCGGCTCCCGATTGTCTGCTGTTGGTGAACCTGGGCGCGATTCAGCTCAATTACGGCTACGGCGTCGAGGAATGCCGCCGCGCCCTGGAACTCAGCGGCGCCGACGGCCTGATCCTGCACCTGAATCCCCTGCAGGAGGCGCTGCAACCTGAAGGCAACACGCGCTTTGGGGGACTGCTGCGCCGCATCGAAGCCATCTGCGCCGCCCTCACAGCGCCGGTCATCGTCAAAGAAGTCGGCCATGGCCTTTCGGAACAGGCGGCGCGCCAACTCATGGAAGCGGGCGTCGCGGCACTGGATGTCGCCGGCGCGGGGGGGACATCATGGAGCCAGGTGGAGCTGCATCGCAGTGAGACCCCTCGTCAGCAGGAAATCGCCGCCGCGTTTCGCGATTGGGGCATCCCCACCGCCGAGGCCCTCCACTACGCGCGCCGCGCCGCGCCGCAGCTGCCCCTCATCGCCAGCGGGGGATTGCGGACCGGCGTGGACATCGCCAAGAGCCTGGCGCTCGGCGCGGACCTTGCCTCGATGGCGGGAGTGTTGCTCCCGGCGGCGGTCGTCTCGACTGAGGCGGTCCTGGAACGCCTGGGCATCCTCGAGGCCCAGCTGCGCATTGCCATGTTCGCCGCCGGCGCCGGCAGCATCGCCGACCTGCAACATACGCCGCTGGTCAAAGAACCGGCCTGACGGGAAAAACGCCCCGGCCGGCTGACACGCTTCAGGCAGAGGCATTTTCTACAAAGTCCAACGGAGGCCCCGGCCTCATGTTTCTTACGGAGGTGAGTTGACATGGATCCTTTTGCGCGTTACCTGCCCGCTCTGGAACAGGAACTGCGGCGCGTCGTGAGCGCCCCTGACGACGCGCCGGCGCTGCTCTACGGCATGTTGCACTACCATCTGGGATGGGTGGACACGAATTTTCAGCCCCATGAAGCGGACGCCGGGAAGCGTCTACGCCCGGTGTTCCTGCTGTTGAGCTGCGAGGCGCAAGGCGGCGACTGGAAACGGGCGCTGCCCGCCGCGGCCGCCGTCGAATTGCTGCATAACTTCTCGCTGATCCACGACGACATCGAGGACCGTGATGCGACACGACGCGGTCGCCCCACCCTCTGGGCCGTCTGGGGGGAGGCGCAGTCGATCAACGCCGGCGACGCGCTCTTTGCGCTCGCCTACCGCGCCCTCCTCAATCTGCAAGAGACCATGATCCCCCCCGAAACCGTGCTCGCTGCGGCGACTCGCTTCCATCGCGCCGCGCTACAGCTGACGGAGGGACAATGCCTGGACATGGCCTTCGAAAAAGAGAGTGCGGTCGAAGAGGCCACTTATCTGCGCATGGTGGGCGGAAAAACGGCGGCGCTGCTGGGGCTCGCGTGCGAATTGGGCGCCTTGCTCGCGGACGCGCCGGCCTCCCATGTCCAGGGCAGCTACGAATTCGGCTTTCAACTGGGGCTGAGCTTTCAGATGCAGGATGACCTTTTGGGCCTGTGGGGTGATCCGGCGCACACCGGCAAGCCGGTCGGCTCTGACCTGCGCCAGGGGAAGAAGACGCTGCCGATCCTCCATGGGATGGCGCAAGATCCACAGTTGCGCGCACGCCTCGAGGCGTTGACGCAGGCGGCGCCAGACGAGGTGACGATCGCCGCGCTCTGCAACGCACTCGAAGCCGCCGGAAGCCGCGCCTACACCGAAGCCCGCGCTCGCGAGTATCAAGAACGGGCACTGGCCGCGCTCGCCTGCTCTGGAGGGGAAGGCCCGGCCGGCGACGCGCTGCGCACCCTGGCCGAGCGCCTGCTGAGACGGGAGCGCTAAAGTCGCCACAACATGTCGTCGGCGTGCGGCACTCCCCATCAATCCGCCAGCGCGCCCCGGATTTTATCAGCGATCAGCGCCCGGCGGATGATGCGTCTAGTCCATGAGGTCGGCGAGTTCGAGCAGGATGGGATCCAGCGGCTTGAGCTGCTTCACCGCCTCGGTCAGAGGGAAGAGCTCCAGCTTGCCGCCGCGTAGCGCCACCATCTGGCCGCTCGCGCCCTCCAGCAACGCCTCGACGGCCTTGGCGCCCATGCGAGTGCCCAACGTGCGGTCGAAGACGGAGGGACGCCCGCCGCGCTGCACGTGGCCCAGCACCGTCACCCGCACATCGAAGCCCAGCTCCTCCCGGCGGTCCACGAGATACTCCTGTACCGCCTTGGTGCCAGGCTTCCAACCCTCAGCAATGACGATGATGCAGTGCGATTTCCCCCGCAGGTAGGCATCGAGCACCGTCTTGGCGATGTCCTCCAGGGCAGGCCCCTCACGTTCCGGCACGAGGATCAACTCCGCGCCCCCCGCCAGGCCGCTCTGGAGCGCGAGATAACCGCAATTCCGCCCCATCACTTCCACCAGGAACGCGCGCTGATGCGAGGAGGCCGTATCCTTGATGCGGTCAATCGCATCCAAAATGGTGTTCAACGTGGTGTCCACGCCCACCGCCATGTCCGTCCCATCAATGTCGTTGTCAATGGAACCCGGCACCCCCATGGTAGGAAAGCCCATCTCGTGCAGAGCCTGCGCCCCCGTCAGCGAGCCGTTCCCGCCGATCACGATCAGCCCCTCGATGCCGCGCTGATTCAGATGGCGGATCGCCGTCCGCCGCACGTTGATGTCGAGGAATTCGGGACAACGCGCCGTCCCCAAAAACGTCCCGCCCTTGCCCAGGATGCCGCTGACATCCCGGCTGTCGAGCGAAGTCATGTCATTGTCAATCAGGCCGGCGTAGCCCCAGCGCACGCCAAAGACCTCCACGCCAGCCCGCAAGCCGCGTCGCACCACCGCACGGATACAGGGATTAAGACCAGGGCCATCGCCGCCGCTGGTCAACACCGCGATACGCTTCATAGAGTCACCTCCTGAAACCTTGCCCCCTTCCGGCTTCGCTTCTCCGCTGACGCGGCACGCGACTCAAAGAGCGACAGGTCAATTGCATTGTATCCAATTCGTCCTGAGTGACAAGGCGCAGGCCGGCAGTGGCGTCTCCGTTTGGTGGGATTTTGCAGGCGGGCTGCACCCATCCGCAGAGCTTTTTTAGTCAGTGGCTGAACAATGACGGATTACAAAAGTTCGTCCAGAAACATAGCTCACGGGAGAAATTTAGCGCGGCGGGAAAGCAGCCACCGATTGCAGCGCTTCCCCCCTATGGTATACTTTAAGCATGAGCATCTGGACGGCTGCCGGCCTGTTTCTCCATGCCAACGTGTTCTTCATCCTCAGCCTGACCGTAGGATTTCTGCGGTACAGGAGTTGGCGCATCACCCTGACCCGGCAGATCAGCTGGCTAGGGATATTCGCGCTGTGTGAAGCCGGCGTCGCCTGGAACGATCTCCTCGCGCCGCTTTTCGACCGCACGACCCTGCTTCCCCCCGCCCTACGGACCGCGCTCCTGGCATTGGGCTACGCCTTCCTCCTCGCCTTCGGCATCCAGACCCTGCTGCCCCACGATCTGCCGCAGCGCCGCTTGCGGGAACTGCTCCTCGGCGCGACCCTGGCCTGGGTGCTGCCCTATGGCCTGGCGGTGGCGTTGACCCTTTCCGACCTCGCACGCACGGCCCTCATCGGCGAAGTGTTGGCCCGCTACCTGCTGGCCTTCCCCGGCGGGATGCTCACGGGCCTGGGCATTCGCCGGCAAAGCTATCAGACGCTGGAGCCGGAATGGCGCGAGCACATCCGTCCCTACCTGCGCATGACCGAGGCCATGTCGGCAGCTTTCGGGCTGTTGAACCTGGTGTTGGTTCCGGCAGCGCCCTTCTTTCCGGCGAACTGGCTCAACGTGACCCGCTTTTCCATGGCGGCTCCCCTGCTCTGGGCCGGCGCCGGCGCGCTCTGGATGGTGGGCCTGTTGCTCACCTTCACGCACATCCAAACGCAGATCGAACAATGGGTCGAAAACGTGGAGCACTTGCAGACCCTCACGGCGGACCGCGAACGCATCAGCCGCGAGCTGCATGACGGGATCATTCAATCCATCTACGCCGCCGGGCTGATGTTGGAAAGCACCCAACAGCTGCTCTACACCGAGCCGCACAAGGCCGACGCGCAACTTCAGCGGATCATGGAAAACCTCAACCAGACGATCCAGGACATTCGCCGCTACATCTTCGATCTGCGCAGCGACACGCCCGATGACGACCTGGAGCCGGGAATCCGCCGTCTGCTGCGCGACTTCCACATCAACACCCTGTTGGAGACGCAGCTGCACGTTGAAGGAGAACCGCCGCGACGTCCCCTGACGTTGGAGCGCCGCCGCCATCTCTTTCAAATCGTGCGCGAAGCCCTGGCGAACACCGCGCGACACGCGCACGCGCACGCCGTCACCATCTACCTGACCTACGGCCCCGATTCCCTGGAGGTGCTGATCCATGATGACGGAGTCGGCATGGAAGCGTTCACCCTGGGAAAAGGGCACGGATTGCGCAACATCCGCGAGCGCACCCGCCTGTTGGACGGCATATTCCAGATCGAAAGCGCGCCCGGCGCGGGGGTCACGCTGCACCTGAGCATTCCCTATTGAGCGGCGCTCCACCCTGAAAACCTGAAAAGCGCGCGCTTGAACATAGCCCAATCTGAAGTAATATTGTCAGACATCTGTGCTGATGGGGGCACGAATGACGGGGGAGCGTGCGAAGGTGCGAACATGTCCAGGTGCCCGCGTGCGAACGTAAGTGATTCGCTGTTTCGCTGTTTCGCTGTTTCGCTTTTTCGCTGATTCGCTGACTGCTGACCGCTGATCTCTATTTTCCGAGGAGAGCCGATGTTACGCATATTGATTGTAGACGACCATGAAGTAGTGCGCCTGGGATTACGCACCTTGCTCAGCCGCAACCCGGAGTTTGTGGTGGTGGATGAAGCCGGCTCCGTGGAAGAAGCTCTGGAGAAAACCCGCCAGCATCGCCCCGATGTCGTGCTCATGGACATTCGCCTGCCAGGGCAAAATGGCGTCGAAGGATGTCGTCGCATCAGGAGCGCCTTTCCCAACACGCACGTCATCATGCTCACCTCCTATGCCGAAGACGAGCTGCTTTTCGAGGCCATCAGCGCAGGCGCTTCCGGCTATGTGCTCAAGCAGGTCGGCGGCGACGATCTCGTGCGCGCCATCCAACGCATCGGGCAGGGCGAGGCGATGTTGGATCCCGCCGTCACGCAGCGGGTGCTGGAGCGGGTGCGGCAAGCGGCGCGCCAGGAACAAGCCGCGGCCTTCACCGACCTCACCGAGCAAGAGCTGCGGGTGCTCGGCCTCGTCGCCGAGGGACGGACGAACAAGGAAATCGCCCGCACGCTCTTCTTGGGAGAGGGAACGGTGCGCAACTACGTCAGCAGCATTCTCTCCAAACTCAATCTCACCAATCGCGCCGAAGCAGCTGCCTACGCCGTGCGTCACAACCTCCAGGAATACCTCCAGGAATTTGGTTAGCCCTCCACACGGCGCTGCAAGATTACGCATGTTAAGGAGCTTTCAGCATGGAAACACTACAAACCAAAGTGGATCAAATTCTCACCGCCGACATCGTGGTGACCATGGACGCCCAATACCACGTCTATACGCCGGGCGCTGTGGCGGTGAGAGGGGATAGCATTGTGGCGGTGGGTGCGCCGGAAGACGTCCTGGCCCAATACGCGGCGCCGGCAGTCGAGGCCCTCGGCAACGCGGTGATCATGCCCGGCCTCGTCAATGCGCACGGACATGCCCCCATGACCCTGCTGCGCGGGCTGGCGGACGACCTCCGGCTGGACGTGTGGCTCATGGGATACATGATGCCGGTGGAACGGGATTTCGTGGACCCGCATTTCTCCTGGTTGGGGACGCAGCTCGCCGCCGCGGAAATGATCCGCTCGGGCACTACGACATTCATGGACATGTACTACTTCGAGGAAGCGGTCGCCGACGCCGCGGCGCAGGCGGGATTGCGCGCCGTCTGTGCCCAGAGCATCCTCAAATTCCCTGCGCCCGATGCGGGCAGCTACGATGAGGCGCTGCACCGCGCGCGGGATTATGTCATCCACTGGAAGGGCCATCCGCTGATCGTCCCCGCCCTCGCGCCACACGCCCCCTACACCGTCACGCCGGAGCTGCTGGAAGCCGCCATCGCCCTGGTGCTCGAATTCGACGTCCCGCTGCACATTCACATCGCCGAGACTGCCGGTGAAGTGGAAGAGCATCGCAAGGAATACGCCATGCCGCCGGTCCCGTGGCTCAAAAAGATCGGCGTCTTCGAGACCAAGGCCACCGCCGCGCACTGCGTGCACCTCGATGAAGGGGAATTGCTTACCCTACTGCACCACAACGTCGGCATCGCACACAACCCCTCCAGCAATCTCAAGCTCGCCAGCGGCATCGCCCCCGTCGCGCGCATGTTGGACCTGGGCCTCAACGTCGGCATCGGCACCGACGGCGCGGCGAGCAACAACGATCTGGACATGTTCGAGGAAATGCGTCTGGCGAGCTTCCTGGCGAAGGTCGCCACGATGAACCCGGTCACCTTGCCGGCGCGGCAAACGCTGGAGATGGCGACCCGCATGGGCGCGCGGGCGCTGCACATAGATGACCTCACCGGTTCCCTGGAAGCGGGCAAGCGCGCCGACCTCATTGTCGTTTCGATGGACGACATGCACCACACGCCCCTCTTCCGCCGCGAGCCTGAGAACGTCTATTCCCGCCTGGTCTACGCCACCCATGCCGAGGACGTGCGCCATGTCATGGTCAATGGCCGTTGGCTGATGCGCGACCGCCAGCTGCTCACCATAGATTTCGACGCGATCCGCACCGAGGCCAATGCGCTCGCCGGCAAAATTGATAGTTTTCTCAGCAAGCGCGAGGAAAGCGTGTTGAGCAAGCTCGTGGCCATCGGCGAAGTGGCGCAGGGCAAGACCTTTGAGGTACAGGTGAAAGTCCGCACCGAGGATCTCCAGGCCATGGAAGCGAAACTGCTCACCTGCGAGGCCGTGACCTTCACCCGCGGCTCGACGCGCAAGCAATACGACACCTACATGATTTTCGATGATCGCTGGGGCAGCGTCTTGCGCTACCGCGAGGATGAGGTCGTGGACCTGAAAACTGGCGCCTTCATTGACGTGATCTACCGGCTCACCCTCACGACCAAGGCCAAGGAGCGCGAATTCGAGAATTCGGTGCTGCTCTCCCGCTCGCGCTTCGATGCGCCGGCGACGCGCAGCCGCCGTTTCTATCGGGAATACTTCCAGCCGCAGCAGGAAATCGAGGTTCACAAAGAGCGACGCCGCTTCCACATCCGCTACGCCGGTACGGATTTCTCCGTCAACCTCGATCGCCTCACCAAACCGGCCAACGGTGGCTCCTTCATCGAAATCAAGAGCCGCACCTGGTCGCGCCAGGACGCCGAACACAAGGCAGCGTTGATTGGAGAACTGCTACAGCTCCTGGGAATCAGCAACGAGGCGCTCCTGCGCTCGGAGTACGTGGAAATGGCCGAGGAAGAAACGACAGAGGGCGAAAACTGAGGACGGCGTCCCCCAACAGAGTGTGGGGGCACAAAACACCGGCGACCGATCCTTCCCGATCGGTCGCCGGTCTATTTCCTCCCCCGGCTACGCTGCCGCTCCCTGCTCGACGATCTGGCGAATTTGGTCGCCGGTGATGCTCTCTTTGGTTATCAGCACCTCGGCGATGCGATGTAACACCCCTTCATGCTCACGCAACACCTGCTCGGCCAGCGCTTCCGCCTCTTCGACGATGCGCCGGGTCTCCGCGTCAATGAGCCGCGCCGTCTCCTGGCTGACGTCCTGACGCATCGTGGTCGCGTACCCCAGATAGCCCATGCCGGCATCGGTCGTATAGCGCACGGGGCCGAGGGTCTCGGTCATGCCGAATTCGGTCACCATGCGCCGCGCGATGTCCGACACCCGCTCCAGGTCGTTGGCGGCCCCGGTGGAACGATCGCCGAAGACCAGCCACTCCGCCGCGCGCCCTCCCAACATCACCGCCAGCTGCTCCTGCAACTCCCGTTTGCTGAGCAAATAGGTGTCCTCCTCCGGCATCTGCATAGTGTAGCCGAGCGCCCCCTTTGCCGTGGGGATGATGCTCACCTTGTGAACCGGATCGGTCGAAGGCAACAGCTGCGCCACCAGCGCATGTCCGCCCTCGTGATAGGCCACCCGGCGCTTGAGCTCCGGCTTCAACGCCATCCGCCGCTGCAAACCCGCCACGACCCGTTCAATGGCCAGATCGAAGTCCTCCATCGTCACCTGCTCACGGCCCTGACGCACCGCCAGCAACGCCGCTTCATTGACGATATTCGCCAGGTCCGCGCCGGAAAAGCCCGCCGTGACCTGTGCGAGCCGTTCAAGATTGACATCCGGCGCCAGCGGAACTTTGGCCGTGTGAATTTTGAGGATCTGGAGCCGTCCCGCCTCCGTCGGCAGCACGACCTGGATTTGCCGGTCGAAACGCCCGGGGCGCAACAGCGCTTTATCGAGCACTTCGGGCCGATTGGTCGCCGCCATGATCACCACGCCGTTGTTGGCCTCAAAACCGTCCATCTCCGCCAGCAGCTGATTGAGCGTCTGTTCCCGCTCGTCGTTGGTCCCGACAGAAATCGCCGAAGCGCGCGATTGGCCGATGGCGTCAATCTCATCAATGAAGACGATGCAGGGCGCCTTGGCCTTGGCCTGCTCGAAGAGATCGCGCACGCGCGCCGCGCCCACGCCCACAAACATCTCGACGAAGTCCGAGCCGCTGATGGAAAAGAAGGGCACTCCCGCCTCGCCGGCAGTCGCGCGCGCCAGCAGCGTCTTGCCGGTCCCCGGCGGCCCGACGAGCAGCACGCCCTTGGGCAGCTTGGCGCCGATGCGGGTGAAGCGCTCGGGATCCTTGAGAAACTCGATGATCTCCCGCAGCTCCACCTCGACCTCTTCCAGCCCGCCGACGTCCTTGAACTTGACGCCCGTCACCTCGCCGGCGATTTCGCGCGCCTTGCTCTTGCCGATGGACATCACGTTCATGCCCCCATGCTGCATGCGGCGGAACAGGGCATACCAGATTAGCGCCAGCGGCAACAGCGGAATCAGCCATCCCAACAACAGCGTTCCCAGGCTACTGGCAGGCTGCTCGGCGGAAAATTCCACGCCCGCGGCGATCAGGCGGTCAATCAGGGCGGGGTCCTCCATCCGCACGACGTTGTACACCGGAGATTGACGGTCGCCTGCGCCATGGAGGGTGTAAATCAACCGCGATTCGCCCAGCGTGACTTGTGCGACTTCGCCCGCTTCCAGCTGCCGAAGGAACTCACTGTAGGGCACCTCGCGCATTCGCAGCACCATCGGCTCAAAGATCAACACCTGGAACAGCCAGGCAAACAGCAACATGATCCCGAAATAACCGATAGAGAAGCGCATTTCTTTCTTATGTTTGTCATCCATATGCCATCTCCTTCACCTGTTCTTCCCCACAACATTATTTCTATTATAAAATAGAAATGTTAACAATGCATTAGAATTCTCTGCTCACTCGGCCTCTTCTTCCGTCTCCGCCGTCTCGTCCGGTTCCGCCTCCGCTTTCAACAGCTCGCGCAGCAGCATGGTGGCAAAAGCTCCCTTGGGGGCGAAGAACTCCACCGTGAGCGTATCGCCGTCACACCGCCAGCTGAGCCCCTCGGGCAGATAGCGCACGGGACGCCGCGACCCTTTGAGTTTGGCGGGGCGGAAGTCCTCCAGCTGCAGCCTGGCCGCCGCGAGGATCTCCGCTTCCAGGATCGCCGCTTCACCCTGCGCGGGCCACAGCTTGTAGCCGTAGATCGGCCCCGTCGCACTGATCTCCCCCGCCTGCACGCGGGGACGCTCTGCCTCCACCGCTTCGACGGTGAACATCCCGCCCGTCGCGTGCTTTTTGGCGACGTCGCCCGGCAGCACCTCATCCAGCAGCCCGCGCCGCAGGCGCTCCGCCAGATACCGGTTGAAGAGCGCGGATTGCAGCGCGCTCAAGAAAAAATGGTGTTGGCGATAGGGCAGCTGCTGAATGCCACGCGCTCGCAGGGCCGCGCGGTCGTTGCGCAACAGCAACAAACCGATTTCGGCGTTGCGCCCATCGTTGCCAAAACGCTGGACGCCATAGCCATTGGGGACGCCCCGACGCGCCAGCAGCTCCAGGATCGCCGCAGCGCGCGCTTCGGCCTGCGAGGACACCTCGCGGATGCGGATGCTGAAGCGGTTGCCGCGCAGATGCCCGACCCGCAGCTTGTTCGTGTGGCGCGCGGCCCAGAGCACCCGCGCGTTTTCCAGGCGCAACGACAGCAGCACTTCGGGAGCCACCCCCTGCACGGAGAGCACCTGCTGCGTGACCGCGCGCGCGTCCTTGAGGCCGGCGTAGCTCACCTCGTGCGGGGAAATCTCCAGCGCCGCCGCGATTTCCTGCACGAGCCGGGGCGTCGAAAGATCCCGCTTCTCCACGGCAAAGAAGGTGTGCTCGCCCTCCCCACAGGGGGCGTACGCCGACACCTCCTCGACGCGGAAATCCTCAGGCGTGACGCGCAACCGTCCGCCAATGCCCGGCAGCCCGGCGGTGAGATAGGGCAACTGCCACTCCAGCGCCGCGAAATCCCCTGCGTCGCTCAAGTCCCTCACTCCGCAAGCAGATAGGCCGCAATGAGGCGCGCCGTCGCTTCCAGCGCCTCGGCGTGCGTGCGTTCGTAGGAATGAGAAGCGTCCACGCCCGGCCCGATGAGCGCCACCTTGAGATCGGCGCCCGCCCGCCACGCCACCTCGCCATCCGAGCCATAGAAAGGATAAATGTCGGTGTGGAAGGGGATCGCGTGCACGGTCGCCAGCGTCTCCAGGTGACGGCGCAGGCCCAGGTGATAGGGGCCACCAGAATCCTTGGCGCAGATGCCCACGCTGAACTCGTCCGAGTTCTGCAGGTCGCCTGCCGCTGCCATGTCCACGGCGACGAGCTCCGCCGTATCCGCCGCCAGGCCGGTCGCCGCGCCGTGCCCCACTTCCTCATAACCCGAGATCAGCACCTCCAGGCGGTATCGTGGCGCGAGCTCCGCCCGCTGCAACGCCAGCAGCGCGCCGTAGATGCAGGCCACGCCGGCTTTGTCGTCCAGGTGCCGCGAGCGGATGAAGCCGTCGTTCACCTCCACGCGCGGGTCGAAGGCGACGAAATCCCCCGGTCGAATGCCGAGCTCCCAGGTCTCCTCCTCAGAGTCCACCCGGGCATCCAGGCGCACCTCATAATTCTCCGCCACCCGCTCCAACTGCCGCGCCTCCGGCCCGTAAATATGCACCGAGGCTTTGATGGGCAAAATGCTCCCCCGGTAGGCCCGTCCATCCCCGGTGAAGACAGTACAGCCCTCCGTCTCGATGGAATGCCAGTCGAAGTTGCCGATGGGGGTGAGCAACAGTCGTCCATCGCTCTTGAGGCGCTGCACCATCGCGCCGAGGGTGTCCACGTGAGCCGTCAGTGCGCGGGGAAGCGCCGGGTCGCCGTCCCAGGTGCAGACCAGGCCACCCTTGCGCGGGCGCGTGAAGGTGACCGGCAGCGCGGCGAAGCTCGCCTGCACATAAGCCAGCGCCGCCTCCGTGTCGCCGGTGGGGCTGGGAGTCTTGAGCAAGTGCGTCAGAAAATCAACCATCTCGGTCACAGGGATCGCAGGAATCATGGTCAGGCACCTCCTGAAGCTGATGCGATGCAGTTCAAGTATATCCCCATCAAAGCGAAACGCCAACAACAAGGCGGCTCCCGGCGCGAATGCCAGGAGCCGCCTGCATGGACACAATCAATCCGGCGGACAAATTCCGCGCGGTCACTTCTCCTTGTCTTTATCCTTGACGAAGGTGTTCAACAGGACACTGACAATGCTGATGATGAGGGCGCCGAAGAATGCCGACCAGAACCCGTCCACAAAGAAGCCGACGCCAAAAACATTGGCCAGCCCCGCCGCCGCCCACAGCGAAAGGCCATTGATCACCAGGGTAAAAAGTCCCAACGTGAGGATGATCAAAGGGCAAGTAAGCAACTTCAGGATCGGCCGGATGATGGCATTGACCAGTCCCAAAATCACCGCCATGACGGCATAGAGCCACCAACCGTCATTCTCCACGCGAATACCCGACACCAGCCAATCGGCGACATAGATTGAAAAAGCGCTGATGGCCCAACGGATGAGCAGTTTCATACATACCTCCCCTTGAAAGATTGTTGATGCCCGACCCCGCCCTGCGGTCGTCATCTATTATACACTACGCCAGCGAATGCAGGAAGTTGCAAGGCTCGAGTTGCATTTGGTTGGAAATGGGCTATAATTGCTTGTAATCTCAGTCTGATTTCTCGGAGCAGGTTTTCCAAAAAGATTGCGGTTGAGGCCAGGAGACGAACTAAAGGCTGCGTCACCTGCGCTTCAGGCAGGTCATAGTTTGCACCACGGGATGCGTCGGCGTTAAATCCTGGAAGATTATCAGGGGGATGCCAGAGTGCATTCGCAACGGATCTTGATCGTTACCCATGACCTGGATCTGGAACAGACCCTTCGGGGCTTGCTGCCGTTGGATTACGAGGTTACAGTCTTCCCGACGCTTCAGGCGCTGGGCGCCGCAGCGGTCCGGCCGCCGGCCCCGCTGGTATTCCTCGATGTGACTCTGATGGGCGGCGAGCCCTTGCAATTGCTGGACCTGGCGCCGCTACAATCCCTGTCGGTCGTGCTGCTGTCGCCCGACGCTCTGCCACTCAAGGCGCTCAATCCCCTGCTGGCGAATCTGCACATTCTGGGCGTTCTCACCGCCCCCTATCTCAGCGACGAAAATCGGACGACGCTCAAGACGGTCCTCAGCAACGCGCCGCTCTCCCTGCACAAAGCCGACCTGGAGCAGCAACTCGCCACCGCGCAACAGCGCCTCGATCAACGCCTGCAAGAACTCAACGTCATCTACACCATCGGCAGGACTATCGCGGCTTCCCTCCGCCTCGACGAAGTGCTGCCGCGCGTCGTGAGTACCGCCGTCAACCTCACGCGCGCCGAAGAGGGCCTCATCCTCCTGCAAGAAGAGGGAGCCCTCTATCTGCGCGCCACCCATCGGTTCAACGACCCGGAAACCGCGCCCCAGCACACACTGACCCAGGATCCCGTCGCCGAGCGCGTGCTTCAATCCGGCCGGCCGGTGATGCTGAAGCGGGAAACACGCCTGTCTACGGGAAACCTGGTCCAGTCGCTCCTGTATCTGCCAGTGCTCCGGCCAGGCGGCGGCACGGTCGGCGTGCTGGGCGTGATCAACCGGCAGCATCAGGGTGAGTTCACGGAGTCGCAGCTCTTCACGCTGTCAGCCATTGCCGACTACACCGCCATTGCCGTGGAAAATGCCCGGCTCTTCAGCGAGGTCGAACGCGAGCAACATCGCCTGCGCAGCATCATGCAACGCGCCACAGAGGCGGTCCTCATCACCGATGAGCGCGATGGCCTGCTGCTGTGGAGCCGCACCGCCGCCGAAGCGTTTGCCATCCCCAATGACGCTGCCGGCAAGCCCTTCCTTGACGTGCTCCACCATGCCCAATTACGGGAGTTGTTCCATCAAGCCGTCGAAGGCCTCGATTCCCCCAAGGGTGAAATCATCCTGCCCGGCGGCAGGGTGATGAATGCACAAATCACCTCCGTCTCCCATCTGGGGCGCGTGATCGTGATGCAGGACATCACCAAGATGAAGGAGCTCGACCGGATCAAGACGGAATTTGTCCAAACCGTCTCGCATGACCTGCGCACGCCACTCACCACCATCCAGGGTTATGTGATGCTCCTCGACCGCGCCGGCCCCCTCAACGAAATGCAGCGCGCTTTCGTGCACAAAGCGCTCAACAGTCTCGCCGATATTACCGACCTGATCACCGACCTGCTCGATCTGGGACGCATCGAAGCCGAATATGACATGCCCATGACGGATCTGCAGCTGGGACAGGTACTCAAGGACATCGAGGAACAATACCGGCCGCAGGCGCAGAAGGCCAACCTCACGCTGGAGCTGACTCTCCCTCCCACCTCGCTGTGCGTGCGAGGCAATGCCTACCGCTTGCAGCAGGCCCTCGGCAAAATCGTGGACAACGCCATCCGGTACAATCGCCCCGGCGGAGAAGTCGCGCTTGAGGCGCAAGATCAGGGGGAACACATCCTGATCCGCATCAGAGACACCGGCTTCGGGATTCCCCTTGCCGATCAGGCGCACATCTTCGAGCGCTTCTACCGCGTCATCACCCCCGAAACCGAAAGCATTCGCGGCGTCGGCCTGGGATTGGCCATCGTGAAATCCATCATCGAACACCATCGTGGGCGGATCTGGGTCGAAAGCGTCATTGACCAGGGTAGCTGCTTTTCCATCCTGCTGCCCAAATGCCTCTGACGATCCCTCTTGCGCCGCAAGTTCCGCTTCCATTTAGAACCGCGCTCCCCGTGGTATAATCAAACCATCACGTCATAGCGCGTTTCAGGCGCGCCAGTCAGAGGAAAACATGTCGAAACCCTATGTTGCCATTGTCGGACGCCCCAACGTGGGCAAGTCCACCCTCTTCAACCGTCTGATCGGCCAGCGGCGGGCGGTGGTGAGTGACATTCCCGGCACAACGCGCGATCGCATCATCGCCGAAGCGGAGTGGAACGGTCGCACCTTCATGCTGGTGGACACAGGCGGCATCGAAGTGCTGCCCAGCACCGTAGAAGCGGGACGGCGGCCGGGGCCGGAAACTCCATTGCTGGAGGACTCCGCCGCCTTCATCCCCCTCATCCGCGCCCAGGCCGAACAGGCCATCGCCGAAGCGGATGTCGTGCTGTTCCTCACCGACGCCTCCACGGGTCTGACCGCCGCCGATCAGGAAGTCGCCGAGCTGCTCCGTCGCACCGACAAACCCGTGTTGCTCGTCGCCAACAAGACCGACAGCGACCGCCGCGAGCAACAGGCCTACGAGTTCTACGAATTGGGCTTCGACGAAGTCCACACCATCTCCGCGCTGCACGGACGTGGCGTCGCCGATCTGCTCGACCTCATCGTGAAGCTGCTACCGCCCGCAGAGCTCGAACCGGCGCCCGCAGAGGACGCGGTGCGGATCGCCATCCTGGGACGTCCCAACGTCGGCAAGTCCTCGCTGCTCAACCGGCTGGTCGGCGAGGAACGCGCCATCGTCAGCCCCGTCGCCGGCACCACCCGCGACACGCTGGACACGGAAATACTTTGGGAAGGACAGCGGGTGATCCTGGTTGACACGGCAGGCATCCGCCGACGGGGGAAAATCGAAGCCGGGGTGGAAAAATACAGCGTCCTGCGGGCCGCCAAGGCCACCGAACGGGCCGACGTCGCCCTGCTGCTCATTGACGCCGTCGAGGGCATCACGGCGCAAGACCTGCACATCGCCGGCCTCATCGCCGAGCAGGGCGTGAGCGCGGTCGTGCTTGTGAACAAATGGGATGCCGTGCCCCCTGCCGCGCGGCGCGAGACGGCCGAGTTCGAAGCGCAGGTGCGCGAGGACCTGAAATTCATGCCCTACATTCCGGTGCTGTTCATCTCGGCGCTCACCGGCTTGCGGGTGGAGCGCGTGCTGCCGACCGCTCTCGAAGTCGCCGCGGCCCGCTACGAGCGCATCCCCACCGGCGAGCTCAACGACACACTTCAGCGCGCCCTCGTCGAACACGCGCCGGCCAGCGTCCAGGGCCGCAAACTCAAGATCTACTACGCCAGCCAGGTCGGCGTCGCCCCGCCGACGTTCGCCCTCTCAGTCAACGATCCGGCACTCGTGCACTTCTCCTATCAGCGCTATCTGGAAAACCGCCTTCGGGAGATCTACGCTTTCCCCGGCACGCCGATTCGCCTCGTGTTCAGAGCGCACAAGAAGGAAAAAGACGCGCGCCAGGAGAAACGTCGGCGCTGAGCGCCACGCCTGAAATGCCAGCGAGCGCGGAGAGATTCCGCGCTCGCTGGGGATGCCGATAAAACGAGCTGAATGGCCTAGCCCCACCCTAAATCGCGCGCGCGGCGAGGCAGGTGACTCGGCCTCTCCGGATGCTCATGCCCAGGGTCGTCCTCATGCTCATGGTCGTGCTCGTGTCCATGGGCATGGCTCGCCAGCCCCTCAGGCGGGGGCGGCAACGGGATCGCCGCCGTCACGTCCGCGAAGTCGTTTTCCTGCGCCCCTTCCGCCCGCCGCGTCATCATCTCGCGGAAAATCTCCCGATCCAGGGTCGGCGGCGCGACTTCATCCAGCAGCGCCCCACCCTCCTGCAAGAACCGCGCCGCGGTCTGCGCGTCCGCATCGCCATCGCGGAGCGCCCGCGCCTGCGCGTCGAAACTCTCCCGCAGGGCTGCTTCGCTGCGCCCGAGATGCACCCGCGAGATCACCTTCTCCACGTGCGGATTGCCACATGCCGGGCAGGGCGGCGGCGCGGCGTCAAAGGAACGCGCCAGATGCTGAAAACGCGCGTCACATGTCGGACAGTAATACTCGTAGATGGGCATGGGACACCTCCCCAGGCGCGACCTCAGGCCGCACGCACGGCCTTGTTCCGCCACACCAGACCCCGCTGCGGTGCGAACAGCAACGCCAGCACGAAAAACAACGTGCAGACCAGCACAATCGCCGCGCCGGAGGCCACACTGACGTAATACGAAAAATACAGGCCGATGACGCCCGAAAGCGCCCCTATCCACGCCGCGAGTGCGATCATGCGCGAGAGCCGCCGCGTCAACAAAAACGCCGTTGCCGCAGGCGTCACCAGCATCGCCACCATGAGCGCGACCCCCACCGTCTGTAACGAGACCACAATCGCCAGCGCGATGAGCACCAGCAACAGGTAATGCAGCAGCGTCGAGGGCAGCCGCAGCGTCATCGCCAGCACCGGGTCGAACGAGAGGACCGTGAATTCCTTGTACAGCGCGAGAATCACGAGCAAGACGATCCCCCCTACCATGCCGGTCAGCCACAGATCGTGCACCGAAACGCCCAGCACATCGCCAAAGAGAAAATGCGAGAGATCCACCGCGTAGCTGCGCACCGACGAAATCAACGCGATGCCGAGCGCAAACATCCCCGCAAAGATGATGCCGATGGCCGTGTCCGCTTTGACCTCCGTGCGCTTGCCGATGGCGCCGATGCCCAGCGCCGTCACCACCGCCGCGCCCAATCCCCACCAGAAAAGCGCCCCACGCTCGCCGCCGTTCACCAGATAGCCAATCGCCACGCCGGGCAGAATGGCATGGGCCAGCGCGTCCCCCAGGAACGCCATCCCGCGCAGCACCACAAAGCTGCCCACGACGGCGCAGACGACGCCCACCAGCACCACGGCCACCAACCCCCGCTGCATGAAGGCGTACTGCAACGGCTCAGTGATCCACATCCACATCGCGCTCATGCCGATTCCCCCGTGCAACAAGTGTCGCTCAACGCCAGCCAGCCATTTTCCGCCCGAATCAGATGCAGCTGCCCGCCGTAAGCCTGCTGCAGGTTTTCTCGCGTGAAGACTTCGTCCGGCAGGCCCAGGCCCACCAGTCGCTGGCGCAGCAACATGACGCGGTCGAAACGTTCCGCGGCCAGCTGCAAATCATGCGTCGCCACCATCACTGTGACCCCCCGCGCGCGGAGCGTCTCCAGCACGCGGAAGATGTCCTCCTGCGCCGGGACGTCTAACCCCGTCAACGGCTCATCCATCAGCATCAGCTCGGCCTCCTGCGCCAGCGCCCGCGCGATGAACATCCGCTGCTGCTGTCCACCGGAAAGCTCGCCGATCTGTCGCTCCGCGAGAGAAGCCATCCCGACCACCTCGAGACACGCGCGGACGTAATCCCAATCCCGTCGCGTCGGCCGTTGCAGCAGCCCCACACGCCCGTAACGCCCCATCATCACCGCCGCCGCCACCGTCACCGGGAAACTCCAATCCACCTGCGTGCGCTGCGGCACATAGGCGATGCAGATGTGACCGCCGGGATAGCGACCCGCGACCTGCACCTCGCCGGCGGTTGGAGCCAGCACCCCCGCAATGACCTTGAAGAGCGTGCTCTTGCCAGCGCCGTTCGGCCCTACCACGGCCAGACGTTCGCCGGCGTTCAGCCGAAAGGAGACGTCCTCCAGGGCGGCATGGCCGTTGTAGCGCACAGAAAGATGGCTCGCCTCCAAAATCGGCGCGCCCGCCTCGTGCACTTCGGGCCGCAGCAACCAGGATTTCCGCGTCATTGCTCCCCCTCAACGATTCCGAACAAGAAAGCGGCATTCAACGCAACGCCTCCACGATCGCGTTCACATTATACCGCATAAACTTCAGATAGCTGTCGGCCGGACCGCCCGCCTCGCTCAAAGAGCCATGGTAGACCATGACCACGCGCACGCCGGTATCCTGGGCCACCTGTTCGGCAACGGCGGGATTGGCCGTCAGCCCCACGAAGATCGCCGGCACGGCAAATTGACGGATGGCGTCCTCCAGCCGGGCCAGCTCCTGCGCAGAGGGCGCCGCCAGCGTGCTGTAGCCGGGAAAGATCGCGCCGACCTGCTCAAAGCCATACGCCGCAGCGAAATAGGTGAAGACCGTGTGATCGGTCACCAGCTTCCGGTTGGCGGGAGGAATCTGCGCCACCTGCTCCTGGATCCAGAGATCGAGCGCTTCGAGTTCGCGCGTGTAGGCAGCAGCGTTGGCGGCATAGAAATCGGCGGATGCCGGATCCAGCGCGCTCAACGCCCGCTCGATATTCTGTACCCACACCTTGACGTTGCGAGGCGAAAACCACGTGTGTGGATCCCCTTCCTCATGGGAATGAGCACCCTCCGTCCCCTCGGCGATGTCGTCGTCAGCGCCCTGTAGCAGCGGGATGCCGTAGGAAACGGACACGACGGGCGTCTCAGCGCCGGCGCTTTCGAGCAGCGGCCCCATGAACGTCTCCAGGCCCGCGCCATTGATGAAGATGACCTGCGCGTTCGCCACGGCGGCCGCGTCCTGCGGCGCGGGCACAAAGGCGTGCGGATCGGCGCCCAGCGGCACCAGCGTGTGCAGTTCCAGCCGCTCGCCGCCGACCTGTTTGACCACATCCGCTACCAGGCTGGTCGTCGCCAGCACCCGCAGTTTTTCACCCTCGGCCAGCGGCGCCGCACGCAATTCCGGGAAACCCTCATCCGCCAGTCCCGGCAGAGATGTGAGCGTCGCCGGGGCGCAGCCCCACAGCTCCATCACCAGCAACCCGATCAGCGCCGCCGCCCCTACCCGACGTACTTGTCGCATGTTCATTTTCCCCTTATTGAAAAGTTTTTTCAGTCACGGCCCCACAAAAAACGTCCCTGTTCTTCCTGCAAGACGGGTCTACTTCCCCTGGCACGCGGGACAGAGGCCAACCAGCTGCAACAGGTGCCCGGCGACGCGATAGCCCGTTTGCACCTCGATGGTCGCAATCAAGCCCTCGAGGTCATCGCCGCCGGGGAATTCCACCGCGCCCCCGCAATGCTGGCAGATCAGGAAATGCCGGTGTCCCGGCGAGATCGGCAGGTACCCGTGACAGTCCTCTTGCAGGTGCACGCGGTGCACCAATCCCAACGTCTCAAAGAGCGCCAGCGTGCGATAGACGGTGACAAGTCCCAATCTCGCTTGCCGCGCGCGGCCAGCCTCGAACAGCGCCTGCGGCGAGAGCGGCGCCGTGCTCTCCAGCAACAGGCGCATCACCAGGCGACGCGGCTCTGTCACCCGATAGCCCGCCTGCGACAAGAGTTCTTCCCAGTCCTGCATAAAGCCTGTCCCTTATTGATAAGTTTTTTCAATAACAAGAATATACCACACCTGGCGCAGGATGTCAATCCCCATTTGAGCACGCCGGCGGGGAATAGAACAACCTGACGCAGGCAAACGCGCTCAGGCGCGTTACGAAGGGGCACTATTGGCCTCATCCGTGGGCCAGGCCTTGCCGGGGATCTGCGAGCGCCGGCATCCCATTCGCTTTCCCTGGGTTCACGGGTAAAATATGACGATAGTCAGAATCCAGATCACACGAAAGGAGTTGCCCATGCCTCTCACCAAGATCGTCTGCACCTTAGGTCCGGCAACGGAATCGCCGGAAGTGATTCGCGCCATGATCCGCGCGGGGATGACCGTCGCCCGTCTGAATTTCTCGCACGGCAATGCCGAGAGCACCCGCCAGATGGCGGAGTTGGTTCGGCGCGTGGCGCGGGAGGAGAAGCGCTTCGTGGCGCTGATGGGGGACCTGCAAGGGCCCAAAATCCGGGTGGGCACGTTGCCCGAAGACGGTGTGTGGCTCGAAGAGGGACATGAGGTCGTGCTGACCTCGGGTTCCGTCGCCGACCCGCGACACGAAATCCCTTTCCCGCACCCCGATATTGTCTTCGACCTGCGGATGGGGGATCACATTCTGCTGGACGACGGGACGTTGGAGCTGGAAGTGCTCTCGGTGGCGCCGCCGGCAGCCCGCTGTCGGGTCAAGGTGGGGGGCAAGCTCAGTTCCCACAAGGGCGTGAACCTGCCAGGAGTGGCGCTCCGCCTCACCGCGATGACGGAAAAGGATTGCGCGGACGCCGCGACGGCCCTGGAACTGGAGCTGGACTATCTGGCGCTCTCGTTCGTGCGGAGCGCCAGGGACATCGAGGAACTGCGCGCGTATCTGAAAACGCTCGCGCAGACGAACGACGAGCGCCGCCCCGGCGAAAATCCGCATCGCATTCCGGCCATCGTCGCCAAGATCGAGAAACCGGAAGCGCTGCAAGACCTGGAAGCCATCGTGCGAGCAGCGGACGCAGTCATGGTCGCGCGCGGCGACCTGGGGGTGGAGACGGCGCCGGAGCGCGTGCCGCTGGCGCAGAAGGAAATCATCCGCCTGTGCAATCGCCGGGGGAAGCCCGTCATCACTGCCACGCAGATGCTGCAATCCATGATTGACGCTCCCCGCCCCACTCGCGCGGAAGCTTCGGACGTGGCCAATGCCATTCTCGACGGCAGCGACGCGGTGATGCTCTCCGGCGAGACGTCGGTGGGCAAATATCCCGTGGAGGCGGTGCAGATGATGGCACGCATCGCCGAAAGTGTGGAATCCTCCGCCTCGTTCCCCTACAATCAGCTGCTAGATCTCCCCGGCGACGCCGAGACGTTGCCGGTGCCGCGCCTGATCTCGCGCGCTATCAGCCGGGCGACGGTGAAAATCGCGGAGGAATGCTCCGCCAGGGCAATCCTCACCTCTACGGAATCGGGGCGCACCGCACGTACGGTGGCGCGTCACCGCCCGCGGTGTCCGCTCATCGCGGCGACGCCCTTCGAGCAGACCGCCCGGCGCCTGCAGCTGGTGTGGGGCGTGATCCCCGTGCAGGTGGCGCCCTTTGACGACACGGATTCGATGATCCAGACGATGGTGCAGGCAGCGGTGCGGCTGGGGTACGCCAATGTGGGGGATGAAGTGGTGCTCACGGCGGGCATTCCCTTCGAGGTGCACGGGGTGACGAACATGCTCAAGGTGCACACGGTGCGGAAAGAGGATTTAGGGCAGTCTGGCGGCGCCGGCGAAGTCTGAGCGCAGACCAACCGCGCGGACGAGGTACGGTTCAACGCCATCAAAACGGCGACTCAGGGAGTCGCCGTTTTGATGTTTGCCGGGGGTCAGGACTCGCTCGCAGCGAGCACCGGTTCAACGACCTGAGCATGTTGAGGCGCGCCGCAATAGGGGCAGAGGTTCCACTCCAATTGCAGCGGTTGATGGCAGGTGACGCAGGCTTTCTTCAACTGCGTGTGGCAATGCGGGCAATAGAGGAACTCCGCCCGCACTTTGGCGCCGCAGGAAGGACAGACTTCCGGCTCTTCGATGGCCTGGAGCAGCGCTTCCTGCTCGAGGGCGCGCTCATAGGCTTCCGCGAGCGTCTCGCGGGGGCGGATGAGGAAATAGACGATGAGCCCCGGCAGCGTCAGGAGCGCGACCATCAGGGTAGCCATGATCTGCACGAGGGCGTCGCGCGTCCGTGCGCGGATGTCGCGGAAAGTCCACAGCACCATGCCCAGCCACAAGCTGGTGACGAAAACCGCGATGGCGACCACTAAAGCGGTCACAATCGTCGGCAACATTTCCAGGAGTTGATCAATCATCGCAAGCTCCGTATTCAGTTTAAGTGATCCGAACGGCGGGCAAACGCGCGCCTCAGGACGGCCTACGAGAAGGGATTATACCATTCCCCCCGTGAGAAGCAAGGCTTCGCGCCAGCGGGATGAGGGGTCAGGGTCGGCGCTTGATCGCAGTTGCCGAATTCAGGCATCTGGGTACAATTTCATTGCGAACGGGAAACCAGGCGGGGGACAGGAATCCCCCGCCTGACAGGAGCCTCCCACACTGAAGCGCGTTGTTGGGGTACCTGTCGGCCCCAGAATTCATTCCGGGGCGACTGAGATTCGCTGATTCGCTGACTGCTGACCCGCTGATCTCTATTTTCGGAGGAGCCGCCATGTGCTGGCGCACACCATCCAAGGATGATCGCGTCAAGAAGCCCGTAATGATGGGAAAGGAGGCTTCCTGGAAATTCATTGAGGTTAGCCAGTGGGTGCAAAGCCCACCTACCCAAAGCCT
>Ga0208825_1000768_pt1 | contig 28114 bp, 22 predicted proteins | sample AD_UKC113_MetaG_FD_184450 | JGI IMG/M metagenome (GOLD analysis project Ga0208825, IMG submission 184450) | Active sludge microbial communities of municipal wastewater-treating anaerobic digesters from Hong Kong - AD_UKC113_MetaG (SPAdes)... | ecosystem: Engineered > Bioreactor > Anaerobic >...
TGGGATTGTCCTGACCGGTGACCACCGCCTTCACGCCGGGGAGGGCCAGGGCTTTGCTCACATCAATCTTTTTGATCAGCGCGTGGGCTATGGGGCTGTGCACGATCTTGCCGTACAGCAATGCCGGTCCGAAATTCATGTCATCCACATACTTTGCGGCGCCGGTCACTTTCTCAAACGCATCCACGCGCGGGACGCTTTTACCAACAGGATTTGAAGTTTGTTCATTCGTCATCATCATACCCTATACTCTCCATAGTAGAGAACTCGTGACGGGTTGCTGGTTGCCAGTCGGTCACGGGTCCGCAGGGGCCTTCTGTCTCCACCTTGCTGCGCGTTGCTGACTACTCGTTCTTCCAGCATCCCGCTTTCCGTTTCCAGTTTCCAGCCTCCAGCCTCTAGCTTTCAGCTTCCAACACCGGGCTTCCAACCTCCAGCACCGCATCCACGATCCGCACGTAGCCGGTGCAGCGGCAGAGATTGCCCACCAGCGCCTCGCGGACCTCCTCCTCTGTGGGATGCGGGTTGCGCGCCAGCAGCGCCTTCGACGACATCAGCATCCCCGGCGTGCAAAAACCGCACTGAATGGCGTTGTGCTCGATGAAGGCTTTCTGCAGCGGATGCAGGTTGCCGCCCCGGCTGAGGCTCTCCACCGTCTCGATCTCATGCCCCTCAGCCTCGACCGCCAGGACCAGGCAAGAATTAACCGGCGCCCCATCGAGCAACACTGTGCAGGCGCCGCATTCCCCATTCTCGCAACCGATTTTCGTGCCGGTCAACCCCAGCTGCTCACGCAGCACGCGCGCCAGCGTATAATGGGATTTCACGATGACGGGATAGGGTTCACCGTTGATATTCAAAGTAATTTCATGTAGCATGGTTTGCTCCTCACTGATGCGTACTTCGTAATGCGTCATGCGTCATGCGCAGTGCTTGCAAATCCTTACGCAGCGCGCGAGTCGCATTACGCTAATCTCTCCAGCACGCCCTCAATCGCCCGCCGGGTGATGCGTCCCACCATGGCCTGGCGATACGCGGCGCTGGCGCGGACGTCGTCAATCGGGCAGCAAGCGTCAAACGCACAGTGCATCGCCCGCTCGATAGCGGCGGCGTCATGCCCGGCATTGAGCGCGGCCTCGGCCTCCGGCACGCGGATGGGCGTGGGCGCGACGGCGCCCAGCGCCAGACGCCACTCATAACCGCCATTCCGGGGAGACGCCAGCGCCGCCACCCCCACAATGGCCAGATCGCCCGCCTTGCGACGGCTCAACTTCACATAGGTCCCCGCTGTCCCTTCCGGTAACGCGGGGATGAGCACCCCCACCAACAGTTCGCCTTTTTGGAGTACCGTCTTGCGCGGGCCGACGAAAAAGGACGCGAGGGGCACACGCCGCTCGCCCTCTGGGCCGCGAATCAACGCCAGGGCTTCCAGCGTCAACAGCGCCGGCGCCGAATCTGCTGCGGGCGAGGCCGTACACAGATTGCCGCCGAGAGTGGCACGATTGCGGATCTGCTCGTTGCCCATCGCCGCCGCCGCCTGCGCCAGCAGATTCCAGGGCGTGCTGTTCACCAGCGGGTGATGGATGAGCTCCGTCATCCGCACCGCCGCGCCCACGCGCAGCCCCTCCTCCGTCGCCACGATATCACCCATGCCGGGCAACCCCTTGATGTCCACCACCACGTCGGGCTGCCACAGACCGTCACGGACCATGGGAATCAGATCCGTCGCGCCTGCCAGCGGCAGCACCTTTTTATCGGGCAGGAGCAACCAGTGGAAGGCTTCCTCGAAAACTTCAGGTCGGTAATAGTCGAATGGTCGCATAGCACACTCCTTTGTGGAAGCCACAGAGGACACAGAAGTCACAGAGATCTTTCGCTTCAACCTCTGCGTTTTCTGCGCCCTCTGCAGCTCATTTACTGCGCCCTCAGGGGCTAGCAGCTATTAAAACTCGATATTCGCGCGTTCTTGGACGCCAAACTTTGACGGCGGAAGGATGAGGAACAGCGCGTTGAGCAAAATGCCGACAATGGCCGCGAAGACGATCGCCGGAATGCCATCCGGGAACAGGACCGGGACCTTGAACGGGAACAGCCCATTCGGCAGCGCCAGGTTGCCGCCAATGCCCAGGACCAGGATCACAGCACCGATGGCCAGGTTCTTCGGATCGAAGAGGTTGACCTTCTCACTCTGGAGCAACGCGATACCTTGCTTGCCGATCACGCCGAAGAGGTAGATCGCCAGGCCGCCAGTCACGGCAGTAGGAATGGTGTTCACCACCGCTGCCAGCTTGCCGATGAAGCCCAACGCCATCGCGATGACGCCGGCCGCCATCAAGACCGCCACGGAGTAGTTGCGGGTGATCGCCATGAGCGAGTTGTTCTCACCGTAGTTGGTGCCCGCGCACCCGCCGAGCAAACCGTTGAGCATGTCATTGCAGCCATCCGCCACCAGGTTCAGGCCGATGAGCTTCTTGATCTCCACCGGCTTGCGCTTGAGGTCCTTCGCCAGCTGGTCAATGTAGAGGCTCATCTGATACAGGTGCGCGGTAGACTCCGGAATGGTAGCGATAGCGATCAAGGCCACGCTGATCGCCATGCCCCAGGCCCGTCCGTCCCCAAAAGCCGGGAAGGTGAAATTCGGCACCCGAAGCCAGGCCGCCTTACCCACAGGGGAGAAGTCCACAATGCCAAAGATGAGCGAGACGATGTATCCCGCGACGGCGCCGAGCAGGATGGGCAACATCCCCAACAACCCCTTGCCTTGCAGATAGACGGAGAAAGCAATGGTGAGGATCAGGGTGATGAACGCCACGCCCCAGTTGGCCGAAGCCATGTTGAGGGCCGAACCCGCCAGCGCCAGGCCAATGACGATCGCCACGTTGCCCGTCACGATCGGCGGCAGGGCCTTGTCCAACCGCTCCTTGCCGATGCGCTGAATCAACAGGCCAAACAGAATGTTGAACAGGCCCGTGCAGACGATGCCGACCTGCGCCAGGCGCACGCCATCGGGGCAGTACACCGTCGTGGGATCGTTGAAACAGGCGGGCGCGTACTTGGACATCACCGTAATGACCACCGTGATGTAGCTGAAAGAGGAACCATAGTAGAGAGGAATCTTGCGCTTGGCGACCAACAGGGCAATGATCGTGCCCAACCCAGAAGCAAAAAGCGTCACGCCAACATCAAACTTGGTGAGGATCGCGACCAGCACCGTTGCGGGGAACATCGTCAGCACTTGCTGGAAGCCGAGGCTCAACATGGCGCCCCAACCGGGGACATCCTCGGGCATGTAGCCCATGATTTTCGCTTCAGTCTCAGGTTTCTTGGCCATACGAATTTCTCCTCAAAAACTAGATAGGGAATGAAATGCAAAAAACCAGAAAATGGCAGATGATTCGCAGTTATTTTCTATATCCATACCTCCTTACACGATAGAACACGATAGAGTGAGAGGCGAGAAAGGATCTTCTCACTTCTCGCCTCGCACTTCCCAATCGGGTCAGCTCAACGGCTTGAATTTCAACCCGTAAACGGGCTCGCCGAAGACGTAACGCACCGGTCGCCACTCGGCCTTGAGGGTCATACCCGGCCGCAGGTCAGCGCCATCGGGCGCGTCAATCTGCCCCATGGCCTTCACACCGTTTTCAAACTGCCCCACGCCAATGTAGAGGAAGCGTTCGTCGAAGCCCCACGGCAGATTGAAGATCTGCGTGTACGTCAGCAGCTTCACGTCGCCCTCGGGATGAATTTCATCAAACTCACGCTGCTTGCAGGTCAGGCAACGCTCGTGTTTGGGGTAGTGAATGCGCCCGCACTTCTTGCACTTGTAAGCTACTATCTGAATGTCACTCATAGGTTTCTCCGTTTCAAGTTTTCCAGTAGTAAATCTGAAAATCTGCAAATCTGCAAATCACAGAGAGCTCAGCGAAGTCTAGCGCTTGAAGCCTGAATTTCGGTGGTCAGCAACGCGATGATCTCGCTGAACAAGTTCAGGCGATGGTCAAGCACCTCCGGTTTTAGCAGGGCTTTTGCGCGATAGTACCACTCTTTGCTCTCGCGAGCTGAGCCGAGCGCAATTCGCAAAAAGTACAGCCGGTCCCGGCCATACCCACGCCCTGAACCTTCCTCGATGTTTGCCGCGACCGAACCCGCACTGCGAATGAGCTGTTGTGCCACGGATTTCCCCAAAGGGTGCATCAACAATTGTTCACAATCCTGCCAGCACACATCGTAAGCAAATAAGGCTTTGCGGTAGCCGAAGAATTTCCACACCTCTTCTCTGGTGATCTGCTCCGGCACTGTGGCTGCCCAAGCCTCATAGTTGCTTAACCGCTCCATTTCCTCAAACTCTCCCATTGGCTGATTTCTTGATTTGCTGATTTCTTGATTTGCTGATTTCTTGATTTGCTGATTTTTTACTTCTCTCCTCGCTTCAGAACGAAGGCCACAACGTTGTTGCCAAAGCCGCCGAAGTTAATGCTGAACCCGGCTTTCGCGCCCTTGACCTGCCGCTCCTTGGGCAGCTCGTGCCGCAGCTGCCAGGTGAGCTCCACCACCTGCGCCACCCCCGTCGCGCCGACGGGGTGCCCGCGCGCCTTCAGGCCGCCGGACATGTTGATGGGAATCTGTCCGCCCAGGCGCGTCTTCCCCTCCAACACGGCCTTGCCGCCCTCGCCCTTCTTGAAGAAGCCGACGTGCTCGCTCTCGGCAATCTCCAAAATCGTGAAGGCGTCGTGCAGCTCCGCCACGCTGATGTCCTCCGGCTTCATCTTGGCCCGCTCAAAGGCCTGCTGCGCCGCCAGCGTCACCGCCTTGAGGTCGGTAGGATCGTCGCGCTCGGCCAGCGTGTGCGTGTCCGTCGCCTGCCCGAAGCCGGCCACAATCACCGGCACGTTCTTGCTGAGCTCTTTGACGCGCTCCAACGGGCAGAGGATGACCGCCGCAGCGCCGTCGCTCACCGGGCACAAGTCGTACAGATGCAGGGGCGTCGCCGCCGGCGGATTGTTGACCACCGCATGAGGACTATCCAGGATGCCCTCTTTGGTGATGAGCATCTCCACGTGCGCATAGGGGTTGAGCGCGCCCATGTGCTGGTTCTTGAGGGAGACTTCCACCAGCATCTCGCGGGTGACGCCATACTTCTCCATGTAGAGCTGCGTGAACATCCCCGCCATGCCCGGCAAAGTGATGCCGTAAGGGTACTCCACCTCGGGGTGCGTGAGTGTAGCGACGAAGTCCGTCGCGCGCCAGCCGGTGACTTCGCGCATCTTCTCACCGCCGGCCACCAACACCACATCGTAGTAGCCGGAGGCCACGGCGAGCACGCCATTCTTGATCGCCGAGCCGCCCGAAGCCGGGCCGTTCTCCACCAGATCGGCGGCGGCCGGCAACAGGCTCAGCCGATCCACCAACGCGCTCGCCACTGCCGTCTGATGCTGCAAGATCCCGCTGCCCATGTTGGCGACATAGACGGCATCCACGGCCTCCACACCCGCGTCGTCCAGGGCTTTCAGCGAGGCATAGGCCAGCATATCCACCAAAGTATCTTCATCGCGGCGTCCGAAGGGAATCATCCCCACGCCGATAATGGCTACGTCACGCATCTCCTACCTCCCCTTCAGCCCGGCAATTTTCTCACGGGTCTCCGCTTCACTGGCGATGATGATCTCCCGCTGCGCCACTTCGAGCAGCTCGGGCGGCACCGGGCGATCTCCCACCACGAGGCGCGGCTTCGTCTCGAAGTACAGCTTGCGGGTGAGGCGATACGACAGGGCCCCACCAAGCTCATGCGGGATGTCCGTCGGCTCCAACCCATACTCGAGCATCCAGCGCCGAAAACCGATGGGGCTTTCAGCCACGATGAGCACTTCTTCCTGGCCCAGGTACTCGATGTGATGCTCCATCTTCGCGGCAAAGAGGTGCGCCCCCACGCGCAGCCCCCGGTCAATGGCGAGCGTGTGCAGGCTCATGCCGGTTTTCGCGCTGTACATCCGGCTGTTGACCATGCCTACCAGATAGCCGTCAATCTGCCCAACCAGACAGAACTCGTTCGCCGTGCGATAGGTATACATGCCCAGCAGCTCCGAGTAGAGCCGCGCGCCGACGACGTCATAGAAATCCTTGTGGATGAAGAGCGTTGGGTGCACCGCTTTCAACAACGTCGGAACGTCCTCCCGGTGCGCCTCACGCACGACCATCTTCTTGCCATTGGCCAGCGTAATCACTTTTGGCGGATACGGGGCCATCGGCAAGGAGGGCGGACGCAACATCAGTTCCAATTCCATATCTACAGCCATGCAAATCTCCTTTCACCCAGTTCCTATTCCCGAGCCTTTACCTGCGCATTGAGGCTTTCGACGTGCTGCGGGTTATACGCATCCCCGAACTTGGTCTTGGGCAATTGCGCCTTCTTCGCCATCAGGTCAGCGTATTCGTCATCCTCCACAAAGGCCACGCAGCGCCCAATGCTCGATTCGCCCTCCACAAAACGCCAGGGGAAGAAGCCAATCTGCACGCGCCGGTTCAGGAGCAGGTCGAGGTCGCCGCCGAGGCACTCCGCATGGATGATGCCGTAAGGGAACATCTCAATGTGCATCAGCTGGTACTTCGTGTCGTCGAAGATGTCGGCCAGGCCGCCGCCATACTTCTTCTGGAAATGCAGATCTGCCTCCTTGGCCTGACGAGGCATCCACTGCCGGATGATCGTGTTCATCGGGTGATCCGCGCTGCCGCAGTCCACGCCGATCCAGCGCAGCTTCTTCCGCTTGGCCCAGTCGGCAAACTCGCGGTCGGGACCGGGATGCTGCACCATGTAGCGGATCTCATTCGCCGTAGGCATGTCCCAACCGAAGTGATGGAAGCCGGTGTGGATGATGAGAATGTCGCCCTCCTTCACCTCCACCTTATCCTCAACCATCTCCGACGTGTAGATGTCATAGTCCGCCACGACGTCCGACAGATCCACCACCGCGGCATCGTGGACGAGGAAGTCCATCTGCAAATCGGCCATGTCCTTGCCGGCGGTGTAGAAGTGAATCTCACCGTCGAGGTGCGTGCCCAAATGGTTCGAGTGGGTCAACAGCTGCCCATTCGCGCCGTTGGGCGCCAGCCGCTTGAAATACTTCACCTGCAGCGGCTCATAGGTCGGCCACGGGGGCGTGGCAATTCCGAGGGGAATGGTCAAATCCAGCAACTTCATAGCAAAACCTCCTGTATAGTAATGGATGAACGGTGAGAAGCGAATAGTGAGAAGTGAGCAGTAAAAAGTGAGAAGAACTACTCACAGCTCTCTACTCACGGCTCTCTACTCCCCAGCTGCTCTCTCAACGCCTTGAACGCCTGCTCGAAACACGGCTTGGGAGCGTGGGTGAGGCCGGCGCCTACCATGCCCACGCCCGGCTCTTTGTGGGCGATGCCCGTATTGATGAAGGGCAGGATCCCCGTCGCCATGACCTTGCGGACATCAATGCCCAACGGCGTCCCACGGAAATCGAGCACCGGCACGGTGAAGAACTCGTGCTCGCCCGCAGTGATCTGGTACATGTCCTGGGTGACGCTCAACGCCAGCGCGGACGTGCCGCCCACGAAGCGCACAATCGCCGGCGCCGCTGCCATCGCAAACCCGCCCAATCCGCCCGTCTCCGTGATGCTGGAATCGCCGATGTCAGGGTTCGCGTCCTTCTCCGAGAACCCCGGCAGCCAAAGGCCGTCAACGAGGGGCGCCGGCGCCGTGAACCACCGCTCCGGCATACTGGCCACGCGGATGCCGAAATCCGTCCCATTGCGCGCCATGACGGTGACCAACGTGCAGCCCGCTGTGCCCTCGACCACTTCCAGCATGGATTTCATCGCCGGCATGGAGAGGTTCAGGAAGAAGTGATCATTGCCGTCCATGAATTTTAACACCGCGATCGCGGTTTCGGTACGCGAGGTCTGGACGATGGCCGCCATCAGCTGCCGGATCACCAGCGAAGTCGCGGCGCGATTGCGGTTGTGGGCCTCATCGCCCATGTGCAACGCCTGCGCGATGACGCTCCGCAAATCAATCGGACCGGTCACCTCCAGCGCGCGCACCAGCGCCGGGTAGAGCTCCGTCTCCATCCACTTGAGCCGCTCCAGGACCGCATCGCCATACGCGCCGTAGCGCAGCACCTTGCCCAACCCCTCGTTCTGCGTGGCATAGGTCACATTGCCAAACGTCTCATTCTTGATGAGGAACACCGGCATCGAAGGCGAGATGATTCCCGCCATTGGCCCGACGGCATGATGGTGATGACAGGGGTCAAACGTGAACTCCCCCGCTGCCGCCATCTCCGCCGCTTCCACATACGTCTTCGCCCAGCCCTCGTAGACCGCCGCCCCCATCACCGCGCCGCGCATCGGGCCGCACATGCGCTCCCAGGTGATTGGAGGCCCGGCGTGCAAGATCATCCGCTCGCCCATGCCGGGGATCACGTCGCGGGCCACGCCCATCCCCACCAGGAGCGGGCGTCCCTTGCGGATGCGCTCGACCGCCTCGGCGTTGACGGCGTCAATCTCCGCGCCCGCCGCCGTGTGCGTCAACTCCACATAGCCCTCCAGCGGCGGACGCCAGTCCACCTGCTGAACGGCAACCCCCTGATCCCTGAGACTCTCCGCAAAACTCTCCAGCCCCACATTCACCGCCTTGAGCGGCTGACCGAATATGTCTTGAATGGCCATAGAATCACCCCCATATCAATTTTGGATTTTAGATTTTGGATTTTGGAGCCAGAGTCTGGTCCTGGCGCTGGTTCTGTCGCAGGGTTTTGATAGAAGAGACGACCATAGCAACAATTTCATTCATGTCTCCCATCCAAAATCAGTCCTGCAGATTTTTCAATAGCACATGCATCACCTGGACATAATCCGGCAATTTCCGATAAAGCGCCTCAGCAATCTCCTCGATGTAAGTGTGCGAAGTCAAATTCCGGTCATCCGTCATCACCAAACACCGTTCAACTTCTTCTAACGTGAGCAATCCCGATTGAAAAGCTTGCCGGAAACAGCCCTTGGGTGAAGCGCACAGCACACCCTCCCGCTCTTGCAAATACACCTTAAGCGCTTTCCACAGCGCTTCGAATGTGTACTCGAAGCGTTGAATGGCAGCATCCCGCACGATAACGGAAAAGGGGAGTTGAATTGCTTCATCCAACGTCGCCATCGCCTTCGCGGCGGAGTGTAAAGCCAGGCTCAGCTTTTCCATAGCACCTTTCCCTCCTGCTGGACCCGCGCCACAAAGGGAGCGGCTGCGACATGGAGATCTACCACGTCCACCGCGTAAGGGAGGTTCGATTGCTCCAGGCGCTCGCGGAACAGGCTCAAACGCGCGCTGACATCATGCTCGGAAAGCACGGCAATGTCCACATCCGAGGTCCTCTGCGCCTGGCCCGTCGCCCGCGACCCGAACAAGTACACCGTGCAAGGGATGTCTTTCAGCACTTCAGCGATGATGTCCTGGATAACGGCCAGATGTCTTCCAGCTATGTCCATAACCCATCCAAAATCTAAAATCACCAATCAAAAATCCAGAACGTGTCCCGCCAGGCGCGTCGCGGCCGCGTTCGTCGGCAAGACCATGACCCCGGCGGCCTCAAGCTTCGCCTCCTGCAGCCCCAAATCCTGAGGATCGTCCGCCGTGCCGCACACCGAGGCGATAAAGAGGAGCTCCCGCCCCGCATCACGGGCGATGGCCTGCGCTTCCTTGATGGCCTTCACGGCCTCGCCGGCGGGATCCGCATGGGAGCCGTAGCCGATCACAACGTCGAGGAAGATCACCGCTGTCTCCGGATCCTGCGCCTCATGGAGGATGCGCCGGTTGCGCAATCCCGGATCAATCATCGGATGCAACCGCCCGACGGTGAACTCGTCCTCGCCCAGGTCTACCGCCACATGCCCCACGCTCTTGTTGGCATCCGCCATGCGCAGGCGCTTTTCCACAGGAGCATTCGACTGCACTTCGATCCCCATCCCTTTGAGGATGAGCTGCGTCTCGTAGCAGAAAGTGCCGCCGCTGAAGAGCCCCCGGAAATACCGCTGCCCCGGTGCGAGCTGCCGGCGCACCTCGGCGGCGCGCGTCTTGAGTGACAGATCGCGCTGCCGCAGGTTGATCCGCGCATCGGCGGGGTTCTGGCCGAGGGCCACGGCCGCCGTCACTGCGGCCGCCTCCTCCATGTCCGCGACCGGAATCGCGCCCGCCCGTGTGATCTCCGCCGGGTCGCCCCCCAGGAACAACACCACCGCGGGTTTGTCACTCTGCCGCACCTGCGTCAGCACTTTTTCGGCCACCGCCGGGCTCGGCGGCTTGGAGACGAGCAAGAGGACCTTCGTGGCCGGATCGGCTTGCAGGGCCTTCAACCCCTCCAGCATCATGATGCCGCCCACCTCAGCCTTGAGATCGCGCCCCCCAACGCCGATGGCCTGTGTGATGCCGACTCCCTCGCGGGCCATGTAACACGTCACGGCCTGCAATCCCGTGCCGCTTGCGGCGACGACGCCTACCGGGCCGGGCGGGACCACATTGGCAAAGCCCAACGCCACATGGTTGAGGATCGCCGTGCCCGCGTCTGGCCCCATCACGAGCAGCCCCTTCTCCCGCGCCAGCGTTTTGAGCGCAATTTCATCCTCGACGGCGACATTGTCGCTGAAGAGGAAGACGTGCAGGCCGCGATGCAGCGCCTCGCGGGCGACCCCGGCGGCGTAACGTCCCGCCACAGAGACCAGCGCGATGTTCGCCTCACCGCCAAGCCGCTCGATGGCCGCGCCGAGCGTCTTGGGCGGCGTCTCGAGGCCGCTGCCGCCGGTCGCTGTCTGCCGCGACGTTTTGAGCAGCGTCTGCGCCTCACTCAGGGCCTGCAGGGCCGCCGGGGCATCTGCCGCCCGCACAGCAATGACCAGGTCATCGGGCGAGGCCGCTTCGACTTCCGGCGTCAACAACCCAGCCTCGACGAGCAGCCCCTTGTTGGCAGGCGTCCCCATGACGACGGCAGCATCCGCAATCCCTGGCAACGCCAACAGTCCTTGCGCCACCTGCAAGAGCGTGACCGAATCGTAATATTCACCACTCTGAACCAGCGTTTGTGTGATCAAGTGAACCTCCTGTGTGACGTAATGGGGAAGGAGAAATGAGACATGGGGGAACTCGCGTCCCCTCAGCCATTCCCCATGCCCCGCAAAAACCCTGCGAGCATCGCCGGCCCCGAGGTCGCGCCGAAGGCCAGTACAGCTTGCGCCGCCGCCTCGATGGCCGCGTCGGAGGCGCCCGTCAGCGCCTGGAGCAAGACATGCCAGCGTTGATCCGCCAGCCCTTCAGCCGCAGCCTGGAGAAAGGCCCCGCTGAGACGGGTGGTCCGGGGGATCGCCACCGCTGCGATGGCAGTGCACAAAGGTCGCGCCGCCTCTCCCCTCTGCGCCCACAACGCGAGCAGCAGTCCGGCAAGGAAATCGTCGCCCGCAGGCGTGAGGCCCGGCCCCCAGCCGGCCAGCGCTGCTGCCGCCGCCACCAACGCCTCATCGGCGCCGCGAGCATACGCCGCCTCCAATGTGCTCAGCAGTCTCCGCGCATCCGCCAGCCTGCCGGGGAAGACGGCGCTCTCCTGCCAGGCCCCTCGCGCACACATCGCGGATTCCACCGACGCGCGCAGGCAGCGCAACGCCGTCCCGTCCAGGCGCAGCTGCTCCCATGGAACGCGGGGCTCCCACGGGAGCGCGGCCTCCGTCAGCTGCACACGCCACGAGCCCAGGCGCAACTGCGCGCGCTCCCAGGAGACGGGCAGTTCACGCGGCAGGGGAGCCTCCGGCAGCGCGTCCACTACCAGATGAAAAGGGCCATTTCCCACCGCCGGCAGCACCAGCGCCACGACGCGATTTCTGATCCCCACATTCACGGCGCGGGCAAACTGCCCTAGCAGCACGGCGCGACCGGCATATCCCTCCAGGAAACTCACCAGGGGAGTGCTGATGGAATAAAGCGTGGAAACAGGGACACGGGGATTCTTCCACTCAGGCGCAACCCCCGGGTTGACGGTGCAGCTGCCCCGGTCATGCGGCGCTTCACATCCGGCCGCAATTTTAGCATCAGGGGAGACGGAAGGGCCGCTCTTCACGTCAGCGCCCTCCCAGACTGGCTTTTCTACGGATGACTACATGCTGTGCGCGAAAGACGTTGAAACCAGGACGCATTGAGGTGACCTCTGATCATCAGCAAGTAGTACCATTCTAGTCATAGATTGAAACCCTGTCAAGGGACATCCGTCACATCCCAGATCACCACCCGAATATGGCCCCCCATCGTTTGAACCGAGATAGAATAAGTCCAGCTGGCCGGCGCGGCGACAGGTGGTCGGAGCACCCAACGCGAGGGGGTGTTCGCCGAAAGCAACTGCGTCTCCAGGACCGGCAGCCCATTGGCGTCAGTCGCGGCGTTGCTGTAGGAACCGGTGTAAGCGACTGCGCCCGCCCGCGAGGTCACTTCAACAGCGTAGTCCCGCCCCGGCGTGAGCGGCACGAGCGTCAACGCCGCCATCGCCACCAGGCCTTCCCCCTCATGCTGCGCCACCACCACCGCCTTGCCGCCTGGCTCGACAGTCGCCTCGACAGTCGTCGTAGGCGAAGGTGCCGGCGTTAGCGTGACCGTCGGCGTCAGAGCGAGCGTCGCCGTTGGCGTGACCGTTGACGTCGCCGTTGGCGCCGGTGTGCCCGTCGGCGTCTCAGCGGCGGGCCAGAAGGAATCGCACCCCGTCAGTAAAGTCAACAGCAGAATCACACAAATCATCCGCCCCCTCATGTGTCGCATCGGAATCCTCCTCTGAAAATGCGTAATGGGTAATGGGTAATGGGTAATGGGTAAGCGGTTGGCTCGTGCCAGGCCAGGAATGAAAGAAATCCCCAGCCCAACGATGCTCCACTCACGGCTCGCCCTTCATCATCTGAACAACGTGCGGAATTCCTGCAGGAGATTATGGAACACGGCAAGGGTGTCTCCCAACGCGGGGAAGTCCTCCGTTGAGAATTCCATCTCGATGGGCAGCTGTACCGGCAACGTCACATTAAAGGGAAAATCCATCCGCACCGGCACGCGGACCACCGTGTTGACATAGACAGAGGTGTCCACCGGGACGCGGATAGTCTGAGCGCCGAGGAGCGGGATGTCAATGACGATGGGCACTTCGCCGCGGAAGGGGACGTTCCCCTGGAAGGGGAAATCAACCGTCTGGCTGATGGGGACGGTGCCGCTGTAGTGAATGGTATCGGAGAACGTATACGCCACGCGCATCCCATCCAGGCTGAGCTGATCCAGCGCCGCGATGGACTCATCCATGATCCGCTGCCCCTCCTGGCGCGTGTACGAGAGTTCGCGGATCAGGACGATGTTCACGCCCAGCGATAACGCCGCAAGCAGCACCCCCACCACCGCGACCACCCACAAGAAGGCCGGGGCGCTCCGAGGGACGCGCGGCGCCGGCTGCTGAAAAGAGGAATCAGGCATGACGCGCTCCTCCCCTGGAAGCCCGGGCGTCTCCGGCAACGGCAGCGTTTTTAGCTCTTCCATCATTCCGGCACCTCCTCGGAAAATAGAGATCAGCGGTCAGCCGTCAGCGAATCAGCGAAAAGGCGAAAAGGCGAATCGGCGAGTCAGCGAAAAAGCGAGTCATTTACGTTCATACGTTCTCACGTTCGCACCTTCGCACCTTCTCACGTTCGCACCTTCGCACCTTCACACGTTCCCACGTTCTCACATCCATCTGACATCCGCCGCGCGGCCACCCGCGAGCGCCGATTCCACTCCAGGGCAATGAGGGTCGCCAGCGCGCTGTGAGTGTGCTGCCACGTCCGCCACACCCGCCGCGCCAACAGGCCCGGACGGTTCAGCCGGACAATCAGCTGGCGCGCCCCCTCCTCCAACTGCTGAGGGGTGAGCTGCGCAGGCTGAAAGTACACCCGGTCCTGAGTGCAGTACGCATAATCGTCAGGGAAGTGGCGCAGCAGCAACCGCCCTTCCGCTATCAGCCGCTCCCAGAGCAAGGTGCCCGGCAACGGCGCGAGGATGTTGATCAAGGCGCAGTCAATCTCCGCCTCCAAGATGAAGCGCTCCAGCTGCGCGAACGTTTCCGGCGTGTCCTGATCCAGCCCCACGATGAAGCTGCCGTAAACGCCCAGGCCGTGCCGGTGCAAATTCGCCAGCCGACGGCGGTAGCCCTCGGCGTTGGCCCCCAGCAGATTGGGCTTGCCGATTTGCGTCAGCGCCTCGCCGTTGAGCGATTCCAGGCCGACGAAAACATAGACACAGCCCGCACGCTTGAGCCAGGTCAGCAGGTCCGCATTATCCGCCAGGGTGACCGCCCCCTGAATGGCCAGGCGGCGCCGCAGCCCCCGCTTCACCAGCTGCTGACAGATTTCGATGACCCGCCCCGGCTGCAAGGTGAGATTGTCGTCTGCCAGAAAGACCATCTTGTGCGCCGGAAGCGTCGCCAATTCATCCACGACCTCGTCCACGGGCCGGGTCCGGTAGCATTGATTGTAAAAGCGCCAGATCGAGCAAAAATCGCAATGGCCGAGACAGCCCTTGGAGGTGAAGGCGACCTCGGTGAAATAGCCGCCGGGGTAGAGATCCCGGCGGGGCGGCGCGAGCGACTCCAGCGCGTCAAAGCCGCCGTCATAGCGCGCTTGCAACCGTCCCGCCTCGAAATCGGCGAGGAGCCGGGGCCATGCGCCCTCCGCTTCACCCACGACGACGGCGTCCACATACCGGGCGGCCTCATCGGGCAACGCCGAGGCATGGATGCCGCCCAACACGACGGGAATGCCCGCGGCGCGATACTGCTGCGCGAGCGCATAGGCGCGGGGCGCATTGGGCGTGAGCGCCGTCAACCCCACGAGATCGGGCCGCCAGCTCAGCCCCTCTTCGAGGCGGAGATTTTCGTCAATGATGCGCACTTCCCAGGAGGGCGGCGTCAACGCGGCGACATAGCCCAGGTTCAGCGGCGGGATGGGAAATTGTGCGGGGCCGCGTTGGACACGCCCGTTGAGCATGTGCGCGGGATTGATCAACAACAAGCGACGAGTCATCCAGAGCTCCTCTCCAACCACCGATTCAGCCGCATGGCCGTGTCCTCGATCTGCGCCAGCGCGTCGTCGAATTCACAGGTGGTGTAATAGCCCGCCGGCCGCCGGGTGATGAAATCACACGGCAACAAACCGTCCCACGAATAGGCCAGATCGGGGAACGCCGCCCGACCGACGGTGCGCAGGGCCGTGACCCCACAACGGCCCAGCGCCTCGGCCAGGGGCAGGAACTCCGGCGCGCGACTGTCCAGGGCCACACTCACCGTCTGCAAATTGCGCGAGGGCAGCCGGCCCAGGTACCCGGAGGGGAGCGCTGCCAGCTCTGGCACGGGTCGCACGATCACGGTGCGATCGCGCGCGTCATTGATGGCCTCCGCCAGCGTGAGCGGGTCGTAAGGCCGATGATCCACCACGACCAGGAAAGGATCCTCGTAGGTGGAATGCACCGTCGCCCGCCCGCCCGCCGCGAGGGCGTGGAACTTGTCAAAGCGCGAGTGCAGGCGATGCAGATCACACAGCCCACAAGGGAGCCGCGTCCCCAGCCCCCGCAGCGCCGCCGTCAGCGCCGCCGCGTACTCCTCCGGCGTGAGCGCGCCCCCCTCTTCCACGAAATGCAGGCGCGGCGAAAGGCAGCCGTTCTGATCCCAGATGAGCGTGTCCAGCGCCGCGAGGGGCGCCACCAGGGGCAGCCGCTCCGCGGTGAGAAATTCGCGCGCTACCGCGCTGAAGCTGAGCTTGTGCCCATGACGATGGAGGCGCGGCGAGGCTCCCGCCCGGCGGACATCGGCCTCGATGCGCGCGATCGTGTCATCGCCGGCCACCATCACCAGGAAATCCGCCTCCCGCAGCACCGCCGCCTGCAAGGCCGCATCGTCGTAATCCCAGAGCAACACGGCGACGTTCGCCACCAGCGCGGGATCGAGCTCCTCCAGGGCAGCCAGCAGCAGCGGCGTGAAGAAAGGCTCGCGGCGCGAATTGCGGACGAGGATCGCCGGTCGTGGCTGCACCAGCTGCCCCAACAGCGTGATGAGCAACGCCGCGCCGGGGATGTTGCCGGCGGCAAAGCCCACCAGCGTGCGCGGCGCGGGAATCGAGCGCGTCAACGCGCCCCCGGCGCCACGCGACAGACGTCCCAACGCCGAGCGGTCGAAGAAGCGCACGCCGCCGGGCAGACCGGGGAGCCGCACGAAACTCCTGCGCGCCTCGGCGGGTGGGCTCCAGGTCGCCACCTGCGCCAGCGAAGCCAGCCGCAGGTCCTGGAAAAAGCCGAGGGCGAAATCTAACATCGCCGCCGGGAAACCGGTGTGCGCCGGCAACAGGGCATGCACGGCGTGACACAAGGCGTCACAAGGATCGAGCAAACGCCGCACGACCTGCTGCAGGGCCGCCTCCAGCGCGGCCACAGGCGCCGCCGGCGCCGTGCGCAGCCCCTCCCAGAGCGCCCGCCATCCCGTTGGCGTCAGGCGCGGCCAGGTCGCCGCCGTCGCGCCGGGGGTTTGCGGCGCGACCAGCTGTGCCCGCAGGCCCCACGTCGTCTCGAAAGTCGCCCCTTCCAGCACGCGCTCCCGCAGCGCGGCAGGAATCCAAAAGCCGGGAGCGGCGTGCATGTCATCAGCAATGGGAAGAGTGCTCAAAGTGGGCTCCTGATTCGGGGGTGGGTAATGGGAGAATGGGTAATGGGTAATGGGTAATGGGTAATGGGTGAAGCATCCAGTATCCAGCTTCCAGCATCCAGTCTCACACCTGGCCGGCGCAGCCGGATTCGTCGAAGAGATCGGCGCGGGTGATGGTGCCCGGTTCGATGTAGGCAGTCGGTTCGCCGCAGGGACAGGCCAACGCCGGGTCATACCACTGTCCGCCGTTGATGAGGTGTACGCGATCCGTCGTCTTGAAAAACGGCGGGAAGAGCTTCCCCCCTCCAAAGGGATCGAAGAACGCCAGAATACCCTCCGCGTCCGGCGCGGCGATGATCTCGTCGGAAGCGTCCAGCGCCGCGACATACACCCACGGCGGCAGGTGATGCCGTCCCTCCGGGCACTCGAAGGCCGCCCAATTGGCCTCGGCCATGCCGTACACGTCCCGAATGCGGATCGGCTGCCCGCCGCTGCGCATCACGGCGGCGATATCGCGGCGGATTTCGGGATAGCTGGCGGGATAGGCCTCCTTCATCCCGCCGCCAGTCCCCACCAGGCAGTCGGGCGGCAGGTCCAGCCCACCCTCGCGGCGCAACGCCAGCGCCACCCCGTGCAGCTGGATCGGCCCCCCGAAAAGCATCAGCTTTTCGCCGGCAGCCGCGCAGCGACGCAACACCTTCACCGTCGCGGCGGTGCTCTGCGGCATGACCACATGCTCCCACATCCAGTTCATGAACGGCGCGGCAACCCGTCCCTCCAGCCGACCGCGCCAGCCGGGACGCAGCGTCCGCGCCGTGCGGATTCGAATCGCATCCGGCGAGGCAGGGAAGGGGATCATGTAATGCACCTGTCCCCGCGCCACGTAGCCCAGCTTCTCCGTGCCGAAACGCGCCGCCTGCGCCATGGCGATGCGCGTCTGCTCCGGCATCACGAAGATCAGACGATACTCCAGGTCAATCCCCCAGGCGTGTCGGATAGCGAGGAAAAAGCTGTCCAGCGCCAGCGAGAAAGTCTCCTCATCGCGCACCATGATGGACGCCCGCCCCGAGGTGCCGCTGCTCGTGGCGATACGCCATCCCTCCGGGGCGAAGAGCGCCTCCAACGCGCTCAGCAACGCCTCCAGGCTGCCGTAACGCGGACGCAACCCCTGCCAGCGTTCCGGCGCAATCTCGACGGAGAGCTGCGCCGCAAGCCACCGGGCGAAGTCCGCCGGGCAATCCTGCGGAAAGGCTGTCCCCAGCTCCGCCACGTAGGACTTGAACGTCTGCGCCGTAGGCCGCAACACCCGCACCAGCTCCGCCGGGCCGATGCGAGCCCCTATCCCCCGGCTGTCACAATGGCGGCGATACGCCCCATTGCGCGCATAATGCCAGGTGTGTTGCTCCACGATCGCCTCGAGGAGCAACACCTGGCGCGCTTCCGGCGAGAGAGCGTAAAACTCAGGTAACGCCGGCATCAGATCACGTCCTTGCGCTTCTGGAAGAAGAGGATCAGCCCCACCAGCACCACGTCAATGATGCCCATGGAGAGCCAGGATTGGGTGACCGAGGCGTCGTAGATGAAATTGAACTTCTCCCAAAAATTCTTCAGCATCCCCTCGGCGGCGCTCACCGCGCGCTGACGGCCTTCTTGCGCGGTCTGATAGTCCGCCATCTGCGTTTCCCAGGTGCGCATGTCGGCCTGCCAGGTCTCCATACAGGTCTGCATCTCGCCGCCGGCAGCGCTCGAAGCGCTGACACATTCATTCAGGCCGGAGCACGCCTTCGCAAGACCCTCGTGCAGCTGCACCAGGCCGCTCTGACACTGCGACAGCCCATCCTGGTAGCCGAGCAGGGCCTGTCGGAAAGTCTCGCACTGCCGGATGACGGTCTCGGGGCTTTCAAAAGCCCCCGGGCGCGCGCATTCGCGGTTGGGGTCGTAGGGCAACGGCTCCTGCCCCTCCGCCTGCGGCTCGGGTGGGACGACGCACGTCTGCGGCTCAGTCTGCTCCTCCGTGGCGAAACAAGATTCGGGACTGGGCATCTCAGGCGCGACCGGCTGTTGCGCTACCGCCGCCCAGGCCGGGGAAACCTCGATAGCATGGACGACGGCGGCCTGCAGGTCCGCAGGGTCGGAATAGGTTTTCCCGCCGAAGGTGTTCCCCTCCGGCTTCTCCAGCCCGAAAAACTCCGGGTTCAGGACGCCGGGGAAGGTGTTGCAGCGCGTGAAGATTGCCGTCCCCATGCAACTGCACGTGCTGGCCTTCTCGTCATTGGAGCGCTGGAGCCACTCATTCCAGCCGAGCCCCGCGCCCGACACCGTGCGCTCCGGCGGCCAACATGGATCGGCGGCCAGCTGCTCCCCCACGTCCGCCAGCCGCACGAAAGCGCCAAAGGCCCAGCGGGTGGTCGCCACCGCACTGATGATGCGTCCGCCGGGGATCAGATCCAACGGCATCAACGCGCCGGCAAACAGGAATTGCGGCACGAGCACCGCAATCACCATCAGCAGCGCCACCATCTGATTCGGAGAGCCGGCGGAAATCGCCAGCCCCATCAGATAGCCGGAAAGCGATCCGAGGAAGAGCGTGACGAACACCGCAATCCAGTTCCCCACGCTCAGCACGGGCGGGGCATAGCCGACGAAGAGCCACTTGGTGAACAGGAAAATCACCGCCTGATACAGCGCCAGCACCACGCCCACCCACAATTTGGAGAAAATGTACGGCGCGATTTTGAGCGCAATCGTCCGCTCGCGTTTGTAAATGTCCACTTCCTTGACGATCTCCCGCACGCTCGCCATCGAGCCGACAAGAATGGAGATCAGCCCCATCATAAACAGCATGGTGACGATGTTGAAGGCATCCCCTAACACGGGATCGAAGAGCTGCCGGCCCCACATGAAATCCGCCAGCCCGATAGCGGGCGAAAGCGCCAGCATCAACGCCAGACTCGCCTTATCCTGCGTCATAATCTTGAGGTTGCGCATGGAGAGGATCAGGAATTGCCGCAGCGCCGAGACGCGCTTGACCGGCTTCTGCCGGGTCACGGCGCGCGCGGACGGTTGCGCCGCAACGGACGCCGCCTCAGGCTGCACTTCACGCATGCGCGCCATGACATAGGTCTGATACGCCGGGGATTGCCGGTAGCGCTCATCCCAGTCCTCCGGCCTGCCGCGCTGCTCGTCTTCCAAAATCGTGTAGATGTCGTCGAACTCGATGTCCTTGATGCGCCGCTCCTGATCGGTGCGGTAGTGGTCAAAATACACCAGCGCCTCTTCCGGCGGACCAAAGTAGGCCACCCGTCCGCCGCGCACCAGGATGACGACCTTGTCGCACATCATCACGTTCTTTGTGGCGTGCGTGATGAGGACAATCGTGCGTCCCTGATCCGCCAGCTTGCGCAGCAGCCGCATCATGTTGAACTCGGTGCCCGGGTCGAGGCCGGAAGTCGGCTCATCCAGGAAGAACAGCCGGGGTTTAGTGAGCAATTCCACGCCGATGGAGACGCGCTTGAGCTGGCCGCCGGAGAGTTTGTGGATGGGCAGGTCCTTGCGCTCGGTGAGGTCGAGGTCCTCCATCACCTCCATGATGCGCTGATGGCGTTCCTCCGGCGTGGTGTCGGCGGGCATCCGCAGCTGCGCCGCATAATCCAGCGCCTGATAGACGGTCAATTCCGTGTGGACGATGTCCTTCTGCGGGACATAGCCCATGTCGTTGCGGAACATGTCGAAGTTTTGATAGAGATTCGTGCCGTTGGCCAGCACGATCCCGTGCGTCGCCGGCCGGAAACCGTTGATGGCGTCCATCAACGTGGATTTACCCGCGCCCGACATCCCTACCAGCGCCACGAATTCCTGCGGTTGAATGGAAAGGGAAATATCTTGCAGCAGGTTCTTGTTCTTGCTGACCCACTTGTTGATGCGGATGGCGTCGAGCCGCACGCCCTCCTCGGCGAGCTGATGGACGTGATCCGCTGCCAGCCGCAGTTTGACGCTGCCAATGCGGATCTCATCGCCGTCGGTGAGCCAGGCCTCGCGTTCGATGCGCTTGCCGTTGACAAAAACGCCGTTCGCGCTCTTGAGGTCCTTGATGCGCTGCCGGGTTCCCAGCCGCTCGATGATGGCGTGATAGCGGCTCACCTGGGGATGATCGAGCTGGATGGTGTTGTCTGGCGCGCGCCCGATGGTGATGGTCTCTTCGGTCTGCAGGGCGAGCACGCGCGTCGCCGAGGGCGCCGCCGCCCCGGGGCGAACGGGCGCCGCCACCCCCGGGGCAGCGGCAGGGGCCGCTTGCGGCATGAAGCCGGGATGCAGCCGCACCTGCAGCATGACCTCCTGCCCGAGGGACACCGTCTCCCCATCGTGCAACACCTGCTGGGTCACGCGCTGACCATTGTAGAGGATCCCATTGCGGCTCTGCAAATCCTGGATGATGAACGTGTCGCCGCTCTGCTGCAAGCGGGCGTGCTGGCTCGAAACCTGAGCCGAGGGGATCACGACGTCATTTTCGGGCGCGCGTCCGATCCCCACCACCGGTTTGGTGAGGAGGACCTTCTGGCTGCGCCCCTGAACGGTGACGACGAGCGTGGGCTGCGGCGCGGCCTGAATGCGCACCCGCGGCGCGATAGCAGGCGGCGCCGGCGCTTGCGGCGTGACAGGGCGGACACTCAGCTGGAATTCATCCACTTGCAGCACATCGCCGGGACGCAAGAACACCGGGCGCCGCGCGGCAAGGGGCTGACCGTTGTAGCGCGTGCCGTTGAGCGAGCCAAGGTCCATCGCTGTGACCTGACCGCTCGCGTCCACGGTCAACCGCAAATGACGGCGCGAGACTAACGGGCCGTCGAGGATGATGTCGTTGTCATCAGCGCGCCCCAGGCTTACCTCGTTGCTGAGCAAGGGATGCTCATCCTGTCCGCCGCGCGCCAGCCGCACCTGCAACACCACGGAAACGCCGGCGGCTGCAGCGGGAGGGACGAAAATCGGCGGCGGAGCGGGCGGGAGCGGCGGCGCTGCCGGAGGGGGCGCCGGCTGTCCCTCCCGCGTTGTCGGTGGCAAGCCCTCTATCGAAGGCGCCTGCAACGGTGGAGCGGGAGCGGCGACGGGACCCGTCAACGTCAGGCTGCACTTTCCCAGCTGCAGCGAGTCCCCCGGCTGAAGCGGCGTCGGCGTCTGCGGGAGCAACCGTCCGCCTTTGAACCACGTCCCGTTGCTCGAATTGAGGTCCAGCACCTGCCAGCCCTGCGGCGTGCGCACCAGCTTCGCATGATGGCCAGAGACCAACGCATCCGACAGCACGATGTCGTTATCCGGCAGTCGCCCCACCGTGAACTCGGCTTTGGAAAGCGGAATCCGCTGCTGCTCTCCTTGCGGGGTCTGCACCGTCAGAATAAAATCTCCCCCCATAAGATCACGCTCCTTCCCACAATGGCACCAACGCAAACTGTTCCACATCCACCAGGCCCTGATCGGTGAGTTTAAGTTTGGGGATGACTTCCAGCGCCAGGAATCCCAGCTGCATGAAGGGATCGTGCAGCGGCGAGCCCAGCGCCCGCGCCGCGGCGAGCAGCGCGTCCATCTGCGCGCGGACTTCCTCCACCGTGCGGTCCGACATCAGCCCGGCGATGGGAAGCGGCACACAGCCCAGGACCGCGCCATTCAGCACGGCCACCAACCCGCCACCGAGGTCTTTGACCGCCTGTACCGCCGCCCGCATGTCCGCGTCGGTGACCCCCGCGACGGTGATATTGTGCGCGTCGTGCCCTACACTGCCGGCAATCGCGCCTCGCTGCAGGCCCAGGCCGTGCACGAAGCCCAGCCCCACGTTGCCCGTGCCGCGATGACGCTCGACCGTCGCCAGCTTCACCAGATCCCGCCCCACATCGGCGACGGCCTCGCCCCCTACAATCGTCGGCGCCATGAGCAGATGCTCCGTCACCACCTGATCGGGCACCAGTCCGACTACGCGAAGGCGTGCCCCCCCTCCTGCCGCCGGAGCAGGGATGCGGAACGTGAGCGCTTCGACGTCCACATGGACGCTACCCCGGACGGCGCTCTCATCCACCTCAAGCGCGGGCCACGCGCCCACGAGCTGCCCCTCGCGGGCCGCCAGCTTCCCTCCCGCAAAGACCGCCGCCGCGCGGAAGTCCTCCAACGACGGCGTGATCACCAGATCCGCCCGACGTCCCGGCGCAATCGCGCCCCGATCCCGCAACCCGAACGCCTCCGCCGCGTTGAGCGTCGCCATGCGCAACACCTGTACCGGATCCAGGCCCGCCGCAAGGGCAAGGCGCACGTTGTGATCAATGCTGCCTTCCTCGATGAGATCCGCCGGGTGACGGTCGTCGGTCGCAAAGGCGAAGCGCCGGGAATTTTCGGGTGTCACCGCCGCCACGAGCGCGCGCAGGTTCTTCGCCGCCGTCGCCTCACGGATGAGGACATACATCCCCGCGCGGACCTTTTCCAGCGCCTCCTCCACCGTCATGCTCTCGTGATCGGTCGAAGGCCCGGCGGCGACATACGCCTGCAGCCAGGGACCGGTGATGGAAGGCGCGTGCCCGTCAATGTGCCCATCGCGGAACGCCAGCAGCTTCTCCAGCGCGCCGGGCAGGCCCAGCACCGCGCCGGGGACATTCATGAACTCCGCCAGGCCCAGCACGCGGGGCGCTCCCCGCAACGCGAGCAAGGCCTCCGCGTCGAGCTCGGCGCCTGCCGTCCCCATGGAGGTCGCCGGCACGCACGAGGGCAGGTTGACGAAAATCGTCAGCGGCAGGCCCTCTGAGGCGGCAAGCATGTAACGGATGCCCGCCGCTCCGGCGACGTTGGCGATCTCGTGGGGATCGGAGATCACGGTCGTGACGCCGTGCGGGACGACCGCGCGGGCGAACTGCGGCGGGGACACCATCGAGGACTCGACGTGGACGTGCGTGTCAATCAAGCCGGGGACCACGAACTGCCCCTGCAGGTCGAGCTCCGCCTGCGCCGCATAGCCCGGCGCGACCGCCGCGATCCGCTCCCCGACGATGACGACGTCGGTCACCACAACCTCCCCGCTGAAAACGTTGAGCACGCGCCCGTTGCGGAGGATCAAATCGGCAGGGACGTCGCCCCGCGCCACGGCCAACAGCTGCAGAAACGACTCACGAATTTCCATAGTGGGGACCCCCTTTATGACGCCATTACCCGCTATTGTAGCACAACAATCCTTTCCAGCATACCCCGGCAGGTACGCGAAAGGCGGTTATAATGGAAATGAAGCCGTCGCCGGTTCAGAGGAAACGCCATGTGCTGGCGCACGCCGAGCAAGCACGAAAATAACGTGTGAACGTGCGTACGTGGGCACCTGAGCACGTGGGCACGGTGGAATGAGGGGAAATATGGACAAAATGACGCAGGCGCTTCGAGCGCTGACGCTGCTCGCCATCCTCGCGGGGTGCGCGGCCAGGCCGACCGCGCCGTCCTCGCCTTCGCAAGCCGCTCCCATCACGCCGACGCTCCCGCTGCTCAGCCTGCCGACCATCACCGCCGCACCGTCCCCCGCCGCCCCGGTCACGCCGCCGGCGTCCGCGCCGTCCGACGTCGCCGCGCCGCCGACCCCGGCGGAAAGCAGCGTCCCTTCGCCAACGCTCACCCTTCACACCGTCGAGGCGGGGGACACCCTGCTCAGCCTTGCCCTGCGCTACGGCGTCCCGATGGCCGCCATCCAATTGCAAAACGACAAAGGCGCTTCGACCCTCGTGCGTCTGGGAGAGCGGCTGGAGATCCCCGCGTCCGCCGCCTGGGAAGGGGCGTCGCCCTATTGGATTGTCTACAGCGTGAACGGCGGCGACACACTCGGCGAGATCGCCCGGACTTACGGCACGACGGTCGGCGAGATCGAAGCCGCGAACGGCCTCAGCGCCGCCGACCCCATCTACGCCGGGCAACTGCTCGTCCTGCCGCTGCGAACGCTGGCAGTAGCGCGCGCGCCGGAACCCACACCGCGCCCCGCGCCCCCCACCACCCCGCCGACGGAGGCAAGTCCCGCCGGTACCCCGCCCCCGGCGATGCCACCCGCCGTCACGCCGGCGCCGCCGCCCGCCGACATTGCGGCGTGGCCCTACGAGACGGTGCGCCTCATGAACGAGGTACGCGCCAGCTACGGACTGCCGCCGCTGGCCTACAACGAGACGCTCGCCCAGGCAGCGCAGCTCCAGGCGGCCGATTGCGCGCAACGCGGCTGGTGCAGTCACACCGGCTCCGACGGCTCCGACATCAAGCAGCGGATCCTGCGGGTGGGCTACAATCCGGCGAGCTGGGCGGAATGCTGGGCGCAGCGCCAGACGCCACAGGGCGCCATTGACATCTGGATGGACGAAGTTCCCCCCAACGATCCTCACCGCCGCACGCTGCTCACCACCTGGCTCACCGAGGTCGGCGTCGGCGTGGCGCAGACCACCTGGGGCTACTACTTCATCGCCGATTTCGGCAAACCGCGTTGAGCCGCGACCTGGCGTGGCAAAGCGCCTACCGCTTCGTCCACCACGCCTTGATCAGCGCGTTGCCGGTCGCCTCGAAATACTCCACGCGGACGGCATGCAGGCCATAGCCCAGCGGGTAATCGCGGCAGAGGGTGAGATCGCCGTTGGAGATGTGCCACTCGTCGAGCACGAGCACGTCATCCACCCACAGGCGCACTCCATCATCGGCGCGAACGCAGAAGGCATACGTGCCGCTGGCGAAACTGGCGTTGCGCAGCCAGCGCGCGCTGAAATTGTCGGCGGGGAGCTCGGGTGCAGGGGAGCCGACGCCCCAATTGAAGTCAATTTTGGCCTGCCGCGGCGCGAGCACTGCCGGATCGGCGAGGTCTTTGTTGGCAAAGTACCACGCCTGCCAGTCCGCCTCGCCGGGGGGCGGCGTTGGCTCCGGAGGCACCGCTCCGACCCACTTGAAGGTGAATTGCAGGGTGGCGACGCCGGTATCTTCAAAATACTCCACCGTGAAAGTGTGCTTCCCCGCCGCGATGGGCACGTCAACCACATAGGTCGTCTCGGGTTGCACCTTCCACGCATCGAGCACGAGCGCATCATCCACCCAGACACGCGCGCCGTCATCCACTGTGAGCGTCAGGCGATACAGGCCACCCCGGAAAGTGTAAGTGCGCGCCCAACGGGCGGAAAAACCATCGGAGGCCAGGCGCGAATCCGGCGTCCCCAGGCCCCAATGGAAGTTCAACGTCGCGCTGTTCTTCACAAACAACGGTCCGCCGGCGGGGGTAGTGCCGCGGAAGTATTCCCCGCGCCATGCACCGCTCGGCACGGGGGCAGGCGTCGGCACCGGCCCGGGAACCGGCGCGGGCGTGCAGGGAATCGTCAGGCGCTGCCCCACATACAACAGATTGGTGTTGTAAATGCCGTTGACCTGAGCGAGCGCCCACACGCTCACGCCGTAGCGCGCCGCGATCAAGGTGAGGTTCTCTCCCGGCCTGACCACATGCACGAGGCAACCCGCCGGAGGAGGCGGCGGCGGCACGGGCGGCGGGCACGCGCTGCCCGTGGGAATCGTCAGCCGTTGCCCTACATAGATGTGATTGGGGTTGGTGATGCCGTTGGCCTGCGAGATCGCCGCCATGGTCACGCCGTATTTGAGGGCAATCCGATACAGGTTCTCGCCCGGCTGCACCACGTGAATCGTGCCGCCGCAGGCAGCGGAGACGGTCTCCGTCATCGCCAGCAGCGGGATCGAGGAAGCCAATACTGCCAGAATCAACAGACCGCAAAGTCTACGCATGACAGCCCTCCTTGCTTTGATAGGCCGGTAGATACTGCTATCATATATGAAATTGCAGGGAAGGTCAAGGAAACGCATCCCGCCCCACGTCCCGCGGTTCCGCGGGGGTGCATTGACATAGCGCGGCCCTGGATTTACAATGAAATTAACGCACGGGAGAACGTGAGAACGTGTCCACGTGCGAAGGTGCGAACGTGCGAACGTGCGAACGTGTGAACGTATGAACGCAGGAACGTAAATGACTCGCTTTTTCGCTGACTCGCTGATTCGCCGATTCGCTTTTTCGCTTTTTCGCTGGTTCGCTTTTTCGCTGATTTTCCGAGGAGGTAACCCCATGAGACCCGGTAACACAAAACTGTCACGTTGGCTGTTGATGGCGTTGGCGCTGACGCTGATAGCGGGCGGCTGTCAGCCCTCGCCCACGACAGAGGCGCCGACCACGCAGACGCCGACCACAGCAGCGCCTACCGTCGCATCCCCGACGACGCCCCCACCGACGTCCGAAAAACCCACCACATCCCCCCCGACGTCTGAAAAATCCCCGACGCCCGTCGTCCAACCGCGCGCCAAATCGCTCTTCGCGCCGTATGCTCCCCAACCGGTGAACAGCAGCCCCTCACTCACGCAGCCGGCAATCGCGCCGGACCTGAGCAATGTCTACGTGCCGACGGTGCTCTCCGCTGAACAGCGCGCCCGCCTCGCCCGCGACGGCGTCGTCGGCAGCCCCGGCGCACAGGAGAAGGAGTTCTTCACCCTCTACGAAAAGGCCCGCTACGCCAACGTCCCCATCTTCATCACCAGCGACTCGCTGCTTCACGTCTACCATCTGATGTTCGACAAGACCCTCCGCACCGCCGAGGCCGAATACTTCGCCCCGCTGCTCAAAACGCTGAACCGCGCGCTGATCACACAAGTGGACGCGCAATATCAGCAATTGCGGGGCGGCCCCTGGGAAGACGCCGCGCTGCGCACCGTCGCCTTCGTCGCCGTCGCCGGGAAAGCCGCCGATCCGAACTTCCCCATCCCGGCCTACGCCGCAGAGCTCGCCGAAGCGGAGCTCGCCCTCATCCAGGCCGCCGACGGCATCCATAACTCGCCCCTGTTCCCCGGCCTGCAATTCGGCGAGGATTACACGCAGTATATCCCGCGCGGACATTACACCCTCAGCGAGGACTTGAGCGCCTACTTCAAGAGCATGATGTGGTATGGACGGATGACCTTCCGCCTGCAAACTCAAGACCCCACCATCGGGGAAGCCGAGACGCGCTCCGCGCTGCTGCTGGTGCAGGCGCTGCGCAACACGCAGGTGGAAAATCGCCCCGCGCTGGACGTCTGGGCCGACCTCTACGACCCGACCGCTTTCCTTGTCGGACGGAGCGACGACCTGACCGCGCTGGATTACATCCCCGTGATTGACGCGGTGTACGGCGAGAATCCCGCCCTCACCACGCTGGCAGACGACGTGAAGCTCCGCGAGTTCATCGCGGCCGCCGATACCCTCCCCTCCCCGCGCATCCTCGGCCTGGTGATCGCCGTCACCGACGACGAAACCCAGGTGACGAAGGGCCTGCGTTTTATGGGACAGCGTTTCGTGCCCGATGCCTACATCTTCCGCCAGCTCATCTACCGCAATGTCGGCACGCCTTCCGACC